>LSQX01082633.1_pt1 | contig 28703 bp, 15 predicted proteins | sample 654561 | NCBI WGS metagenome assembly LSQX01 (sample SAMN04489861, study PRJNA283612) | anaerobic digester metagenome | isolation source: 4 biogas reactors fed with cattle manure at either 37C or 55C with and... | place: Denmark: Kongens Lyngby | collected 2014
ATTCTGTTTGAAATAATGGCAACAGAGTAAAGAAAATAGATATATAAACTGAAAAAATATAATAATATATAAGAATTTAATACATTTATTCATTTTTTTTCACAAATAAAAGGAGATCCTTTATATGAAGTTATTCAGAACAGCACTGCTTTCGTTAGCATTAGTCCTGTCGTTTATGGGAATGGAGTTAAATGCTGCCAACCCACCTGTAACTCAAGCAGGCTTTATTACGTTCCAGAATGTTAATAGCGATGGAGCTAAAGTAAATTGGGTTAACGGGAGCGGAGCGGGTCGAATTGTTGTCGTTAGCACTGCTTATGACTTTGATGCAAATCAACCTGAAGATAATACGGTTTACTCCGTTGTAGATCAGGGTAATTTTGCGTCAGTAACTAATCCTACGCTCGGCGCTGGAAGAGTTATTTATAACGGCACTGGTAGCACAAACTCAGTAGACGTTATTGGTTTAGGCCCCAATACCACGTATTGGTTCAGGGTTTATGAATTTAATCAGGGTGGAATACCAAGCCCCGCTTATAACACAAGCGAGCGCACTTTAAACCCACGTCAGATGAAAACTGCACCAGCTGCTCCTACTAATGTAAATGTTACTGATTTAACATCTTACTCAGCATTAATTAAATGGACAGCTCCAGAAGGTGCCACGAGCTATCGCTTTGATCTGTCAACAGCAACGGGCGTCGATTTTGACGCTAATATTGTTGATCCTTATAACGATCTGGATATAGGCGATATTACAGAATGGTTGTTAACTGATTTAAATCAAAACACGACTTATTACATTAGATTACGTTCAGTTGCTAATGGACTTGCTTCAAGCAATGCTCTTGTTAATTTTACAACTAATGCAGCTGATGCACCAGTTTTCGATTTGCAATATTACGCTGATGAAGCTTTGACAGATAACCTCGGCGCTAGCCCAAGATTGAAGGCTGGGACATATTATTTGGCTTTAACGTCAAATCAACCATTATCAGAGTATCCCAAAATACAAATTGATGCAAATGGAAATGGCACTTGGGAAACTCCACCAGACCTAACTCCAGCTGAATGGATGACAGCTTATGGTGATAATGTTTATGTTTATAAAAGAGTTGTAACCCAACATGTTAGCTTAAACGGAGCTAACCCTGAAAATTATGTAGTTGATGCAGAAGGTTTGTCTGGTGTTGCAACCGATATGACTCCTAATGCTGCTATTAATGGTTATCCAACTGGCGCTGCTTATATTGATACCGAACAACCTACTGTTATCGGTGTAAGTGCAAAAGATGGAAATGCTGATTATAAAGCTGGCGACAATATTATTCTTAATGTTCAATTTAGTGAAATAGTTGTTGTTACTGGCGGTAGTCCAAGACTTCTTTTAGACGTTGGCGGAGCTGAAAGATATGCTACTTATAATGGCACAGGCTCCAACACTAATACATTAGAATTCTTATACACTGTTCAACCTGGCGATGACAATCCTCACTTAGACTATGTTGGAACAAACTCACTTGGCTTGAATGGTGCTCAGATTAAAGACAGAGCTGGTAACATTGCTACACTTACACTTCCTGCACCAGGCGCAGCAGGCTCGCTATTTGCTAATAACATCGTAAATGTTGATGGAGTAATTCCTACTATTACTAATGTTACCTCAGATAAGGCTAATGGAACTTATGGCGCTGGCGCTGAAATTACAATTCAAGTTACATTTAGCGAAGATCTTATTTTAAATATTGCTCCAGGTACTCCTTACATTGTTTTAAACACAGTTCCAGAACAAAACGCTATTTTTGAAGGCTATGATGCTGGAACATTTACTGCTACTTTTAAATATACTGTTCAAAATGGCGATTACTCAGCTGATTTAGATTATGCAAGCACAGATGCTTTCAAGTTTAATGGAGCAGTAATTGAAGATGCCGCTGGAAATACTTTAGATAAAACTTTGTCCGCTCCAGGCACAACTGGTTCTTTAGGCGCCAATAAAAACATCGTTATTGACGCAGTAGAACCTGCCGTAGTAAATGTTAGCTCTGATAAAGCAGATGGTATTTACGGAATAGGTGAAGTTATATCGATTCAAGTAGAATTTAACAAAATAGTTAATGTAGCTGGTGGAACACCCTCATTAAACCTAAATACTGGAGGAGTTGCTAATTACATTGGCGGCTCTGGAGGTCTAATATTGACTTTTGAATACACAGTTCTTGCGGGTCATCAATCCAGTGACTTAGACTACGTGAACCCGAATTCACTTGAACTAAATGGCGCTACTATAAAAGATGTTGCTGCAACAAATGCGGTTCTAACTTTAGCAAATCCAGGTGCCCCAGGTTCATTAGCAGCAAATAAGAATATTGCTATTGATGGTGTTGTAAAAACTGTTCAAAATGTTACTTCAAGCGATGCTAATGGCAGCTATGGTAGAAACTCTATTATTACTATAACAGTTCAATTTAGCGGCGTTGTTAACGTTACTGGAACTCCTCAATTGACCTTGAATACAAATCCTTCAAGAACTATTGACTATGTTTCGGGAACAGGCACAAACACTTTAACATTTACATATAATGTTCAAAGCTCTGATTACTCTGCTGACCTTGACTATGTAAATACAAGTTCATTGAAATTGAACGGCGGAGCGATAAAAGACAATGCTGGGAATGATGCAAACTTAACATTGCCAGTTCCTAATGCAGCAGGCTCGCTTGGTAACAATAAAAATATTGTTATTGATGCAGTTGCTCCTGTAGTTGCTAATGTCAGCACTATTACAAAAGTATACACAATTGGTGAAGTGATAAGCGTTAATGTTCAATTTTCAAAGAGCGTCGTTGTTGCTGGTGGCACTCCAACTTTAGCCCTTAATATAGGTGGTGTTTCTAAGTTGGCAGAATACAGCGTAGGCACTGGCACCCAAGACTTGGTATTCCAATACACAGTCGAGTCTGGCGACAACCAAAATCCACTTGAATACGTTGATGTAAATTCACTTGCTTTAAACGGTGCTACAATTTACGACCAAGTTGATAATAACCCTAATGCAGCAAATCTCGTTTTGCCTGCTACTGGTTCTGCAAATTCACTTTCTGCAAGCAATGCTTCCATTAATACAAATGCACCTGTAATTCAAAACGTAAGCTCAGCACCAACGCCTGCTATCTACAAAGCTGGTGATATTATTCCAATTACTGTTCAGTTTTCTGAAGTTGTAGACGTTAATCTTACCCTTGGAACAGCAAGATTAAGATTAGGAATTGTTAATCCAAATGGAAACTATATCACAAGATATGCTATTTATACAGGAGGCAGCGGAACTAATACTTTAACTTTCAACTATACCGTGCAAAATGGAGACAATAGTCCAGCTATTGGTTTAGAATATTACCATCCAACCAATACTGCTAATTCAGCTTTTGATCTTAACGGCGCAACTATTAAAAGCACACTTGGTTTGAATGCTATAACTACATTGCCTGCTCCAGAGCAAGCTGGCTCGCTAAGCTTTAATACAGACATAACAGTCGACACAAGAGCTCCAAGAGTTGTAAATGTTAGCTCTGACGATTCAGGCCCAAGAGCTGCCGGTAGCGCTATTACCATAAAGATTGAATTCTCCGAAAATGTCTATATTGATCCAAATTCAGCAAAGCTTTTGCTTGAAACAGGCGATATAGATAGATATGCTACATATAATGGCGTCGGTGAAGGAACAAAAACATTAGAATTTACTTATAATGTTACTGTCACTGATTTTACAATGCACTTAGATTATTTCGATGAATGGTCCTTAGAAAATGTTGGTGGCTTTATCCAAGACCGCGCAGGAAATCATGCAAATCTTGAATTGCCGACACCAGGACAACCTGGCTCACTTTCTGCCAACACTATTATATCATTAGTTGGGGATCATCCTTATGTAACAGCAGTTTCTGCTACAAATGCTGATGGCAATTATTCTACAGATGATGTCTTAAATATTACAGTTGCCTTTAACAACGATGTTGATGTAACTGGAACACCAAGACTTAAATTAGAGACAAATAATGGCGATAGATATGCAGAATATGCTGGTGGAACTGGAACAGACGTTCTGACTTTCAACTATACAATTGTTAATGGCGACCATAGCGATAATTTAGATTATACAAACTCAACAGCTCTTGAGCTTAACGGTGGAACTGTTAAGAGAGCCGGGCAAGCTGCCGACGCTCTTCTTACACTTCCAGCTCCTGGCGCCACACATTCATTAGGTGCAAACAAGGCAATTAAAATTGCGACCTCTGCGCCTACTGTTGTAGTTACATTTGATAGATTTGAAGCTGGAAAAGCCTATTTTGACATTGAGTTCTCTCAAGATGTTGAAGGCTTTGATGACGTAGCGACCGATGTGACAGTCGATGGAACAGCATTTGACCTTGCAGTTCCAACTGTTGCTATAATTAAAGTTGACGATGCAAATTATACTGTTACCGTTGAAGGAATGGATCAAAACGGAAATGTAACGGTCCAAATACCTGCAGACGTAGCAAACATACCAGGCTTTTTAACTTTAACTAACTTAGCCTCAAATGTAGCTGAGTATAACTTTGTAGGAACTGCTCCTACTGTTGCAATTACACACGATTATGCGCCTGCAAATGAAACAAATAACCCAACTGTAAGATTTACTGTTACTTTTGACATGCCTGTAAATGGGTTTGATGACCCAACAGTTATAACAGAAAACGGAACTGCAAATGTTGGTAATGTTACTATTACACCGGCTGGTCTTGGAATGACACAATACTATGTTGATGTAGAAGTTGAAACCAATGGAACAGTTGGAATTCAAATTCCAGCAGGAGTTGCTCAAAGCGTTGGTGGTAGTATTGATAATATTGCCTCCGCTCCAAGCGATTTAATAACATTTACTGCACCCGCTCCAACCATTACTATTGTGTTGGCAGATGGTCAAGCAGCTTCGACTATAGCGCTACCGATTAAATTTAAGGTAACGTTTAGCGAAAATGTTACTGCATTAAATGTAGCTGGTATTGACTTTTCAGGAACAGCGATACCTAATGCTGGAACTGCAATTGTTACCAAAAATTCTGATACAGAATACGAAGTAGCTATTAACGATGTTGCTCAAAATGGAATTGTCCAAATTAAAGTCTTGGCTGGTCAGGTTCAAAATGATTATGGAACTGGTAACGAAGTATCAGATGAATCTCCAGAAGTAGCTTATTGGGGAATTGCTCCTACTGCAGAAATTACTTATGCTGGAGTCGATCCAACATCAGTTAGCCCAATTAACTTCACTGTAACTTTTGACCAAGATGTAACTGGATTTGTTGCAGACGACATTACTATTGGCGGAACTGCAAACCCAACTACTAAAGCAGTAACTGGCGGTCCAAAGGTATACAATGTAGCAGTCTCTGGAATGAGTGCAGCTGGAACAGTTAATATTACATTCCTTGCTGGTGCAGCTCAAAATGCTGGCGGACAAGCTAGCCTTGCTCCAGTTTTAACAAAGAATGAAGTTGAATTTGAAGTTGCTGCTCCTAATGTTGTAATTACTAGAGCCGCCACACAAAACAGCCCAACAGGCACACAGCCCATTGTTTTTGATGTCGAGTTCGATCAAGACGTAACAGGCTTTGGAGACGCTGGTGATGTTGTTGTTGTTTCTGACAATGCAGATCAAGGAGCTTTAACTGTTGTTATAGCTGCAGTGGATGCTAAAAATTACACTGTTACTGTTAGCGGGATTACAAGAAACGGCACTATAACAGCTAACGTTCCAGCGAACGTAGCACAGAATAATTTTGCCGTTGGAAATACTGCCTCTGGCTTCGCAGACGTAGATTTTCAAGCTCCAGCTCCAACTATTACAATCACTTTGGCAGATGGTCAAGCAGCTAACACTGCAACATTGCCAATTAAATTTAAAGTAACATTTAATCAAGATGTTGCTAATTTTGATCCTAACGGAACTGGTATCGAAATTGGAGGAACTGCCTCAGCAGGCGCAAGTGCATCTGTTAGCCAAATTACAGATAGTGAATACGAAGTAGTTGTTACTGATATTACTGTAAATGGAACTATCAATATTAAAGTAGAGCAGAACGCAGTTCAAAACATCTATGGAACGAATAACGCTGAATCAGCTGTTTCAAATAATGTAAACTATTGGGGAATTGCTCCAACTGCAACTATTGAAAGAAAAACAGGCTCTCCAACAACCGCATTGCCAATTGAGTTTACAGTTACATTTAGCCAACAAGTTACTGGATTTATTGCTGATGATATAACATTTGGAACATCAACTGCAAATCCATCTAACATTACTGTTACACCAGCTGGACCAGCTGCAGTTTATACAGTTTCTATTGCTAATGTTGCAAATAATGGAACAGTTATCATTGCTTTTGGTGCAGATGCTGCTGAAAACGGTGGTGGAGTTGGAAACTTAGCTCCTAGCTATCAACCAAATGAAGCTGGCGTTGAAGTTACATTTAATATGCCAGCACCAACTTGTATCTTAGCTTTGGCAGGTGGTCAAAACAGCCCAACAAATGTTTTACCGATTGCCTATACTGCAACATTCAGCCAGACAGTAACCGGCTTTAATATCAACGGAATCGAAGCTACTTTAGACGGTGTTCCGCTTGACGGTGGTGTAACTATTACACCTGTCGGCGTTGATGGCAAAGTGTATACAATTGAAGTTGATGGACTAACTACATCGGGCGAATTAGAACTTACAGTTCTCGCAGATGCAGGCGAAAATCAATATGGTGAAGGAAATACTGCTTCTAATACAGTTGCTTGTGTTTATGACATCACAAACCCAACAGCAACCATAACTTTAGAATCAACAGATCCTACAAACGTATCTCCAGTTAATTATAGAATAGTATTCAGCAAGCCAGTATTTGGCTTCGATGCTGATGATCTTACTGTAACAGGTCCTTTCGCTCCAGCAGCTAATGTAGTAATAACTCCATTTGGCTTAGGTGGAACAACTTGGGACATTGCTATAACTGGAATGAATGATGATGGACTAATTTCGGTATCTATCGACGAAAATAAAGTTACAGATCTAGTGGGCAATGGAAATACCGCCGCTGGCCCTGTTACTTGCCAATATAACTTACCACCAATGCCACCTCCGGGTCCGGAATTGAACGCATTGTCAGTAAGATATTACACAAGAACTACAATAGCTTTAGGCATAAATCAGCCTGCTTTACCATCTATCTTAATTGGTAAGCAAACTAGTGTAGGTCCTTTGGCTCCCGCTTTGACTGGTGATATAGCTAACTATGAAGGACGCTTATCATTCAATACTGGTGATATTTTGGCTGATGGTAGCTGTGTTCTTTATATAGGAACTGCTGATCAAGTCCTTATTACTGGATTGCAAAGAAATCAAGACTATACATTTGCCTTGTATACATACAACCCAGAAACAGGATTATATTGCGATGACGCAAATGCAGCATTGCTAACACAAACGACACAAAACAGAGAATCCATCTTAGAACAAGATATACCTGGTGCTATAGCTGGAACAAATCTTGCATTAACACCAATCACTCCAAATCCAGTTGTAAATAATGTAAATATTACATTGGATTTATTTACAGATGCCAACATTACTATTGAAGTAGTTGATGGTAACGGACAAGTTGTTGCAGTCCCAGTAAGCGCGAGCTTCTATGCAGAAGGAACTCATAATTTGAGCTTCGCAATGCAAAACCTCGCCTCTGGCTCATACTTCTTAAGAGTATCGACTGGAAACGAAGCCGTTGTTCAAAGATTTATCTATATGCCATAAGCATTTAGTTAAGTCAAAATATAAAAGGGTGGGTGCTAAAAGCGCCTGCCCTTTTTTTTATTTAAAAATAAAGCAAAAGCGTATTTATTAAAATATTGGATATTTATGGAAAAAGAATTAGAAAAGAAAATTGGGCAAATGCTCTTAATTGGCTTTAGAGGCCTGGAGCTTAATGATAAATCAGCAATTAGCGAAGATATTATAAATGAAAGAATTGGCGGACTAATTCTTTTTGATATTGATGTGGAGTTAGGTGGTTCTAAAAGAAATATAGAATCTCCTTCACAGTTACGAAAACTAATTGGGCAGATAAAAAGCTACTCAAAAACTCCTCTTTTCATTTCGATTGACCAAGAGGGAGGACTTGTTAATCGATTAAAAGGAGAATATGGCTTTCCGCAAACTGTTTCTCAAAAGACGCTTGGGGATCTAAACAGAGAAGACGAAACTCGCTATTGGGCTTCTATTACAGCAAACTGCTTGTCCGAAATGGGCTTTAATTTGAATTTTGCACCAGCTGTCGATTTGGAAATCAATCCCGAAAACCCAGTGATAGGGAAAAAAGAGCGTAGTTTTTCAAGCAATCCAGAAATAGTTACTAAGCACGCAGAAATCATTATAGAAGGGCACAAAAAAAAGAATATTATTTGCTGCATTAAGCATTTCCCGGGTCATGGCAGCTCATTGGAGGATTCGCATTTTGGAATGGTTGATGTTTCAAAATTATGGAATGAAATTGAACTTATTCCTTATAAAAAACTTATAAGCCTAAAGCAAGTTGATATGATTATGACTGCCCATATATTTAATAAGAATTTAGATGAAAAATATCCCGCAACTTTATCAAAGAATATTTTAACTGGAATGTTAAGGGAGAGCTTAGCTTTCAATAAAGTTATTATGACTGACGATTTAGCTATGAAGGCAATATCTCAAAACTTTGGATTAGAAAAAAGTATCGAGCTTGCAATCAATGCTGGGGCTGATATTCTCTTGTTTGCAAACAATTCGGGTTTTGATCAAGATATTGCAAAAAAAGCAATTTCAACTATAAAAAAACTTCTGAAAGCCGGGAAAATAAGCGAGGAGAGAATAGAGGAATCTTTTAATAGGATAATGGAGCTGAAAAAAAAGATGCTAATTTTTTAAATATAAAAAAAATCAACACAGGAGCCGAAGCTTCTATGTTGATTTTTAGAGATTTAAGACGCTTATTATTTTTTAGATAATAATTTTAAGTTCCAGCATTATAATCGTTAATGTATTCAATTTGCTTTGGACTTAAAGCGTCAATTTTGATTCCCATAGATTCGAGCTTTGTATTTGCAATAAACTCATCTTGTTCTACAGGCAAATCTATAACTTCAAGCGGGAGTTTCTTGCCCGCTTTGTGGCTTTCTACTAATCGGAGATGGGACATGAATTGATTAGCAAAGGACATATCCATAACCTCCGAGGGATGCCCTTCTGCAGCTGCAAGGTTTACCAAGCGACCCTGTGCAAGTAAAAAGATTTTTTTCCCATTTTTTAAATGATACTCCTCGCAATTTGGACGAATCGTTCTTTTGCTTATAGAGATCGCTTCCAATTCTGGAATAGTAATTTCGGCATCGTAGTGACCGGTGTTACAGACGATTGCTCCTTCTTTCATCGCTTCAAAATGCTCTTTACGAATGACATCGCAAACTCCGGTTGCAGTAACAAATATATCTCCAACTTTTGCAGCTTCGTCCATAGTCATCACTTCGTGCCCCTCAAGAATAGCTTTAATTGCAGCAGTTGCTTTAACCTCGGTGCAAATTGTGTTTGCGCCCATACCTTTGGCGCGCTTAGCAACGCCGGAGCCACAATGCCCATGCCCCGCGACAACAACGTTTTTCCCGGCAAGCAAAACAGATGTAGCTCTCAAAATGCCGTCAAGAGTAGATTGTCCAGTTCCGTAGACGTTATCAAAATCCCATTTTGTTTCTGTGTCATTCACGGCATAAACGGGGTAATAAAGCTTTTTGCTTGCTGCCCTTGCGCGTAGGCGTTGAATTCCTGTTGTGGTTTCTTCTGTTCCGCCAAGGATAAAATTTTTAGCTAAATCGGGGTAGCTTTCGTGAACTGTGTTTATTAAATCGCAGCCATCGTCTAAAGTAAGATGCGGCGGCTCGTCTATGGTTCTTTCAATGCACCAATAAAAATCTTCTTTATTATCATACCAAGCAAAAATGGAAATACCTTCATCTGCGAGTGCTGCTGCGACTGCATCATTCGTTGAAAGTGGATTGCAGCCAGACCAAGAAACTTCTGCTCCAGCGTCTTTAAAAGTGCGGATTAGAACAGCTGTTTCCTTGGTTACGTGAAGGCAGCCGGCAATTTTATAGCCTTTAAAAGGCTTGGTCTTGCTGTATTCTTCTCTTAACTTTGCAAGCACTGGCATTCTTGATTCTGCCCAATCAATTAGCTTTCTTCCTTCTTCTGCTAATTTAAGTGACCTAACGCAATATTTCCCTGACAGCTCGTCAAAATTGCCTTGTGCTTTTTTTGGTGGATATTTTTTTTCTGTCATTTTATTCCTTATTCTATTTAAAAAAATTATTTCATTTGATAGTTATCAGCCTATACGTTCTTATAAGGGCTTGGTATTTTAAATTCATCTTTGCTGCCTGCGTCTTCGCCAAATTTTTCTTTAAACATATCGACTAAATCAAGTTTTTCCCAAGAAAATTCTGGTCTGCCGAAATGCCCATAAGCTGCAGTTTGGCGATAAATTGGAGTGCGTAGATTTAAGCGATATATTATACCATTCGGGGTTAAATCAATGTTTTTAATAATAAAATCTGCAAGCTCGGTGCTTTTAACTTTGGAGCTGCCGTGAGTATCTATATGGACAGACACTGGCTTTGCAACTCCAATAGCATAAGCAAGCTGAATGGTGCATTCTTTTGCAATACCGGCTGCGACAATATTTTTTGCAAGATGGCGAGCAGCGTAAGCAGCGGAGCGGTCAACTTTCGATGGGTCTTTTCCAGAAAAAGCACCTCCGCCGTGAGGGGCGCGCCCTCCATAAGTATCGACAATAATCTTTCTGCCAGTAAGACCAGTATCCCCGTGAGGGCCACCGATTACAAATTTTCCAGTCGGATTTACCAAATATTTAGTATTATTTAAATACTTTTCTGGAATAATTTCTTTAATAACATATTTTATAATATCTTCGCGAATTTGCTCTTGGCTTGCATCTGGATTATGCTGAGCAGCCATAACAACGGTATCTACCCTTAAAATCTCTCCACTGTCGCTATATTCAATCGTAACTTGGGATTTTGAATCGGGGCGCAAGTATGGCATTAAATCTTTATTGTTTTTCCTAATATCGCTTAGTTTTCTAACTAACTTATGAGCATACATAATAGTTGCTGGCATAAGCTCTTCAGTTTCATTGCAAGCATAACCAAACATCATACCTTGGTCGCCAGCTCCTCCGCCATCAACTCCGAGTGCAATGTCGGGAGATTGGTGGTTAATAACGTTAACAACGCTACAGGAATGAGAATCGAAGCGATAACCAGCATCGGTATAGCCTATGTCATAGATAACAGATCGGACCAAGGATTGTAAATCTACGTATGTGTTTGTTGTGATTTCTCCGCCAACTACGATTAAGCCAGTAGAGGCAAAGCATTCGCAGGCAACGCGGCTCAAAGGGTCGTCCTTTAGCATTGCGTCAAGCACAGCATCGGACACCTGGTCACATATCTTGTCTGGATGCCCTTCTGAAACAGATTCAGAAGTGAATAGGAAAGTATTTTTTAAGCTCATTATTTTCCTTAAATTAGTATTTTTTAATTTACAAATTTAGCAAAATAGCTCATAACAAAAAAGTATTAAAAAAATCACAAAAAAAAGCTATTTTTGTAAAAAAGTATTTTTGTTTTAAATCTTAAAGGAAAAAAATGTCAGAGTTCAAGAATTATATTAATGGAAAATGGGTGCCTGCCAAATTTGGAAAAACTTTTAAAAACATTAACCCAGCAAATATTGAGGATATAATAGGCGATTTCGCTTTTTCAGAGCAGGAAGATGTAAATGAAGCTGTTGCAGCAGCAAAAGCAGCTTTTAAAACCTGGCGACTTGTCCCCGCTCCAAAGCGTGGCGATATGCTGCGGAAAGCGGGAGATATTTTCAATCGTAGAAAAGAGGAACTTGCCCGCATTATGACTCGCGAAATGGGAAAGCCAGTATTTGAGACCAAAGGCGACATTCAGGAAGCTATTGACACTGCTTACTATGCTGCCACAGAAACCCGCAGACTCTTTGGGCATACAGCTCCGAGCGAGATGTCCAATAAAATGAATCTTTCATTTAGATACCCTGTTGGAGTGTGCGGCATCATTACCGCTTTCAATTTCCCGATCGCAGTTCCATCTTGGAAAATTTTACCCGCCCTTGCCGCTGGAAACACCGTTGTTTATAAGCCATCGAAAGATGCGCCTCATTCCGGGGTGATTTTTGCTGAAATACTTGAAGAAGCGGGTATTCCTCCGGGCGTCTTCAATTTACTGCTCGGAAAAGGAAGTATGGGAAATATGATTGTTGAGCACCCAGACGTTAATTTAATTGCCTTTACTGGCTCAACCGATATTGGCTTTAAGCTTGGCGAGATTTGCGGCCGCACTAATAAAAAATGCTCGCTTGAAATGGGCGGTAAAAATGCTCAAATCGTTATGCCAGATGCAAATTTCGATCTTGCTATTGATGGCGTTCTTTGGGGCGCTTTTGGAACTACTGGGCAACGCTGCACTGCAACTTCACGTTTAATTATCCATAAAGACTGCTATGATGAATTTATTGGCTTATTAAAAGAAAAAGCTGAAACGCTTCGCCTTGGCAGCGGATTGGAAGAATCCACGCAAGTTGGACCAGTTGTCCACGAGCAGCAATTGCAAACCTGTATTAATTATACAAAGATTGGGAAGGAAGAAGGAGCAAAGCTTATTCTCGGCGGTGAGCGAGCAACTGATGGCAATTTAGCAAAAGGTTATTTCTTCAAACCCACTATTTTTATTGACGTAACGAAAGATATGAGACTTTTCAAAGAAGAGATTTTTGGTCCTATTCTTTCAGTAACTAAAGCAGACTCGCTTGAACACGCAATTGAATTGCAAAATACTTGCGACTTTGGATTGTCCTCATCTATTTACACAAAGAACGTAAATGACGCATTTAAAGCTGTTCGCGATATTGAAGCCGGCATTACTTATGTCAATAGCCCTACTATTGGGGCGGAAGCACACATGCCCTTTGGTGGAGTAAAAGGCACTGGCAACGGACATCGCGAAGGCGGCTGGACGGTGTTCGATATCTTTACAGAATGGAAAACCGTCTATATTGACTTTTCCGATACTTTGCAAAGAGCTCAAATAGATAATTATTAATATAGAACATTATTAATAAGAAAGATTGTAAAATATCCCGCGAAATTGAAGTCGCGTTTCAATTCCGCGGGATTTTTTTTATGCCTTTTAAAGAATTTTTATAATCGAAACGACACAAAACGCTCTACTTCTTTTTCCATTTCTCATCTTTTCTACGTTGAAAGCTTATCGTTAGTTAAAAATGTATTTTTTATTAAACGTTAAGTCTATATATTTCAAACAGAACAGTCTTTTTCTTTTTTGGGCATAATATTTGCTAAAATTGATTATATTAGAGGCAAAATTAGTTTTGTTAAATGAAATAACTATTGAGCAAATGAACAAAAAATTGAAGATATTAATAACAAATGATGACGGCATTGATTCCCCTGGCTTGAAAGAACTTGCGATAGCTCTTAATAAAATAGCAGATCTGCTCGTTGTGGCACCTGACCGACAACGCAGCGCCATTAGTCAAGCAATGACAATCGCAGCTCCTTTAATGCCTCACTCTTTAAATGTAGCTGAAAATATAGTCGCTTACGCAGTAAACGGAACACCAGTTGATTGTGTAAAGCTTGGCGTTTCTTCTTTGATGAAAGAAAAACCCGATCTGATATGCGCTGGAATTAATTTAGGTCCAAATACCTCGGTAAGCGTTGCATATTCCGGAACGGTTGCCGCTGCTATGGAGGGAGTTGTGCAAGGAATACCTTCGATAGCTTTTTCTTTGAATTCTTTTAGCTATAATCAAGATTTTAAATCCGCTGCAAATTATGCTTACAAAATTCTTAATTTGCTTATTAAAGAAGAATTGCCAAAGGATTTGCTATTAAACGTGAACATTCCAAGCTTAGCTGAGCGGGAAATAAAGGGCATAAAAGTTACTCATTTAAGCAATTCAAAATGGATAGACGCATACCAAAAAAGAATAGACCCTTTTGGTCGTGAATACTATTGGTTTAGTGGAGAATTTGTAAATTTTGATAATGATGCAAATTCGGACGATAATGCACTAAAAAACGGCTTTGTATCGATAAGTCCAATTAAAGTGAATTATTATCGGTCTGAATACTCAAGTCTTTTAGAAAAAATATTTTTATAGAATGAATTTCTATGCCAACTATTGTGCAAGTTGAAAATATTGAAAGCAAAATGGTTTTAGCGGAACCAGTTATAAGCAGTTTTGGACAGATACTGATTCCAGCTGGCACTGAATTATGTGAAAGTCATAGAAGAATTTTAAAAACTTGGAATGTTAATGTAGTGGTTATCAAAGGCGAATCGGCAAATAACATCGAAGAGATAAGCGAAGATCTTATCAAGTTAGCAAGGAATCGTTTTATCGAAAGAATTCATTGGGAGCCGAGAAATCCCATTGAAGAGGACCTTGTAAACATTGGAATAATTAAGCTCGCTCAATCAATAATTGAAGATGGAAAGTAAAATGGAATTGACTGAGAAAATATTGCATATTATTGAGGATTTTCCAACCCTTCCTACTATTTATAGTGCGCTATCAGATCTGATGGCTAATCCGCATTCAACCCAAAGGGAAATTACGGAGCTAATTATGACAGATCAAGCTGCGGCTGCAAAAGTTCTAAAATTTGCAAATTCAGCAATTTTTGGATTTTCAACAAGAATAGAAAGCATTAGTCAAGCTGTTTTTTTTCTTGGATTTGAAGAGATAAAAAACTTAGTAGTTGCTTTAAAAATAATTGACTTATTTAGGAAGAGTAAAATTAGCAATCATTTTAACCCAGTCGAATTTTGGAAACATTCAATCGCTGTTGGGGTGATTACAAGAGCAATTGGCAATTACATGGGAACAAAAGATTTAGACAACTATTTCCTTGCAGGTATATTGCACGATATAGGAAAGTTGTTTTTCATTAAATATATGGAAAACGAATACGTTGAGGTGCTTAATTATTCAGCTGACAATGGTATTTCTATTATCGAAGCTGAGCAGCGTATTCTTGGAGTTACGCATTGCAGATCTGGAGAAATCATTGCGGACAAATGGAAATTACCACAAACCGTCCAAAATGCTATTAAGTATCATACAACAGGGCTAATAACTGGGCAAGCCGAAGAACTTCCAGCTGTTGTTCATATAGCTAATATAACAGCGAGGGTTTTAGAACTTGGTTTCCCCGGCGATAGGCTGATTCATCAGCCGAATTTAAAAGTTTGGGAATATTTATCGCCTCCAGACAATATGTTTTCTAATATTTACAGTAAGATATTATACGATTATAATAATTCTTTACAAATTTTCTTATTAAAATAACCTGCTCGACAATATGACGGATAGCTTGAAAAATATAAAAGATTTAATTGGTTTAATAAATGAATTTTCAGAGCAAGTCTTTGCTGCTAATCCTATTTATGAATCTATTGGCAGGGCTTTAAAAATATTCTATGAGGCTTTACATTCAAAATACGCATCTTTATTCATTTTGAACGAAGAAACACTTGTGTTTGATTTTCGAGCAGTATATCCTTCGATTGCCAAATCGCTAATTATTGCTGATTTTAATAGATTGGTCGATATTGGTGTGGTGGGGAAGGCAGTTGAAAATCGGGATATGCTTTTTTATGAGTTAAAAAATCTTGAGTTTGAAAATTCTTATTACCTTCTTTTTCCTTTACTCGCCCCCAATTCAATTATTGCGATTGTTCTCGTTCGTTTGGAAAGTAAATCTGAGCTTGAAAAAGAGCTTTTTCTTCCAACCTTAAAGTTTTATGCAAATCTTTTCTCCTTCTTAGTTCGTAACAATCAATTAGAAAACTCATTGGACAAAGCGAACAGCTTGTTAGAGCAAAGAATTGCCGCCCGGACCCTGTCTTTGATTCAAGGGAAAAGAGAGCTGCAAGAAATTTTAGATTCTATACAGTCCGGGGTAATGATTATCGACACTTTAACAAATAGAATAATAAGTGTAAACCCAGCGGCAGCCAATCTTCTTGAGGCAAAGTATGAAAAAATTGTTGGAAACGCGCCAAGCGTTTTTTTTAATAGTGATGAAGAGAAAAAGGAAGAAACTGCAAATTATATAAAATTTTCAAGAAATTTTGAATCGGAAATTAAAAACAGTAAAGCTGAGATAATTCCAATATTAAGAACCAGCGCCAATGTTACTTTAAAGGATAGAAAATATAGAATAGAGAGCTTTTTAGATATTACTGAGCAAAAAATGGCAGAAATCGCGCTCAAGCAATCTAACGAGCTATTGGAAATGAAAGTGCAAGAGCGAACTGAGGATTTGCAGATTTTAATTTACAAGCTGCAAAATGAAATAAAAGAGCGAGAAAAAGCAGAAGAAAAAGTAAGGGAAATGCTTGACAAGGAAAAAGAGCTAAATAAATTGAAAACCCGCTTTGTTTCTATGGTATCTCACGAATTTAAAACACCTTTAACTGTCATTAGCACCTCGGTCGAGCTTTTAGAGCAGTTTTATAATAGCTTTTCCAGTGAGGAAAGAGAGGAGTATTTTACCCGAATTTCTAAATCTATAGACTTGATGAAAAGCCTTATAGAAAATGTTCTTTTTATTGGTAAGTCGGAAGCAGACAATTTAAACATTGCCCCCGATAAAATAAATTTGAAAAATCTATGCAGCAAAGTAATTGAAGATATTAAGCTGACTTTAAAAAAGAGAAGAGAATTTATTTTTGACTACAATGCCTCAAATACTCATGTGTATTTAGACGAAAAGTTAATCGAGCCAATGCTTATTAATTTGCTCAATAATGCTATAAAATATTCCGAAGAAGGTCCCGTTGAATTGCGAGTTCTGGAAAATTGCGATAATCTGATTATTTCTGTAAAGGATTATGGGATTGGAATACCAGCCGAGGAGCAAGAAAAAATATTTGAAGCTTTTCACCGTGCAAATAATGTAGGGAATATTTCCGGCACCGGGCTTGGGATGTCAATTATTTTAAAAGCCGTTGAGCTGCATAAAGGACAAATCAATATTATTAGCGGCATTGACACTGGAACTACTTTTACAATTACCATTCCAAAATCAAACATAATGAGTTAAATATGTATAAAATTTTACTTGTTGAAGACGATTACGAAATGCGATCTAATATTAAAAGATATTTAGAGCTAAATAATTTTACTGTGTTTGACGCTGAAAATGGAAAAGAAGGGGCTGAGCTTGCAGCTATAAAACAACCAGATTTAATCGTCTCAGACATTTCGATGCCCGTTCTTGATGGTTTTGAAATGCTTGCTCTACTGCAAAAAAACATAAGCACCGCAACAATACCTTTTTTATTTCTTAGCGCAAGGTCGGATAAATCCGATGTCCGCGAAGGGATGAAATTGGGTGCAAATGATTTTTTATCCAAACCTTTTTCCTTTTCAGAATTAATTGATGTGATTAATGTCCAGCTAAAGAAAAAAGAATTAGAGAAAAAGCAATCCGAGGATAGGATAGAGCAATTAAGGGAAAACATTCGGCTTGCCATTCCGCATGAGCTACGCACTCCGCTTAATTCCATACTTGGAATTTCTTCCATTTTAGCTAAATCCGAGGAGTTTTCCGAAGATACTAAGGAAATGGTGCAAATGCTAAATGAATCAGCCCAAAGACTGCATTCAACTTTAGAAAAGTATAATCGATATGTTTATGTGGAGTTAATTACTTCTGACTATGCTGAAATTAATTATTTGCAAAGCAAAATTACAAACGCAGCCCAGTATATAATAGAAGAAATTGCTTATAGCTATGCTGAAAAATTTAATAGAACTAAGGATTTAAAATTCGATCTTTGCAGTGCAGATTTAAAAATCTCAGAAGAGCATTTTGCCCTGCTACTTGAAGAGCTTTTGCACAATGCCTTTAAATTTTCTTTAGAGGGAAAAGTAATTGCAATAAATTCAAAAAAGAGCAACAATATTTTTTCTCTAACTATAAAAAATACTGGGCAGGGTTTTCCGAAAGATGCTTTAGAGCAAATTGGAGCTTTCGTCCAATTTGATAGAAAAAAATATGAGCAGCAAGGCATTGGGCTTGGGCTTATCATCGTTAAAAGAATAATCTCAATTTATAAGGGAAGTCTGGACATTGAGAGCGATGAAAAATCTTATACCGCCGTCACCATTTCTTTGCCTCTAATTGAGGGCTGAAAATGAAAATACTTTTTATTGGACCCATTTTTTCGACTTTTACAAAAGTAGATATAGAAACACTTTCTGCAAAATTTCCCTTATATTTAGAAAATGCTTCGCTTGGAAAATCGCTGAAAGGAGCTTGGAATTTAATCACTTTAACTTTTCGCTCCTTCTTCAAACTTTTTAAAGTGAAAGCAGTTTATTGCTGGTTTGCTGATTATTCTACTTTTATTCCAGCCCTTTTAGGAAAAATATTAGGAAAGAAAATATATGTAGTTGCCGGCGGCTTTGACGTTTGCTATAAGCCTGAGCTAAATTATGGCGCAAAAGCAAAAGCGCTACGCTGGTTCTGCGTTAAGAACACATTTAAGCTTGCAGATCACATTTTCCCTGTTTCTCAATATGCAAAAAATCAGCTTCTTTCCTTGATTGAAGTAAAAGAAAAACGGGTGAAAGTAATTCACAATGCAATAGATTGCGAAAAATTTTTCCATTATTCAAAAGAAAACGCAAGCGAAAGACATTTAATACTGACTGTTTCCGGCACTTATAGCAGTATTGAGTTTAAAATCAAAGGCTTAGATAGATTTATTGAAATGGCACGCTTATCTCCAAAATATGACTTTGTGCTTGCCGGGCTGCGCGATTCTGCTCTTTCCGATGCTAAAAAACAGGGCGCGGACATACAGAATTTAAGAATTATACCAGGTCCCCTTTCCATTGAAAAAGATTTATTAGATTTATACTCAAAAAGCTCAATTTACTTGCAGCTTTCGATAGATGAGAGCTTTGGTTTAGCTGTGGTTGAAGCTATGGCTTGCGGCTGCATTCCGATAGTAAGTCCCGCTGGAGCTTTGCCAGAGGTCGTTCCAAGTAAAGAGTTTATTGCTTTTTCAGACGAGGAATTGCAAGTTCTTATAGATAAATATTTTTGCTCTGGTTCAGAAATAAGAGCAAAAATGCAAGAGCATTCAAAAAAGTTTGATATTTCTCAAAGGAAAAAAGAGCTGCTTGCTTATTTTTAAAAATTGTAATCCAATTATTTTTATTTTTGTTAAAAAGAATTGTAAAATAATTAAAATTATCAAATGCAAATAACTGAGTTGCCAGCTCTGAGATTTTTGCTAATCGCTTCGCTTGGCTTTCTTATAGGCATTTTTTTTCCGACCAGTCAAAAAACTCTTCTTGCAATTCTATTCATTGCAGTTCTGCTTTTTGTTGTCTTTATTTTATTCAAAAAAAAGGAATTAGCCTATTACTTCGCCGTTATTCTTTGTGGAGTATATTTTTCTGGAATGGTTGCAAATAATTCAGCTGATGCGCCAAAGAGAATTATCCCAGAGTTTCCAGCACAATTTAATGGGAAAATCACTAAGATTATTAGCGAAAGGGAAAGCAGCATCAAGTGCATAGCCGAGGGAATGCTTGAATCAAAAATTTTCCCAAACAAACACAAATGCAGATTAATTCTTAATATTTACTCCTTTGAAAAAGATAATAAATTTATTTCAATTTCAAATAGCATCGTTGCCAAGGTAAAAGCTCGCATTCCTCAGCAAGCTATTTTTCCAAAGGATTTCGATGAATGGCGCTATGCAAAGTCGATTGACGTTCAATGGATTGCCAGAGCAAACGCGAAAGACGTAGCAATTAGAACTAGGGAGGAGGACTTTTTTTCTTTTACTGAAAAATTGCTTCAAAGCGTGAAAATGCGTTTGAGACGCCTTTTTCCAGAAAACACAGTTGGAATTGCAACCGCACTTATTACTGGCGATAAAACGCAAATCCCCTCAGATGTAAAAAAGAATTTTTCTTACACTGGCACCGCACACATTCTTGCTATTAGCGGATTTCACATTGGCTTGATTGCAAGTATTATTTTCATTTTGCTTGGCTTTCTGAAAAATAATTTGCTAAAACAGTTTGTGTTTTTCCCTTTACTTCTTGCTTTTGTCATTTTTACAGGTTTTCAGCCATCAAGCATAAGGGCGGCAGTTTTCATTTTCTTTTTAACGCTAAACAAAGGCTTTGAGCGGAGAATTTACTCTTTGAATATACTTTGTTTAACGGTCACAGTAATTTTGCTTTTCAGTCCTCAAATGCTTTATTCTGTTGGCTTTCAAATGTCGCTCATTGCAGTTTTTGGGATTGTGATTCTTTACAAAGCAATTCTAAATTTCTTTCATAATTTCATAAAAAGTAAAAACGCTGCTATTGATTTCGCGATAAAATCAGTTTCTGTGTCGCTTGCTGCGAGCATAACGGTTTCGCCGATTGTGGCTTATTATTTTGGAATATATTCGATTGTCCAGCCGATTAGCAATTTTTTTGTAGTGCCTCTGATCTCGCTTGGTATGGTGTTCACTATGCTTGCTCTTGCGTTTTCCTTTGCCAGCTTTGGGGTAGCTTCTTTTTATTCAAAATCTGCAGATTTTCTTTTCTCTTTATCTCAGAAGCTAAATGAATTTGCAACAATGGAAAATCTTTCTTATATTGAGGGCAGCACTGTTTTTGCAATTTCTATAGCTATTTCATTTATATTAGCTTACATCATTTTTTCGAAAACTAAAAGACAAGTCATTTTTAGATTATCAGTATCAAGCATAGCTTTTCTTTGCTTGCTTTCTTTTTTGGGAACAGAAAAACAAAAGAATGCGGTTCTATATCCGAATGAAGCTTTTGTGCTTGCACATATTCCCCTTGCTAAAAACAAAGACTGTATTTTGATTGTTGATAGAAAACCCAAGCTCGCTCCCTTTAAAAGCTATAATGTGCTGAATTTTATCAATTCAATGCCCGGGGACTTGCTCTTGGGCTATTCTGGAAATATTGGCATAAACTATTCCGATCATTTTAAAGGGAAAAAGAATCTGAAATCTTTTCCTCTTTCGCTTGAAATGCAAAAAAGAATTGCAAAAGAAATTTTTAACAAAAATTATTTACACAAAGAGACAAAGCTAAATTATGAGCCTTAATTTAAAAATAGAAAAAGCAAAAATATTCCCAAGCCCTGTCCTTGCTGGCATTACGAAAAAAAACGCAAGTGCGCATTTTCCAAATGGTATTAGCTTTCACTCAATTCAAAATAAAAAAGGACAGGTGGCGAATATTGAAATTCTGTCGCAAGCTTTGGGGATTAGCCCAGACGGATTAAAGTTCCAAAACCAAACACACAGCGATATCGTTCGTTTAGTTGGTAAGGATTCAAAAATAGAAAACTCAGACGCCTTAATAAGTTCAGAAAAAGCCTTGTGCTTATGTGTAAAAATAGCAGATTGCTGCGGAATTTTGCTTTATGACAAGGGGAGCCAAGCAATTGCCTCAATTCATTCTGGCTGGCGCGGGACTGCTCAAAATATTACGGAAAAATGTATTCAAAAAATGGCTTATCATTTCGATACGCGGGCAGAAAATTTGCTTGCATATATAAGTCCTTGTGGCTCTGCTTGCTGCTATGAGGTGGGAGCTGATGTGGCTCGCTTTTTCCCAAGCAGCATAAAGCAAATATCTGAAGAAAAATATTTATTAGATTTAAAAAATGAAGTAAAAAATCAAATGCTAAATGCAGGTATATTAGAGGAAAATATTGAAATATCGAAAGATTGCACTATTTGCAATCCAGATTATCATTCTTACAGGCGAGATAAAGAAAATTCTGGACGCGGGCTTGCTTTTATTGTAATGATTTGAGTTTTTTGAAAAAAAGCGAATAAAAAGGAAACAAATGAACAGTCAAAGATGCTTGTTCAACTTATATCATTACATTTTTTAACATTGATACCAGTAGGTCAAGCATCTCTGCTTGACCCAAATCACTTTTAAATCTATTATGAATTAAAATTAATTATATGTTTGTAATCTTATTTCAAAATTATTTATTAATTTTAAAACTTTTTAATTTACGAAAATAGAAAATGAGTTTAATAAAATTAAGAAATATCGGAATTGCCGCCCATATAGACGCTGGAAAAACAACGGTAACCGAGCGTATGCTCTATTTTACCGGAACGACAAGAAAATTAGGAGAAGTTCATAACGGCGAAGCCACAATGGACTTTATGAAGCAAGAGCAGGAGCGGGGCATAACAATAGCCTCCGCTGCAATTACATGTCATTGGAAAGAGCATACCGTAAATATAATAGACACGCCCGGGCACGTGGATTTCACAGTCGAAGTAGAACGCTCCTTGCGTATAATAGACGGAATGGTGGCTGTGTTTTGTGCTGTAGCTGGAGTTCAGCCACAAAGCGAAACTGTTTGGAATCAAGCAGATAGATATAAAGTGCCACGTATCGCTTTTATTAACAAAATGGATAGAACCGGAGCCAACTTTGAAGAAGCCGTTGAATCTTTACAAACTATGCTCGATGCGAATCCTGTTCCAATTTTTCTCCCAATTGGCGCCGAAGAAAATTTTAAAGGGATAATTGATATAATTCAAATGCAGGCATATACTTTCGATGGCAATGAAATGATTGAAATTGACCTGCCAGCCGATTATATTGAGAAAGTGAAACGCGCCCGATATTTTCTCACAGAAAAACTTGCTGATTTCAACGATAAAATAATGGAACTTTTTCTTGACGAAAAAGAAGTGCCAGCAGAACTTTTAAAAACTGCAACAAGAGACGCTTGCTTGAAAATGCTAATTACTCCCGTTCTTTGCGGCTCTGCATACAAAAATAAAGGTATTCAAGTCCTTTTAAATTCTGTTGTAGATTATTTGCCTTCTCCAGCAGATATTGGCGCAATTATAGGTTTAGATCTTGAAGACGCAGAAAAGGCGCTAAACAGAATACCTTCACTCCAAGAGCCATTTTCAGCACTCGCTTTTAAAATAATTAATGACCCCTTTGTTGGGCAGCAAACCTTTATAAGAACATATTCTGGGCAGCTTTCAAGCGGTATGCAAGTTTATAATTCTACGAAAAGAGCAAATGAACGCATTGGCAGAATTTATAGAATCCACGCAAAGGAAAGAGTGGAAATCAATTCTGCTGGGCCTGGCGAAATCGTTGCTTTAATTGGACTTAAAAATACAAAAACAGGGGACACACTTTGCGATCTACAAAAGCCATTGCTACTTGAATCAATTTTTATCCCGCCCGCTGTAATTGATTTGAAAGTTAGCACTCCCAATAAAAACGAAGATAAAAAGCTTGGCGAATCGCTTCGCAAAATCTCAAATGAAGACCCATCTTTCAAAGTTAGATATAACGATGAAACTAACGAGACTATAATTTCCGGAATGGGCGAGTTGCATCTTGAAATTATTATAGACCGCTTAAAAACTGAATTTAACGTAGATGCAAGCGTAGGCGCACCCTCGATTGCTTATCAGGAAACGATTACCAAGCCAATGGAGGCGAATTTCCGTTTTGTGAAGCAGACGGGAGGCAAGGGGCAATTTGCTCACACTGTCATTCGTATAGAGCCAAACTTGGGCAAGGGTTTTGAGTTTACCGATATTATAAAAGGTGGCGCCATTCCAGCGGAATTTATTCCCTCAGTCAAAAAGGGCATTGAAGCAACGCTTGAGCGTGGTATACTTGGAGGTTTTCCAATCGTTGATGTTAAGGTTGTGCTGCTTGATGGCAGTTTCCATGCCGTTGACTCCTCCGATATGGCTTTCCGCACTTGCGCTTCAATTTGCTTTAAAGATGCTTTTAACAAGGCAAATCCAATTTTGCTTGAGCCATTGATGAAAATTGAAATTAATACTCCAGATGATTACATTGGGGCTGTAACAGGCGATTTCAACAGGAGAAGGGGGCGCATTGAATCAATGAGACGCTATAGAAAAGGTTCGCAAAAGTTGAACGGATTTGTCTCGCTTCAAGAAATGTTTGGCTACGCCACTGCATTAAGAAATCTTTCGAGTGGAAGAGCAAATTATTCAATGGAATTCCATCAATATACCCCTTTATCTGAGGAATTACAGCAAAAAGTTCTGAAAGAAGTTGCAGAAAAGAAAAAGGAAGCAAAGTAAGCCGAGCATCAATGCTTTAAAAATTATTTTAATGTTCTTTTTTGCCTCAACTCAGTTAATATTCAATTAATAATCATTTAATCATTATTTAATAAATAATTAAGGGCTGAGTTGCAACAAAAGAATTTGAAGATAAGCGAACGAAATACGCACCAGCAGATAAAGAACTAAAAGAGCAAAGGATTTTATATTTTCCAGCTTCTAAATCGCCAGCAAAAATTGTTCGCACTTGCTCTCCTCTTTCGTTAAACAAAATGATAAGAGATGTCCCAAATTCTGTTAACGAGAACTCTATATCAGTAGTAAGTTCTTTTTGCAAAGGATTAGGAGAAATTTTTTCAAAATGATTGCCGGCGGCAGCACCAGAGATTTTACGAATTTCATCTATTGAAATCGGATTGATTGTTAAAACTGTATTGATTGGCTGCAAATTAAAACAATTTGAGCCGTCAATATCAATATCAAATTTTATTGGAGTATTGATTACGCTAAAAATATTTGTTTTCGTGTAAAATCTAAAAAATACTATTTCAGAGCCGCTAATATAGTATTCATCTGATTTTGGCAAGAGTGAAAAAACAAATTTTCCCTTACTCAAATTAAAATCTTCTATTTTTAAATGAAACAAATTTTCGGCAGCCGAGCTAAGTTTTATATCATCGGGCGTGGTCTCTAATAAATCGCTGTTGAAAGAAAAAGTGAAGTGAATAGAATTAAAATGAGCAAGCGACAAAGGGCTGCTTGTGTTGAGAGCTAATGCCGAGTATAGCTCTTGCCCAGCGAAGATTTTACTTTGATTATAATTGAAGCTAACTTGCTTTGTGGATTGGGCTGACTCGCCATAAAGTTCGATATTTGCTGTTTGCTCGTTGATTGAATTATTTTGAACGATAAGGTTTGTTGAAAAAGCCCCAGTTGTAATGGGCTGAAAGATAACTTTAACTACTCGCTCTTCTTTTCCTTGTAGCTGGAATGGCCGCACCGATTCAGCTAAAGAAAATTCTGGAACTACTGGCAAAAAGGATAAATTGCTTACAATAAGATTGCCATCTCCTTGGTTTTGAATTTTGCAATAAATTGTGTCAGTATTGCCGGGGCAGATAAATGTTTTGTTTGATTGAGTGGAAATAATGCTTTGGTTTATTTTTCCGTATCCAGTCCAAAGCGAAGATAAATCCTCGGAATTCCTGCTTTTGACTTTTAATTCAGCGGCGTGATTTCCTTCTCTATTTGCAACAAATTTTGCATCAAACTCGAAATCCTCGCCCGGGGCAAGTATTATTGGGAAATTGATAGCAGCTTTATCGAAAGAAAAGCCCTCCGTCCCGTAGCTGTCGAAGCTCGTTGAAATTGAGTTGCTTTTTGGATAAACTGCAAAATTATCAATTATTGCGGAATCGCAATATTCTGAAAACATGTTTTCAATTCGCACTTTTTTTGTAAGGGGAAACTGATAATCATCAATAAACGTGGTGTCGAATGATTGATCATCAAAACGAAGCGATGGAGCAACTCCTATGCCTTCCAAGCTCGTTTCTGTTAAGCTGTTTGCAGAATTTATGTATCTTATAACTAATTTATGCTCGCCTCTTTGGCTTGGCAAAAATGTTACCGGGACCTCGAAAGCTTCATTAGGATTTATTTTAAGATTAACAAATTTCGATTTGTCAAATAAAAAGCTATCGCCGTTTATATCATATTGAATTTCAATAGAATAAATCATAACGCTTTGGCTACCGCTGTTTTCTAATCTAATAACTGGCTTAGGCTCATTTTCCGGGGGCGGCTCAACTGCTTTTCCATCTATGCTAATCCCCCTTTTTCCCCAGTTATAAGAGCTTGCAATAAGTCCGGGCTTAATCCCACGTCCAGTAACAAGTGCAAGGCTGTCCGTTCCCTGTGCGTCAGATTGGACGGTGAAGCTATTTCCAAAATACCCTTCTGTTTTTGGAGAAAATTTTATTGGGATAATTAAACTTTCTTTTGGATTAACTGAAATTGGCTTCTCCTCGCTTGGCATTTCATCAAGCATCAGACTGAATGGACTTGCCTTTTGCTCGGCTTCTATTCCGTAAATCAATAAAACATTATTTCCATAATTATAAATTTCTAAATCTCTAATAAGTTCTTTACCAATAGTAACGTCTGGAAACTTAACGCTATATACTTTTATTATTGGAATTTCCACCTCTGCTGAAATTGGAATTTTGGGTAAAGGCTTGCAAGTATCGCTTGCAATCAGAAAATCTTTAAAGGTTCCAGCTTTTTTTGGGTTAAATTTTACTATTACCGGGAAAGAGTCTGTTGGAGGGATAATGCTCGGCAATTTCGAGTGTTCCAATCGAAAATTTTTGTTGTTCTCTAATTTTAAATTGCTTAGGTGATAGTATGTTTTAGTAGAATTATTTTTTATCCAAACGGTTTGATTAAGCTCGGAATTGTTGATTTTATTAAGTCCAAAGTCAATTGCTTTTGGATTTGCTGCTGCAAGCACGGGCAAGTATTCTATTGAGATAGTGCTGTCGTTAGATTCTCTATCAATAAATGTGATTACAGCTTTTGCCTGCTTTGTTCCGTCGACAACGTTTAAATTCCAACGAGTAGAGATTGATTGCCCCGGTATAAAGAAATCATAGTTAAATATATAGTTTTCACTTACGCTACTATGATAAATTATAAGTCCAAGATTGGAACGCAAGCTGTCGTTATCGGGATAATCCTTTACTAACCCATCAATAACGCTGCCATCACAATTTTGTGTATAGCTTGGCTTGGGTGGGATTGTGTCTTTTATAGCGGGATTGCTCATCGATACTGCTATTGGAAAGCCATAAGCTGAAGATGGAATTGGATTATATTGATAAGCTGAAATATTTTTGCAACTTCTTAATTTATATGTTCCGGCTGGCAATTCCAATGTAGTAGTGAAATATATGTTTTCAGAATTAGAATCTGGGTAGGGGGCGATTTGCAGGGACATACTGTTAAATTTTTCCCACACAATTACTGTATTGATTTCCATTCCAAATTCCAAGCATTCTGGTATTTCCCCATCATCGCTCTCAAAGATTAACGAAACATAGCTTGGAATTAAATTTTCATTTTCGTCAAATATCTTTGGGATATTGAAAATCATTTCATTGCTATACTGCTCAACTGGAATTAAAGAGATTTGGAAGGGCGCGCTTGCTATGCTATCCCCTTTTGAAGAAGCGTTGTATTGAGTTGCTATAATCTCCTCATCGCTTTCGATTGTGTGAGGAGTTGTAGTATTTATTTCAAAAATTTTAGTAAAAGAAGGACGCTCTGTGTTGTCGTCAAAGTCAAAAAAATCGAGCCGAGTGCCATCAATTTTTAGATTAGTATTTTTATTAAAAGAACTAACTCTAACAAAAGATTTTTGAAACTGTGGGAAGCTAATCAAGTGGTATTTTTTCCCGTAGCAGTAATCTGGAATTTCCATTTCTACTGTATAGCTGCAACCGTCAAGCGCTGCTCCTTCAAAGCTTGTGCAATAATTTCCAGAAATAACCGCAAGGGGCAAATTTGCTTCAATAACGCTTCCGGAAAGGTCTTCGTTTTTCCCTTTGCTCGCTATAAGCCAGATGTCCCCTTTGTTTAGAAGCACTGTTTTTGAGGTGCCGAAACGAATCCCGCCCGCAGTTTGAGACGAATCATTTCCAGCTAAATAGAAAGTAACCTCTGTTTTATCAAATGCTGCTATAATGCTTGTATACCCGGGTAGCCATTGCTCGCTATTATTAGAAATATCTTTGCTTGAGCTTACTACATACTTGCTTGAAAGCGAGGACACTGGCAAAGCTAAATAACCATCTGAAATAGTAGAAAATTTTGAAAGGCAGTAAACAGAAACGGGTTCTTCCGATTTTATATATATAGCAAAAGAGCGGTAAATCGCATCTGGATAAGGCGCGCTGGTATCGGCTTTTTGATAATTCTGAACTATGTAAGATGGGATAGCAAATTCAACAGATTGATTAGCCTTTATTTCTTTTCTTTCAAAATAATTTTTTCCTAAATGCTCAACGCTCACTATATTGCTTTTTTCAGAGCTAACTACTATTATATATTCATTATTGCTTTCAGCCTCCCAGCCCGGGTGGAATGTTATGTAAAATTCGGTTCCAACGCTGTTTGCATTTTGCCGCAATAATTGCGAGTTATTCTTTTTGTCTTTAGCAAGGGAGCTTAAAGAAATAAAGAACATTAAGAATATAAGAAGGAGACTGAAACGGTATTTTGTATTTTCTTTCATTTATTGACCTATTTAAATTTATTTACAGTCAATAATCAAATACTGTCTCTTATACACATCT
>LSQX01142102.1_pt1 | contig 28696 bp, 26 predicted proteins | sample 654561 | NCBI WGS metagenome assembly LSQX01 (sample SAMN04489861, study PRJNA283612) | anaerobic digester metagenome | isolation source: 4 biogas reactors fed with cattle manure at either 37C or 55C with and... | place: Denmark: Kongens Lyngby | collected 2014
ATTTAAAGTTAGAAAAACTTTTCAGCAGTTTTTTTAAAGTAAAAGCTTTTTTAAAATGATATATATTATTATGAATATATATAAAAACTTTCTACTTGACATCAAAAATAACACTTAATATAATGCTTATTAGAGGAAGTGCAAATAATGAAAACATTAATAATAGTTGAATCGCCAACTAAAGCCAATACAATTAAAAACCTAATCCCAAAAGATTATGAGGTAGTTGCCTCAGTTGGTCACATCAGAGATCTTGCGACAAGTGGCAAGGGTGGTTACGGGGTCAATATTGAAAAAGATTTCAAACCAAACTACATCATAATCCCGACTAAATACAAAACTGTTAAACAAATTCAAAAACAAGCTCAAAACAAAAAAGTTTTAATTGCTACCGACCCAGATAGAGAAGGAGAAGCAATCGCTTGGCATATCGCAACACTTTTAAATTTAGATGTTAATGAAAAGATTAGAATCAGATTTTTTGAAGTGACAAAAAATGCGATTAACAAAGCTTTAGCTAATCCGAAACCAATCGATATGAATTTAGTCTCTAGTCAGGAAACAAGAAGAATCCTGGACCGGATTATCGGTTTTGATTTGTCAAAACTTGTCCAAAGAAAACTTCACTCCACTAGTGCGGGACGAGTTCAAAGTGTTGCTCTTAAAATGATTTACGAGCGCGAAAATGAAATTTTAAATTTTGTTAAAGAAGCTTATTATTTAGTATTTGCAGAGTTTGCCGAATTTAAAGCAGATTATGAAAAAAACTCGCCAAAACAAAAAGATAAAAGCCTTGCAGAGCGAGTCTGTAAAGAGGCAGGAAAGGATTTTGAAGTAACAAATATTCAAATTAAAAATCAAAATCTTCATCCAGCTTACCCTTATACAACCTCAAGATTACAACAAGATGGTATTGTTAGATTGAAAATGAATGCTTCAACGGTGATGAGAACCGCTCAAAAACTTTATGAAGGGGTTAAAATAGATAATCAATTAGTTGGCTTAATAACATATATGAGAACTGATTCCACAAGACTATCGCAAGAGTTTGTCAGGGCAGCAACTGCCTATATTAAAACAAACTATGGGTCTGAGTATTTTGGCAGATACCGTGTGCCTAAAGCAACTAAAAGCTCTCAAGAAGCGCATGAAGCGATTAGACCAACAGATCTTAATTATACACCAGAAAAAGTTAAGCCATTTTTAAACAATCGAGAATTTCTACTTTATCAAATGATCTATAATCGAGCAGTTGGCTCTTTGATGAAACCAGGAATCGATGAATTAAAAACTGTAACATTAAGTTCAGGCGGTCACAATTTCTTGGCAACTTTTACTAAACAGATTTTCTTAGGCTACCGTATTCTTTACGTAAACGATACTAAAGATGAAGCAGTAACATTTAATTATAGTGTTGGCGACAAACTGGCTAGTAAAAGAGTTTATCAAGAAAAGAAATTTACTCAGCCGAGAAGACGTTACTCGGAAGCGACTTTAATTCAAGAAATGGAAAAGCTGGGAATAGGTAGACCTTCAACATATGCGGAGACAACGCGAAAAATTGCTGATGTCGGTTATGTTAGACGTCAAAAGGGATATTTTGTTCCGACTGAACAAGGAATGCTAACTGCTGCTAATTTAGTTGAATACTTCACGACATTTATCAATACTAGCTATACTTCTAAAATGGAAGAACAATTAGATTTAATCGCTGATGGCAAAGAAATGAAGACTGAAATTTTAAATTCTTTTATTACAACCTTTAAGCCGTTGTTAGAAAACGCAAATAAAAAAATGCCTTATCAAGCAATTAAAAAAGAGGTTGTCGAAGTAGGTGAAATGTGCCCTAGGTGCGGAAAACCGCTTGTCTATCGGGAAAATAAAAAAGGCGAGAAGTTTATTGCTTGTAGTGGATTCTCTTCAAAACCTCAATGTACGTACACAAGAAGTATTGAAGAATAATTTCTCTTCTTTACATCTTAGATTCTTTATGATAATATACATTTGTATATGTCTTGTAAAAAGACATGTGTTTTAAAGTCGTATGAGTACATCATACGATCCCCCCCCTTGATTTTCCCAAGTGACTCCAATCACTTGGGACTTTTTATTTTTATCGCCAAAAAATCTCTAGCAGTTATGATATAATGTTTAGTAGTGTAGAAAAGCTATTATAATAATAAATAAGAGGTGTAAAATGGGATTTTTTAAAATATTTAAATCACGAAAAAGAAGAAAAAACCCTCAATATAGTTTAGGTCTTCATCAATCACGTGAAACGCTTGGTTCTTTGAAAAGAATTTTGCTTGAAAGTAAGGATTTTAATCAAGATTTGTATGATGAAATTGAAGAGGTTTTAATCATGGCAGACATCGGTGTGGAGACAACTCTGCTCTTTATTGAGAGATTGCAACACCAACAAAAATTAAGAAAACTTAAAGATCCAGCAGAACTTCGAGAAGTGATTGTAGATGAAATGTTTAACTTATATTTAGAGGGGCAAATAGTTAAAACGGAGATTAACTATAATCGAGAATTAATCAATGTTTATTTGTTCGTTGGAGTTAATGGAACTGGAAAAACAACTTCGATTGCTAAATTAGCAAAAATCTTAAAGGAACAAAACAATAAAGTCTTACTTATTGCTGCTGACACTTTTAGAGCTGGCGCTATTGATCAATTAGATATTTGGGCGGCAAGAGCAGGTGTCGAGATTTTTCAAAAAGCTCAAGGTTCAGATCCCTCAAGCGTGATTTATGATGGTTTGATGCTTGCTAAAAAAGCGGGACACAATTGTGTCTTAATCGATACAGCAGGCCGTCTCCATAATAAAGAGTTTTTAATGAATGAACTTGCAAAAATGCGAAGAGTCATTGAAAAGGTTATTGACTATGGTCCGCAAGAAACATTTTTAGTAGTTGATGCGACAACTGGACAAAATGGGTTAAAGCAAGCAGAGGTTTTTAAAGAAGCAACCGCTGTTACTGGAGTTATTTTAACTAAACTCGATGGCAGTGCTAAAGGCGGAATTGTCCTTTCAATTAAACATAAATATCAACTCCCAATTAAATATGTCGGTTTAGGTGAGAAAATAACTGATTTGGTTCCTTTTGATATTGAAGAATATATTTATGGTTTATTTAGCGATTTTTTTGGTGATTGATAATGGATGAAATAAAAAGAATTTCTTACAACAATAAATTATTTGATTATTATGAACAGTTTTTAACCGTTAAGCAAAAAGCTTATTTTATCATGTATTTTCAAAAAGACTATAGTTTAAAAGAAATTGCGGATTATTATAATATTTCTCGCAACGCTGTTTATGATTTAATCAATATTACAATCAAAAAACTTACAGATTTTGAAACGAAACTTAAACTTTATGAAAAAGCGAAATTGCGTCAAGAATATTATTTAAAATACTTAGAAACAGAAGATAAAAAGTGGTTAGAAAAACTAATGGAGATTGATGATAATTATGGCATTTGAAAATTTAGCAAGTAGACTTCAAATGGCTCTGAGAAGAGTTACTGGGAGAGGTTCGTTAACTGAAAAAGACATTGATTTAATGATGCGTGAGATTAGACTTTCTTTATTGGAAGCGGATGTTAACTTAAAAGTTATTCGCTCTTTTTTAAATAATGTTCGAGAAAAAGCTTTAGGAGAGAAGATTTTAAAAGGGTTAAATCCGGGACAACAAGTGGTAAAGATTGTTCATGAAGAATTAACTCATGCAATGGGTGATGAAGCGGTTGGCTTAAATTACAAAATTAATGATTTGACGACAATTATGGTCGTTGGTCTTCAAGGAACAGGAAAAACCACCGCAATCGGTAAACTTGGACGATTACTTAAAACAAGCGAACAAAAAAAGGTCATGTTTATTGCCGCTGATATTTACCGTCCTGCTGCGATTGAACAATTGAAAACATTAGGCAATCAAACTGCAATCTACGTCTATGAAGAAAAGAATAAAAAAGCCCAAGATATCGTTAAAAGAGGCCTTGATTACGCAAAAGAAAATAAATATGATGTCGTTATTATTGATACAGCAGGTAGACTTGAGATTGATGAAGCGATGATGGAAGAGTTAAAAGATCTTAAACGGATTGCTAAACCCGAAGAGATTTTATTAACTGTTGATGCCATGACCGGTCAAATCGCTGCTGACGTTGGACTTACATTCCATGAAAAACTGGGATGTACTGGTGTTATAATGACAAAACTTGATGGCGACACTAGAGGTGGGGCAGCACTATCGATCCGCCACATTTCAAAAATTCCAATTAAGTTTGCCTCAAGTGGTGAGAAACTAGACTCTTTAGAAGTTTTTCATCCCGATCGAATGGCTCAAAGAATTTTAGGGATGGGAGATGTCCTAACTCTAATTGAAGAAGCGAGTGCTCAAATTACTGAAGATGATGCCCAGTCATTGATGATGAAGATGTTATCGGGAACATATGACTATAATGATATGTTAAAGCAGTTTAGAATGATTAAAAGAATGGGCTCTTTAACACGGATTTTAGGCTTTATTCCCGGGGTTAAAGCGCTTAGGAAACAGATGCAAGACGTTGATGATAAGCAACTTGTAAGAATTGAAGCTTTAATTCATTCAATGACTCCAGATGAGAGAAAAGATCCCGCTTTAATTGCCAAATCATCGCGAAGAAGGCAAAGAATTGCTCGTGGTTCAGGCCTGAAAGTAAGCGACGTTAACCGTTTAATTGAAAGTTTAGATCAACAGAAACAAATGGTTCAACAAGTCGCTAAAAACCCAACTCAACAAGGAATGCCAAGCCTTCAACCGCGCAAACAAAGAAAAGGAAAGGGTAAAGGACGGGGCAGATTTAGATACTAAATAGCGTAAAAAGTTATCCACAAAAATAGTGGGAAAATATTTACCTATTATGTGATAGAATAATACAAAGGAGTAACTATGAAAAAACTAATTTTAATTGATGGGAACTCTTTGTTTTTTAGAGCCTATTATGCAACTGCCTATAGTGGCAGAGGTTTAATGAAGAATAAAGAAGGCCTTTATACTAATGCTTTGTTCGCTTTTGTCAATATGTTTGAAAAGATTTTAGAAGAAGACTATAGTCATATTTTGGTCGCTTTTGACACTGATAAACCGACTAAAAGGCATCTCGCTTACAAAGAATATAAAGCTGGCCGTGAAAAAATGCCAGAAGAAATGGCAGTTCAAATCCCATTAATTCATGAATATTTAAAGCACAAAAAAATTGCTGAATTGGCAATTGAAGGTTTTGAAGCTGATGATATAATTGGCACATTTGCTGAAAAAGCGAAAACTGAAATGGCTGTAGAGATTTACTCATCAGATAAAGACTTACTTCAACTTATCGATGATAATGTGACGGTAAAACTGATTAGAAGAGGACTTTCTGATGTGGTTGAGATGACCCCTGAAAGTTTTTATCAAGAGTATGGTATTTCACATCAATATATGGTTGATTTAAAAGGGTTAATGGGAGATTCATCGGATAATATTCCCGGTCTGCCTGGGGTTGGCGAAAAGACAGCAGTTAGACTGATCAAAGAATATGGTTCACTCGAACAAATAATGAAAAATAGAGACCAAATTAAAGGTAAACTTGGTGAAACTTTAAGAAATGAAGCCGATAAAGCCTATTTGTCCTATGACTTATCAAAAATTGAAACTGATATTCAAACTGAAATTAACTTCGCTAAAATAAAAAAAGCAAACACTGATTTAGCAGGTTTAGTGGAGTTCTATCGCAAACTCGACTTACATTCTTTTATTAAAAGAATTGATAGCGAAGAATTAGATTTATTTTCTTATCAAAATCATGTTGAAGAAGAAGTGCCAATAACGAGCATTATCATTGAATCAAAAACGCAATTAAAAGCGATTATTAAAGATAACCTTGCGATTCATCTTGAGTACTTTGAAAATAACTATCATACTTCAGAACTACTTGGCTTTGGAATGAGCGATGGCAAAAAAAGTTACTATGTCAGTGCTGAACTAGCGTTAGAGACTAAGGAATTTACTGATTTCCTTGCCAGTGAAACACCCAAAATAACCTATGATTATAAAGCCTTTAAAGTTGGATTATTGTGGCGAGGCTTTGATTTAAATGGTGTTGTTTATGATATGTTGTTAGCAAGTTATCTTTCTTATTCTCAACTTACCAGTTCAGACTTTAAAGTTATTTGTGGTCATTTTAATTATAATGAAGTTAATTATGATGATGTTATTTACGGTCGAGGGGCTAAAAAAAGAGTTCCAGAACTAGCGGTTTTAGCTGAACATATTGCTGCCAAAGCAACCGCGATATATCGGTTAAAGAATCAAATTTTAGCTGTCTTAAAAGCTGATGATTTACTTGCTTTAAATGAGCTTGAATTAGAGGTTTCAACAACGTTAGCGCTAATGGAATATCGCGGTATAAAGGTTGATTTGACTGAACTTAAACAACAAAAGGGACAACTTTTTGAAAGAATTAAAATTCTTGAAGACCAGATTCATCAATATGCAAACAAGTCATTTAATATTAGAAGTCCTAAACAATTGGGAGAAGTTTTATTTGATGATTTAAAACTCAAATCGACAAAAAAGACAAAAACACAACGCTATTCAACTAACGTTGAGGTTCTCAATTCATTGATCGACGAACACCCAATTATTAAACCAATTTTGGAATACCGTCAAGTTACAAAATTATACTCAACATATATCGAAGGTATTGAGAATTCACTTTTCGAAGATCAAAAACTTCACACAATTTACGCTCAAGCTCAAACAGCTACCGGAAGACTTTCAAGTCTAGAGCCTAATTTGCAAAATATTCCTGTTAGAACTGAAGAGGGAAGACAAATTAGAAAGCTTTTTGTTCCTTCAGAAGGTTATAGTTTTATTAGTGCTGACTATTCTCAAATCGAACTACGAGTATTAGCTCATTTAAGTAAATCGCAAGCTTTAATTGATGATTTTAATCATGATTTAGATATTCACAGTCAAACGGCGATGAAAGTTTTTAACACAAAAGAAGTTAGTCCTTATGAACGATTTCGAGCCAAAGCAGTTAACTTTGGGATAATTTATGGAATTAGCGCTTGGAGTTTAGCTGAAGATATTAATACTTCAGTTAAAGAAGCGCAAGAGTTTATAGATCGCTATTTTGAAATTTATCCAGAAATTAAAATTTTTATGGATCAAACAGTTAAATTTGCCAAAGAAAATGGTTTTGTAAAAACAATTATGAATCGCAGAAGATATATTCCCGAGCTTAAAAACCCCCTCCATCATATTAAAGCTTTTGGGAGGAGAACAGCGATGAATGCTCCAATCCAAGGCAGCGCAGCAGATATTATAAAAAAGGCGATGGTCGATTTGCTAAAATATATTAAAGAAAACAAACTCCAATCAAAAATCTTACTCCAAGTCCATGATGAATTAATAATTGAAGTACCTCAAACTGAAATCCAACTGATGAAAAAGGTTTTACCAGAAATAATGAATAAAACAGTTTCTTTAGCAGTTAAATTAAAAACAGACAGTAAAGTTGGAAATACTTGGTATGAGTTGGATTGAAAATGCCTGAGTTACCAGAAGTTTTTGTAGTGAGTAAGTTTTTGAAAAAAGAAGCAAAAGGTCAGACAATCGAAGATATCGTTGTTCGATATTCGAAAATGATGGATGAATCGATGAGAAAAAAACTCATCGGTCAAACGATTAATGATATTGAAACACACGGCAAATATCTTATTTTTAAACTGACTGATTATGATTTAATTAGCCATTTGCGGATGGAAGGAAAATATTATGTTTCTGATCCAGACGTGATTAATAAACATGATCATGTAATATTTTATTTAACTGATAAAGTTTTAAAGTATAATGATGTAAGAAAGTTTGGCACTTTTGATTTAAGAGAAAAGAGTCAAACTTATAAAATACCCCCTTTATCAAAACTTGCAAAAGAGCCATTTGAGATAGATTTGGATACTTTTTATGCGGCGATTAAAAAGCGAAGAAGCCCAATTAAGACAATCCTTTTAAATCAAGGGATAATTGCGGGCATTGGTAATATTTATGCTGATGAAATTTTGTTTCAAGCAAAAATCCATCCGCTTAAGATTGCGAATACATTGACTAAAAAACAAGCCCAAACAATAATAGCTAGTAGTATTGATATTTTAACTCGAGCGATTAAAAAAGGTGGCACGACAATTTTTTCTTTTAAAAGTGATGAAGAGGTGGGTTGGTTTACCCAAGATTTAATGGTTCACACTAAGGCTAATGAACCATGTAAAATATGTCAAACAAAAATCGGAAAAATAAAAGTTAATGGCAGATCAACTTACTTTTGTAGCCATTGTCAAAGGATGTAACAAATGATTGTTGTGGGGATAACGGGTTCAATTGGAACAGGGAAAAGTTTAGCAGCTAACTTTTTTAAAGAAAAAGGTTATTTAGTAATTGATGCTGATCAAATCAATGATGAGCTTTTAAATGATAAACTAGTTGTTCAAAGTATTAATATGTTGCTATATAATGAAAATAGTGATATTTTGGATAAAAAAAGAATTGCTCAAACTATTTTTTCTAATCAACAAAAACGCAAGAGTTTAGAAAATTATCTTCATCCAATTATTTTTAGTAAAATGAAAACCCAAATTGAAACAAGTAAGGAAAAGTTAGTTTTTCTTGAAATCCCTCTTTTATATGAAGCTAAGTTTGATATGCTCTGTGATTATGTACTTTTAATTTACGCAAGCGAGGAGTCCCAAATAAAGCGGCTAATCTTACGTGATAAGATTGATAAAAAAGAAATCAAAAGAAGAATAAACAGCCAAATGGCGATGGAAAAGAAACTTTTATTAGCTGATTACATCATTAATAATGATGGTGAAATAAAACAAACAATAAACACTTTAAAACAATGGTTAGAGAGCTTTCTAAGGAGGATGGAAAATGGCTATTTATAGAACAAGTGAAAACGCAAAAGATGCACGTTTGGTCACTAATTGGTATCAAAATGATTACCAAAAATGTAGTGAAGCAGTCAAAAAAATCTGTGCTGCTTATGGTTATGAATTAATTCACCAAGACGATACTTATGGGGAGTTTATTTTCAAACGTCCTAAAGATATGTTAGATGTGAAAATTATTTCACTTACAAAAAGAGAAACAGCGATTGATTTTGTTTTAAACACAAGAAACTTTTTAGATTTTGGTCGCTCAAAAGCAGTGATTGAAGACTTGTATGAAAGATTAAAACGAGAACTAAGATATTTTAAAAAATAGGTGAACTATGGACCAAAAAAGTTTTTGGTTGATGAGTAACAGTTTAATTTCAAGCGAAGATATAAAAACATTAGCGCTATTGTATCAGCCTTTAATCGGTAGTGATGGATTTGGAACATATTTATTGATGTTTAATTTAATCAATCAAAACAATCTCCAAACTGATGTCTATCCAATCCAGTATTTACTTGATTTACTTCACCTAAACGAAGACCTCTTTACAGCTAATATTCATAAACTTGAAGCAATCGGCTTACTTACAACTTTTTTAAAAGATGATATTTATTTATACCGCCTCAATATGCCCTTAAAACCACGTCAGTTCTTTTTAGATGGCATTTTGGGATCATATTTAAAGAGCGAAATAGGCACGGAGAATTTTAACCGTTTATTTAGCTATTTTAGTGTTCCAGAAGCATCGAAAAAAGGTTATAAAAATGTCACTAAATCATTTGATGATATTTATAAAATAAAAAAACTAGACTTGCTTAAAAGCGAAAAATTTATTTTTGGTCGAAAAAATGGTGGCGGGATTATTATTAGAGATGCGTTTGACTTTGAAAGTCTCTTTGAGCAGTTACCTCCGCGGCTAAAAAAAAGAAGTATTTACACGAAAAAGGTTGTTTCTCAAATTGCTTCTGTAATGTATGTTTATAATTTTACGAGTGCTGAGATGATTGATATTTTAACGAACGCTTATGATAACTCAAGCAATAAGATTTTTATTGAAAAGATTGCAGTATTAGCTAATCACTATTTTACTAAGACCTATGGTGACAACCTTGTAACAATCGAAAAAAGACCAGAAGAAGATTTAGAAATTGATCTTTCAACAATTAGACCACAAGATATAATTACAGTTTTTGGTCAAAAGATGACAGACCAAAGTTATGCCCTCGATACAATCAGGCAATTTATTGAACGCAATGCGGTTGACATAGGTTTAATCAATGGGATTATTTTAGTCGCCCTAAAGTATCATGATCAACTTCCCTCATTAGCTTATTTAGAAAAAGTGTTGGCCGATTGGCTAGCTCGAGGGATAACTACTGCCAGCGATGCGATGTTAATATTAAAACAAGCAGAAAAACGACCTAAAAAAACCTATCGAAAGAGACGAAAGCCGGGAATCGAAGGAGAAGAGCCTGAGTGGCTCGATGAAATTATCGAATCTTTTTGGAAGGATGAGGTAAAATGAGTTTTAAAGAATTGTTAAAAGAGATTAAAGCTTTTGAAGAGACAAAGGATTTAGAGTTGAACTATCATGAGATAATGACAGTTTATCAATATGTTAAAAAGAAAAAAGCTTTTAATCCCAATGATCCTAATGAGCTTTATGAGCCAGTTTTAAAACTAAATCCTGCACGAATCGAATATGTACCATCAAAAGCTTATCAAAAAGCGCTTGATGAGAGAAGCAAAATGAAATTTATCGATACTACATATCATAATGATTATCTTCTGGATGCCAAACTTGCTGATTTTAAATTACTCAATGATGAGCGTAAAAAGGCTTTGGAAATTGCACAAACATTTATTGCTGATTATGAAAAAAAGAAGTTTTTAAAAGGGCTTTATTTATATGGCCAAAACAGGACAGGTAAGACCTTTTTGCTCTCCGCAATCGCCAATGAACTTTCGCAAAAAAACATTCAAATAGTTTTTGCTTATGTGCCAGATTTAATCCGCAGTATTTATTCAAGCATGGATGATAATACTTTAGAGATTAAAATTAAACAACTTAAAAACTGTGATTTATTAGTGCTCGATGATTTAGGGAGTGCCTTTATGAGTTTATGGTTTCGTGATCAAATCTTTGGACCGATTATTCAATACCGTTTAAGTGTCGGTTTGCCAATTTTAGTTTCATCTAATTTAGACGCTCAACAGTTAACTTCTTTTATGATTGATCCTGATGCACCAAACGATAAATATAATGCTGTTAGAATCACGGCAAGAATTGTGGAGATGACTATGCCAGTTAGCCTAAATCAGCTCCGTTATAAAAACAATTGACTAATTTTAGGAAAGTGATATAATTAATATTGAAATGCGTTGGTAAGGACAAAAAACAGTTATCAAACTAGCGATGTGGGATGGTGAAAGCCACAACATAACTGAATACTCCCTTACAAGTAGCCTGCAAAACAGAGCCGTAAATCTGCGTTAAAGATAATGAGTGCTGTATTATTACAGAACTAAGGTGGTACCGCGAAATTTCGTCCTTAGAATTTTTTTCTAAGGGCTTTTGTTTTTTAAAAGAAGGAGGGTGTAATGATGAATTTAATTTTACCTGATAAATCTGGATTAAAGGTGAGAAAAGGAATAACACCGGGTGAAATCGCAAAAGATATTTCTTTGAACTTATTTAAAAATGCGCTTGGAGCTTCGTTGAATCAACGACTTATTGAACTAGACTATCCGATTGACGAATCTGGAGATTTTAAAATTATCACAAAAGCTGATCAAGAAGCCTTTTACTTGCTAAATCACTCAGCTGCGCATTTAATGGCTGAAGCGATCAGAAAGCTTTATCCAAAAGCGCTTTTTGGTGTTGGTCCAGCGATTAAAGAAGGTTTTTATTACGATGTTGATTTTGGTGATGTGAAGATTAGCGATAGCGATTTAGAAAAGATTGAGGAAACGATGCGTGATTGTGCTCAAAACAATTCAATTATTAGTCGCAGAGTCGTTAGTTTTGCTGAAGCTCAAAAACTTTTTAAAAATGATCCTTACAAGCTTGAGATGATTGAAGAGTTAAAAGCTGAAGAGATAACTGTTTATCAACAAGGGGATTTTATTGATTTATGTCGTGGTGGTCATCTTGCCCACACCGGAATGATTAAACATTTCAAATTATTAAGTGTTGCTGGAGCCTATTGGCGAGGTGATTCTAAAAACAAAATGTTGACAAGAATTTATGGGGTCGCTTTTTTCAGCAAAAAAGAATTGACCAAACATCTTTTAATGTTAGAAGAAAGAAAAGAGCGAGATCACCGCAAATTAGGTAGAGAGCTAGGGCTTTTTATGTTATCAAGCGAAGCAGGTCCAGGACTGCCTTTTTGGCTTAAACAAGGAGCAACCATTAGAAGAATTATTGAAAGATATATTACCGATAAAGAAATATCTTTAGGTTATGAACATGTCTACACCCCAATTTTAGCTAATGCAGAACTTTATAAAACAAGCGGTCATTGGGACCATTATCAAGATAGTATGTTTCCGCCGATGGAGATGAGCGATGGCGAGATGGTTGTAGTCAGACCGATGACTTGTCCGCATCACATGTTAATTTACAAAAATGAATTGCGTTCTTATCGCGATTTACCGCTGAGAATTGCAGAACTAGGCATGATGCATCGCTATGAAAAATCAGGAGCTCTTTCGGGATTGCACCGAGTTAGAGAGATGACCTTAAATGATGCTCATATTTTTGTACGCCCAGACCAAATAAAAGAAGAGTTTAAAGAAGTAATGGCGTTGTTACTTGCAGTATATCGAGATTTCAATATTACCGATTACTCTTTCCGACTCTCTTATCGTGATCCAGAAAATAAAGAAAAGTTTTTCGATGATGATAAAATGTGGGAAGAAGCTGAAAAAGAGCTTAAAAATGTTATGGATACCTTAAATTTGGCATATGAAGAGGCAATTGGTGAAGCTGCGTTTTATGGACCTAAGCTCGATGTTCAAGTTAAAACTGCTTTAGGTCACGAAGAGACTTTATCAACAATTCAATTAGATTTCTTACTGCCAGAAAGATTTCAACTAACTTATGTTGGCGAAGATGGAAAAAATGATCATGTTCCGGTTGTTATTCATCGGGGAATTGTTTCAACAATGGAGCGGTTTGTAGCATATTTGACTGAAGAGTATAAAGGTGTCTTTCCGCTTTGGTTGGCACCAACTCAAGTTGTGGTAATTCCAGTTAATTTAGATTATCACCAAGAGGATGCTAAAAAAATCAATCAACTTTTAAAGGCGAATGGTTTTCGTAGCGAACTTGACATAAGAAATGAAAAGTTAGGCTATAAAATCCGTGATCAACAGACCCGAAAAATACTTTACTCCTTAGTGATTGGCGATCAAGAAATTGCAAATAACACAGTAACTTACCGAAAATATAACTCCAAAGAACAAATAACAATTCCAGTTCATAAATTTATTGAATTATTAAATAAGGAAGTAAAAAGTAAAAAATAATTGGAAATAAGAGAGAGAAAAGATGTTTTTTTAACATCTTTTTTTCTTTGAAAGGCGAATAGTAAGCCTTTATGTTATAATTAAAAAAGAGGTGAAAGTAATGACCAGTTATGATGAATTAAAAAAAGCAATTGAAGCTCTTCTTGACCCAAGTTATAATCTACCGTTAAAGGATGTCGAAGGTTTAAAGAAATTGACAGTAGGACCAACCGGAATTGTAGAAGTTGAAGTTGCGTTAAAAGATATCGGTGGCTCAGTCGAGCAAAACTTTAAAATTCAATTGATAAAATTAATTAAAGTGACACTTGGTTTTCCTGGAGCAAAAGTTAAGTTTGTCCGCAATCAATTTACGCCTAAAGGTGTAAAAAAGATTACTTATATCGGAGTGGCATCCGGTAAAGGTGGTGTTGGAAAATCGACAGTTACCGCAAATCTAGCTTACGCACTTACGCGACTTGGGAAAAAAATAGGGATTATCGATGCTGATGTTTACGGTGCTAGTATCGCTGATATTTTTAATATTCCTGATGCTAAACCAACGGGAACAAGTGAAGAAAAAATGTCTCCCCCCACCGCAAAAGGAATAGAGATTATTTCAACAGCTTTTTTTGTAGAAAAGGATAGTCCTGTCATGTGGCGAGGACCAATGTTAGGCAAACTTTTAAATCATTATTTCTATGGTGTTGATTGGGCTCCTAATATTGATTATGTTTTAGTTGATTTACCGCCTGGAACAGGTGATACGGCTTTAGATATTCAAATGTACGCCCCTCAAACAAAGATGTTGATTGTAACAACACCACATGTCAATGCCTCAAGTGTAGCTTTAAAAGCTGGTTTGGGAGCTAGAAAAATTGGTCATCAACTAATTGGTGTTGTTGAAAATATGAGTTATTATTTAAATCCATACAATGAGGAAAAAGACTATGTTTTTGGTCAAGGTGGTGGCCAATTAGTAAGTGAAAAACTAGAAGTAGAACTGTTAGCTTCAATTCCCTTAAATCGACCAGAAGAGGGTTTTTTATATGAAAAAGATGAAGTTAACGGTAAAATATATGATAAGTTGGCTTTAAAAATAATAGAACTAATTTAAGAAAGAAGTGTTTTCTAAACGTTTGGAGGTAAGGAGTTAGCAAACATTTTTTCTATTTATAAAATGCACAACTAAATAATAATAGTGCAAAAAATATGCAAAATTTCATTTTAAATTGGTTAGATAAATGATATAATAGTATTGGTGATTAAAATGTTAAAAAGAAAAGTTGAAACGGCATTAAAAAAATGGAAACAACAAAAATCCCGCGATGTTTTATTTCTTAAGGGTCCAAAAGGAGTTGGCAAAACAACTCTTATTGAGCAATTTGCGAAAGAAAATTATAAAAGTCTGATTTATTTGAATTTTGAAACAAACCCAATTCATAAATCAATTTTCTTTTCAAGTTTAGATATGGCAACATTGACAAAACAAATAACATTGAAATTGCGAACGAGCAAACTAATTCCCCATGAAACGTTAATTTTTTTAGATGAAATTCATCTCTCGCCGCGGGCCCGACTTGCAGCCAAAACTTTTATTGAAGGCAATCGCTTTGACTGTATCATTGCTTCATCTTATGCGGGAGCAGATATTGATAAGTTTGATCCGACACCTCTTGAACATGAAACTTTAGTTGAACTCTCGAGTTTAGATTTTGAAGAGTTTTTGTGGGCAAATGGAGTTAGCGAGAAAGCAATTAGCGATGTTTATGAACACTTTACTGCTAAAAAAGCAATCCCACCAGCACTTCACGATGAACTAATTGAACTTTTTAAAGAATACCTAGTCATTGGCGGAATGCCAGAAGTTGTCAATGCCTTTATTAATAATCATGATTTCCGAGAAGCGGGAAAAATCCAAAACAGAATTTTAAGAACATATGAAAAAGGTATTGCTTATCATTTGAAGAAAACTGATCGTAATAAAGTTAAAATGTGTTTTGATTCTCTCCCAGCACAATTGGTAAAAGAAAATAAAAAATTCCAATATGGCGTTGTTGAAAATAAAGGTAATGCAAGGAAATTTGAATCATCAATTTTGTGGCTTCACGATGCCGATATGGTTAATATTTCCTTTCAACTTGAAGATTTAAAAATGCCTTTTGTCGCTAATGCTCGCTATGATATTTTTAAAATATATTTCAAAGATGTTGGTCTTTTAACAGGACAACTAGGGCCAATCGCTCAACAAGAAATAATTGCTGGTCGCCTTAATGTTTATAATTATGCAATTTTAGAATCAGCAATCGCTGAGTTGTTAGCTAAAAGAGGGAGAAGACTATTTTATTATACAAAAAGTACTGCCTTAAGTATGGAGTTTGTTATTGATTACAACAACAAAGTAACAGCTTTTTCTGCCAATGATGCAGATAACACTAAAGCTAAAGCGATGATTTCCTTATTTGAAAACCATAATTTAGAGTTTGGAATTGAACTAACTTTGGATAATCTATCTGTTAAAGGAAATCTTCACCGTTATCCCTTGTATTGTATAATGTTTATATAGGAAGGAAATAAAAATGATTGATTGGTTATTGACACAACCGATTTGGCTTTTAGCCTTATATGGAGGATTATTTATTTGGGGAGCAACAGCCCTTGGCGCAGCTTCAGTTTTTTTCTTTAAAAAGATGAATAATGAACTTTACGCCTTGATGTTGGGTTTTGCTTCGGGAATAATGATTGCCGCATCAATTTGGAGTTTAATAATCCCAGCCTTAGAATTTGCCGAAGAACAAAACTTAATTCCTTGGTTAGTTGCTGGAATTGGTGTTTTAGCAGGGGTTGGTTTTTTATATGTTTTCGATAAAATCTTACCGCACGTTCACTTTGGAGATAACGAACCAGAAGGAATTAAAACTGGTTGGTCACGAATCAGATTATTGATTTTTTCAATTACACTGCATAACATACCAGAAGGTTTAGCGGTTGGAGTTGCGGTGGGTGCAATTGGAACAGTAGCTAAAATAGGAGGCGATGTCCATGCCGCTTTACTAGCAGCGATTGCAGTAACTATTGGAATTGGAATTCAAGATATTCCAGAGGGCGCCGCGGTTTCAATTCCGCTTCGTCAAGAAGGAGTCAGCAGGTCAAGAGCTTTTTTCTATGGTCAAGCTAGCGCTATCGTAGAGCCGATATTTGCGATTATTGGTGCTCTTTTAGTTCAACTTATGACCGCTATTCTTCCCTATGCATTAGCATTTGCTGCGGGAGCGATGATTTTTGTAGTAGTTGAAGAATTAATTCCCGAAGCAAGAAACAGAAGTACTGCTACAGGGGCTCACTACTCAACTTGGGGTTTTGCAGTTGGTTTTGTAATTATGATGATCTTAGATGTTGCTTTAGGATAAGAGGTTTTACAATGATGAAAATCAAGGTTATGTTATAATTGTTAAGGAGTAAAAGCGATGAAAATACTTGTAACAGGCGGATTAGGTTATATCGGATCACACACTGTAATTGAATTAATAACTGAAGGTTATCAAGTAGTAATTGTTGATAACTTAGTCAATAGTCAAATTGAAATGTTGGCGAAAATTGAAAAACTTGCCAAACAAAAAATTCCTTTCTATCAAGTTGATTGTACTGATGAAAATAATTTAGAGGAAGTTTTTTTAGACCATCAATTTTCAGGCATTATTCATTTTGCGGGTTTAAAAGCGGTTGGCGAGTCTGTTAGTCTGCCACTAAATTATTATTATAATAATGTTACATCAACAATAACTCTGGCAAAACTGGCTTTTAAATATCGAATTGAGAAATTTATTTTTTCCTCAAGCGCAACGGTTTATGGAGATCAAAAATCACCACTTATTGAGACAATGCCACAAGGAGTCACAACTAATCCATATGGTGAGACAAAGGCGATTAGCGAACGAATCTTAAGTGATGCGGCCAAAATAAACGAAAACTTTAATGTTGCCTTACTGCGCTATTTTAATCCCATCGGTGCTCATAAATCAGGTTTGATTGGCGAACTGCCAACGGGGATTCCTAACAATCTAATGCCTTATATTACTCAAACAGCGAAAGGGATTCGCAAACAGCTCTATGTTTTTGGTGATGATTATGACACCTTAGATGGAACAGGAGTTCGTGATTATATTCATGTTGTCGATTTGGCAAAAGGTCATGTAGCAGCTTTGAAATACAATTTGAGTGGCGCTGAAATTTTTAATTTAGGGACAGGAAAAGGAACTTCGGTATTTGAAATTATCACGGCCTTTGAGCGGGTAAACAAAATAAAAATACCTTATGTTGTAACCGAAAGAAGAGCGGGAGATATTGCAATCTCCTATGCTGATCCAACAAAAGCGCAGAAAAATTTAAATTGGCGAGCAGAATTAACTATTGATGATATGGTAAAAGATGCCTGGCGCTTTGAAAAGAATTTAAAATAAAATGAAAAAGCCAAATTATCAAAATAGTATTTTAAACCTTTCTTGTAGTATTTTAAAACATTATAATTGTTTTTGTAGTTACAAAAGTATTAAACTTGTCGATAATTTTTTAGCAAAAAATTATCAACATCTAATTTTAATGGTTTTAGACGGACTTGGCATAAATATAATCAAACAACATTTAACTCAAGAATCAGGATTAAAAAAACATTTAAAATCTGTAATCAGTAGTGTTTTTCCTCCAACAACTGTGGCAGCAACAAATTCAATTCTTTTAGCAAAACCACCATTTGCAAGCGGCTATTTAGGTTGGGTTCAATATAATAAACTTGAAGATGCAAATGTAGTTGTTTTTAAAAATGAAGATTATTACAATCCTAAAAATAAACTTAAGACGAACCTTAGGGAAGATATTTTAGCTCAAGATGATATTTTGACTTTAATAAAGGCCCAAAACCCCAATCTTCATGTTGAAGCTTTAATGCCCGCATTTGCTGTGGATGGTTATCATAGTTTTGATAATCAACTTGACCGACTTTTAATGATTACTAAAGGAAAACCGTCATTTAGTTTTTGTTATTGGGAACAAGTGGATTCTATTGTTCATAGTGATGGAGTAAAAGGTCTTAAAACCAAAGAGGTTGTTCAAAATTTGAATCGTTCATTTGAGCGGTTTATAAATGAAATCGACCGCGATGTCCTCCTTATTGTAACAGCAGATCATGGTCTTGTTGATGTCGAGGAAATTGATTTATTCCACTATCAAGATTTAACCGCAACATTTTTAAGAAAACCTTCACTCGAGCCACGGGCATTAACATTTTTTATTAAAGAAGGTTTACAAGAAAAATTTAAAGACTTATTCAATAAATATTTTCAACCGGGATTTCTCCTATTAAGTAAAGAAGAACTTCTTGCTTCAGAATTGCTCGGTTATGGAGTGAAACATCCTTGGTTAGATAGTTTTATTGGTGATTATATAGCAATTTCAATTAGCAACAAACTAATTAAAACTTCTCAACATTCTTCATTTAAAGCGCATCACGCAGGCTTATTAAAAGAAGAACTAGAAGTGCCACTTATTATTAAAGGTTAAAAAAGTTTATTAAGAAAGCGAGGATTTAAGATGGCTTGGCATGATGAATCAAGAATTATTGGTGAAAGAGTAGCAATTAAAAACGAAAAAGAAACTGGCGTTATTACCCGAATAGACTATGACCGTAAACTCGTTTATGTTTTGTTTACGAAATTAAGAGAAGAAGCATATCCTTATCCAGAAGCCTTCGAGCAAGGCTATTTAGTGATGAAATTTAAAAAGTAAATTACCAATTAATGATTAAAATATATTTTAGTAAAATAGTTAGTAATGCTCAAGATTATTTAAGTAAATTAAATGAAAATATTCAAGCTAGAATTTTAGATAATAAAACTGAGCTTAAGCAACAACAGATGATTAGCGCTGAGTTGCTGCTTTATTATGCTCTGCGAAAAAACGGCTATCAAGCTGAGATTTTAACTGTTTATCAGCCAAAACCTGTTTTATTAAATAGCGATTTTCAGATTTCCAAAGCTCACAGTCATAACTATGTGATGGTCTGTCTCAGTAAAGCCAATCTCGGCTGTGATTTAGAGCGTCAACGAGCGATTAAAAACCCTGAAAAGATTTTGTCCAGTAGTGAACTTGAACACTACAATAATCTTGTTAACAACAAAAATGCTTTGCTCACCAATTTTTGGACTGCAAAGGAAGCTTATGTTAAATATTATGGAAAACTGGTTAAACCATACAAGGAGATTAGTTTTTCAATTGAATATCAAAAAGGGCAATTCAAAGCGGGCAAAATCGGAGAATTGTTTTGTTATAGTGGTGAATTTCAAGATTATAGTTTTTCTGTTGTTAGCAAAACATTTACAGCCCCAAGTGTAACATTTGTTAGTCACGATGAACTGTTGACAATAATTTGAGGAGGTTCTGATGAAAAAAATTAGTAGTTTTTTAATTTTAATCAGTTTGTTTATGCTTGCTGGTTGTGATAACCGGAAAACATATGCTGATTTTAGCGATTTACATCTCGACCGCAAAACAGCTTTTACTGTTGCTAAAAGCGAATACTATATTTATTTCTACCAATCAAATTGTCCAGCGTGCGACAATGTTAAAGCGAAAGTGATTGCCCAAGCAAAAAAAGGTAAGATTCCGCTTTACTTTATTAATTTAGATGATATTTATGTCGCTCCCGCTCCCGATAAAGAGTATTCTAACATTGGTGCTAGTAAGTTTTCAGAACTTAAAATCTATGGAACCCCAGAACTGTTGTTACTTAAAGATGGGATTGTAACAGCCCAATTTATCGGTTTAACAATTAACGAGCAGTTATAAAAAAAACGCCTTGTTAGGCGCTTTTGGTACAGCCTCGGGGGATCGAACCCCGGACCCACAGATTAAGAGTCTGTTGCTCTGCCGACTGAGCTAAGGCTGCATATTGATGATACAATGGTAGCATATTTTAAAATATTTTACAATAAATTTATCTGAGGTAAAAATGATTAAAACAATCGAAAATTACATTCCCAAAGATGATTTTGAAATAGCTGATAAAAAGTTCATGTTAAAGGCATATCAAATATTTGGCAAACAACTTTTTAAGCGCTTTTCTTTTTTTCATTTTTCAAGTTCAGCAGTAGTTATCAATGAGAATTTTGATAAAGTGCTTTTTATTTATCATAAAATTTACCGTTCTTGGGGTTGGATGGGAGGCCATATGGATGGTTCTCATAATTTTTTCCAAGTGAGTAAAAAAGAACTCTTAGAAGAATCAGGAATTAAAGAAGTCAAGCCTTTAAGCAAAGAGCCAATTAGTATTGAAATTCTCCCTGTTTGGAGCCATTATAAAAACGGAGAAGCTCTTTCGAGTCATCAACACCTCAATGTTACTTACGCTTTTATCGCTAATGAAGAAGCTGAATTAACAGTTAATAAAGCTGAAACTAAAGGTGTGAAATGGATTTTAATCTCAGAGCTCGACCAATATGTAAATGAAAAAGTGATGTTGCCAGTATACGAGAAAATAATTAGGAGAATTTTAGATGAAAAAGCTAATTATCTTTGATTTAGATGGAACAATCTTAAATACTTTAACCGATATTACAAATAGTGTTAATTATCTTTTAAAAAAGTATAATTTGCCGCTTAAAACAGAAGTAGAAATAAAGAAATATTTAGGAAAAGGACCGCGATATTTACTTGAAATGGCAGTTGGAAAAGCCTTATCGGAATTACAATATCAAACTTACTATAATTACTATGATGCTCACTACGATATCCATAAAATGGATAATACAGTTGCCTATGAAGGCTTTCATGAAGTTTTTCAAACTCTAAAGAAAGCTGGTTTTTTACTCGCGGTTTGTTCTAATAAACAACACTCGGCAACAGTAGATTTAATGGAAACTCTCTTTAAAGGCGTTTTTGATTATGTAATAGGTACAACGCCAAACATTAAAAGAAAGCCAGACAGCCAAATGGTTGAGATAATTATTGATCAACTTCAAGTTGCTAAAAAGGATACACTTTATGTTGGTGATACAGAAATTGATATGCAAACAGCAATTAATGCTCAAATAAAAAAGGTCGCTGTTCTCTATGGCTTTCGCGAACGCCAAGACTTAGAACAATTCCGACCAGATTATTATATAAATAGTCCTAAAGAACTGTTAGATATTGTTAAAGATGTGTTTTAATTACTTAAGTTTAATAACTAAATAGCCATAAGGATCTAGACTAATTTCTTGAAGTTTTATTTTTTGATTATTAGCTAAATTTAAACCTTCGATTTGATATTCAATTTGAGCAGTTTTATTATTTGGGTTGATGAAAACAACTATCTTTTCATCAGCTTTTTTTGTCATTATACCAATTGTATTAGTTTGATCAGAAGAGTGGATAAAACGAAAATTGCTTGCCCCAAAGGCCTTTTCTGTTTTTCTTAATTTAATTAGCCATTTGAGTGAGTTTTTAAAATTTAAATCTTGCGTTTTTTCATCCCAAGGCATCGCTCTTCTAGAATCTGGATCATGTCCGCCGCTCAAACCAACTTCACCACCATAGTAGATGTTTGGTCTCCCTGGATAAGCAAACATAAACAAATAAAACAAAAAGGCCAAATTTTTATTTTCGCTACTGCGATAAATTACTCTTTCTGTATCGTGCGATTCAACTAAGTTAAACATCGCTTCTGTAACTTGTAGTGGATAACTTGTTAAAAGTTTATTGATCAGTTTGCGGAATTGATTGGCTTTGATTGGTATCGAATGGCTTTCTTGGGCAAAATATTGCCAAAGAGGATAAACAAACTCATAGTTCATTACTGCATCTAATTGATCTCCTAAAAGCCAAGGTCCAGAATAATCCCAATTTTCACCAAAAATAAAGGCTTCTTTTTTTGAAGTTTTAACAACTTGCCTAAACTCGCGCCAAAAATCATGAGAAACTTCATTTGAAACATCTAAACGCCAACCATCAATATCATAGTTTTCAATCCAAAATTTCGCAACATCTAACAGATGTTTTCTCGCAATTGGATTGTTAGTATTCCATTTAGGCATAAAAGGAGTAAAAGCGAAAGTTAAATAGTTGGGGATAATAGCCTGGTTGTAAATTGGTTTTGCATTATGGTCAAGTTCAAAATTTATCAGCGGCTCATTTTGAATGTAGAAACAATCATAATAAATCGAATCCTTGCCATTTTTTATGACATCTTGGAAAAAGGGATGTTCATAACCACAATGATTAAAAACACCATCTAAAATGATTTTAATTCCTTTTTCGTGAGCTTTCTCGACTAACAATTTAAAATCATCGTTGGTGCCGAAATCAGGATCGATTTGAAAATAATCTTTAGTATCATATTTATGATTCGAGGGGCTTTTAAAAATCGGGGTAAAATAAATTCCATTACATCCCAAATCTTGAAGATAGTCAAGTTTTTCAATAATTCCTAAAATATTTCCGCCGAGTTTCATCTGATTAGTAACCTTTTGTTCAGGTCCAAACCAAGGGTGAGTTGGTTGATTATGATAATTTAAACTGCGGTTAAAGCGGTCAGGAAAAATCTGATACCAGACCGTTTGATTAACCCACTTTGGAATAGTGAAAAGATCTTCTTCATGGATAAAAGGATAATTAAAATAATTAAAAAGATTGTATTTCTTATCCCCTTTTAAATCAGTTTTTAAATCATATGTTTCGCGGGTGCCAAAAAGATAGCGATTATCTAACAAAAAGGCATATTTAACTCTTTTATAAGGTGGTTGAATGGCGATAAAATAATAGTCAAACTCTAAATCCGTTAATCGTTTTTCCATCTTAACATTTTTAGTTTCATTAAGCCAAACCCAAATTGTCATCTCTTTATCAATCGGTTCATAAAGAAAGGGATCGCCATAGAGAACGGAAGCTTCTAAAAAAGCATCTTTAGCAGTTCGTAGCCAAAGATGGATTGTCTTGTTGTCATAAGAATAAGAGTAACTACTTTTTGCTTGATGATAAAGTTTCTTTGCGTGCATTTTTCACCTCAAAAAATCAATTAGTTTTTTTAGTTGTTTTAATTAAAAAGAAGATTCCGACACTGCCGGCTAACACTAAAACAACTCCTGAAATAATAAGCAGTAAAACGGTATAATCTGGTTTAGTTGGAATATTTGGAATTGGTATTGGCTCGGCACTTAGATTAGACTTATTTAACCCGTAGTGCATAACTAGACTTTGATACTTGTAAAGAATAATCTCATCTTGACTATTAAACTCATCGCCGAGATTATAAATATCGCGACTATCAAAAGCGATTTGCCAATTCCATTCGCCATCGGTATTGTATTCTTCCTTGCCGGGCAATCCTTTAGGCACTTGAAAGTTTGTTTTACTATCTTCACCTAAATAATGGATAATCAAAAAATCAGGGAATAAATCATTGATGCTAATAATTCGGTAAACAACAGTATCATTATCGATGTAGAAGCTGACCTCTTTTTTAATTAAACGATGTTCAGCAAATTTTAAACTGGCATGTTCTTTGCGGAAAGTAATTAAGTCTTGATAAAGTTTAAACAAGTTTTTTTGTTGCTCTTTATTATGATAACCAAGTCTTAAAGTATCGTGTTGATTTAGCTCTTCACCACCTTTGATTACTGGTGTTCCATATGAGAGAAGTTGAATAACTTTTATTTGATGATTGATTTGTGGCGAGAGTTCTTCAAAATAATTTAAGCGTTTAAAAGACTGATATGGCTGCAAAGTATTATAGTTTGTAGTCCATGAAGATAAAATGTAATCTTTAATCCCCCGACTAGAAGTCGAGGTAAAAAAGCCCTCTTCTAAAGCGGTAAATCTTTTCTCATCGATAAAACCGATATATTTTGCTTGATCCATTATTTTGGGTGATATTTTCTCAGAAGTGCTCACTGTTTCGAGATCTTTAAACTCACCATAAAAAACAAACGATTCATCAAACTCATTTATACTGCGCCACAAAGAGTTGACTTGATCGACAGTAAAGACATTTAAAGGTGTTATTTTCAGACCAGAAAATCGAAACTCCTTAATTAAATAAATTATTGAATTGGCAAGATATTTATTGACCATGTAATGATCAGTATTAAAAAGGACATTAGTATCATCAGAACTTACGAGGTCCCCAAGTTTTTGCTCATAATAATAGCCTGGCATTAAAAGCTCTAGGCTTGCGATAGGTAAATTGTTGAGATTCAAATCCAAAATAACTCTAATTCCATTTTCATTAAGCCTTTGGATTAGAAGTTTTAAATCATTGAGTTCTTTTGTTGGAACAGCACTGCTTGCATAAAGTGAATTAATTGAACTTAAAGAATAATTAGAAGCAAGCAAATCACTCAATGCTAAATGAGTGATTCCAAGTTCCTTTAAATGACTAATTCCAGTCGAATATTTTAAATTATTAAGCTCAATAAAACTATTGTCATCGGCTAGATTTAAATAAGTAGGCTCAGCACCATTATCGAGTTGTAAAACAGAGGACTCATAAATAACTGCATCTCCATAAAATCCAGAAAAATTGGGATGGTGGAAAGTTTTAAATCTTCCAGGGTTGGTTTGATTGAGATTAATAATTTTCCCCATCGTTTTGTCGGGAGAAAGATATTTAGCATAAGGGTCAATTATTTCATATTCAATGCCAAAACGAGTAAAAGAAAAAGTATAAAAATAATCTTTTAAATCGCCTGATTTTTCATAACTAAAAATGCCGTAGTTATCATCTTTCATCGCATAAGTTTCTTTTGACTCGCCACGATAAAGATTTAAAAAAACTTCTTTTAGTGTTGGTGCCCAAAGTTTAAAATTTGTTGAAAATCTTGTATACACGACACCTAAATCATCACCATCATAAGCAAAAGAACCGCTAAAAAAGCCTTGATTATAAACATCATCAAAGCGGATATATTTCATCTGTGGAGCAAGGCCATCATTACCATCGATTATTAAAGTATATTCTTTTTTAAAATCTAATTCATCACTGTCTTTTAGCTTTAATAAATAATAATCACCGACATGTGAATGCGAAACTATTTCTAAAATTCGGTCTTCAACGAGAAGTGTAATTTCATCATTATCGCTTAGCGGATTGGTTAAAGAAAACTTAATAGTTGTGCGATCAATAAAAGTTGCGTAAGAAATATTTGTTGCGAAATCTTCAAGATTTGGTGCTAAGACTTCATCTTTTAAATAAAAAGTGTAAACTTCTTCAGAAAAAGCGGCTTCATTTAAATTTAGCTCTAACGAAAAACTCTTTTCAGTTCCTAGTTTAACTTTTAAAATGTAGGTTTCTTCAGCAAAAGAAAAATCTGTTAGCCAAAACTTTTGCCAAACAGCTTCATTAATTAAAAATTCAGATTTAGAAAAACTTCCCACAAGAGCATCATCGTCTTGCTTATGAAGAGTTAGTGTTGTGTCTTCGAGTTCATTATTGGGATTGAAAAAATAGATTTCTAAATCACTATTAACAGCAAATAAAAGCGGTTTTATGTTAATAGCGACAATTAGCAACAACAAACAGATGATTTTTTTAAGAGTTTTCATTTGACCACCTTTAGTAATATATTACCATATTTGAGTTTTTATTGTATAATAAAGTGGCACCATAAAACTTTTAAAACAAACTAAACAAAATAGTTGTGAAGTTTTATCCTAAGAATAGTTTTATTGCAAAGGAGTTAAGTCAAATGTCATTTTATGAAAAAAAATGGTGGAAAGAAGCCATCGGTTATGAAATTTATTTAAAAAGCTTTAAGGATTCAAATAATGATGGAATTGGCGATCTCAACGGCATTAGAGAAAAACTTGATTATTTAAAAGATTTAGGAGTGACTCTATTATGGATTTGCCCATTTTATAAGTCACCAATGGACGACAATGGCTATGATGTTAGCGATTATTTTACTGTTGATCCAGCATTTGGCACTCTCGATGATATGAAAAACTTAATTAAAGAAGCACACCAAAAAGGGCTTAAGGTAATTATCGATTTTGTTTTAAATCAAACAAGTGATGAACATCAATGGTTTATTGAATCTAGAAAAAGCAAAAATAATCCTTATCGTGATTATTATATTTGGGCCGACGGAAGAGTTGTTGATGGAAAACTTATTGAGCCAACCAATTGGGCTTCCTTTTTCGGTGGTTCTTGTTGGGAGTATGACAAGCAAACTGAGCAGTTTTACATGAAGATTTTTTCAAAAAAAATGCCTGATCTCAACTGGGCAAACAAAGAGGTTCGTTTGGCGATGCAAGAAACAGCAAGATTTTGGCTTGATTTAGGAATTGATGGTTTTCGGGCGGATGCTGTTGCTCACATTGGTAGAAGAAAAAGATTAAGCGACTCAACAATGAAAAGCACCGAAAAATACAAACCAGATTGGCGGATGTTTTCTAACTTACCAGTTCTCTTTGATTATTTAAAAGAGTTCAAAGAAAATGTCTTTTCAAAATATGATATTATGACTGTTGGTGAAGTTGGCGGTGGCGCAACTCCCTCAGAAGCAATTAGATATGCAGGAGTTAAAGAGGGCTCCCTAAGTATGGTTTTTAATTTCGATCACTGTTGGAGCAATAATGTTTGGCAGTTAACTGATCCCCATCAAGAAGTGAAAGTGGACTTAATCAACTTGAAAAAGGTGTTTGATAAATGGCAAAGAGGTCAATACGAAAAAGCTTGGGCGCCAATTTATTGGCTTAATCATGATCAACCGCGGTTGATGAGCCATTACGGCAATCCCAAAAAACCATATCTTTCTGGTTCAATGCTGGGAAGTGCACTTTATTTTATGTGGGGCACACCTTTTATCTATCAAGGTGAAGAAATTGGAATGACTAACTATCCTTTTAAAACAATAGCCGATTTTAATGATATTTCTGTTAAAAATCTTTATCAAATCGAAGTTGTTCAAAATAAAAGGTCGCAAACAGAATTTATTAATAAAATTAGTTTTACATCTCGAGATAACGCTAGAACTATTATGAATTGGGATGATTCAAAATACGCTGGTTTTTCCAATGTTGAACCATGGTTTAAAATAACACCAGATTATCGAGAAGTGAATGTGAAAAAAGCGCTTGAAAGTGAAAAATCAATCTTAAAACATTATCGGAAAATTTTTAGGTTAAGAAAAGATAAAAACTATCTTCCAACCCTTGTTTATGGCACCTATAAACAAATCCTTAAACAAAATCCTCATGTTTATGCTTATTTAAGAGAAGCTGATAAAACAATTTTAACAGTTGTCAATTTCTTTGACTTCGAAACGCTTGTTTACCTTAGAGGTTATAGAGTAGTTAAAATTTTGTTGTCAAATTATGATGATTCTTCAACCGTTTTAACAAAACTTAAATTAAGATCTTATGAGGCTGTTACTTATTTAGTAGAAAAGAGGTAGAAAAATTGCCATATATCATTGCTGGAATTGTTGTTGTAGCGATTATAGTTATTGCTTACATTATAATTTTGGTTGAAAAAACCAAATTAAAAACTAAAATAATTAAAGAGATAAGCCGTCATGGCAAACTTGAAAAATCAAATGAGACATCCCATGATTTTATTTTTAAATCTGCAGGAAGTGAGATTGCGCTGAAGATGGTTTATGTCGGTCATGCCAAAGAATTGAGCATCAACTCAAAGCGTCATTGGCAAATCCATCGCGGCAAAGGAATTAATTTCGTATCAACGCATGGTTTTGAAAAACTCCGAAGGCCTAAAGCGATAGTTGTTTATCCAACTCCAAAAAGAATTGTAAAATATATTAATGAAAATGAAGTTGACTTCGTAAAGCCTTTAGAGAAATGTTTTGATTTTTATTTGCTGACGGAAGAAAGCCTTGAAAAGTTAAAAAAAATTTCGCAATAAAACTAAAATTTAAGAAGCTTTAAGCAATAAAATTAAACTAAAACTAGCGATTTTTAACTAATGCTAGCTTTCGCAAAAAAAGAAGGCGTTAAATATAGTTGTTTAAAACTTGAAAAAACGGATGATGACAACTATATTATTGCAATTGAGTTTGTTAATAATCTCATGAAAGCCGTTCTCAATGATTTTTAGAATGCTACCTTACATTGTTACTTTAATTGTTTTAGCAGTGATAACCAAAAAATCACGAGCTCCAAAGTCTGCTGGAATTCCTTTTAATCCGCTATCATCTTAAAAAAAATAAGGGGCTGTAACGAAATAAAAAT
>LSQX01137507.1_pt1 | contig 28690 bp, 19 predicted proteins | sample 654561 | NCBI WGS metagenome assembly LSQX01 (sample SAMN04489861, study PRJNA283612) | anaerobic digester metagenome | isolation source: 4 biogas reactors fed with cattle manure at either 37C or 55C with and... | place: Denmark: Kongens Lyngby | collected 2014
AGGTGGAGACCCAGGTGGAGACCCAACTGACCCAGGCGGGGAAGACCCTGTCGACGGGAAGTTTGCACTTGCCGTTAATGTAATGCCTGCAAATGCCGCAACAGCTGTTGTAACACCTGCAGGCGAGGACAATATGTTTAACGAGGGAAGCCAAGTTGTTATTAGCTTTACCCAAACTACAGCACAGGCAGAAATGTATAGCTTCGTACGTTACTCTGTATCGGGGGCTGAGGTTTCAACTAATGCAACATATACGGTAACTATGAACGCTAACAAGGCGGTTGTAATAAACTTCTCTGCTGGCTCATGGGACGGAGCTGAAGACCCGAGTGAAAGCTTCGGCGGCGGGACTGGCACATCGGGCGACCCATATATTATTACTACACCGCAACAGCTGTACCACCTTTCAAAGAAAGTAGAAGGCGGAACAACATATAGCGAAAAATACTTTATTGTTGTAAATGACATCAACTTAAATGAAGGCACGATTAACGCTTCGTCAACGGGTGCAAATGTATGGTTGCCCATCGGTGATGCTAATGCATTTATGGGTACCTTCGACGGTCAAGGTAATACGATAAGCGGTATTTATATTGTTGATACTACAAACGAAGGCACGTATCTTGCGTTATTCGGTTATACCGATGAAGCCACAATCAAGAACGTAAACGTTGCTAACTCATACATAAAGGGTTATCAGAGGATTGCTGGTATCGTTGCCACATCATCCGCAACTGCTATTACGAATTGTAGTGCTGATATAATCCTCGAATCCACAAACACAGCCGATACCATGATTGGCGGAATCGTAGGTCGTGCACTCGCATCAACGATTTCACATTGCGCAAGTTTCGGAAACATAACTTCAAGCGGTAACTCGAATGGCGGTATTGTTGGTATGTGTGCTGGCGCAAACTCCACAATCAAGCAATGTATAAATACTGGAAATGTTACCGGTAAAAACAATCTTGGCGGCATTGTAGGATATGATAACAACAGCGATATTACAGTTGAAGAATGCGTCAACCTGGGGAATCTTTCTGGTGCTGCTAATATTGGCGGATTAGTTGGCAATATTATGCCCGTTGTCGATTCTTCTACTGTTAAAAACAGCTACAACATGGGTACCGTTCATGGTTCGGGTAAGTATATTGGCGGCATGGTTGGATTGCTACAGTATTCATATCTAACCAACTGTTATAATGTTGGCTACGTTACATCTGGTACAACAAACCTTAGTGCTGCAACAGGCGGTAAAAACTCTTCATGTAGCACAACTAATAACTACTACCTTAATACATCCTGTGGGCAAACAACATCAAGCGGAACTTCCAAAACCGAAGCAGAGATGAAAGCTATCGCTTCTACTCTCGGCGCTTCATATAGAGATGACACCACGCCTAACATAAACAGCGGTTATCCTATCTTGAAGTGGCAATCTGATGCTCCTATTGAAAAACCCGTTCCTGGTGGCGGTGGCGGCACTGACGCTCCTACTACATACACACTAATGTATATGGACGGAAATACATTCATAGCTTCATTCGCATTAAAAGCAGGCGAAAAGGCAGTATTGCGTGCTGCACTCCAAAAGGAAGGCTATAAGTTCATCACATGGAAATATGACGGTGATTCCTATCCAGCAGGAAGTCAATTTGTAATGCCAGCAAGTGATGTTACAATGACAGCTGATTGGCTAACTTTACCTGTAGGCGAATACTACTATGAAGCAAGATATGCAGTAGGTAGCGGCGAAAACTACGAAACATTTGCAACCGTATCAGGCACAGCGCCCGAAGGTGCGACCTATACGCCAAGCCAAGCTATTGTTAATGCTGTGAACCCGAGCTACTCGATTATAAACACCGAGCCGTTTACGGTTGAAGCGCATAACAACAATATTTTCGTTATTTACTGCGCAGAGGGAATATCTACGGCAGAGCAATTTAATGCGATACGAAACAATCTCGGTGGCTCGTACTTCTTGCTGAATGATATCAGCTTGGGTGGTTATCCATCTTGGACGGCTATCGGTACGACTGAGAATCCATTCACAGGAAGCCTGAATGGAAACGGATACACAATAAGCGGAGTTACGACATCAACGCAATCTGCTTTCCAAGGTTTGTTTGGGACAAATAGTGGAACGATTGAAAACCTGCGTGTTGTTTCAAACAATATGGCTGTAGGTTCAGAATCCGGAATACTCGCGGCTCATAATCTTGGCACAATTAAGAACTGTTCAACGTCGGGAATCATTAGGGCTGGTAGTTCTGCGAACCTATGGCAACTTGGTGGTATTGTTGGCGTTAACGGTGGACTCATCGACCAATGCTGGTCCGATGCGACTGTTACTGCTACAACCACCTCCCAATGGTACTACGGCGGACTTGTTGGAGAGAATTTAGTGGAAGCAACCATAAGCAATTCTTTCTTCTGCGGAATGGTTACGGGCGCAAGATCAAGCGGATTAGCAGGTATGTTCCAAGGTACAATGACAAACTGCTATACTGTAGGGCGTGTATACACAATGAATGACACCTGGGCGCGTCCGACAGTCGGACAGTTAGGCACTACATATTCGATAAAAGATAAAGGTAATGTCGCACAGCAAAAACTGCTTTCACGTGATGGCTCAACCGCATACACAGGTTGGGATACGGATAGCTACACACTAAACTGTACTACGGCAGCGAATATGCTTCTTGCCACAACATATACTTCATTGAACTGGGATACTAATATATGGCATATAGTAGATGGCGAACTCCCAACACTTATAAACACACCGAGAGCGAACCCCCCTGTGGCTAATCCTTGGCCATAATCGCTCAAATGAATATCCTCTTAGGATAGTTAGCTTTAACGCCCTGCATTTAATTTGCAGGGCGTTTTAGTTATTGTATTAGTGTTGCACCCTACCCTTGTCTTTTGAGATGTAAATAACCTACATAATTATTGTAGATATTTTTCTAAAAATCAAAGCAAAAGTGCGATTTAGAATCATTTTTTGTTCTGCTTTATTTATGCAGGAAATTTTTCCCTTGTAATAATATATCCCTTAACCACCGCTAAAAATCACTAAAATATATTTCATAAATCTATTGTAATATACACTTTTTACTGTTATACTGAATATCGATACAACGAGTATCGATAAAATAAAACATCGAAAGGAGTAAGGCAATGTCAAACACTCACATGAACATAATGCTTTACAACCGTTTGGTTTCGTATTTGCGGTTTATGAGGCAACTGCCAGAGAGCAGCCCAGACAATATCTCATCTACTGTGATTTCTGCTGCGCTTGGAGTATATGATGTGCAGGTGCGTAAGGATTTAGCTGTCGTTAGCAATAAAGGCAGGCCTAAAATCGGTTATATTACCAAAGAACTGATAAAAGATTTAGAGCATTATTTAGGCTACGACAACTTTACCGATGCTGCAATCATTGGCGCAGGCAATTTAGGGCACGCACTGCTTTCTTATGAGAATTTCGAGCGATATGGGCTTAAAATCGTTGCGGCTTTCGACAAAAACCCGGATTTGATTGGAAAAACTATTGGAAAAACAAAGGTTATTGATGCCGAAAAAACCACAAACCTATGCGAGCGTTTGGGGATTCATATTGGCATTATCGCAGTGCCTGCACAATATGCGCAGGAAGTATGCGACCAGCTAATAAAAGGTGGCGTTAAAGCGATTTGGAATTTCGCGCCAACAAGTTTGCAAGTGCCAGAGGATATCATTCTTAAAAACGAAGATATGGTAGCTTCTTTGGCTGTGCTCACCAGACAGCTGATTGACAAGTCAGCTCAATTATAAAACCGAAAGGGGAAGAAAAACTATGAAGGAAAAGACATTTTTTAGGCTTTTTGATAAGCCGAACAGAATCGGAGGTGTAACAAAATGAGTCGTGAGTTAGGCACAAAATTCGAACTTGTTTGCGACATAATTGACCGTTATGACCGTAAACCCTACAACTTGATTGCAATTTTGCAAGAAGTTCAAGAGGCTTATTCGTATTTGCCGGAGGACATTATGGCGTATATAGCTACCGCCCTTGCTGTACCGCCGGGAACGGTTTTTGGTGTAGCAACATTTTATTCCCACTTCACGTTAGAACCTAAGGGCAAGTACATCATCAAGGTATGCGACGGTACTGCTTGCCACGTTAGGAAATCAACCGAAATCATTAAGACGATTGAGAAAGAGCTTGGTCTTAACGAGAAAAAGAAAACATCTGACGACCTGTTGTTTACATTTGAAACAGTAGCATGCTTGGGTGCATGCGGACTTGCACCTGTTGTGGTCATCAACGATGAGGTTCACGGTTCGATGAATCCCGAGAAGACAAAAGCATTGCTCGCAAAAATAATTGAGGAGGAAAAAGCAAATGCCTGAAATTTTAACATTAGAACAACGTAAAGAACGCTTTGCACATGCGATAGCAGATAGCAAACATCGTATAGTAATTTGTGCAGGAACCGGCTGTATGGCAGGCGGCTCTATGAAAATCTATCATAAGTTTAAGGAAGCGTTAAGAGCACGCGGTTTAACAGTAACTGTGGCACTTGAAAAGGAACAGGCAGAATATGCGTTGACGGAAAGTGGATGTCAAGGCTTTTGCCAACAAGGACCCCTTGTAACAATACAACCCGAGGGAATAATCTACACAAAGGTTAAGCCCGAGGATGTAGAAGATATTGTTGAAACAACAATAATTGGCGGCGAATATGTTGAGCGTTTACTTTACAGATTGCCTGAAAACGGGAAGCCCGTTGCAGAGGTTGGAAAAATTCCTTTCTACAAATTGCAACAAAGGCTTATGTTAGGACTTTGCGGACATATTGATGCTCATGATATCGACGAATACATTTATCATGGAGGATACTTCCAAGGTCGCAGAGCAGTATTGGAGATGACCGACAAGGAAATATGTGATGAAATCACTGCATCAGGCTTAAAGGGTCGTGGTGGCGGCGGATTCCCCACAGGACGCAAATGGGATTTTGCTCGTCAAAACGAAAGCGACCAAAAGTACATCATCTGTAACGGCGACGAGGGCGACCCCGGTGCATTTATGGATAGATGCGTAATAGAGGGCAACCCCCACGCAGTGCTTGAAGGTATGATGATTGCAGCACAGGCAGTTAACGCTGATTTCGGTTACATCTATGTTCGTATGGAGTACCCCTTAGCTGTTAAGCGCCTAAAAGAGGCAATTTCGCAGGCAAAGTTAGCAGGAATTTTGGGCGACAATATATTCGGCTCTGGTAAGAATTTCAATATTGCCATTAAAGAGGGCGCAGGTGCTTTCGTATGCGGTGAGGAAACAGCGCTAATTGCTTCTATAGAGGGCAAGCGTGGTATGCCTACACTAAAACCCCCATTCCCAGCTGAAAAAGGTTTGTTTGGTAAGCCTACTGTAATAAATAACGTAGAAACCCTTGCAACCGTTCCAATCGTTATGAGAATGGGAGCGGAGCAGTATTCAAAGCTTGGAACTGATACCGCAAAAGGAACAAAAACCTTTGCGCTTACGGGTCATGTAGCCAACACTGGCTTGATTGAAGTACCCTTTGGCGCAACACTAAGACAGATAGTCAGCGAAGTTGGCGGCGGCGTAATTGACGATGATGGCAATCTCGTTGGCATTGATTTCAAGGCTGTCCAAATCGGCGGACCTTCTGGTGGCTGTTTGACAAAAGAGCACTTGGATTTACCGCTTGATTACGACAATCTAAAGAGCGTTGGCGCAATGGTTGGCTCTGGCGGACTCGTAGTTATGAATCAAAGCACCTGCATGGTTCAGATTGCAAGATTCTTCATGCAGTTCACCCAAAACGAAAGCTGCGGAAAGTGCGTTGTTTGCCGAGAGGGCACGAGGCAAATGTTAGCACTATTAGATGATATTATCGAAGGCAGAGCAACCGAAGAAACACTTACTCTATTAGAGGATTTGGCAAACATGGTTAAAGTCGGCTCATTGTGCGGATTGGGCAAAACCGCACCTAACCCGGTACTTTCCACCATGAAGTATTTCCGTGATGAGTATTTGGCTCACGTAATCGATAAGCGCTGTCCCACAGGAAACTGTGAAGCGTTGGCAAGATACAGAATTATAGCTGATAAGTGTAAGGGCTGTTCCTTATGTGCTAAGAAATGCCCCGTTGAGGCTATATCTGGCGAAATTAAAAAACCCTTTGTGATTGATGATGAAAAATGTATTAAGTGTGGCGCGTGCATGGAAAGTTGCAAGTTTGGCGCAGTAGTGAAAGGATAAGGTGTCGTTATGAAAAATAAAACTGTCATTATAGACCGCATGGCGGTGCCAATTGAGGGTGAAAGAAACCTGTTGGAGCTTTGCCGCAAGGCAGGAATAGAGCTTCCTACGTTCTGTTACCACTCTGAAATCAGCATTTACGGTGCATGCCGTATGTGCATGGTAGATGTAGAGGGACGCGGTATCGTGCCAGCTTGCTCGACAAAAGCGGAAGACGGCATGGTAGTTCAAACAAACACCAAGCAAATACGTGAAATGCGTAAAATGATTATAGAGCTTATGTTGGCAAGCCACGACCAAAGTTGCACCACATGCCCCAAGAGCGGCGACTGTCGCTTGCAGGCTGTTGCAAAGCAGTTGGGCGTAACCAATGTTCGCTTCAAGCAGGTTAACGAGATTAAACCCGTTGACCACTCATCCGATGCAATTATTAGAGACCCCAGCAAGTGCGTTCTTTGCGGCGACTGCGTAAGGGTATGTAATGAGATTCAATCGGTTGGTGCGTTAGACTTTGCATATCGTGGCGCAAAAGCTCAAGTTGGAACAAGTTTCAACAAGGGCATGGGCGAAATCGAATGCGTAAACTGCGGACAATGCGTAAAGGTATGCCCCGTTGGTGCGCTAACTCCTAAATATCAGATAAGCGGTGTTTGGGATGCTATTCACGACAAGAAGAAAAAGGTTGCAGTACAAATTGCACCCGCTGTTAGAGTTGCTTTGGGCGAATACTTCGGCAAAGACCCGGGTTCTCTCACAATAGGGCACATGATTACAGCACTTCGCCGCATGGGATTCGACTACATTTACGATACTTGCTTCGGTGCTGACCTTACAGTTCTTGAAGAAGGAAAAGAGTTCTTGGCAAGAAAGACAAAGGGAGAAAACCTTCCTCTGTTCACCTCCTGCTGTCCTGCATGGATTAAGTTCGCAGAGCAGTACTACCCCGATTTCCTTCCTCATCTTTCAACTTGCAGGTCGCCGCAGCAGATGTTCGGCTCGCTATGCAAGGATATGCTAACAAAGCAGCTTGAAATCACGCGTGAGGATTTAGTTGTAGTATCGATTATGCCATGTACGGCTAAGAAATTCGAGGCTAACCGTGATGAGTTCAAGGTTAATGGCAACCCCGATGTTGACTATGTTATCACAACAAAGGAGCTTGCCTTGATGATAAAGGAAAGCGGCATAGAGTTCGACAAATTAGAGGTTGGCTCATTCGATATGCCTTTCGGATTCTCAACAGGCGCATCCGTAATATTCGGTGCTTCCGGCGGCGTTAGTGAGGCGGTGTTGCGCTTTGCGGCTGAAACGCTTGAAAAGGGCTCTTCACAGGAGTTCAAGCAGTTCAGAGGCGAGGACGGAATCAAAACCTCTGAAATCTCTATTGGCGGAGCAACACTAAAGCTCGCAGTAGTAAGCGGACTTGCAAATGCGAGAAAGCTGATTGACAAAATCCGTAGCGGCGAAGCAGATTATGACTTGGTTGAAGTTATGGCTTGCAGCGGCGGCTGTGTAAACGGCGGTGGTCAACCTATTACAACGAGCAGGTCGGCAGTTAGTGAGCGTTCTAAGGGGCTTTATAACAACGATAAGATGTTGCAGTTCCATATATCCTCTGAGAACCCCTACTTGCAGCAAATCTATGCTGAAAGCCTTGACGAGCATAAGGCACATGAGATTCTGCACACTGGATACGAAAATAGAAAGCGTATTACGGTTGATGATTTTGTGCTTGGCGAAACTGCTGGAGATAAGGTATTATTCTTAGAGATATGCTTTGGAACGAGTTGCTTCTTGCGCGGTGCTCAAGGGCTATACAAGGAGTTGACCGAGTATATAAGGGATAATGGCTTGGAAGAAAAAACAGAGTTCAAGGCAAGCTTTTGCAGCAAGCTATGCAATAGAGGTCCTGTTCTTAAGGTGAACGGAAAGACAATAGAGCATTGCACACTTGATAAGGCAAGGACTGAAATTGAGAAACTATTAAAATAAGTGAGGTATCAGTATGGTGCGTACTCAAACAATTTACACTATAACGGCAAACTGTCAGGATTGCTATAGATGCGTTCGTGAATGTCCTGTAAAGGCTATACGAATCACTGGCGGTCAAGCAATGGTTCAGGACGACTTGTGCATCAAATGTGGAACTTGCGTTCGTGAATGTCCTCAACATGCCAAAACAGTGCGCTCTGACTTAGAAGCAGTCAAGGCTTTGATTGCAAGTGATAGAGTAGTTGCTGCGAGTGTTGCACCATCCTTTGCCGCACAGTTTAAGGATTCGCTTATCAACCGTTTACCACCTGCTTTGAGGCAATTAGGTTTCAAGTACGTAAGCGAAACAGCCGAGGGGGCGAGGTATGTAACGGATAAATCGCTTGAGGAGGGGCAGACGGGTAGTATATGCTCTGCCTGCCCCACCGTTGTCAATTATATCGAAAAATACGAACCCGAGTATATCGATGCGCTAATACCCGTTGTATCACCTATGATTGCACATGGTCGAATGCTGAAGGCTAAATACCCTGGTTGTGCCGTTGTGTTCATAGGTCCATGTGCTGCAAAAAAGCAGGAGATAACAAGACCCGAAAACAAGGGTGCGATAGACGAGGTTCTCACCTTTGAAGAGCTTGATGAATGGCTGCGTCAAGAAGGAATAAGACTTGAAAACTGCACAGAAAGCAGCTTTGATAGGGTTTCTGATATCGGAGATGCAAGGCTTTTCCCGATACTGGGCGGTATGTTGAAAACAGGCGGAATATTTAGCGATGGAACTCAAGCAAATGTAATTCATGTGAGTGGCGCAGAGGAAATAGCATCGCTGTTTTCTGGTGAACCCAACTTTGAGGGCAAGTTAGTTGAGCCTTTGTTTTGCAAGGGCGGCTGTATTAACGGTCCTTGCTTTACAGATACGCATGGTGAAAACCCCCATGGTAATACATTCGAACGCAGGGATAACGTGATTCGTTATTCTGAATCGAAGAAAAGCGAAAAAGACCCTCCAAGGTTCGAGGAAATTCCCTCCAAGGCGGAGTTCGTTCATGTAAAGGAAAATATTGAAGAAATCTCCATTAACGAGATTCAAAAGATTTTTGAGAGTACAGGCAAGAGCGACCCCAAAAATCAACTTAACTGCGGTGCTTGCGGCTATAAAAGCTGCGTAGAAAATGCCGTAGCGGTAGTGCGTGGCATGGCAGAGCCTGAAATGTGCATTCCATATATGAGGCGACTTGCACAGCAGCGCACAGACCAAATAATTGAAACGACTCCAAACGGTGTTGTAATATTAGACAGCGAGCTTTGCATGATAAAGATGAACCCTGCATTTCAAAGAATGTTTATGTGCAACAACGGCATATTAGGTAGGCGCATATCATACTTGGTAAATGCCGAAGGGTTTGAGCACTTACAATCAGGTGAATTAGAGCAATACGAATCGATGCAAGTGAAGTATGGCATTAAGTATCACGAAATCCTTTACCCCTTGCGTGATGAAGGGCAGTATGTAGGTATTTACTCCGATATTTCAAAGCTGACATTTGATTCTGGGCATTTAGATACAATAAAGGCTCAAACATTGCAACACGCAAGAGAGTTTTTAGACCATCAGGTGCGTTTTTCGCAAGAAATGGCACATTACTTGGGCAAGAGTGCGGCAGAGAGTGAAAAGATTGCAAAGCGGCTGATTGGGCTTTATGAAAAAGAAGGCGGCGATACGGAAAAATGAAGTTCTTTGACGATATAATCGTACAAGAAAACAAAAAGGGGTATTCCGTTTGTGGCGACTTTTGCGTTCGTGAAAGAACTGCCGCAGGAACCGTTTTTGTGCTTTGTGATGGTATCGGTTCGGGAATATATGCAAACATCGCTGCTATCTCAACAGCTAACCGAATGATAGGACTTATTCGTGGCGGTGTTTCGGTTCGTGCAGCAGCAGAAACCATAGTTGCTTCAATGCATAGGGCACGCACAGAGAACATTCCCTTTGCTGCTTTTTCTGCGGTTTATATTCTTCCAGACGGGAAATTTACCGCATACATTTACGAAGCGCCAAACCCCGTACTTATCAAAAACAATACTGCTATTTCGCTAATGCCGAGGTTTTACACCACAGGCTTTGAAGCAATAGGCGAAGTGATGGGAACTCTTCAGTTGGACGACTCGCTTTTATTGTTTTCAGACGGTGTAAGTCAAGCAGGACTGGGACAGGGCAGTAGCTTTGGAATCGGTTCAAAGGGCGTAGCGAGCTTTATAAATAAAAATTACAAAAGCGAAGACCAAGCAGAAGAGCTACCCGAGCGACTTCTTGAAATGTGCAAAAGCGTTTCAGGCGGAACCTTGGGAGATGACACAACGATTGCCCTACTCCATTGTAGAGAAGCGGAGGAATTAACACTACTTACGGGTCCGCCTTCGAGAAGTGCTATGGATAGCAAGTATGCTCATGATTTTATAAAAAGCCCAGGGCTAAAGATTGTTTGCGGCTCTACAACAACGGATATTATCGCAAGAGAGCTTAAAAGAGAAGTTGTAATGCTTTCCCCCGGTAACGCATTTGGTCAACCTCCCGAATACTGGATTGAAGGAATTGATTTAGTAACCGAGGGTGCAATCACGCTTGGACAGGTGTATAACATTTTAGACGAGCCAAAAGAACGCCTAACCGGAAGCTCAACCGCTGAACGCCTTTGCCTAATGCTGAATGAAGCCGATATGATTCATTTAATGATTGGAAATGCAGCAAATACAGCACATGATGAGCTGTTGTTTAAGCAAGTAGGTGTGCAGGTACGCAAAGCAACTGTTAAACGCATTGCCGAAAAGCTAAAGGAAATGGGTAAACTTGTGATAGAGAGATATTACTAATTATGGTTATAATCTGGCTTTGAAAAGAGCTAAAAATATATAAAAAAGAGATAAGGAGAAAAACAATGGATTTTAAGCTTTCCCAAAAACATATGATGGCTCAGACTCTATTTCGTGAATTTACCGAAAGAGAAGTTGGACCTATCGCTTGCGAAATTGATGAAACCGAGTCTTTTCCAACCCAAACAGTAGAAAAGCTAAAGAAGTACGGCTTTTTGGGTATTCCTGTACCCAAGGAGTACGGCGGTCAGGGCTGTGATACCCTTACCTATGTTATGTGCGTAGAGCAACTGGGAAAACTGTGTGGAACAACTTCGGTTATCGTATCTGCGCATACTTCATTGGCTTGCGACCCAATCTTGAAGTTTGGCTCACCCGAGCAGAAACAAAAGTACCTTGTTCCATTGGCTAACGGAACGCACTTAGGCGCATTTGCCTTGACGGAAGCAGGAGCAGGCACGGATTCGGCGGGTCAGCAAACAAAGGCAACACGAGACGGTGATGATTACATTCTTAACGGCACCAAGATATTCATTACCAACGGCAAAGAAGCTGATACATACATCGTATTTGCTATGACAGATAAAACACAGGGTACTCGTGGAATAAGCGCATTTATCGTTGAAAAAGGCACACCTGGGTTCACATTCGGAACTAAGGAAAAGAAAATGGGCATAAGGGGTTCATCCACTTATGAGTTGATTTTTAGAGATTGCAGAATACCCAAAGAGAACCTATTAGGTCAAGAGGGCAAGGGTTTTGGAATAGCAATGCAGACCTTAGACGGCGGACGTATTGGGATTGCGGCTCAAGCATTGGGAATTGCAGAGGGTGCATTCGAAAAAACAGTTGCTTATGTACAAGAGCGCAAGCAGTTTGGCAAGCCTATTTCGTATTTCCAAAACACACAATTTCTGTTGGCAGACTTAGCTACAAGGATTGAAGCGGCAAAATTGCTTGTTTATAAGGCGGCAATGGCTAAGGACACCCAAAAGCGATTCAGCACCGAAGCTGCAATGGCAAAGTTATATGCATCTGAAACGGCTTTAGAGGTTACAAACAAGTGCATTCAGTTGCATGGTGGATATGGTTATATGCGTGATTATGAAGTTGAGCGCATGATGCGTGATGCCAAGATTACAGAAATATACGAGGGCACATCTGAGGTGCAGCGTATGGTTATCTCTGGCTCAATCCTCAAATAAGGAAAGGAGAAAACACATGAATATTGCAGTATGTATTAAACAAGTGCCCGACACTACAGAAGTTAAGTTAGACCCCAAGACTGGCACGCTTATTCGTGAGGGAATACCAAGCATAATGAATCCTGATGATAAAGCGGCATTGGAAGCAGCATTAACAATCAAAGATAAGCTCGGAGCAGAAGTGCACGTAATAACAATGGGTCCTATGCAGGCAGACGCTGTATTGCGTGAAGCGTTGGCAATGGGCGCTGACAAGGCGTATTTGCTTACAGACAGAGCATTTGGCGGAGCAGACACGTTAGCAACCTCCACTACCCTTGCAGCAGCTCTAAGCAAGATTGATTTTGACTTAATCTTAGCAGGCAGGCAAGCGATTGACGGCGATACCGCACAGGTTGGACCTCAGATTGCCGAGCATTTAGGAATCCCAAACGTTTCATACGCAGAGGATATTGAAGTAAACGGCAAAGAAATCACGATTAAGCGTTGGTATGAGGATAGGTTTCACACAGTGAAGGTGAAAATGCCTTGCCTTATTACCGTATTGGGCGAGATGAACACTCCCAGATATATGACCCCAGGCGGTATTTTCGATGCATACGACACAGAAGTTACGGTTTGGAAGCGTGAAGACGTAACTGTTGACGATACGAAAATCGGTCTGAAAGGCTCTCCGACACGTGTTGCGGCTTCATTCCCCAAAAGCTTGAAAGCTGCAGGTGAAAAGAAGGTGCTTGATGTGGAAGATGCTGTCAATTACATCGAAGGCAAACTTCGTGAAAAATTAGTTATCTGAAAAGGCGGTGTAAAAAATGAAAGAACAATACAATGGTGTATATGTATTCGCCCAACAGGTAGATGGGCAAATAAGCGGAGTTTCGTTTGAGTTGGTAAGTAAAGCTAAGGAGTTGGCAAGCGTTCGTGGCAGCAGCGTTACGGCAATGCTTTTTGGCAAAAACGTATCTTCTTTGGCTAATCAGCTTGCTGCGTATGGCGCTGACAAGGTTATAGTTGTTGACGACCCAGCATTAGAGGTATATACAACCGAGCCTTATGCTCATGCGATTACCGAAATAATTCACAAGTTCATGCCTGAAATAGTGCTTTTCGGCGCTACCGCAATAGGCAGAGATTTAGCTCCCAGAGTTTCGGCACGCATTGAAACAGGGTTAACAGCCGACTGCACAGGCTTGGAAATAGATGAATCAACTGGCGATTTGCGTATGACACGCCCTGCTTTTGGCGGAAACATCATGGCGACTATTCTATGTTCAGAGCATAGACCGCAAATGGCTACAGTTCGTCCCGGTGTAATGAAAAGGCAGTCTCCAACAGAGCAAAAAGCAGAGATTATTACTTTCAATCCCAAATTTGAGCGCAACGAAAAGTACGTTGAGATAGTAGATGTAATCATGCATGAAGCATCTAAGTGCAATATTTGCGATGCAAAAATCTTGGTTTCTGGCGGACGTGGTGTTGGCAGTCCCGATAACTTCAAACTTCTTGAGGATTTTGCAGAAGCTATTGGCGGTACTGTAAGTAGCTCGCGCGCTTGCGTTGACGCTGGTTGGGTTTCAAAGGATTTACAGGTTGGTCAAACAGGAAAAACTGTACGACCGAATGTATATTTCGCAATAGGAATCAGCGGAGCTATACAGCATCTTGCAGGTATGGAGGAGTCGGATATCATAATTGCTATAAACAAAGACGAATCTGCACCCATATTTGATGTTGCGGATTACGGTGTGGTTGGCGACCTCAATAAGATTTTACCGCTTTTAACCGAGCGTGTGAAAAAAGCAAGGGCAGAGAAGAAATAATCCCAAATGGGGGACTGCATTCACCCCCATTTTTTTGTGAGCGGTGGGCATTGCTTAAAAGAGCGGTGGCACCGCTCTTTTAGTATATCGATAAACCTATTTGTTAGATAGGAACATTAGATACAACCAACTTAACCTGCACATTTTTCGGATACGGACAAAAAGGTGGAAAATAGGGTGCAAAAACCATTATTGAACCAAAAAACAATCCAAAAATCGTAGATCGTATCTATTGTGCGCCCGCTTTTGCGACACTCTAAAAGAGCGGTGTTGCACCGCTCTTTTTGTTACAATTCTAATCAACTACCACAATGTTGCACAGTATCGAAACCGCATCGCCTGTATTTACCACCCCATCGTTATTGAAATCTGCAACAAGCATTTGTCGGTCATTAAAGTTTTCGCTACCTACAAAAGACTTTAATATCATTACCGCATCGCCTGTATTCACCACGCCATCATCATTCACATCCCCTGCCAGAGAATAAACAGGTGTCATTGTTTTATTACCGTTATCATCTATTTCTTCATCCCAGCGAATGAACACATACCCATCTTTTGTCGGTGCCTCTGGCGCAGTAGGTTCTTCTTCGCCAACTTCTACAGCAAATTCTGAAATGATTCTACCGCTCTCATCATAATAGGTTATGGTATAAACTTTGTTCAAATCCAGTAAATATGGGAAACCATCGTTAATGCCATTGTTTATTCCCCACGTACTTTCAAAATTGAAACCGACATAGGCATCCTGTGTACGCATTTCCTCTTTGGCAAGTGCCACAACATTACTTTCGGTTACATTTGCACCGTAGCTTGAAGCATCTGCAAAGCCTTCAAGGTAATAGCAATTCGTAATTCTTGTATCGGTTGAAGATTCATCAACAAAGCCAATTATTCCACCCATCTTATTTTCATTATCAACTGATGTCATTTTCGTTCCGGCTACATAGCATTCTCTAATATTAAGGCTATTTCCAGAAGATTGACCGACAATTCCGCCCATAATTCCTTCCTTTGAAGCTATTATTCCTTTATTATAGCAATCTGCAATTAAAGTTTCTGAAATGCCAACTATTCCACCAGTAATCCCATACGAGCGTGCTCCTCCTGAATTATTGCACCTCATAATCCATACTTGTGAGTAACCTGCAATTCCGCCGCCTACCAGTCCATAGACATTACCTGTGTTCCAACATTTATTTATTCCGCCAAAATAGAAACCGGACACACTTTGACTGTAAAATGCATTTCCAACTATTCCACCAGCTAAATCGCCAAAGACCGCTCCGCCGTTTGAACACTCCTCAATGTTTACACCATAGCCCTCACCAATTATTCCGCCAGCATTTTCACGATTGTAACTTACTGCATCTTCATGTTTATCACTCTTAGCATGAACTTTACCCGAGTAAAAATCAGGGTCGTTCACTGTAATTTCAAAATCGGGGATAACAATGTTATGACATTTCTTTATATCAGCATAGTCAAAAGATTGCTCTGAAGGTAAAAGAATTCTACCAACTATTCCTCCTGCATATGCACCTTCTTCCGATTGGCTGAGAGATTCGATGGCTTGCGCAGAACCAGCATTGTAACAATCAGTTATGTTTGAACGACCAAACGAAAGATATCCTACAATTCCGCCTGCAGCAGCAAAGCTACCGTCTGTGTCTATACCCGCTTTGTCCTGTAAACCCGCATTTGCAGCCACTATTCTGCGGAAGTTGTAACAATAAGAGACATTGACAGAGCTGTTTTCTCCTCCTCCGATTATACCTCCTGCAAAAGCACCACTGGCTGTGTAACTGGTTGCTCCGACATACCCAATGTTGTAGCAATTTGTGAATGAGGAGGATTGTCCTGGGTGCCCAATTATACCCCCTGCGATTGCCATACCAGTGCTGCCTGCTATTATTTCCAAGCAATTACTGAAACAATTTTCTACTTGTATTGATTCGCCCGTTCCTATGAACCCAACAAATGATGAATGCGCATAAATGTTGACTTTTGCATCTACAAAGCCGACATTTTTAATTGTAGCGTCCTTTGCGTAGCCAAACACTCCAAAAGAGCAATGCCGCTTAAACGAGCGAGTAACACTCAAATTCTTTATTACATATCCATTCCCATCAAAAATCCCTGAAAACGAAGCCGTCTCCATATCGTCGCCAATGGGTTCCCATTGTTCGTTAAAGGACGATAAGTCAATGTTGTTCATCAGAATATAGTTTACAGATAATCCATGACGAACATAATCAAGGTCTTGCGCTGTATAGATGCCTTTGAAGCCCGTTGGCACGGCTGTTTTGTGCGTTACAGGTCTGATAAAGTCCCAATTTGTTGTGCCGTCGTCGCCTGTTTGCTCTCGTTCAAACCATTCAAGAGCATTGCTTTTGACTGGTGCAGGTATAGCGGTTTCGGAAAGTGTGCCAACTCCAGCTCGTGCAAAAACATAAGGTATGAGCATTAGTGCGACCAATAGAATTGCCAATGTTTTTTTGAATTTCTTCATAAAAAATCCCCCCAAATAAATTATAATCATCTCCCCAAGAGATGTACTAAATGCTTAGCAATATTAGTTATTATATATTGCTTTCCTTAATTATACCAGTTAGTCTTTAGGTTTGCAATGACTTTTACGGATATTTACAATTTATTCAAAACAAGCTTTGCTTCCTCGTCATACTATAAAAAACCGTCTTATGAAGCGGTTAGGGGCGATACTCTTATGTTCGCTCACTTTATCAATAAAAAAGCAGGGCTAATAACCCTGCTATTCTACGTTCTAAATTATTTTTTGTTCGAATCTTCTCTTTTCTTGGCTTCTTTCGCCTTGCGCCTTCTTCTATCAATCAAGTACACGATTACAGCGATAACTATTAGCGGAGATGCAGCGATTACGATAATTAGCACCCATTGAAAAATCGCTATCAGCACATTTGATACGGAAATGAAGCCGTTCTTGATTAGCGTTCCCATATCGCTAAAGCTCATAGCACTCCAGTTTACCTTTTTCTTTGGCTTAGAGGGGTCCGATACTTGGCTTAATGTAAGGCTGAGTGTGGACTCACTTACCTGTTCGTCCCACATTTTCAGCTTGCCCTCTAAGGCTTCTATTTCCTCTGTTAGGTTGTTGATTTCGTTTTGTAGCTTAAGCGTTTCATCCACATTTCTGGCTTGTGCAAGGAACTCATAATACTTTTCGAGTGATTTTTTCTTAGATTCAAGGCGAATTTGAGCATCGTAATAATCATCTGTAATGTCGTCGCTTGTGGTACTGCTGTTTATTATCACAGCCGCATTGCCTGCAAAGTCCATAAGCGCATCAAGCTTTTCGGGTTTTATTTTGATTTGCGCCGTTATTGTGATGTAGTTGCTTCTTGCCGCTCTTGTGTGCTTAAACTCATAGCCGCCATTTTGTTTTGCAAACGCTAAAATATCGGCATAAGCCTTAACAACATCATCGGTTTCTAAATCAACAGAGCCATTTTTAATGATTTTTCGAGTGGTTTGACTTTCGGAAATAACCGTAGATTCATCCCCTTCGCCTGCAAAACCATCGCCGCTATTTCTATTGTCTTGTGGTGCTAATTCTTTACTTGCGCAACCAAAAGATAGCAAAAATACTATTACGAGTATTACAACGAAAATTCGCTTTTTCATAAAAACTCCTATTTATCGAGCAAAGGCTCATTTGTATGAATTATATTACAATATATATTTTATGTCAAGGGATAAAATGCCATGATAATACGAGTATTTACTTTATAATACTCTGTTTTGTTCTTATTACACTTATTATATATGCAGAAATTAGCGCTACGGCTTTCATGTTCTCGCCGCCACCGATTACAGAGATGTCGGCACATTCTTTGTAGTGTTTTACGTACTTCTCAAGCATCGGGCGAACGGTTTTTTTGTATTGCGCATTTATTGAATCGAAATTGCGTTCTCTCTCGAACAAATCTCTTTTTACTCGGCGCAAAAGGCAAACATCGGCTGGAGTATCTACATAAACCTTCAAAAGCATATCTATTTTTGCTAAATGTTCATCCTCTATGAAAGCGTGTATTCCCTCAAAAATTAGCACTTGCGGAGGGTGTATTGGCTCATCTGTATCTGCTCGAAGGTGCAAACAAAAGTTGTATTTCTTTTTTGTAACTGGGATATTGTTATGCAAAGAGATTATATCTGCGGCCATAGCTTCGAAATCGAAAGCATTTGGAGAATCAAAGTTCAGCAATTCTCTTTCCTCAAAGCTAAGCTCGGGAAAACTTTTATAATAGCTGTCCTGCGAAAGCACGTAGGACGAGATGTGGTTGTCGCTAAGTGCCTTGCACAAGTTATCCGCTAATTTTGTTTTGCCGCTTCCAGATGGACCGCAGATTCCTAAAATAATCATTTGTTTTTGTTCCGCTACATTTCAAGCGATTCCGTTGTTCTCGGGAAGGGCTGAACGTCTCTTATATTCGTCATTCCAGTAACATACATAACCATTCTGTCGAAGCCTAAGCCGTAGCCTGCGTGCTTAACACCACCATATTTGCGCAAATCGAGATACCAATCATACTCGCACTCTGGCAAACCTAACTCTTTAATGCGTTTTAACAGCACGTCGTGGCGCTCTTCACGCTGGCTACCGCCAATTATTTCCCCTACCCCCGGGACTAATAGGTCGGTTGCTGCAACGGTTTTGTTATCGTCATTCATACGCATATAAAACGCCTTTATGTCCTTCGGGTAATCGGTTACGAAAACAGGACGGTTAAACACCTTTTCGGTTAAATAGCGCTCATGCTCGGTTTGCAAATCAACTCCCCATTCTACAGGATAGGAAAATTCAACATCGGCTTTTTCTAACAACTCAATCGCCTTTGTGTAGGTGATTCTCTCAAAATCGGAGTTCACAACATTTTCAAGGCGAGCTAATAACTCCTTGTCTATGAAGTTGTTGAAAAACTTCAGCTCATCGGGACAACGCTCCATAACCGTTTTGATTATGTACTTCATCATGGCTTCGGCAATATCCATATCGCCCTCTAAATCGCAAAAAGCCATCTCGGGTTCAATCATAAGAAATTCTGCCGCATGGCGTGTGGTGAACGACCTTTCTGCTCTGAATGTTGGCCCGAATGTATAAACATCTCTGAATGCAAGTGCGAAAGCCTCTGCGTAGAGCTGACCGCTAACGGTTAAATGTGCTTCCTGTGCAAAAAAGTCTTTTGAGTAATCAATATTGCCCTCTTTTGTAAGCGGTGGGTTTTTCATGTCGAGAGTTGTAACTCGAAACATCTCGCCTGCGCCCTCACAATCGCTTGCGGTAATAATCGGAGTATGAACATACAAAAAGCCACGTTCATCAAAAAACCTATGTATCGCTTGCGCTATTACGTGCCTAACGCGATAGGTAGCTTGAAAGGTGTTTGTGCGTGGGCGCAAATGCTGAATCGTGCGCAGATACTCCAATGAGTGGCGTTTTTTCTGCAAGGGATAATCGAAAGGGGATTCGCCCTCGATTGCAATCTCACCCGCCTTTATTTCAAAGGGCTGTGGTGCATCGGGGGTTATTTCAACGCTTCCCTTAACAGTAATGGCGGCACCAGTTGCAAACTTCTTTTGAATATCTTGCGGAATATTTTCTCTATCGAAAACGATTTGAACCCCTGTAAAGCTCGAACCATCTGTAAGCTCGATAAAACCAACATTTTTACTTTCACGAATTGTGCGAATCCAACCCGAAACGGTTAACTCGGTAAAACTCTTATAGTCCTTTAATAATTCAGCTATTCGTATGCTTTTCATATAATCTCCTAATGTTTTATAAATCTATTTTATCTCTTTTGTCAAGTAATATTCTAACGTCGGCTACCACTGCACCGTGTTCATAAGCAAATACAGGGTTTATATCCGCTTCCGAAATACTTTCGTACATGAATGGCAGCTTTGAAAGTTTTACAAGAATATCGCAAAGCGCATCTATATCTGCTTTATTGCCACCGCGCGCTCCCTGTAAAATCTCATAGCTTTTTGTTGATTTTATCATGTTAAGTGCGGCTTGGTGTGTTAAGGGTGCTATTCCTAATGCAATGTCCTTGAAAACCTCGGTATAGATTCCGCCCATTCCGAACATCACTACGGGTCCGAATTGCGCATCACGAGTTAATCCCATCATCACCTCATAGCCCTTCTTGAGCATGGGATAGACGATAACGCCCAAGAATCCATAAAGCGTTTCTAATTTTTTGAACGCCTCTATACATTCGAAGTCGTTTTTGATGTTAAGAATTACTCCGCCAACATCTGATTTATGAAGTATAGCAGGCGATACTACTTTCATGCAAACAGGATACTCTATCTCGTTACACGCTTTTATAGCATCGTTGCTGTTGCTTGCGAATAGATGCTTTGGAATGCTTATGTCAACGCTGTCTAACAAGCGCATTGCTTGAGTTTCGAGTAGGCTTTTGCTGTCGCAACTGCACCCAAGCTCAAGCGACTCTATATCAGGGAAAAGGTCAATTTCCGTATTACTTGCCTTGTACTCATTATATTCAACGAGCTTTGATAGCGCGTTTGCTGCTCGTTCACCAGATGGGAACAGAACAACACCGCTGTTTGACAGCACTTTTTTAGCTTCTTCTATATCGCTACCAATTTCAAATAAAGCGCATATGCACTTGTTGCTTTGCTTTGCAACCTTTGTTAATTCTTCTGCCACGGGCAAAGCCTGCAAGTGTGGAGTGCCAACATACATTACGATTGCTGCATCATACTCTTCCAAACAGGTGCTAAGTGCCTTTGCGTAGCCCATAGGCGTTGCACCTACTGTTAAATCGATTGGATTTGCAAGCCCTGCAAACGGGGGCAGGAACTCTTGTAGCTTGGATTTTACGGAATCCGACGGCGCACAAACTGTTAGCCCTGCATTCTCGCACATATCGGCAGTCATAACACCCGGGCCGCCCGAATTAGTGATGATTGCTACTTTCTTTCCGAAAATGTCTTTCTTAGCGGCAAAGATTTTCGCATAGTCGAACATATCATCAGTTGTTATCGCACGAATACCACCGCAAACGGATATTGCCTTGTCGTAAACCATATCAGCACCAGCCATAGAGCCAGTATGCGACATTGCGGCGCGCTGTCCGCTTGATGTTCTGCCCGATTTAATAATGATTACAGGCTTAACAGCGGTTGCTTTTTGCAACACTTCCATGAATCGCCTGCCGTCTTTTATGTTTTCAACGTATAGCGTTATAACATCGATACTATCGTCATCTATAAGGTATTCTAAAAGCGAGGTTTCGTTTAGGTCTGCGCCATTTCCATAGCTTGCGAACTTGCATATTCCTAAGCCGTTTTCGGTTGAAAGGTGCATTATTAAGCCGCCTACCGCTCCGCTTTGCGAAACGAGCGAAATTCTACCCTTGGCAGGTTGCGCTTCAATGGTTGCTAACAAAGAGTTTTCTGTGTTTGCTATGCCTGCGCAATTTGGACCTATGAAACGTATTGAATGCTTTTGTGCAATGCCAATAATTTCAGCTTCTAGTTCGTTATTGCCAGCTTCCGAAAAGCCAGAGCTGATAACTACAGCACCACGAACTCCAACCGCTCCACAATCCTCTAACACTTGAGGAACAGTAGCCGCAGGGCTTGAAATAAGCGCCAAATCAACTTTTTTATCGGCTAATTCCAGTATGCTTTTGTAGCCCTTTGAGTCTCCATGACCTATGCCTTTGGGGTTGATAATATAAATCTTTTTTGTATCGAAGCCGCCTTCAGTTAGGCGTTCCAATAATGCTCTGCCTAATTTTCCTTCCGAAACAGAGCCAAACAATGCAATAGAAGAGCAATAGAAAATTGAATCTATACGCAAATCACGCATTTTTAACCTCCGAATTGAGTCCTATTTCAAGCGATTTAATGTTTAACTCTGAACCCTTTGAGAAGCGTTGAAGCATGGCAGTCTTTATATCTTGAGCTGTAAACATTTTCCCAACTGCGGTATGCGCAATACAAGCCCCTAATAGTACTATGTTTTGGGCAATATCTTCTGAATAATCCTCGGGGTTTAACACTTTGGGGTTTACTCCCTCTTCCCTTGCAACAGAAATAACTGTGCTTACCTCGGGGTAGCTTGCACGCTTTAGCATAACATCGGTAGGCAACCATTTGTGTGCCCAAACCAAAATATCTCCGCCCTTTTTTATGTATTTTATAGCCTTTAAGGATTCCTGTAGCTCCATTGAGATTACGGCATCGGCGGTTTTTTCTGCGATTTCGGGTCCTGCTCCGCCCTGCCCTATACGCAACTGTGCCTTAACAAAGCCTCCTCTCTGTGCCATGCCCTTTGTGGGATAAAAGTTACACTCTAAGCCCTTGTTTTGAGCGGCAACGGCTAAAATCTCTGCAATCGTTAAAACGCCTTGACCGCCTATTCCTACAATATATAAATCTAACTTCTTCATGCTTCCTCCAATTATTTATTACACATACACTATAACCAATTTTGACGAATATAGCAATGTTTTGCAGGATAATATATTACATTCTCCTACGAACGCGATACTTGTTAGGGCGACTGTACTTAGCTCTCCTCGGCTTTCTTCTTGATAATTGAATAACAACTATTACGATTACAATTCCTATACTTGCGGTTAGTAACCAAAACAGCCATGAGTAATCGGGGGTTTCTGGCGGCTCTACCGCTTCTACCTCTTGCCCTGCGCTTGTGCTTTCGTCCGATTTTTGAATCTTTTCAGAGGTTGTTAGTGCGGCAGTGAAAATCACTTCATCGTTATATAGGTATTGCAGGCTTCCAACCGCTTCACCCGCATCCACAGGTGCTTTTAACTCATTTTCACTTTCCGAATTGCTTAGTACAATCTTCAAGCCGAGCTTTGAAGCATTTTCTCGAATATCTTGAACATCGCTCTTTGGAATGCAAGCAAAGCTATTTTCTAAATCTATGTTAAGGGTAGTTTGCTTTATTAGAGAATCGGACACATTGCACGTAACTGTATTCGATAACCCTAAATCCGCAATATTTACAAGCTCAAAATTATTGAACCCAAAGTCAAATAGGCTTTTGGCTGCAACATATCTGTTTTCTCCGATTGTGGAATTATCGTCCATATCTCCAAACAATACTGCGATAAGCTCCATATCTCCTTTTTTAGCGGAGGTTACAATACATTTGCCAGCAAACATCGTATCACCAGTTTTTATGCCTGTTGCGTATTCGTAAAGGAACGACTTTTTGTCGTCTACCTTTTTATGAATGAATCTGTTCGTGTTTTCAAGGATAAAGCCTTCAGAATGCCTGTTTGTTGAAGGTATGGTATGGACTTGAGTTGAAACAACCTGTCTAAATGTAGGGTTTTTCATAGCATAAGCAGAAGCAAGCGCAAGGTCATAAGCTGTTGTAAAATGCTCGGTATTATCTAAGCCGTTGGGGTTTTTGAATTGAGTATCCTTCATGCCTAATGTAGCGCAATACTCGTTCATAATAACTGCAAAATCAGCAACCGAGCCAGAAATATGCTCGGCTATGGCACGTGCGGCATCGTTTCCCGAAACAAGCATCATTCCATATAATAAATCTTTTAGCTTCAACCTTTCACCAGGCTTTAAGCCCATTGATGAGCCTTTTGTCTCTACTCTATCGCCGATTGTAACCTCGGCTTCCAAATCGCCCTTTTCTATTGCGATTATTGCGGTAAGAACCTTTGTTGTGCTTGCAGGATACGCCTTTTCGTAGCCTCTTTTTTCGTATAAAACCTTGCCCGATTTTGCTTCATAAAGAAGCACATACTTAGAGCTGAAAGAAGCAAATTCAGCAGGGACTACAACTCCGTCAGTGCCGGTAGCCCTGGCACTACCAAAAAAACCTATGCAGTTTACGCATACAAATATCAGCGCAAACAGAAATATCGCAAGTCTAAAATTCTTCAAAATTTTTAACCCTTCCTTGGAATCCAAAATAAGTATAAGGCTATTATAACGAATCTATTAGGTTTGTACAAGTTGTTTGTGTATGAAATAGTTGTTATTCTCGAATCACTTTTCGCCTTCGCATAATTGGGGTAACCCCTTTTTTAATATTTTTGGCGTAAAAAAGATTTCACAAAAATATCACATTTCATTTCATTCTAATCCTAACATTTTCGTAGCTTCGGTTAATGGCTTGTATTGTTTCATTTATTGGTGAAAAAATATGGCAAAAACGTATAAATTAAGTTCGGTTTATGTTGAATATGTGTCAATTAAGTTTTATAAAGTTTTAATATGGTTTAGTCTTATAACAAAATACAACGCATCTCTGTCTTAAATGTTTGACAATCAAAATGCCATGTATTAAAATTAGAATATAATAGTACATACATATTGTAACAAGTGTGCATTGTTTGGATTATTATGGTAGTAGGGGTAATAGCCTTAAGCCAAATAACTAAAAAATAAGGAAGGGAGAGTTAGTATGAAAAGAAATTACTCATACAAACGGGCTTTTACAATCGTAGAGTTAATTATTGTAATTGCGGTAATAGGTGTATTGGCGGCAATACTCATTCCCGCATTCACAAATATGATTGCAAAAGCCAACGCAAAGGCAGCATTATCAGATGCTCGCAGCACGCTCACCTCATATTTAGCCGAAAACTTGGCTATTATTGACGGTCAGATTGCAACAAGTATAGTAATCTTTATTCGAAAGGCTGGAGTATACTATATTTTCGGCTATCAAAACAAAGGACCCGATATGGGTAAGCTGATGCAATCGGGAGGAAATCCATATCATTATGATGACCTCTCAGAACTCATCAACGACTACAACTGTACAGATGAAGACATTATTGGTACTCCTGCAGAGGATCAATATGCCGTATATCTTAGAACCGAGCCATCTGGTTCAGGCGGCATGAAGTCGAAAACAAAAGATGGCGATATGGACGAAATAAACGACACATACGTAAATCTTACCGACAAGATGGGAGACGATTTACCGAATACATCAGAAGTGTTCGACGGTTTCCTAATCGGTATGATTTTTGATGCAGGCACTATTCCCGACGGTGGCGGTACGAACCCAGGAGAAAACCCCGGCGGTACGGAAACAGCTAAGGTAAAGATAACCTATGCACCTGGTGGAGAAGGTGTAACAGGTATGCCCGAGCCTTTAGAGGTTGAGGTAGAAGCAAACAAGGAATTTCCGCTTCCTGTCGCACCGATAAGAACAGGTTATAACTTTGATGGCTGGATGATTCCGGAAAGGGGTACATTTGGACCGACTCAGCTGGCAAAAGTGAGCAAACCCTGTACTATTACTGCCACTTGGGAAGCAAAAGAAGAATTTACATTAACATTTGACCCAGGTGAAGGCGGCACTTTTGTTCCTGCAAGCGGTTATTCATTTGTCGGCAACACGATTACGCTATACANNCAAGGGCGAAGATATTGCTAATATCGTAATGAACTCAACGGCGACAAAAGCCAACCACGATTTCAAGGGCTGGTCGGATGACGGTGTGCGCTTCTTCTTAGACGACTACTCGGGTCCCATTCAACTGAACGGCAACCTAACGCTTGTGGTTATTTGGGAGCAATCCAAGTACAGCATAACATATAGCCTTGATGACGGTGAGGGCGTAGGCACAAACGGCGGTAGCCATACAATGGGCTCAACCGTAAAGTTAACTAGCGATATTCCCACAAAGAGCGGCTATGTATTTTCGCGCTGGTATTGTGCTGAAAAGGATATGGAGTTCGGCGCTGGCGCAGATTATGTAATGCCTGGCAAAAATGTAACGCTTTTGGCGTTGTATATTCAAGAGTACACGATTACATACATAGCAGGCGGTGCAACAGGCACAGTGCCTACACAAGCGCCGGTAACACCAGGGACAGAGATTACAATTAAGTCGGCAGATGGTTTAACGGTGGATAAGAAAGTATTCGACGGTTGGAAATGTGCGGAAACCAACGAAACGAAATACCCCAACGATAAGGTTATTGTTAACCAAAACTTGAATTTCACAGCAATGTGGAAAGATGCTACTTACTATGTAACTTATGTTGACAATGACCATGGTAAAGCGCCTGTTGATGGCACTGCATACCAACAAGGCTTTCCATTTACTGTTAAGAATATTACAGGCAACGTTGACGGCTATGAATTTATAGGCTGGCAAGCAAGCCATAACGGCACTGTATATCAGCCCAATGCAAATGTTGGAATGCCAAAGGACGGTACAACGCTTACGGCTATTTGGAATAAGTTATCAAAGCTAACGCTCGTAATAGAGGGCTCAACCGAAAACGGTTTGACATTGGTTCAAGATGCAAGCAAAATCGTAGGCGGCAGCACATTCGTAAAAGAATACTTGAATGTTCCTGCTGGCAAAGACATTTACGACTACTTGTTCACAGACTCCAAGCTTTCATACGAAGCTGATTTGTACTACTTCAGAGGTTGGGTAAATAAGAATGACCCTGCTCAAACCTACAATGAAAATTATGTAGGTCCGATTGGTATGCCTACTAACGATGCAACATTTGTAGTAGCTTGGGAGGGCAATCCGTTTAAGTTGACATTTGACCTAAACGGCGGTTCGGGTACGTTTAATTTGATTGAATTCTTCCCAGGCGATACGATTGCTATTCCTGCCACAGCTCCCACCATTGCAGGCGGTCAGTTGTTCATGGGATGGGAACGCTCCGATATGGTTGGCGGCGCTTTAATAGCTGCAGGCGGTAACATTATCAACGCTCCCGCAAACAATATCGAGCTTAAAGCTATGTGGGCGAACCCTGAATTCTATGTAGAGTACGACAAAAACGGCGGTACAGCTGCCCCTGCTAATGCAACCGTAAACTGTGCAACTGCTGGTGAATATACCATACCCATGGCTCCGCCAATGAACAGAGCGGGATACACTTTTGGCGGTTGGGCGGCATCGCATAACGGGCAGACTTATCAGTCTGGTGGAAAAGTTCCCTATACACTAGATTTTGCAGGTTCAACAGTAACTTTAACAGCTCAATGGACTGTTCAAACTCGAACCGTAACATATAATGCAAATGGTGGCACGGGTACATTAACAGACCCCAATAGTCCGTACAACTACAACTCTGTGGTTACTGTATTAAACAACACATTTACATTCAGCGGAAGCGAATTTATAAAATGGAACACTGCAGCCAACGGCACAGGTACTGATTATTTGGCAGGTGCGACATTCAGTATTACAGCCAACACAACTCTCTACGCACAATGGGAGGCAAAAGCAGCACAAACCTACACCATTACCTTCACCCTCTACGATGCATTTAACGGTGAATCGGCTGGAACGAAGGATGTTGTAAAGGAGATGTCCCAAGGAGAGTCGATTACTATTAACAACGCAAACTTTACTACATACATACCCGGCTACAAACCCTATAGTACATCAAACTACTTTGCTTCCACGTACTCAAAGACGATAACAGCCGGTGCTCAAACAGCTATCAACGGCGGTTCGATTGATGTATATGCCTTTGTAGATGTAAGTGGCGCAGAGTACATCAAGCTAACCACATTAGCAGGGCTTAACAGGGTTGGCACTGATGCAACGCACTTGGGCAAGAACTACCAGATGCAGAAGAACATCAATAATGCTGGTGCAAAGTTCACTCCGTTAGGTTGGGTTGGCGGTTCAAGCGGAAGCAGAATTGCGTTTACCGGCACATTTGATGGCAAATCGTTTGAGATACAAAACTTTACTGCTGACTGGGGAGCTAATGGACAACGATATGTTGGCTTGTTTGCACATAACAACGGTACTATTAAGAATGTTAAGCTTATTGCAACTAACTCGATATTCGGTTTAACCTATGTTGGTGGCATAGCTGCCTATAACCAAGGCACGATTGATAATTGCTTGGTAAGAAACGATTCATACTCCATAGGTGCACAGGAGAACAACGGGCAACAGGGTGCAGGCTATGCAGGCGGTATTGCAGGGTATAGCACTTCAACAGGCAAAGTAACAAATTGTGTTAGCGAAATAGCACAGGTATTTGCGTTCTGTTATGCTGGCGGTATAGTGGGCTATAACCAAGGCACAATTACAAGTTGTGAAGCTTATGGCGGTGTAAATGATAATTACACAGAAAACGCACCTTATTTGGAAATAACCCTCACTTATGCTGGCGGTATAGCTGGTGTAAACTACGGCACAATATCAAACAATAAAACAGTCGTTCAGGATTGCTCGATATGTGGTTCAGGCATTGTTGGCGGTGTAACTGGCAGAAATTATAGCGGTGGTACGCTAAACAACAATACTGTATCGGTAACTAACAACCAAATGATTGTTTCTGGCGGTATGGTAGGCGGTATTGCCGGCATAAACCAAGGCACTATTACTGGCGGTAATGTTTACTTAAAGAGAACAAACGAACCTGGGGCAGGCAATTTAGGCACAGTGCTTTACAACGCTGTTTGCGCATTCGCTTCAACTGAATGGAATATCCCCGGT
>LSQX01068796.1_pt1 | contig 28689 bp, 25 predicted proteins | sample 654561 | NCBI WGS metagenome assembly LSQX01 (sample SAMN04489861, study PRJNA283612) | anaerobic digester metagenome | isolation source: 4 biogas reactors fed with cattle manure at either 37C or 55C with and... | place: Denmark: Kongens Lyngby | collected 2014
TCTTAGCAAAATCTTCCTTGGGGAGTGTCCTAAATGGGCCACCTGAAGCAGTTAAGATAATTGAGGCAACCGCCTCGCGCTTAATTGATTTAAGGAGCTCGTTAAGGGCTGAGTGCTCACTGTCGACGGGGATAATAGTAGCATTGTTCTCTCTAGCCACCTTAAAGAGGAGTTCTCCCCCCATCACAACACTCTCTTTATTGGCTAAGGCGACATCGGTGCCACTTCGAAGGGCAGCGAGGGTCGCTTTAAGACCGGGAGAGCCGGCAATGGCATTTAATACTAAATCTGTTTCTGTCTCTTCAATTAGTTCAAAGAGGGCGGCTTCTCCCCCCTCTAACCCTGAGTAACACACCTTGGCATTGGGCCAAATCTTTTTAATTATCTCAAAGGGGTAGCTAGAGGTGTGGGTGGAGGCACCCACAATTTCAAACTTGTCTTGGTGCTCTATAATAGCGTTGAGAGCCGTTGAGCCAACACTGCCACTGGCTCCCAGGAGAATTATTCTCTTCTTCTCATTTGTCACATTAACCACCTATTGTATTATTAAGCGTAAGAAGAGGTAGAAGAAGGGGGTGCTAGCGAGGAGGGAATCGATTGAGTCGAGTAGACCACCCCGTCCTAGAATTATTTTTCCCGAATCTTTCACATTGGCACTTCGTTTAAATACCGACTCGATGAGGTCTCCCAAATTACCAGTAATGGTCACTATTAGACCTAATAGTAGGGCTTGGTAGGGGGCTATGAGAGTTCTCAAAGAGGGGACTAGTTGACTCATTAAGAGGCTTAATATGAGGGTCATAACACTCCCCCCTATAAAGCCAATAAGGCTCTTATTGGGACTAACTGCCAAGATATTTCGACTCTTCTTGCCAAAGAGCATTCCAAAGAGATAGGCGAAAGTGTCGTTACCGAACACAAGGAGGAAAAGCAACAACAGCAATAGCTTAGCTTCACTTAAGAAGAGGATGCGGATAATAAAGGTTAATAAAAGAGCGGGGTAGAAGAAGAGAAAGACAGTTTTGCTCAAGCGCTCCATAGTAGAGGAGAAGTCATCCTTTGCTCCAACAAAAATCTCTTTCGCCAATCCATAAAGGAGAATAGCACTAAAGGTGAGTAGGACAAGGGGTAGGGTGGGGAGAAAGGCGAGTTCAAGGTATTGCATCAGAGGCAGAAGGGCTGCTAGCCAAGGGGGAACTTCACTCTTAGCGCCATCTTTGAAGAGGAGATGGTGCATCTCATAACTCCCTACAACAGTGGCAATGAGGACTAAAATAGCAAAAGTGAGGTGGTTGTAGTGGGGGAGGAAGAAGATTAAACAGAAGAGGAGTGGAACTGCTGTGACAGTTAAGATAAGTCTTTTGGCAAAGCTACTCATTTTACACCTCCCCATTGGCGTGTCCGTTGCCCATACTCTTCACACGCCTCTTTAAAGAGCTTTCCATCCCAATCGGGCCAGAGGGTGTCATAAAAGGCAAGTTCAGCATAAGCTGCATCCCACAACATAAAGTTACTAAGTCTTTTTTCTCCGCCAGAGCGTACAATTAGATCAACTGGGGGGATAAAGGGGAGGTCAATGTGGTTCCTAATGGCCTCTTCATTGATTAATTCATCCCCTTGGCGTCCCTTAAGCCATTGGTTAACAGAGCGGACAATCTCATCGTGACCACCATGGTTTATTGCCAAAACGACTGTAATTTTGGTGTGGGAAGCGGTCGCTTGTATTGTGGCTTTAAGGGCGTGACGTACCCCATTATTGAGTTTTGAGTAATCTCCCCTCACCAACACTTTAGCCCCCACTTTTTTCAAAAAATCAATTTCACTAAAGAGGTTATTGGCCAAAAGGTCCATTAAATAGTCAACCTCTTTTTGGGGGCGACTCCAGTTTTCGGTTGAGAAGACGTAGAAGGTGAGGTAGGGGATCCCTAAAGAGGCCGCTTCACGAGTGACCCGTTTAGCCGCCTTAATCCCCTCATAGTGCCCCTCTTTCCGCTCAAGTGAGCGTAATGTCGCCCAACGCCCATTGCCGTCCATTATTAGGCCGACATGGTCGGGGTAGAGGAGCGATCTTTTTTCTGAAACAATATTTTCCACCCTTAAATTTCCAAAATCTCTTTCTCTTTCTCGTCAGCTAAAACGTTAATCTCTCCAATATAGGAGTCGGTCAACTTTTGAACTCGCCCTTCAAGGTCCTTTTGTTGGTCTTCGGAGATCTCGCCCCCCTTCTCCATTTTCTTCACCTCATCGATTGCTTCACGTCTAATGTTACGAATTGCAATGCGACTCTGTTCTGCAATGTTTTTAGCGCTACGGGCCAACTCTTTGCGTCGGTCTTCAGTGAGGGGCGGGAAGTTAATTCGAAGCAACTTTCCATCATTATTGGGGTTAAGGGAGAGCTCACTCTTTAGAATTGCCTTTTCAATGGGTCCTAAGAGGGAGCTATCCCAAGGTTGTATTACAACAAGCCTCGCTTCTGGAACCGAGATGCTGGCAACTTGAGAGAGGGGGGTCTCTTGGCCATAGTACTCAACTTTTATCCGATCAAAGAGGGCTGCGGTTGCCCGGCCGGTCCTCAGTAAGTTGTACTCCTGTTGTAAGGCGCTGACACTCTTCTTCATCTTGCTTTCACACGTATCCAATACAGCTTGCATAATAATCCTCCTAAATAGTGAGCGCCCATAAGGCGCTCAAGTGAACCTATCCTTCAACTCCAACTTTGAAGTTAAGATAGCTTGTAATCTTTAGCTCTGAGTTAACCTCTTTTGAGAGGGCTTTGAGGGCCTGTTTTACCGATAGCGAGTCGTCTTTAACGAAGGGTTGCTCCAAGAGACAAATTTCACTCAGGTGCTTGTTGAGTTTTCCCTTTACAATCCCCTCTATCACCTTCTCAGGTTTGTCTAAATCTTTAGTTTGTTTGAGGAAGATTTCACTCTGTTCTTTAATATAATCGTCATCAACATCCTCAATTGAGAGGTAGAGGGGCGAGAACGCTGCTACATGGAGGGCACAGTCGAAGGCAAATTCTTTAACAGAATCAAGGGCCAAAACAGCTGCATCCTTAGCTTCAAGAGTCACTAAGACCCCTAAGTTTCCCTCACCATGAATATATTGGGAGACAATACTGTTTTCCCCGTAGGTGAAGAACTTTAACCTCTTAAGCGACATATTCTCTTTAATCTTGGTGATTAAATCATCCACCTTAGCAGTAAGGGGAGGGGTTATCTCGCTGTAGTTGTTGGCTAAAACATCTTCACAAAGCTCTTCGCCTAAGGCGATAAAGTCTTTGTTACGGGCGACAAAATCGGTCTCACAAGCCATCTCTAAGATGACCGCTTTATTATCTTTAATGAGGGTAAAAATTCTCCCATTGTTGGTAGCGCGATCGGCTCGTTTGGCAACGGCAGCTAAACCCATCTCTTTGAGGAGTTTCTCAGCCTTAGCAAAATCACCACCCGCTTCAACTAACGCTTTTTTACAATCCATCATGCCAGCATTGGTGGCATCTCTCAGTTTTTTTACAATTGCTGCACTAATTTCCACATCAATCTCCTTAACTCTTAGTCTTCGTAAAGAACCTCTTCATCAACTTCAATGCCACCCTCTGTCACCTGAACCGAGGCCCTAGCAGGCTCTTCATCGGCTACTTTCTCCTCTGATTCTACCTCAAATTTAGTGAAATCGGTGTTTTCATCATCGGTAGCAAAGACAACTTCTTCATCTTCATCCTTCTCTACTAATTCCTCAATCCCCTCTAAACCCTCTTCTTCTAAGGTCTCAATAATCTCAATACCAATCTCTTTATCGGCATCGAGGACGGCGTTGGCAATAATTTCAACGAAGAGAGAGATGGCACGAATTGCATCATCGTTGCCTGGGATAGGATAGTCGATAGGGGTTGGATCACAGTTGGTATCGACAACGGCAATAACGGGAATCCCTAAGCGGTTAGCTTCGGCAATGGCAATAGCCTCTTTTTTAGTATCGATTACAAAGATTGCTCCGGGGAGCTCTTTCATCTCCTTAATTCCCCCAAGGTTTTTCTCTAATTTAGCTTTCTCCTTAAGGGTTAGGGCGATCTCTTTTTTGGTATAGCTATCGAAAGTTCCATCAACCTCCTCTTTTTCAAGTTTCTTGAGGCGGTTAATCGATTTTTTAATGGTAGTGAAGTTGGTCAACATACCACCAAGCCAGCGGTTGTTTACATAAGGCATGCCACACCGTTTAGCTTCACTTTCAATTGTTTGTTGAGCTTGTTTTTTTGTTCCAACGAACAAGATTGTTTTACCCTGTTTAACTTGCCCTCGAGCAGCCTCATAGGCTTCTACAATGCAGGCACTAGTTTTTTGCAGGTCGATGATGTGAATCCCATTTCTCTCAGAGAAAATGAAGCGGGCCATCTTCGGATTCCATCTTTTGGTTTGATGCCCAAAATGGACGCCTGATTCGAGCAGGCTTTTCATAGTAACTACGGACACAATTCCTCCTGTGACGGTCTATTTAGACCATCCCCTTCGCTATTTCTCACCATACGGCGGATATTCTGAGTTCAAAAACTCAGTTGTTTTAATATGGCAGAAATTGCCTCGATTGGCAACCCCACGACAGTTGAGATCTCCCCCTCAATTGAGTCAATAAAGGGTGCGGCTTCTCCCTGTATCCGATAGGCCCCGGCGGCCCCTTGCCACTCCCCCCCAAAGAGGTAGTTATCGATCTCTTTTTCACTAAGGGGCTTGAAGGTGACCTTGGTCGCCTCTACCCCTTCGAGGGTGGTCCCTAGGTGGGGTAAATAGAGGGCATAAGCTGAGTAGACTGTGTGGCTCTTATTTGAGAATTTCTCTAAAATAATTTTAGCTTCAGCGGCTGTTTTTGCCTTGCCAACAATCTCCCCCTTAAAGTCGATTAATGTATCGGCGGCCAAAAGGGGGATGAGGGGAGGCGAGTGTTGTTCAAAGTACCCCTCGAGCTTACGCTTGGCTAAGATAGCCACAATTTCAGGCGTCTCTTTTAGGGGGCGCGTCTCATCAATATAGGTGGGCTTAACAACCACCTGACACCCCATCTCCTCTAAAAGCTGGAGACGTCCACTCGATTGACTAGCCAATATGAGGCGAGGAATTAGGCGGCTAAAGGGGGTCTCTTTAGAATCCATACAACGCCTTTAACTCTTCAACTTCGTTGTGACACTTAAACCACGCCTCTTCTTTGTGGTTACGTTCCCTCTCGAGTCTCTCTTTAGCCTCTAAAAGGGGGACTATTTTACCCCTTTCGCTGTAGTTCTCTTCCAACGCCATTGCATCAATTACTCGATTGATCTCTTGGTCGAGAAGTTCAATCTCTTCGAGTAGCCTATTCCCCTCTTTTACCAAGTTCTGGTAGCGGTTTTTAAGGCGTTTCTCCTCTTGCCACTCAAAGGTAGTGTTATTAACAGCTTTTAAGTTAACCTCTTCTTCAACCTCTTCACGCTGGCCCATCTTCCAGGCAAAATAGTTCCAGTCCCCCTCAAAGAGCTCCTCTTTTGTTTCGCTCAAGTAGAGAATCCGGTTAGCAATGTTCTTTATAAAGTGGGTATCGTGGGAGACAAAGATGAGGGTCCCCTTATAGGTTTGTAGCGCCTCAAGGAGGACGTTCTTTGCATTTATATCGAGGTGACTGGTGGGCTCGTCTAATATAAGGAGGTTGGCTGGGTGGAGAAGTATTTTAGCCAAAGCCAAACGACTCCTCTCCCCCCCGCTCAAGACTGAGACCCTCTTATCAACCTCATCTCCCCTAAAGAGGAAAGCCCCTAAGAGCGACCTGAGTGACCCAAAGTCATCAGTTGATGCCACCCCCTCAACCTCTTGGAGGACTGTATTGGCAAGATTTAAATATTGGACACTATCTTGAGCAAAGTACCCAATTTTAATACCAGGACCCACTTTAACCTCACCTTCATAATCTAAGTCGATTTGAGCTAAGATTCGTAAGAGGGTGGTCTTACCACTCCCGTTCCGTCCAGTAATGGCGAGGCGGTCCCCTTTGTTGACCAACATAGAGAAGTTATTAAAAATTTCGTGCTCTCCATAACTTTTGGCTAAATTAGCGACCCTCACAACATCGTTGGGGGAGTGGGGCCCCTCTGGAAAGGAGAATTTAATTCTCTGAAGGTGGGAGGGGATCTCAATAATGGGGACCTTTTCGAGCTGTTTAATTCTACTTTGAACCTGTCGCGCTTTAGTCGCTTTGTAGCGAAAGCGCTCTATAAACTGCTCTGTTTTAGCAATTTCACGCTGTTGTTCTTTGTAGCGCTTCTCAAGGAGGACCAACTCCTCCTCCCTTTGAACTAGATAGTTGGAGTAGTTACCCCGGTAAGGGGTGAGTTTACCATGAAAGAGTTCATAAACTACACTAACTGTCTCATCAAGGAAGTCTTGGTCGTGGCTTACAAGGATGGCAATTCCTTGGTAGCTTTTTATAAAGGAGCGCAAAAACAGTAAAGAGTCGATATCGAGGTAGTTGGTGGGCTCATCAAGGAGCATCACCTCAGCATCTTCTACTAAAACCTTGGCTAGAGCTATACGCATCTGCCACCCCCCGCTAAACTCCTCACAGGGGCGCTCAAGGTCGTCTGGGGTAAACCCCAATCCCTTTAAAATCTGCTCAATAATTGCCCTTCGCCGATAGTAGGGCCCCTCTAATAACTTCTCTTGGATTTGACTCAACTCATTACTTAGTGCCAAGTGGTCCTCATCCTCTGAGAGGGTAGCGAGGATACGTTCAATTTCACCTTGCCGTTTAAGGAGGGGGTTAAAACGGTTAAAGACCAGTTCCACCTCACCATAAAGGGTGTTGTTGGCGTGGACAATCTCTGCTTGAGGCAGGTAGGCGATACGCATCCCCCTTGAGAGGGTGATGGCACCACTGTCGCTCTTAAGCTCTCCTTTAATCACCTTTAGGAGGGTTGTTTTACCAGCCCCATTACCCCCGGCTAATGCCACATGGTCGCCACTGGAGAGGGTAAAAGAGACCTCATTCAAGAGGGTTAAATCACCAAAGGCGAGGTTAATATTTTGAATCTGTAAGGTGCCCATAATTACCTCTTTTAGGGAAGGTGTTGCAGATTTGTAGAGTAACAGGTATGATGAAACTTACCATAACGACGCCTAGGGATGCAAGGAGTCCTCCCACGCGTCCTACCCGTTCTTTTTGGAGGAACTCCGTTGATTTGTTTAGTTCTTACCGGCCAGACCATCCAAGACAACCTAGAACAGCTCACTAAAAACCGTCCTTATATCGACTTGTGTGAATTGAGGGTCGACCTTCTAAATCCTGAAGAGTACCCCTTTATCCCCTCTTTTCCTGAAGTAGCGGGGATTCCGGTTATCTTAACTTGTCGACGCTTAGCTGATGGAGGGATGTATGTGGGGAGTGAGAAGGAGCGATTAGCCCTTCTTGAAGAGGCTCTTGAAGGTAATTTTGCCTATATTGATCTCGAAACAGATTTCAAACGCCTCTCTTTAGAGCAGAAAGCGACAATGAAAGGGGCTAAAATAATAAGAAGTCTCCACGATTTTAATGAAATCCCCTCCGATATCTTCCATAGGATGGCAAAAATAGCGGCAAGGGGAGAGATTCCTAAGATGGCCGTTATGGTCAACTCGGTCGCCAATCTTATCACCCTTTTTAGGGCTAAAGAGGAGTTGAGAGAAGTTGGTGAAAAGATAGTGGTGGGGATGGGGGATTTTGGTTTCCCCTCCCGTATCCTCTACAAGAGGGTTGGCTCTCTTTTAACCTACTGCAGTGAAGAGGCGGTGGCTCCTGGCCAGATTTCTGCTAGGGCGATGAAAGAGCTCTACCGGGGTGACAGAGTTGATGAGAAGACAAAAATATTTGGGGTCATTGGTAACCCTGTCCTCCACTCCTTCTCCCCAATAATTCAAAACCAAGGATTTCATGAGATTAAATTTAATGCTATCTACCTCCCATTCCCCGTCGATAATGTACGCTCCTTCTTTATATTAGCCGAGATGTTAAAGATTACCGGCTTTTCAGTAACAGTCCCCCACAAGCAACAAGTGCTCCCCTATTTAGGGAAGATAACCCGTGAAGTGAAGCAGATTGGGAGTTGTAACACAGTGGTGCGGGCGAACAACTTATGGAAAGGGACCAACACCGACTACTATGGCTTTATTGCACCTCTTATTAAGGAGATCGACTCTCAGCGGGTTCAAAGTGCCCTTGTGGTGGGAGCTGGTGGAGCTGCGAGGGCTGTGGTGTGGGCCTTAAGGAACCATGGGTGTAAAGTGACAATTGTAAATCGCGACCTCAAACGGGCCGAACAATTGGCCAATGAGACGATGAGTAGTTGGGATTCACTGGAGAATGCTCCCCTCTATAAAGATGTTGATCTAATTGTCCAAACTACCCCCTTAGGGATGGCCCCCTATGAGGGGGTCGACCCTATCCCAAGTTTTGAGTTTAAGAGGGGGCAAGTTGTCTATGAACTTATCTATCGTCCCCACCTTACCCCCCTCTTGAAGAGGGCCCAGGAGAGGGGCTGTTTACTCCTCTTTGGAATCGATATGTTACTCAGACAAGGGAAGTTGCAATTTGAGTCGTTTAGTGGTTACCACTACCCCAAGCGGCTCGAAGTGGAGCTAACCCTGGAAGAAGATTGAGCGCCTAAGCTTCCTCACCCTAAAAACTTTAGCTATTGAAATCACTTTCTCCTCTTTACCAGGGAGAATAGAGACCCTGACGGCTGTCTCTTGGGTCGTTGAGCCACTAATAATCTCTTTCACCTCGCTCAATATTGTCCTTGAGTTCCCCTCATCGTCTAAGAGGTGTAACTCAAGGAGATCTAGGGGGGAGTTGAGGGTGGTTTTACACAAGTTGACCTTCCCTTGGAAATCGAAGCCACTCGCTTCCATTGTTTTGCTATAGCGCTCAATATTGACCACTTGGGAGGGGAGGAGAATCAATTTTTGCTCAATACGAGCCTCCAACTCTTCCCGCTCCCCTTTAGAAGAACCCCTCTTTTTAGCTAAAGCGAGAAGCGACTCTTTAAAATCATCAACCACGGGGAGGGGAGGGAGCTTCTTGGGAAGCCTCTTAAGGGCGTGCGAGAGGGAGTCGATTGAATTGTCTTCAATTTTGAGGGGCTCTGCAATTGGTGGCACCTCCTCCTCTTTTGTCCCAATACTTGAGGGTAACAAGCCGATACCGGTTGAGGTGAGCACCTCGCGCCACTGAGATTCCTCTTCCCGTTTGAAGAGGTAGATCCCCTTCTCAATCTTGGCAATTAGAAAGTCTTGGAGATTGGGGAAAGCTTCGATTATACGGGAGAGTCGCTCATCAGCTTTGACAACAATCCCATCATAGATTGTAATGGCTGAGTACTCCTCCTTCCACTCTCCCAAAAGGTCGCGGAGTGTTTGAGGAATTGTGGGGGTGAGTTGCTCAAGATAACCCAAGATTTCACTGTTGGAGAGACCACCATCGAACGCTTTAAGGAGGCTCTTCTTATTGAGTTCATACGAATTGACTAAATCATAACGTTTAATGATACCCAACATATAGAGGTCTACCCGCCCCTCAACGACTTGGAGGTCGTGACTGAAAGAGAGGGTTAAATCGCTATCTATCGTCGGTTTAAGGTGTTCATTCTGATTGGTACTATTGGTGAGAGGCTCCTGACTAGAGAGCCCGATGTCAAACAAAAGGTTAACAAGAAGCTCCCAATCATCAACCTCTAAGCGGTGTTTAAGGGCCACTAGGCGACAGATGAAGAGGAGTTGTTGACGGTTGGTTATAACGCACTCCTCTAAAATTTGACTTATTGAGGTGTAGAATGCGTTAAGGGTTGTGGGATGAACTACCTTTTTATTTAAGCTCTCTTGGGAGTACCAACTCGATTGAAAGAGGAGCTGTTGAATCTCAAATGGCTCAAGGGAGAGGAGATTCATGGCCTGTTTATGGATTACAACCGAATTACGGCCCCTCTCCTTTACCGCTTTGGTGTAGAAGAGGAGTTGGTTGAAATTGAGAATTAAAGCTCTCTGTTCCTCATTAAAGACACTTTTTATCAATCTATTTTGTAAGGTACGTGCACTGCGCTCTTGGGTGGTGAGGAGGTCGTGAAAATGGAGTGAGAGGAGTCCTCTGACAATGGAGCGTTGTCCATTACCAAATGTGAGACGTTTCTCCTCCTCCCCACTAGTGGGAAAAAGCTCCTCAAGCGAAAGGGAGTACTTTAGGAGACGCTCCCTTAAAAGGGGATTCACCATCAACTCCCCCCCCTTCACCTGTGAGTTGGGGTGGGGGACTAAGAGAAGTCGCTCTTCAAGGTTGACAACATTTTGTTGCAGAGCTACATAGTCGACCTCTTTTTCGAAGAGGGAGCAAAGTTCGTTTTGGGTGGGGCTCTCTAAAAGAAAAGCACTCGTTAAAATTTTGCGATCAATGGGGGAGAGCGATTGCTCTATGCGCTCTATAAACTCTTCACTTGAGAAGAGGTTCGTCATCCTCTTATTGAGGAGTGGTTTATGGAAAGGGGTGGGGACTTTCCCTAAAAAGTTCCGCACCAAATCGAGGTAAACCTCATCATTTAGGAGTGCGAGGGCGTGTTCCCATAGTTCAATATTTTTAATCATCATTGCCAAACCTCCACACGGTAACTGTACCCCTGCTCAGTTAAAAATTTTTGTCTATTTGCACTAAAGTCTTCTTCGCTCGAGTAGCGGGTCACAAGGGTATAAAAGTAGCTACTCTTCTGCTTAGGTCTCAAAATCCTCCCTAGGCGTTGGGCCTCTTCTTGGCGGGAGCCAAAAGTCCCCGAGACTTGAATCGCTACCGAGGCATCGGGGAGGTCAATGGCAAAATTGGCCACCTTTGAGACGACAAGGAGCTTAATCTCCCCACCTCTGAAGCTGTTGTAGAGCTCCTCCCTCTTTTCGGTGGGTAGAGCGCCGGTTATTAAGGGGGCGTTCAACTCCTGGGCTATAACCTTTAGTTGGTCAAGGTATTGTCCAATCACTAAGATGAAATCTTCACTGTGATTAGCAATCAACTCCTTAACAATCTCAATCTTCAAGCGATTCTCACTCGCAATGCGGTATTTCTCCCGCTTTGTCCCAATAGCGTAGGGGATCTCTAAATCTTCGGGAAGGGGGACCCTGATTTCGGTACAAATTGCCTCAGCAATCCACCCCTGACTCTCCAACTCGCTCCACGGTACATCGTAGCGTTTAGGTCCCACTAGGGAGAAGACCTCACCTTCACGGTTGTCTTCCCGAATGAGAGTTGCCGTTAATCCCACCCGATATATAGCTTGCAGTTCAGCGGTAATTTTAAAGACAGGGGCCGGCAACATATGAACTTCATCGTAGATTATTAGGCCCCAGTTCCCCTCTCTTAAGAGGCGCATATGGGGGAAATCACCCTCTTTATCGGGGCGCCAAGTTAACACCTGGTAGGTGGCAACAGTAATTGGTTTAATCTCTTTATGCTTTCCCGAGTATTCTCCGATTAAATTTTCATCAACATCGAGTTTATCGACAATTTCAGCCATCCATTGGTGAATGGCCGCGATATTAGTTGTTAGTATGAGGGTGCGCGTCGATAAGCGACTCATAATCTCCATCCCAACGATGGTCTTTCCCGAGCCACAGGGGAGGACAATAGTCCCATAGCCACTTCCTGGCCCACCATCACCTAATACCGAATAGGCGGCTAGGCGTTGGTAGTCGCGTAAGATAAAGGGGATTCCACCTTTTGAGACCTCTCTAAAAGTTATAGGGAGGCTCTCTCCACGATTGAGAGGGACTTGGTCATCAACGGGGAGGTTCATCTTGATAAGCTCAACCTTCACCTCTCCGCGCCGGTAGTGGGGGACTATAAAGCCGTTGTCGGCTAACCCAATACTCTTAGCAAGACTTTTGTTGCCCATAATCTCACGACGGAAGCGCTCTTGTTCCACCTCTAAGAGGTAGTTCTCCTCATCGTAGGGGAGGAGCTTAATTGAACCAAAGCGCCCACCAATCTCGTTGATATGAAAAATAACGTTCTCAGGGAGGGGGTAACGTGACCACTTCTCTAACCGTCTCAACACCTCACCACTATCGATTCCTAATGAGGCTGCGTTCCAGAGGCTGATGTTGGTAACCGCATAGGTGTGGACGTGCTCCGGGGACTTAACCAGTTCCGCAAAGGGGAGGAGGTCGTTACGGGTTGCTTCACTCGAGGAGCTGTGAACATCGAGGAGGAGGCTCAAATCACTTTGAACGATTAGGGGTTTATCGACCATATTGCTCGTACCACAGAGAGAGGAGGGTGACAGCACTCATTGCTTCAATTACTGGCACTATGCGGATACATATCGAGGGGTCGTGGCGTCCAACAACTTTGATTGTGGTCTCCTCTCCCTCTAGGTTTATAGTTTTTTGTTCTCTCTCAATTGAAGCTGTCGGTTTAACTGCAACCCTAAAGATAAGGGGCTCGCCATTGGTAATTCCACCATTGACCCCGCCGGCGTGGTTGGTTAAAAACCCCTCTTTGCCTAACTGGTCGTTGTTTTGAGAGCCATAAGCGGTCGCAACCTTAAAACCGTCGCCAAACTCAATCCCCTTGATCGCTCCAATCGACATAATCGCATGGGAGAGGAGGGCATCAACTTTATCAAAGAGAGGTTCACCTAATCCGGCAGGGAGGCCGGTTATTTGACACTCAACAATGCCTCCCACACTCTCATTCTCCCCCCTCATCCGCTCTATCAAGTTAGCCATCTCTTCAGCGGCCTTCTTGTCGGGGGTGCTGGTGTTATTAAGGGGCACTTGTGAGAAGTCCCTCTCATGGGCAACTACATCCCCAAGTTGGGTGGTGTAGGCGATGATATTTATCCCCTTAGCGGCCAATATTTGACGGGCGATTGCCCCGGCAGCTAGACGGGCAGCGGTCTCTCGGCCACTGGAGCGTCCCCCTCCACGCCAATCCCTAATTCCAAATTTCTTGTGCCAAGTGTAATCGGCATGTCCGGGGCGGAAGAGCTCAGAGATGTTATTGTAGTCATCAGAGCGTTGATTGGTGTTACGAATAATTATAGCGAGGGGAGTGCCAGTGGTCTTGCCTTCAAAAATCCCACTCAAAATCTCAAAAGTATCGCTCTCATTACGTGTTGTCCCTAAGGGGTTGCCACCAGGGCGACGTCGGTCGAGCTCTTTTTGGATTGCCTCTAAGTCGAGGGTAAAATTACTCTCCAATCCATCTATAACAACCCCTAAAGCGACACCATGCGACTCGCCAAAGGTGGTTATTTTAAGGGCTGTTCCGAAACTGTTTTTTGACATTGGTCCTCACTTCCGGCTACCTCGAGGAGAAGTTTGGCCACAATCAGCCCATTCTCCTCGACTGACCGACAATCGGATAATTGTAGCACATAATCGGAAAGTTTCCTATATTGTGCATCCCTTTGCCGGTATAGGGTATCAAATGAGGACGCTGGATCGTCACTATCTAAGAAGGGGGGGAGCCCCCCTTTGACTATCCTTTTAAAGAGAGTTTCAGAGTCTACCTGGAGATAGATTATCTTACCCACTCTTTGCATCAAGGTTATTAGGGGGGTGTTATCACAAGCGCCACCCCCTAGGGCAATAATAGCTAACTCCCCCTCAGCTTGTTGTAGTATTGATTTAACAGCCTCTAGCTCTAAGGCCATGAAAGCAGCTTGTCCTTCAGAGCCATAAAACTGGCGAATTGAGGTGTAGGGGGGGGCAAGAAGGGGAATCACATAATCGTCACTATCGTAGAAAGTTGCATTAGGGATAACAGAAGAGGCCAAACGACCCAGGGCACTTTTGCCTGAGTGTTTAATGCCCACTAAAAAGAGAATGCTAGTTGAACTCATCGTAGAGGGCTACCCACTCTAATGGATAGGTCTTTCCCTGCACCTCGCGGGCCTCTTTAGCCGCTTTGCGTCTCAATTTATGTGCTTCTTTTCGGTACAGTTTGAGCTCTAGGTAGTTAACATAGCGCGCTTCAGCTAGGTTGCGTTTGGTATCAATCAGGTGTTTGTTTTCTGGAACAGCAATCCGCAAAGCGATGCGCAATGAGATAACCAAGAGGAACCAGAGGACAACCACAATGAGAGGGAAAATTCCATCGATTGAGCGGTAGGGTGAGAGTTGAATTTGGTAGGCCTCTCCAATGTTCCCAAAGGCGACCCTAAAGAGGGGACCCAAGCTAAGGTAGAGGAAGATGAGGGAGATAAAGGAGGGGATTATCCAAAACCACCCCTGCCTGGAGAAGATGTAACGGATGGAGAGGACGGCAGAGAGAAAGCATACGAGTGTTGTCCCAATAGCAATTAGTAGCATCATCATGGCAAACATGGTACCATGAAAGGGCCTACTTGGCTAGTAGAGTAATCTGTTTATAGGGGTCGTTATGGCTAGGGAGAAACAATTTGTCAACGCCTTAAGTGAGGCTGTTTTAAAACAGCGCCAACATGAGCGCAAAAGCGATGTTCGTGGCGACTACTACCGTGATACAACTGCCATAATCCACTCCTCCCCCTTTAGGCGTCTCAAGCACAAAACCCAAGTCTTTTTCTCCCCCGCTAACGACCATATCTGTACCCGAATGGAGCACTCTCTCCATGTTGCTTCAGTGGCTAGTGCAGTGTGTCGTGGACTTAACCTCGACTCGGAGTTGGCCTGGGCGATTGGGATGGGGCACGATTTGGGTCACACCCCCTTCGGTCATGTAGGGGAGACTATCTTAACTGAGATGATGGAGAGGGAGGGCTTTAGGGGGTTTGAACACGAATTAAACTCCCTCAGAGTGGTCGATTTTCTGGCCAATCAGGGGCGTGGGCTCAACTTAACCTACGCAGTAAGAGATGGAATAGCGTGTCACAATGGGGAGGTTTTTGAGCAAACCCTTATACCGACAGGCCAAGAGAAGGACCTTTCAGCCCTTAAGAGTCGCAAGGATGCGGTTCCAGCTACCTGGGAGGGGGCCGTTGTCCGGTTTTGCGATCAAGCAGCCTATTTAGGGCGTGATTTTGAAGATGCTTGTCGTCTCTCGATTATTGAAAAAGAGTCGCTGCCAGAGTTGGTGGGGGAGAGGTTGGGTAAGAACAATGCTTCGATTATAAACACCCTGGTAAACGACCTAATTGATACCTCATCGCCAGAGAGGGGGATTGCCTTCTCTGACCCCATCTTTGAAGCAGTCTTAGAGATGAAAGAGTTCAACTACAAAAATATCTACCTATCGCCCCTTCTGCAGGGGTATGGTCCCTACTTTAAACGCCTCTTTGTCTTGGTAGTCGACTACCTAAAGGGGTTGTTGAAGAATTATCAACTCAATGAGGCGCTCTACCACACGGAGAAGAATATGTTGGCCAGTGGCTTTGCCCACCACGTTAGTGAGATGTATGACCCCTATATTAAACACGATGGGAATATAGAGCGTCTCGTTTATGACTATGTGGCGGGGATGAGTGACAATTTCTGCCTCGATTGTGCCAACGAGATCTTAAAACCTGAACGGCTCAATGAGGAGATAGAGAAATCAATTACTGGAAAATGGTTCGACGTTAAGCACTAAGTTACCCCATCTTGTGGGTAATGCGCTCAATCTCTTCGATAAATTGGTCGACGTTGTTAAATGCACGGTAGACCGAAGCGAATCTGATATAAGCTACGGTATCTAGCTTGTAGAGTTGCCTGAGGGCAGCTTCCCCAATCTCTTGTGAGGATATTTCCCGCTTTGACCCGGCTAGATGGACAATTTCATCCTCAATGTCTTGGAGAATTTGTTCAATCGTCTCTTGGCTCACGTGCCTCTTTTCGGTTGTTAGGCGGAGGCCTCGCTCAATCTTGCGGATATCAAAGGGTTCGCGCCGCCCATCTTTTTTGACAACTAAAAGAGGTTTTTCTTCGATTCGCTCATAGCTGGTGAAGCGGTAGCCACAGGCTAAACACTCGCGACGGCGTCTAATGGTCGATCCACTACTATTTTGGCGAGATTCTAAAACTTTATCTTCCATTTTACCGCAATAAGGGCACAGCACAGGCTTAAGTTCCTCCTTTATCTACACAACGACTATAACACACAAAAAGGGTTGTGCAAATTGGGAAAGGAATAAAACGGTTTACTTTGTAGCAATCTAAATATTATTGTTATAAATGATTGAAAAATTACACTTTTCGTGCTAACAATAACAGAAGAGGTGACTTATGGAATCAATTAGCAGTTGTGTTAAACATATCATCGACCGCACCCCTTTCCTCTACGAGATGTTAATTCAGGGGATTTTAAGTTACAGCAATTATGCCCAGTCGATTCAAAGTAATGTTGAAGAACTCTACGGAAAGCCGGTTAAAACGGCAGCTATAGTGATGGCTATTCGTCGCTATGGAGAAGAGCTGCGCAAAAGGGAGATGGAACAAAAGAGCTATAACCTAAAACATGAGATTGTGATGAAGACCAATATCTTCAGCGTTAATTTGGTACTAAGTGATTCTGTTATGGTGAAGCTAGGAGCCCTCTACAACAAGGTGAAACCCACCTCGAGTGATTTTCTCAATGTCACCGTGGGGAGTCACGAGGTAAGTATCTCAATCAGTGAGAAGAACATTAGCCTTCTTGACCCCTTCTTTAGGGAGGAGAAGGTGCTCCATAAGATGGGGGACTTAGTGGCCCTTTCTCTCGTTTTCAGTGGGGACTTTATGTCAACGCCCGGCATTGTCTATGAAGCGGTGCGTAAATTGGCGTGGGAGGAGATTAACGTCAACGAGATTGTCTCTACAATGAATGAACTCACCTTTGTTATCAGCCGTGAAGATTCTATGGCCGCCTTCAGTGTTTTGCAAAGCTTTTTAGCTGAAAGTGACGACTGATGTTAGCCCTAATAATTACCGGCGATAAACATAGTGGCAAATCGAGCTTTACCAAGATCCTTTGTTCCCGTATCTTAGGTCTTGAATTGGGAACCCCTATTTGCGGGTTAATCCAAGTCCCACCCCTTGCTGGAGAAGAGCAAAAAGAGTGGTATCTCTGCGACATGGTTAGTGGGGAGGAGAGACTCCTCTTAACAACCATAGAGAGAGAGGGGTGGCCTCAAAGGGGGCGCTTTTGGATTAATCAAGCCACTTTTGAGTGGGCCAATGAGCGCCTCCTTGACTCTATTGGAAAATCCGTTTTTCTTGTTATCGATGAAATTGGCCCCTTGGAGTTGGAGGGGGGTGGCTACCATGAGGCGTTAAGTGAACTTCGCCGGATCGATGAGGCCGAGGGCGACATCCCCATTCTTATTGTTGTCGTGAGGCGTGAACTAGTTGATGCGGTTATTGAGCGCTACTCATTAGAGTGGACTAAAATGTTAGATACCAGTCGACCTTGGGAAGAGGAGTTTGGGGAGTTTGTCTATTAGTGAATGAACTTTTATGGTTTCTCATGCTAATTCTCAATTTTGGGGCTATTATGGTAGCCTTTCGCCTTTGGGGGAGGGTGGGGCTCTTTGTGTGGATTCCCATTTCGATTATTGTAGCCAATATCCAAGTGACTAAAACAATAGAGATCTTCACCCTTGAGGCGACCTTGGGCAACATTGTCTATGCTACTAGCTTCCTAGCAACCGATATCTTGAGTGAGTGTTACGGCAAAGAGGAGGCCTATAAGGGGGTAGGGATTGGATTTTTTGCCCTCCTAGTGATGACCCTCTTAATGAATACAGCCCTCCTCTTTAAACCGGCTCCTTCCGATTTAGTACAAGAGAGTCTCGTCACTATCTTCTCCCTCATGCCCCGGATTGCTTTGGCAAGTTTAGCCGCCTACCTCGTCTCACAGCTCAACGATGTGTGGTCTTACGAGTTTTGGCGTAAAAAAAGACCCAGTGTCGGGTGGCTTTGGCTCCGTAACAACGCCTCTACTATGGTGAGTCAATTGATAGATACCCTCATTTTTACCCTTATCGCCTTTTGGGGGCGCTACCCTTGGGGGGTTCTGTGGCAAATAATGGTCACCACCTACGCCCTAAAGTGGGTCGTGGCAGCTTTAGACACTCCATTTATCTATCTGGCCAAGCGGTGGCACACTAGAGGCGTTGTCACCAATTAGGAAAAAAGGGTTACCAACTCTTTAATAAACTTAGGTTGACTCGAATAGATAACCCCCTTGAATTTCTCTCTTTTAATTAAAAGGTCATCGCTATAGATGAAGGGGGAACCATCGCTATAGACCACCTCATACCCTTGCAGAGATAAGAGGGCGTGTGCTCCACAGAGATCCCACACATAACAGGGGGTTGAGACTGCCCCTTGAATCAGGGGGTGAACTAGTGGTGAGACCATATGGAGGATATTTGAACCAAAAATCCTAATTTTCCCCTTAAAGCGCTCTAAAGGGAGGTAGCGGGCTGAGTAGGAGCTCATTGTAAGCTGCTCTAGAGAGTCACTCGAGGCGCGCCCCTTAAAGGGGGAGCCGTTAAGGAGGAGGGGGGCGTGGGGCGCTTGGTATAGAAATAGCCCCTCTTGGTAGTTTAGTCCCCACCTAGGGGCATTTATAATAGCTCCAATGGGCTCCCTCTTCTGGTTTAAAATGCCAACACTGATACACCATCCGGGGAAACCCTGGGAGTAGACATCGGTCCCATCGATGGGGTCGATGACAAAGGTGTAGGGGGCGTCGTTATCGAAAGGGGAGAGCTCCTCTTCACTGACGATATTTGAACCGGGAAAGAGGTGATTAATTGTCCCCATAAGGGTTGATGAAATCTCGGTATCGGTTGAGGTGACTATTGAGCCATCTTCTTTGTAATGGGGAGAAATAGTAGCTTGGCGCTCATTAGCCAACTCCCCCATTTCTAATACAACTTGAGCTAATGTTCCAAATGAATCCATTGAATACCTTTGTCCTCTATGATAGTGTGAGCATCGATGCAACAACCCATCAATAAACTTGTACAATCTTATCTTAAAAGGGGAGCCCCTTACAAGGCATTCAAAGATAATCGCCACACTCGTCAGTGGGTAGAAGGGCTTGAGGGATACCCATTAGCTCTCACTCTCAACCTCTACAACCAATTGGTTGAGGGGCGCCTCTGGGTAATTGCCCCCACCGAAGAGGGGGCGCGCCAACTAACCAAAGACCTTGAAAGTGGGGGGGTCCCTTTCACCTATCTCCCGAGTAGCGGAAAACTCCTTTATAGCCCTTGGCAAGGGAGTGAGCGTGAGTATGCCCAACTTAGGGCCTTGGTAGCGATTGAGGAGAATAAAAGGCGTATTGTTGTGACCCATTTGAGGGCCTTTGTCTCCCCCTTAATCTCTAAAGAGTCGCTCTCTAACTCAACTTTTAAGTTGAAGGTGGGGGACCCTTTCAACCCCAATAAAATTGCCGAAGCTCTCTCCCTATCGGGTTACTTTAGATCCCCTAGTACAACAATGCAGGGGGAGTTCTCAATCCATGGTGAAGTGATCGACTTCTTCTTAAAAGATGAGCCCTATCCGGTGAGAATTACAGGGGACTGGGATACAATTGAGAGAATCACCTATTTTGACCCTTTTAAGCAAGATACCGTCAAGTCTCTCTCCCACTTCTCCTACACCCTTCTAGGCGATGAAGAGCGCCTTAAGAGCTCCAGTGTTGAACCCTATCTCAATAAAGATGATTATATCTTCTTCCAAGGCAAAGAGCGCCTTGAGGCCTCCTACCACTCTCTAATGGTTGAAGCTAAGAGTCTCTATCGCGGGGCTTTCTTAGAGGACCGCAGTTCCCCTAAACCCGATCAACTCCTCTACAACTACAGCGACCTCTTTGAGCGCTGGGACTCCTCCACCGTCTTATTAGATGTGAGGGGGCAACAAAAGGGGGCCCTTGCCTACTCTTTAGATGGACCTCGCTCCTATTTTGGCAACTTCACCATGTTCAAGGAGTCACTTAGCCAGTTTTTAGAGAATGGGTATAAGGTCTTTATTTATGGTGGCTCTCAACTTCAAAAGAGTCGTCTTACTAACATGCTCTCCCAATTCCCAGAGGTGACTATCTTTGAGGAGAGTATCAGCAGTGGCTTCTCGATTATTGAGGAGAAGTTGGTTGTAATTTGTAACCACGAGATCTTTGGCAGACGCAAAGAGGTTGTTAAGACCCTCCATAAAGTACAAACATCTCCCCTCGACTCCTTTGTTGACCTTGAGGAGGGGGACTATGTGGTGCATGTCAACTATGGGGTGGGGCAGTTTATAAAGATTGACCGCATTACGATGGCGGCTAAAGAGCGCGATTACATCAAGATAGTCTACGCCGATGAGGAGTTCCTCTTTGTCCCTATTGAACAAGCCAACCTTATTCAACGCTACGTAGGGGGAGGGGGAGTTGCCCCCCGACTCGATAAATTGGGAGGCCAGGGGTGGGAGAATAAGAAAGCGAGAGCTCGTAAAGCGGCCGAAGAACTGGCAACTAGGTTAATAAATCTCTACGCTAAGCGGAAGAGTTCAAAAGGGTTCCCATTCCCTAAAGATACCGATTGGCAACTCGAGTTTGAAGCCTCTTTCCCCTTTGAAGAGACCGAAGACCAGCTCCTCTGTATCGAAGACGTGAAACAAGATATGGAGAGCCCCATGGTGATGGATCGCCTCATTTGTGGTGATGTGGGGTATGGGAAGACCGAGATAGCCTTCAGGGCCGCCTTTAAAGCGGTAATGGCGGGCAAGCAGGTTGCGTTTTTAGCACCAACAACCATCTTAGCGGAGCAACACTACACCACTCTTGTCGAAAGATTGGGTCACTACCCGGTTGAAGTAGCCCTCCTCTCGAGGATGGTCTCAAAGGGGGAGCAACGTAATATTGTCAAACGCCTTAAAGAAGGGGAGGTCGATATCCTTTTGGGGACCCACCGTATTATCCAAAAAGATATCCATTTCAAAGATCTAGGGCTTCTAATAATTGATGAAGAGCAACGCTTTGGAGTTAAAGATAAAGAGAGGATTAAGGAGTTAAAGACCAATGTTGATACCCTCGCCCTCTCAGCTACCCCCATTCCCCGCACCCTCTATATGTCGCTTCTAAAGATTAGAGATATGTCCCTTTTAGCCACCCCACCCATGTCGAGGCGCCCCATTAAGACTATCATAGGGGAGTTTAACTTAGAGAAGATAGTAGAAGCGATAAGATTCGAAATAGGGCGAGGTGGGCAAGTCTACTTCCTCCACAACCGCATTGAGAGCCTTAATGAGGTGGTGATGATGATTCGTCAGCAACTCCCTTCCCTCCTCATTGAGTCGATTCACGGGCAGATGGACCCCATCCTAATAGAGGATGTGATGCACCGCTTTGTCCACCAAGGGATCCAAGTTTTAGTCTCTACCACCCTAATTGAGAACGGAATTGATATCCCCAACGTCAATACGATTATTATCGACCGCGCCGACCGGTATGGGATATCGCAACTCTATCAACTGCGGGGGAGGGTGGGACGCAGTGACCAAGAGGCGTTCGCCTACCTCTTCTATCCAGCTCAAACAGCTTTGAGTGAAGTGGCTATCAAAAGGTTAAAGGTGATTTCAGAAAACACCTCACTTGGCAGTGGCTTCAAAATTGCCCTTAAAGATATGGAGATTAGAGGGACCGGGAACCTCTTAGGTAGAGAGCAGAGCGGCCAACTGGCTTCAGTGGGACTCGACATGTATATGCGTATCTTAGATGAAACAATTGCCGAGATGCTCAAAGAGGGGGAGATAGAGGAGTCAAAAGAGGTCTACCTCGAACTCGATTACAGCGGCTTTATCCCCGACAGCTACATCGATGAGCCCTCAATTAAGTTTGAGATCTACAAGAAATTGGCCTCGATTAATAGCGATAGTCAGCTCCAGAGTTTAACAGCTGAGATGGAGGACCGCTTTGGCCCCATGCCCGAAGTTGTGGCCAACCTCCTCTATATTGCAGAGTTGAAGATTATCTCTCAAAAGCTCTCTATTAGCCACCTGAAAGAGCGTAATGGGGTCGTTACCATCGAATTTGCCAAAGTTAAAGATGTCGCTATCGATAAGTTGATGGAGCTAATTAGGCTCAGCAATGGAACTGTCCGCTTAAATCCCAAGCGGATGAATGAGTTAACACTCAACACCGATGCTGTCTCCCTCAAGGATAAGTCACTCTTTATCCTCGAGACACTACAGCGTCTGGTTTAGGAGGGGTGATGGGAAAGGAAGAAGTGAGTTCTAAGCGCGATGTGAAGAGTTTTGTGCTACGCCAAGGGCGACTCAAGAAGAGCCAAGAGGAGGCACTTACCCTCTACTCTAAAGAGTATGTTCTCCCTTTTAAAGAGGAAAAGATAGACTTTGAGGAGCTCTTTGGTAACCCAAACCCGGTCGTTATCGAAATTGGGTTTGGGATGGGGAGCGCCACTTTCCAAATAGCCCAAGCGAGGCGTGACTTAAACTTCTTAGCAATTGAGGTCTTCTTAACCGGTTTTGCCAAACTCTTAAATTGGGTGGGGCAAAGTGAGTTAAATAATATTAGACTTATCCGCTTCGATGCCGTTGAAGTCTTAACTTCTATGATTGAGGATAATTCAGTGGCAGGCTTTCATCTCTTCTTCCCCGACCCATGGCCCAAAAAGAGGCACCACAAAAGGCGCTTAATTCAACCCCCTTTTGTTGAGTTACTAACTAAAAAGTTAAAGAGTGGAGGCTATATCTACGCCGTCACCGACTGGCAAGAGTATGGGGAGCAAATTTTAGAGGTGTTGGGAGGAAACTCTCAATTAGTTAACCCCTCTAAGGGGTTTGCGGTGAGAAAAAATTGGCGCCCCGTCACCTCTTTTGAACGTAAAGGGGTGGCTCAAGGGCACCAAATATGGGAAGTTTGGGTTGAGAAGCCGGGAGATTAACCCCGGCTTTAACCATTAATCTTCGGCAGCCTCTTTAGCGGCTTTAATAACGTCATCGGCAATTCGGCCACTGATAGTCTCGTAGTGGTCAAATTCAATCTCAAATGAGCCGGTACCACTCGTCATCGACTTGAGGTCGATAGCGTAGTTGAGCATCTCCGCTTGGGGTACATCGGCTTTAACCATCTGGATACCGCCACCCATATCTTCTTGACCCAAGACACGTCCCCGCTTTCCGCTAAGGTCGGAGAGGATATCGCCTAGGTATTGGTCTTCAACATAGACTGAGAGCTTCATAAAGGGCTCTAATAGGAGGGCACCAGCCTTCTCCAGTCCCGCTTTCATTGCCCCTTTGGCAGCTAGCCTAAAGGCCATCTCACTTGAGTCGACTGGGTGCTCTTTTCCATCAACAATGGTGATTCCGATATCAACCATCGGATAGCCGGCTAAGAATCCTTCAGCCATAGCATCTTGCAGTCCCTTCTCAATCCCGGGCATATACCCTTTAGAGACGTTACCACCGCGAATAGCGTTGGTGAAGGAGTAGAACTCGCCTCTTTCGAGGGGTTCAATCTCAATAAGGACCCTACCATACTGGCCATGTCCACCCGATTGTTTCTTATGGGTATACTCAACAATCCCCGATTTCTTGGTAATTGTCTCACGATAGGCAATTTTGGGGAGTTCAGTATTAATTGTAACCTTCTGCTTCTCTCTAATCTTGTCGAGAATCATGTTGAGGTGGAGTTCACCCATTCCACTGATGGTCGCCTGTTTTGTCTCATCGTTGTAGGAGCGTCGCAAGGTGAGGTCCTCTTCAATCATTTTCGAGAGGGCTTCGTTCATCTTATCTTCCGACTTCTTATCACCAGCTTGGATAGCGAGTGAGTAGACAGGTGAGGGGAGGGAGAGGGGGGCAAAGGCAAATCCAGCATCGCCCGTTAAGAGGGAAGCGTTGGTGTAGGTGAGGTTTCCTTTGGTAATTACCCCTACATCGCCGGCCTCAAGGGCATCAACTTCTACCAGTTTTTTACCCACCATTCTAAAGACCTTTCCAGGGCGCTCCCTTTTGCCCATCTCTGGGTTGGTAAGTTCACTTTCACCACTGACTTTCCCTTGAACTACTTTCACAAAGGAGAGTTTTCCAGAGAACTGGTCAATGGTTGTTTTAAAGATAAATGCCGCTGCTGGCTCGTTGGGATCAATTAAAACAGTCTCCCTCTCTTCCCCTTTAATGATGGGGAACTCTTTTCCAGCGGGGTGGGGGAAGTCGTCACGAATAAAGTTTAAGAGGGTTGTCAGTCCCGATGAGTGCTGGGCACTTCCGGCAAAGACGGGGACAATACGGTTGGTATTGAGCCCTTCGTGGAGCCCCTTTCGAATATCTTCTACCTCTAAGGACCCCTCTTCAAGGTACTTCTCAATTAACTCATCCGCCCCTTCAGCCGCGGCCTCAATCAAGAGCATGTTGTACTCTTCCACTAAATCGTTGTACTCAGTGGGAATCGCCCCCTCTTTCTCAACGCCATTGGCGTCGAAGAAGTAGGCTTTCTTATCGATTAAATTGATAACCCCTTTGAAATCTTCCCCATAGCCCATCGGAATGGTGATTGGGACATAGGTGGCGGGTAGTTGCTCCCCAAGGTGGGAGAAGGCGTTGAAGAAATCGCCCCGTTCACGGTCAACTTTGTTGATAAAAACAGCGCGTGGCTTGTCCATATCATTCAACTTCTTCCAAAGTTTAATGGTCTCAATTTGTGCTCCGTCGCGGGCATCAACGATAACGAGAGCCGTTTCAGAGGCACTCAATCCGCTGATAACTTCACCAATAAAGTCGGCTGTTCCAGGTGTGTCAAAAAAGGTTAAAATTTTCCCATCAAAGTCGAATTGCACCATCGAAGTGTGAATTGAGATCTGTTTAGCAATCTCCTCTTCAGTGTAGTCGCTGGTTGTTTTCCCAGACTCAATTGTTTCGGCACGGCTGATTAATCCACGTTGAAACAAAATATGTTCTAATAGGGTTGTCTTTCCAGTTCCATTGTGTCCAATAATGGCAATGTTCCTTAGGTCAGTGGTCGATACGCTCATAACTCCTCCTGCAGAGAGAATCTAGTAATAGTCAGAGGACATGGTAAAGAAGTAGCTCCTTTATGTCAAACCTCTGGTCATTTGGTTCTATGTTTTTTGGGCAAAATGTGAGAATTCCATCGTAAAAGTTCCTCGCCCTTGGGTTGAGGAGCGTAAGTTGGTGGAATACCCAAACAGTTGTGCTAAGGGTGCCTTAGCTAATATGTGCTCAGCAGTTGCCCGACTCTCAATACTATTGACTATTCCACCCCTCGCCGTCAAGCTCCCAATAACCTCTCCCACATATTGATTGGGGACAATTATATCTATTTTCATAATTGGCTCAAGAAGAATAGGGTCTGCCTCACGGCAGGCAGCCTCAAAACAGAGGGTAGTGGCGGCTTCAAAAGCGAAGGGGGTGCTGAAGAGCTCACTATAATCGACCGCTTCAAGGGTCGCCTCGATATCGACTGCTTCATAGCCAAATTTAATACCTGAGCGACGCGAGTTATCAATTCCCCTCTCAATCGCCTCAAGCATCGGCGGTGGAAGCTCTTTATGGCTAACTTTCGAGATAAACTTAACTCCACTACCGGTGGGTAGGGGTCTCACCTTTAGGGTGACTCCTCCACTATTCTCTTTTCCAGCTAACACCTTCGAGAAGTATTCACTCTTCACAACCTCTTTTAGAATCGATTCGCGGTAGGTGACTTGAGGATTACCGACACGCGCTTCAACTCGCATCTCTTTAGTGAGCCTAGTAACTAGAACTTCGAGGTGGAGTTCTCCCATCCCCGAGATAATCAACTGTCCAGTATCTAAATTCTCGCGCCAAGAGAAGGTGGGGTCCTCCTGCATTAGAATCATCAAAGCAGCCTTCAACTTATCTTGATCACTCAAGGTTTTAGGCTCAATAGCCACAGAAATTACCGGCTCGGGGAAGTTCATCTCCTCTAGGAGGATTTGGACCCCTTCACTACCAATAGTATCACCAGTTTGGGCCACCTTAAAGCCAACTATAACGCCAATATCACCGGCGGAGAGGGTCTCAATGGGTTGTTGGCGGTTGGCGTGCATCCTAAAGAGGCGGTTGATCCGCTCCCGTTTCTTCTTTGAGATGTTGAAGATTGCACTCCCTTTTTTAATAACACCTGAATAGACCCTTATAAAACACAAAGGGCCCGCCTCGCGGTCGTGAGTAATCTTAAATATTAGGGCCAAAGGGGGGCCATTGGGGTCGTGCTTAACTTCAACCGCCTCGTTGTTCTTCACCGTTATACCCCGCATGGGGGGGATGTCGAGGGGGGAGGGGAGGTAACGCACTATCCCATCAAGGAGGGGTTGCACCCCAATGTTTTTAAGGGAGGCCCCCACAAAGAGGGGGACTAGGGTGCGCTCAAGGGTACATTTGCGCAATGTCTTAAAAATTAACTCGTGGGGAATCGCCTTGCCGGCAAAGTAGAGCTCGGTAATCTCATCACTGTAGATGGCTAATGCGTCAATTATATTCTCATACCACTCCTCACTCTTATCGACCAGGTCAGCGGGGATGGGGTGGGTAACCATACTGCTCCCCCAATCGGTCTCTTCAAAGGTGACCATATTCATATTGAGGAGATCAATAATCCCATTAAAGCTCGACTCAGCGCCCACAGGGAGAAACAGAGGGACAGTTTTAATGTTAAATTTAGATTCAAGCTCTTCCACCACTTGGTAGAAGTTGGCTCCGAGGCGATCCATTTTATTGACAAAGATAATACGGGGTACTTTATAGGTATCAGCTTGGCGCCAGACAGTCTCGGTTTGGGGCTCAACACCACTAACGCCACAAATGACAGCTACCGCTCCATCTAAGACCCGTAGTGAGCGTTCAACTTCAGCGGTGAAGTCGACGTGCCCTGGGGTGTCGATGATATTAATCTTGTAATCATTCCAAAAGCAGGTGGTAGCAGCACTGGTGATAGTAATACCGCGGTTTTGCTCCTCTTCAAGGAAATCCATGAAAGCTTCACCGTCATCCACCTCACCGATGCGGTGACTCTCTCCTGTGTAGAAAAGAATCCGCTCAGTGGTTGTGGTCTTACCGGCGTCAATGTGGGCCATAATCCCTATATTACGAATATGTGAGTCATCCATGGTTCACCCCTTGTTCAGATACGCCACTGATAATAGCACAAAAAAAGGAGTGCTTAAAGACGTTTAAGAGCCCTAAGCCCATTTAGGATAGCCAAGAGGGCCACGCCGGTGTCTCCAAAGACCGCCATCCACATGGTGGCCCACCCTAACGCCCCTAGAATTAAGATGGCACCTTTGACAATTAGAGCGAGGGCAATGTTTTGACGCACAATAGAGAGGGTGCGACGACTACTCCTAATAGCTTGCGGGAGCCGTTTTAAATGGTCCTCCATGATTACCACATCTGAGGCCTCAATGGCTGCATCCGACCCTAGTTGTCCCATTGAGACTCCAATGTCACTTCTCGCTAAGACAGGGGCATCGTTGATTCCGTCCCCTACAAACACGAGGGATGATTTGGGTGATTTTTCACCCAAAAGGCGCTCAATGTGGGCCACCTTATCTTGGGGAAGGAGACGTGAATAGTACTCCTCAATACCTACTGCCTGGGCCACCTGAGCGACAGCTGGTGCGCTATCACCCGAGAGGAGAACTACCCTTTCAACGCCTAGTTTGCGTAGCTCTTCAACACTCTCTTTAGCCTCCTCTTTAATAGAATCGGCTACAAAAAGGGTCGCTTCCACAACACCATCAACACTGATTGAGAGCTCTTTTCCCTCTCCTAAACCTACTTTGACATAGTGCTCTTCAAAGTGCCCCTCAATTCCTACACCGGGAAGTTCAACTACATTAGTAACCTCTAATAGGTCTCCATTAAAAGAATCAACAATGGCCCGCCCTATGGGGTGGGTTGAGTTGTGCTCTAAAGAGGCTGCCCATTGGAGGAGCTCCTCTTCACTATAGGGGGAGTTTTTGCGAACTTTCATCCCATTGTAACTAAATTGTCCTTTAGTGAGGGTTCCAGTTTTATCAAAGACGACCACTTTAGTCTCACTTAAGAGTTGAAGATAGTTACTCCCTTTCACTAAAACTCCCATCCTCGCTAATGCCCCTATTCCGGCAAAGAAGGCGAGGGGAACTGAGACTACCAAGGCACAAGGGCACGAGATTACTAAAAAGACGAGAGCCCGGTAGAGCCAGAGTGCAAAGGGGAGAGGTGAGAAGAGGGGAGGAATGGTAGCTAACAACAGAGCGAGTAGGACGACGATTGGGGTGTAGACCTTAGCAAACCTTGTTATAAACCGCTCTGATTCGGTCTTACGACTTGTCGACTCCTCAACCATCTTTAAAATTAGGGCCACCGTCGACTCGGCGTAGGTGCCACTTGCCACCACTTGAAGAGCACCACTACCATTAATTGATCCACTTAGAACCTTGGAGCCAACGCTGACCGCCACCGGTAGCGATTCACCCGTTAGGGCGCTGGTGTTTAGGAGGGAAGAGCCACTCTTTACAATCCCATCGAGGGGAATTTTCTCACCGCTTCGCACAACAAAGGTCTCCCCTTTCTCAATCTCTTCAACGGGGACAGTTACATATTGTCCCTCTCTTAGCACTGTAGCAGTAACAGCTTTTAGGTCTATGAGGGCCGAAATTGACCTCTTTGAGCGGTAGACAGCTAGGCTTTGGAAAAACTCTCCCACTTGGTAAAAAGCCATCACAGCGACAGCTTCAGAGTGTTG
>LSQX01381819.1_pt1 | contig 28687 bp, 26 predicted proteins | sample 654561 | NCBI WGS metagenome assembly LSQX01 (sample SAMN04489861, study PRJNA283612) | anaerobic digester metagenome | isolation source: 4 biogas reactors fed with cattle manure at either 37C or 55C with and... | place: Denmark: Kongens Lyngby | collected 2014
TAACACATCTCACGATGTGTTTTTTATTTATTCTTCAAGCATTATCAACCACTTGCAGAGCACTTTTCGTTACAATAATAACAGAGGTGAATCATGATGAATAATTTTGAAAAAGCAGTCTTGGGTGCCCTTATCCAAGATGACTATGTTTTGGGTCTTCATTGGATTTATGATGTCAAAGAAATTGAAAAACTCTTTGATCCAAAAGCGGATGGTTTTGAAGTGCTGGAATCCAGCTTTCACAAAACCAAGCAGCAAGGTGATTTTACCCATTATGGGGATTTGATGGTGAACTTTATGGAATACTTGGCAAGCACTAATCATATTGATGTTTCTTCCTATTATGAGTATTTTAGAATGTGGATGCATGATTACGATGGTTACAAAGATAAGGCGATGAAGATGGTGCTAAGCAACATCGAAGAGGGTCACTTTCAAGGCTCAGACTCCGATGAGCTTGGGGGACTAGTTAAATTGCCACCCATCTTACTAGCTTACAAAGATAAGCCGAAACTAGCGAAGTTGTACGCGATTGCTTTTACAAAGGCAACCCATGATAACCCATTAGTTGTCACCTTAGCGACTTACTTTAGCGATGTTGTGTTTGCGCTCAATGACGGTGAGGATTTGTTATCGGCGCTTCACAAAGCATTGGCCGTGATGCCGATGATGGTGATTGACCTTTATGATAAAGCATTGTATAACCTCGATAAAGAGCCGGTGGCAGCCATTTTAGAATTTGGACAAGCGTGTTCGGCACACATGGCATTTCCAAGCGTTATTTATTTGTTGACCAAGTATCATGATAATCCGGAAGCCATGTTCAAAGCGAACGTGCAAGCCGGTGGTGATAGCGCAGCCCGTGGTATTTTACTAGGAATGGTGATGGGGGCTGCAGGGTATTTAAACACTCAGGTATTAGATAAAATCAATCAAAAAGAACGTGTCGAGACTTTAGTAGCGCAACTAAGCAACAATAAGGATTGAAATAATATCAAATGACCTTTATGATATAAGTAACTTTAGAAGGCCAAGAATTTATGGAAACAGTCAAGGAAATTTTTAATGTTTTTTTATCACAGATTCCCGATGTTCATATTTTTGTACTTGATCCGCAAGGAAATTATTTAGCCTTTAGTCATTATCATCAAAAGATTATGGAGGCGCATTTAAGAGTCCGCGTTCAAGAAAACATGAACTATTTTGATGCGATGCAAGATGACAGCTCAAAAGCGCAATTGCTTAAAGGCTTTGAATTGGCAAACCAAGGGGAGTCTTTTTCAAGTGTTGGTTTTTATCAACTTGATCACGATGTGCTGATTCAATATCAAATGCATTGGGATGCATTTAAACTGAGGGGCAAGCATCTGGGTGCCATTTGCACAATTACTAAAATCACAGAGGCGGATGTTGAAAAACAACGCATGGAAAAAATGACAGAGTACCTGTCACTTTTTTCAAACATCACCAACGAAGCTCTGTTTTACAGTCGGCTTGAGGAACCAATCGATTGGGATCATGCCGCTGATCGCGACGCAACCTTATTGGAGGTGCTCCAAAAAGAAGTGATTGTGTTTGCTAATGAAGCCTTGTACAAACAACTGGGCCTTAAGAAGGAACAAATTGTCGGTAAGACCTTGGCAGAGTTTTTGGATTATCCAATCGCGAACATCAAACGTGATTATGAAAAGATTCTCAATGACAAGGATGTTGAATTAATTACCCTTGAGCGCAAAGCCGATGGTGCATTTGTGTGGATTGAAGGGCAGTATTATACCGTGGTCGATGAACGTGGTCACATCAGTGGCCATTTTGGGGTGCGCCGTGACATCACAAGTCGCGTTGAAGATCAACAAGCGCTCGAACATTCGCAACGTTTGATGCAGCACATCATTGAACACAACACCAGTGCCGTGGCGGTGTTTGATCGCTTCATGAATTACATTTATGTCAGTGAACAATTTAAGATTGACTATAATCTTCAAGATCAAGATGTGATTGGGACAAACCACTATGAAACGAGTCCCAACATCCCTTTTGAATTGAGACAAATTCATCAGCGTGTCTTAAAAGGTGAAATTATTTCCAACGACCACCAAACTTTTGTCGATGCTTATGGTAAGGTGCAACATTCGCGCTGGGAATGTCGACCATGGCGGGACGTGGATGATGAAATTGGTGGGATTATTTTATACGCTGAAATCATCACCAAACAAAAAGAACAGGAACAAATCATCAAGGATAACCAGTTGTTGTTACGATCCATGTTTTCCCAAGCTGCAATTGGCATTGCTTATGGCCCCATCAACAACGAGTTTAAACAAGTGAATGATACATTTTGTGAGATTGTCAATTATGAAAAGGAAGAATTGAGTCGCTTAAGTTTTGAATCGCTTATCTACGAGGGTGATTTTAAAGCCTTTAAAACTGCGAAAACTCAATTGATCAATCATGAGGTTGATAGTTTCAAGATGGAAGTGCGTTTAATGAAACTCAACCATCGCATGATTTGGACCAACGTTACCTTTTCAAAGGTTGATTACGTGGGGATGACGGTGCCTTACATCATGATCATGATTGAGGACATCAACGAACGTAAACAAATGGAAAAAGAAATGTATCTTTTGAACTACCATGATCAATTGACAGGCCTTTATAATCGCCGCTTTTATGAAGAAGAATTAAAACGTTTGAACACGCCGCGAAATTTGCCGATGTCGCTGATTGTCATCGATGCCGATGGTTTAAAGCTGATCAACGATGCGTTCGGGCATTTATCAGGAGACCAAATGATTTTAGAAATTGCACAAGCCATTCAATCAGAATGTCGTGCGGATGATGTCATTGCCCGCATTGGTGGCGATGAATTTGTGGTTTTGTTGGCGAAAACATCGTATGAAAGTGCGGCAACTATCGCCAAGCGGATTACGAAATCTTTAAGTTCACGCACCATCAATCACACCCCGATTGCAGCCAGCATCGGTATCGCAACCAAAGAACATCCTGATAAATTAATCAACGATGTGTTTAAAGAGGCAGAAGCAAAAATGTACCGTCAGAAATTGGAACATCGAGCGCAACGCATGATGAGTTCCGTACGTGTTATTTTGGATGCCTTCTTTAGTGAACATGCCGATGAGAAAGCACACGCTGAACGTGTGAGTGCGCAATGTTATCAGATGGGCAAGATTTTACATTTTGAAAACAGTCAGTTGGAGAAATTAAAAATGGCAGCCCTCATGCATGATATTGGCAAGATCAACATCCCTGCCGATATCTTAAACAAAGTAAGTGAATTATCGCATTTGGAATGGGACCAAATCATGCGCCACAGTGAGATTGGTTATCGCATTTTAAGTGCTGTGAATGAATTCGGAGAGATTTCAGAATACGTTTTGGCCCACCATGAACGTTGGGATGGGCAGGGTTATCCCAAAGGCTTAAAGCAGGATGAGATCCCCCTTGTTTCTCGTATTATTGCGGTTGTGGATGCTTTTGATATGATGATTCATGATCAACATTATGCTAAAGCAATGTCCGTGGAAGCCGCATTGATTGAATTAGAAAAGCAAGCGGGAACCCAATTTGATCCTTTTGTGGTCGAAACTTTTATTTCCAATAAGGTGTATGAATTTAAAAGTGATGGCATCGATTAACGCTTGTGATCGTTGATGCGAATCGCTATAATGCATACGGTGATAGTATGTTTAATGTAATGTATGGCTTGTTTTTTATTGTAATCCATTTTGTGCTGGTTGTTTTATTTTATCGGCAGTTTGGAAAACTTGGTTTGTTTGTATGGATTGCGATGGCGTCCATCTTAGCAAACATTCAAGTTGTCAAAGCCATTGAAATTGTTTCCATTCAAGCCACGCTTGGCAACACTTTGTATGGCAGCATTTTCTTAGCAACCGACATCATCAGTGAAAAATATGGAAAAAAAGATGCGAACCAATCCGTTGTGATTGGGCTTTTGGCAGTCATTGTGTATTTGATTACGATGCAGCTCTCCTTATTTTTTGAACCTGCCAATGCCAGTTTTGCGCTTGCGATTCAAGCCGCCTTTGATTTAATTTTCAAACTATCATTTCGGATTGTGATTGCGAGTTTGATTGCTTATGCAATCAGCCAATTTTTGGATGTGAGCTTGTATGCTTGGATTAAAAGCAAACTAAGCTTGGATAAGCACTTGTGGATACGCAACAACGGGTCCACCATGATTTCTCAATTTGTTGACACCCTCATCTTTGTCAGCATTGCTTTCATTGGTTTGGAATACAATGTCATCCATATTTTTATTTCAACCTACGTGTTGAAATTCATCATTGCGATTATTGACACACCATTTATTTATTTAACGAAAAAAATAACGCCGAAAAAAGAATTTTTTTAAGATGTGCAAGTATGTTACACTTAAATTAGAAACAGATAGAGGAGCTTATGGACACTACACAAGATCTACGCATAGCGGTCTTAATCGATGCGGATAATGTGCCTTATAAAAACATTAAAAGCATCATTGAAGAAGTGACACGTTATGGTACACCAGTCATAAAACGGATATATGGGGATTGGACCAAACCGAATTTAGCGGGTTGGAAACCTCATCTTTTAGAAAATGCAATTACACCAATTCAACAATACGGTTACACAACCGGTAAAAACGCAACCGATAGCGCCATGATTATCGATGCCATGGATATTTTATATTCACCGCAAGTCATTGAAGGATTTTGTATTGTCTCCAGTGACAGTGATTTTACGCGCTTAGCGATTCGTTTGCGGGAAGCCGGCAAAAAAGTATTTGGTATCGGTGAAAAGAAAACACCCATGCCATTTATTGCCGCGTGTGATCGTTTCATTTACATTGAGGTCATTGAAAGTCATGATCAACAAGTGGAAAAAGGGAAACCGAAGATTACCGAGAAAACAAAAAAACAATTGCGTCGTATTTTACGAAACGCAATTGACGATGTTGCGGATGAAGAAGGTTGGGCCTTTTTAGGGGAAGTTGGAAACTTGCTTGTGAAGAAGTACCCTGACTTTGACTCCCGTAACTATGGGTTTTCAAAGATGACGCCTATGATTCGGTTCTTAAAAACATTTGAGATTGATGAGCGACCGATTCCAAAGAGCAACATCAAACACGTGTTTATCCGTTATAAAAATGGGAATTAAAAAGCGAAACTGAGTTTCGCTTTTATTGTTGATAAAACTTGTAAGTTTCACGCGCAATCATAAGTTCTTCGTTGGTTGCGATCACGTAAGCTTTCATGGGTGACGCATCCGTTGTGATTTCAAAGAAGTCACCGCGTTTTGTGTTGCGTTCCATATCAAGGGTAATGTTGAAGGCGTGACTTAAATAATTCACAACCATTTCTCGAATAAAGCCTGCGTTTTCTCCAACCCCGGCTGTGAAGATGATGGCATCGCAGCCACCCAATTGGGTGATGTAACTGCCAATCGTCATCGCGACCCGTTCCACGTACATGTCAATGGCTAAGATAGCTTTTTCATTGCCTGCATCGGCCGCTTTTTTTACATCGCGCAAGTCCGAAGAGATTTCAGAAACACCAAGCAATCCTGATTGACGGTTGCATATTTCCAAGGTTGCATCCGTGGATAAATTTTCTTTATCTTGGATGTAGGTTAGAATTGCCGGGTCAATATCTCCCGTGCGGGTGCCCATCATCACACCTGCCAGTGGCGTAAAGCCCATGGAGGTGTTGATGCATTGCCCATCTTTAACTGCCGAGATGGAAGCACCGTTGCCAAGATGACAGGTGATGACTTTATCGTGTTGTTTATCAGGTAAAGTTTCCGCTAAGGTAAGACTCACGTAGTGATGCGATGTCCCGTGGAAACCGTATTTACGAATGCGATATTCATCGTAATAACGATAGGGTAGTGGGTACATGAAGGTTTCTTTTTTAATGGTTTGATGAAAAGCCGTGTCAAAGATTGCGATATGCAAAGCTTTTTTTAAGATTTTTTTAGTTACTTGATAACCAATAAAGTTTGGTGGGTTGTGCAGCGGTGCCAGTTCACTGTATTGGTCGATGTCGTTTGCGACTTCATCGTCAATGATGATTGAACTTGCGTACTTTTCCCCACCGTGCACGATGCGATGCCCTACCGCTTTGATTTCATGAATGTCTTGAATGACATGTTGTTCAATCAAGATATCAAAGAAGAGTGTAATTGCATCGTTGTGTGATTTTAATGCTTGTTCACGCTCGATTGTCGTGTCGTTAAATTTAACTTTAATGAAGCCACCGTTGAGTCCAATGCGATCAAAAAGACCGTAGCAGATTACATTTTCACCTGGCATTTCATACAATTGAACTTTTAATGATGAGCTTCCTGTGTTGAGTGATAAAATTAGTGCCATAAGTTGTTTCTCCATCATCTAATTATAGCATTAGTGTACAAAGGGAATGAAAGCATGTCAAATGAAAGTTAAGTGATGCAGGCATGCTTTTAAGTCGGTGCGATGTTTGTTAAAATAAGGAAGGAGTAAAATATGCCTATTAAACGAAACTTTATTTTAGCGTCAGCTTCGCCACGGCGGGTAGCGATGCTTAAAGAACATGGATTTGAATTTGAAGTACGGCCTGCGGATGTGGACGAACATTTTAATAATGAGCTTTCCATCCTTGACGCCTTGGCGGATGTTGCGCTACAAAAAGCCCGGGCTGTTTTTCAAGCCAATCGCCAGGAAGTGGTGTTGGCAGCAGATACCATTGTCGTGTGTGATAATGAAATTTTAGGGAAACCCAAAGATGTGGCAGATGGTTATCGTATTCTTTCCAAACTCTCCAATCGCACGCATCAAGTCATCACAGGCTTGTGCATTATTAGTGATGAAGGCATCACGCAAGTGCATGACATTACCGATGTTAGCTTTTACAAATTGAGTGATGCGCAAATCTATGAGTATTTGGCGGATGATGAACCTTACGATAAAGCTGGTGCTTATGCGATTCAAGGCAAAGCCAGTGTGTTTGTGAAATCCATCGTTGGTGATTATCACAATGTGATGGGTTTGCCACTTAAAAAAACGGTTGCCTTGTTGGCTAAACAAGGGATTAACAGGCAGCTTTCAGACAAAGATGATACGTGATGCATTGTTTCTGGTTTTTCACAGTAAAGTGAGGCACTTTTGACAGCTGATATCATTACGTGCTTGAAGTAAGCTTTTGTCGGATTATCTTGGCTTTAAAAAGCCACATGCAGGGAATAAGGGTTGCAAAATGGCTTGCTTTTGCTTATTATAGATAGTGCAGCGCCGCCATAGTTTCAATGGTAAAACGGAGCAATGGTAATGCTCAGTTCCCAGTTCAATTCTGGGTGGCGGCACCATTAACAGCAAAACACATCGTTGATGTGTTTTTTTAACGCGTAATTAGAAGTGACTATGATACAATAAATACGTAAAAAGGAGTAGAAAATGGAAAAACTAACACTGGTCATCTTAGCGGCTGGCTTAGGTTCTCGCTACGGTGGCTTGAAACAAATTGAACCTGTGGGGACCAACAAGGAAAGCATCATTGATTTTTCAATCTATGATGCAATTGAAGCGGGGTTCAATAAGGTTGTTTTAATTATTCGTAAGGAACACGAGGCAGCGTTTGAACGTGTTTTAGGATCAAAGATTCGTCCGTTTGTGGAAGTCGTTTATGCTTATCAAGCACTGGAAGATATTCCATATGCGATTGATATTGACCCCCAGCGCAATAAGCCATGGGGGACAACGCATGCTGCCTACATAACGAAAGATGTTGTGGGAGAACCATTTGCGATTATCAATGCCGATGACTACTACGGGAAAGAAGCCTTTGTGGTCATGGCTGATTTTCTAAAAAACGAAGTGCGTGAAACGGAGTATGCGATGGTCGGTTACCGTTTAAAAAACACAACAACCGATCATGGCAGTGTGACACGTGCGGTGTGTCAATCACAAAATGATTATTTAGAAAAAATTGTGGAAGTTCAAAAGATTATGAAAAAAGGTGACCACTTTGAATTTGAAAATGATCAAGGTCAGTGGGAACGCATTGATGGGGATGCGTTGGTATCCATGAACTTTTGGGGCTTTCATCCCAAAGTGTATCCGCTTCTAGCAGATGTGTTTAGTGAGTTTTTAAAAGATGATGTTGCAGCGGACCCCTTGATGGCGGAGCATGTGTTACCAACTGCGGTCGGAACTTTATTATCAGCAGCAAAAATTACGGTTAAAATTTTAAGCAGTTCTGACAAGTGGTATGGAATTACTTATAAAGAAGACCAACCACAAGTTATGGAGGCTTTAAAATCAATGAAAGATGCAGAGCGTTATCCCTTTGATTTGTGGCAAATTACAAAATAAATTATGTTAAGGTTTTGGGAAATAAATGAGCGTGCCAGTGACAAACAGGTAACAAGCAAACAGAGTATCGTGTCGCCCAAGGTTTTAATCATAGGTGCGATGGGAAGTTATTCAGTATGGTTGTTGGGGTTTTTATTTGATACAAGTTTGTTTTCACTTGTCACAAAGCAAGCGCAAACCAATCAGGTGTTTATCATTAGTGTTGTGAGTCATGTTTTAGGTTATGCCTATTTTGGTTATCGCGTGACACATCTTGAAAGTGCGAAGCGATACGTGAAGTTTGGTTTGGTTGGGATTATTGCGATTTTAGGCTTGATGGTACACATTCCAAGCGCATTTGCCTTAGGCTTGTTTACGATTGGAGCCTTTTTTGGTAGTGGCATCTTGGTAAGTTTTGCCTACTTAATTAAAGCGGCAATCCCAAAGGCGGAACGTGCGGTAGCCATGGGTGTGGTTTTAATCTTCACAAACCTTGGTTTGTTTGTGTTGGATGAATTGATGTTGCTTAACAGGGCCCGGGTTGCCACTGTGTTTGTGATGCTGATGCTAATCATCAGTTTGGTGTTGAGTTTGTTTTTGCAGCATTTATCAGACATCGAAATTGATGCGCCAAGTTATCAAAACCCAATGTTTCTACGAAAAGATTTGTGGTTGTTGGGTTTGATGATTGCCATCATTACCATCAACGGTGGTTTAATGTACAAGGTTATTGTGCCTTCATACACATCTTTGGGTAGCATTGTTTCACACTTGTGGTTGTGGCCTTACATGTTGGGAATTATCTTGTATCTCATATTATGCAAATTTGCATCACGCGGCAGCATCCTAATTGGATTTACCGCCTTGCTTGGGTTTTCTTTTGTGGTGTATTTAGTCGGTTCAATTTCCATGCCATCTTTTTTGATGGTCTTTTTATTTTTAATGGTGCCACTTGGGGCCTTTGATAGTTATTGGTGGGGAACCCTAACGGAATTGTTTGATGAAACCCAGCGTCCCGGATCGGTGTTTGCCTTTGGTATGGTTGCCAATGTTATGGGTGTGCTGATTGGGATGTTGATCAGTGAGATCCTTGCATCCTTGCCGAATCAAGGAACCTTGGTGGTCGCCATCGCTTTAACGAGTGTCTTTGTGGTGTTGGGTGTGTTTCCTTTGTTGAATCATTTATTGTATGACAAAGATTTATTGGAAATTGATGTGGTAAGCTTGTTTGATTTCGCATCCCATGAAAATAAAATAAAACTTGTGGTGCAACAATTGTCCGAGCGTGAGCTGCAAATCACCAAAGGACTCCTTGAGGGAAAAACTTATAAGATGATTGCGGCGGACTTGCATCTGAGCGTCAACACCATCAAGTTTCACATTCGCACGATTTATGAGAAATTTGAAGTGAAGAGTCGCTTTGAATTGAAACAATTGTTTGAAAAAGGCAGTCAAAAGTAAATTTACCCATTGTGGGTGGTGACAATAACCCCCTGATACGATAAGTTGTAAGTGAGTTAATGCTCTTTATTGGGGGATTAATAAAAAAAAGTAATTGCCGTAGCAATTACAGGATATCCAAGGATTGAGAACGTCATGTTCTTTTTCTTTTATTTAAAATTTAATAAGTTTCGAATGATTTGAAATGAGGATAAGAAGGTTGCGATTGAGCTAAAGAGGTTCGCCATAATGACAACCAATAAGATTTTAATGAACTTGTTTTTAAAAATGGTTTTAAGACTTTTGAAATCTTTCGCAACATTTTGTAGGTCTTGGACTGTCGGTTTATTTAAGAAAGCTTCAACCAAGCCTGTGAACCAGCCCACCGCCAGCAAAGGGCTTAAGGAACTGATGGGCGCAACGACAAAGGCAACCAGGATTGTGAGGGGATGGGCAAGCACAAGTGCGGTGCCAACCGCCGCAAAACTACCATTGAGCAAGACCCATGTCTTGATTTGTTGCCAGCCAAGTGACACATCGATACTAAAGGTAGCGATGATTAAAGCCACGATCGTGATTGGAATAATCCAACCTGCAATTTTAGCAGTGACCTTCTTTGGAGGTACGGTGTCAAGTTCTTGCAGATTAACGGATTGATGCAAGTAGTCTTTGATGCCTTGAGCATGGGCAGCGCCGATGATCGCAACAATCACATCACCCGGTGCTGTTTTTATTTTTGCGGCCATGTATTGGTCGCGTTCATCAATTAAGACCGTTTTAATGGTCGTGTACTTGCCTTGAATTTGGGCAAGTGCTTCTTCAATCATGTCGCTTTCCTTCATGGCTTCCAGTTGCGCTTCTGTGATTTGTTCATTTGAAAATGTGGAGAAGACCAACTCCGTTAAGAGGTTGATTTTTTCTCGCAAGGTTAACCGATTCCAAATTCTAGAAAAGGTGGTTTGGATGTTACGGTCAATAAAGTGCAAGGGGATGTTTTGATCTTGGGCTATATGAATGGCTTCCATCATTTCAGCGCCCAAAGCGACATTGAGGTCATCCGCAATCTTTTTTTGGTAATTGCTTAAAATTAAATTCGCAAGCAAATACAAGGATTGTTTGCTTTTAATGATTGAAACAATATCGGTTTTTTCCCAATCGTTTGGATTAAGGATTGCTTGCGCACGTTGTGCATCAAGCTCAACACAAACAGCATCGGGCTTGTAATGGTTGATGGCAGCTTGCACATCAAGGACGCTTTGACTTGAGACGTGCGCCGTTTTCACAAGCACGATGGTTTTACCATGATCGGTGATGGTTTCAATCGTGGATTGGTTTAAAGGTTGTGTATTCATACCGTTTCATTATACTATTAAATGGAAGGATTCACACGCGTAATCCATGATTATTTAATTAATTAGGCAACCTTCAATTTATGATATAATTAAGGATGTCGAAGGAGGATGACTTATGTTTAATAACGCGACAATCCAAAGTGTCATCCAAACCATGCGGATTGTTTTAGATATCGCTTTAATGTGGATGTTGATTTACTATACGATGAAGATTGTGCGGAACAATTCACGCACCATTCAGATTTTTAAAGGCATCATCTTCGTCTTGGTTGTTAAATCATTTTCCACATTTTTTGGTTTTAAAACAGTGGCGTGGATGGCGGATATGTTTATCCAGTGGGGCTTTTTAGCGGTCATTATTATTTTCCAACCAGAAATTCGTTCTTTGCTTGAAAAACTTGGGAAAACCAGTGTTTTCACCCGGATTTCCACCTTGACAGGCAATGAAAAAGAACAATTGGTTGATGAACTTGTGTTAGCCGCATCGCAATTAAGCGAGGATAAAATTGGAGCTTTAATCACGATTGAACAATCCCAATCTTTAATCGATTACATTCGGACCGGCTCACCAATGAACTCATTAGTGACCTCGGATGTGATTCGCTCAATCTTCTCGACGGATACGCCCATCCATGATGGTGCTGTTATTATCCAAGGGGATCGGATTTCGTGTGCGTCTGCGTATTTTCCTCCGACCAATCTCGAGTTGCCTTCCCGTTATGGGGCCCGGCATCGGGCAGCTTTAGGAATCAGTGAGATTACGGATTCCATCACAATTGTGGTTTCGGAAGAAACCGGTAAGATTTCAGTTGCAGAAGAAGGCAGTTTGACACCGATGGATGGTATTTCCTTACGTGAGTATTTAAACCGTGTCATCATTGAAGAAGAAATCGATGTGCACGTGCAACGTGATCGTGGACGACGTGGTCTTTTCACCAATCGTAGTGATGTGAAAGTTGAAATCGATTATCAAAGTCAACCTGAGCAAAAGAAAGCAACAAAACCAATTTTCCAACGCATCTTTACAAAGAAAGAACGCGATGCGAAAGCATCGAAACCAAATCAACAAGTTGTTGAATCACTTAAAGAAGACGATGGGAAAATTGAAGTGGAGAGCATCGATTCCGTGAATGTTGATCAAGAACAAGGAGGTAAGCATGATGGCTAAGAAAAAACCAGTTGTGCGCGATTCGCAAGAGAAAACAGAACTCGCGAAACAGATTGCCTCGCGTTCCAAACGTGTTGTGCGTACCTACGCTAACATCGAAACATCGATCATGCGTGTGATTCGGTGGTTGAGTGGCGTTGTTGATAAGTTTTTATTTAATAACCAATACGGTAAAATTGTGGCCTTGGTTTTGGCCTTGATGTTATACATGACCATTAACTTTGGGGGTGAAGGTATCTTTGACGGTGGCGTTTCTGGCGCTGGTGATACCATCAACAACATCCCTTTGCGTGTGATCGCCAACGATGAGGTGTATGAAGTCAGTGGTTTACCACAAACAGTGAGTGCGCTGATTGTGGGAGATTTGGCAGATATTCAAATGACAAAAAATCAAGGTGAGTATCAAGTCGTTGCGGATTTAACCGGTTTAACTGAGGGCACGCATCAAGTTAATTTGTTGCCTCAAAACTTTTCACCGCGTGTGAATGTTGCGATTAATCCCGCGACCGCGATCGTTAAAGTCGAGCGTAAGATTTCATCACGCTTTGTTTTAGACTATGACTTTGTCAACGTTAATAAGATGGACTTGGAGTATGTTCTGGGTGAGCCACAACTCGAATTGAATGAAGTCATTATTCGGGCAGCGGAAGATACAATCAAAGAAATTGCCTTTGTGAAGGCCTTCATTGATGTGGAAGGTGTGACGGAGTCCTTTAATAAAGAAGTTCCGATTGTTGCTTATGATCAACAGGGACAACGTGTCAATGTGGATGTGATTCCGGCAACCATCAAGGCTGATGTTGAGGTGACATCACCCAATAAAACAGTACCGGTTGTTGTTGATCCTGTGGGTGAAATCCCGGATGGGAAAGCCATTGATGCGATTGTGATGGATCATCAATCCGTGACCCTGTATGGACCCGATGCGATTTTATCGCAAATCGAGCAGTTGCGGGTGCCGATCAATGCGACAACCTTGACCGGTGATACCAACATGGTGTACACGATTTCATTGCCTTCGGGAGTGCGTAAGTCAAGTGTAACGCGTGTGAACTTGGAAATTACGTTGACGGAAGGGTCATCCGTAACATTTACAGATGTGCCAATTAATTACCGTCACAACAACGCGGGTTATCGTTTCACGTTACTTAATCCTGATGATGCTTACACGGATGTGGAAGTCTTTGGATCGGTGGATCGGATTGGGGCTTTAAATGTTGATGACATTCAAATTTTCATTGATATGTTTGATATTGGTTTAGGTGAACAAGTGGTGCCCCTTTACAGCGAAGGGCCAACATCACTGATTCAGGTTAAACCTAAGAAAAAAGAAATTGAAATTAACGTGATTCGTTAAAGGGGGATGACATGGGACGTTATTTTGGAACCGATGGGATTCGTGGGGAAGCTAACAAAACCTTAAGTGTGCATACAGCCTTTAAAATCGGCTTGTATTTAGGACATTACTTTAATGACGATTTAAAGGGTCGGATTTTAATTGGTAAGGACACGCGTTTATCATCATCGATGTTGGAGCATGCCTTGGCTGCCGGTATTTGTAGTGGTGGTTCGGATGTGTATTTAATGCATGTGAGTCCGACACCGGCTGTTGCTTATGTAACTCGCCATCATAACTTTGATGCGGGGGTGATGATTTCGGCATCACACAATCCTTATTATGACAATGGCATTAAGATTTTTGATCAAGATGGCATGAAGCTTTCATCGGATTTAGAAGCGATGATTGAAGATTTTATTGATGATGAATTTAAGATTCCACTTGCGGTGGATACTCGCATTGGGGAAACCATCGATTACCAAAGTGGTTTAGATAGTTACTTGGAATGGTTAAGTTCCTTGTTTGATATGGATTTAAAAGGGATGAAGGTTGTGATTGATGTTGCCAATGGGAGCGCTACAACAACCGCACGCCGCTTGCTTGAAGCAAAAGAGGCGGATGTTGTGACTTTGTTTGATCATCCCAACGGCGTGAACATCAACAACCATTGCGGTTCAACCTATCCTGAAGCCTTGCAGAAAGCCGTGCTTGAACATAATGCGGATGTTGGCTTTGCCTTTGATGGTGATGCCGATCGCTTGATTGTTGTGGATGAGCAGGGCCGTGTTTTAAATGGCGACCATATTTTGTATGTGGTGGCAACCCATCTCAATGAGTACGACCAACTGAATCACAACACGATTGTCGCGACCATCATGTCAAATTTAGGCTTGTTTAAATCCTTAGAGAAGCATAAGGTTGCGGTGGTTCAAACGCGTGTTGGTGATAAGTTTGTGCATCAAAAGATGGTGGAGGACAACTACAACTTGGGTGGTGAACAATCAGGACACATTATTTTTAGTGAACACAGCACGACTGGGGATGGCTTGTTGACAGCCATGAAGCTCTTGGAAATTAAGAAGCAGACCGGCTTATCCATGAGCGATTTGGTGCGTGATTTTAAGACATACCCGCAAGTGTTGAAGAATGTTTCCGTTAAAAACAAACACAAAGTCTTGGACGATAAAGAGATGAAAGACTTGATTTCTACAATCAATTACCAACTGAACGATGAAGGGCGAATTTTAGTGCGACCTTCGGGGACAGAATCATTGATTCGGGTGATGGTGGAAGCGGACACCTTGGACACGTGCCACAAATACGTGGACCAAGTGATTAATAAGATTGTGACAAAAGGCCTTTAATGGGTCTTTTTATTTGTTATAATTAGAAGAGGTGAGCAAGATGAAACATGTCATTTGTGTTGTTGAAGATGAAAAAGATTTAAATGAACTCGTGAAGCGTTACCTCGAGAAGGAAGATTATGAGGTGCGTTCCTACACCACGTATCAACAAGCTCTTGTGGGCGCCCAGGCGGATGATGTTTCGTTGTGGATTTTAGATATCATGTTGGATCAAGGCAGTGGTTTTGACTTGCTTGAATATATAAAAAATGAAACTCCGGATGTGCCGGTTGTCTTTATGTCGGCACGTGATCAAGAGTTTGATCGCATCATAGGTCTTGAAAAGGGTAGTGATGATTACATCACAAAACCATTTTCACCCAAGGAACTTGTTTTAAGGGTGAACAACATCATCAAACGCGTTTATAAAAACCAACCCAACATCATTGAGGTGGACGGTTATTTGGTGGATGAAATTCAGCGAAAAGTATTTTTAGGTGATTTAGAAATTGACTTAACAACAAAAGAGTTTGATTTATTGCTTTTGTTTGTACGTAATAAAGGAACTGCGTTTTCACGTTCCCAAATTTTAGATGCCGTGTGGCAGTTGAATTATTTCGGTTCGGATCGTGTTGTTGATGATACAATGCGCCGTTTAAGAAAGAAGTTGCCAGAATTTAATGTGAATACCATTTATGGGTTTGGCTACCGTTGGGGTTAAACCATGCGTAAGTTTTTTAAGAAACTCACCCTGACCCAGCAATTGTTTATGATCATCATTGCTTTTGTGGTGGTTTTTTCTATGTTTTTCTTCATGTTTTTATCCTTTAATATTGATAATTTTGTGCGGTCGCAAATGTATTCGATCATTAAGCGCACGCAAAAGAACATTATTTATAATTATCGTTTAAAGATGGATGATGAGATTCTTTATGGTGCCAATGATCCCAACATCATGCACATTATCTTTGAAGATGATGAATCAATCATCACCAGCAATAATTTACCGGGGATTGATCAACCGTGGTTGCAAGAAGTATTTGCGCTAACCAAACAACAAGATGAGTTAACGCAAGACTACGTTTCTAAAAGTGTGCATCGGAACATGTTGTTTACAATCACAAAAATTGATCAGAAAACATACGTTGCCAGTGCCATTTCCAACGTTTATCGTGATGAGTTTAAGGGCACTTTATTAAACAGTACCGTTAATATTTTAGTGATTGTGACCGGAGTCTTGTTTCTCTTGTTGATGGTGTGGGTTGCGTATATCATTCACCCTCTCAATCAAATTCGCAGCTACATCGAAAAGATTAAAAACAAAGAGCCAGCGACTTTAAAGCTGGATCGTCACGATGAAATTGGCGAGTTGGCCTATGCACTGGTGGAGATGAACGAAGAGATTGAGCGTTCCAACAAACAAAAAGATGAATTAATACAAAATATTTCTCATGATTTGAAAACACCAATCGCAACGATTCGTTCCTATTCCGAGAGCATCAAAGATGGTGTTTATCCTTACGAGACCTTAAGCAAGAGTGTGGATGTGATTTTGGAACATGTGAATCGTTTGGATAAGAAAGTTCAGAATTTGTTGTTATTGAATCGAGTTGGTTATTTGGCGTCCACCCAAAGCGAGGGCATGTATGCGCCGATGAAGCAGGTTATTGAAAGTGCGATTTTATCGTTGAAGGTGATTCGGCCTAACATCGAAATTAAAACGAGCATCGGTGATTGTGAGTTTGTGGGGTTGGAGGAGTCATGGCGGGTCGTGGTTGAAAACCTCGTGGATAATGCCTTGCGTTATGCGACTTCAGTTGTGGAAATCACCTGTCAAAATCAAAAGTTAATGGTTTATAACGATGGCGCTAACATCACCCAGGATGCCATGCACACCATTTTTGATGCCTATCAAAAAGGCGAGGATGGTCAATTTGGTTTGGGGCTTGCGATTGTGAAGAAAGTGGCGACCAGTTATGGTTACGATGTTTACTTTGAAAATGTGAAGGATGGCGTCATCTTCATCGTCGAAGCTCAGGGACTACCCATTAAATCAAAACACAAAACATCAAAATAAAAGCACTTCAGTGATAGTGCTTTTTTTACATGTGGGTAAAAAAAAGGATAGTTCGCTATCCTTATTTTTCTTGTTTTTTATCGTCTTCAAGCAGTGTTTTTGCACTTGCGAGCAAACCGGCTAAATCTTGCAGTTGCGATGGAATGATAATCTTGGTGGCTTGACCATCCGCAACTTTTTCAAAGGTATCGTAACCACGTAAGGTCAGATAAGCCTGGTCAGGACCAGCAGCTTTTAGTAAGCGTACCCCTTCCGCTTGGGCCTGATAGACACGCTCAATGGCTTGCGCTTCCCCCTCCGCTTCACGGATGAAGGCTTCTTTTTTCGCATCCGCACGCAGGATGGTGGCTTCTTTTTCACCTTCGGCAATCAAGATAGCAGAGCGTTTTTCCCCTTCCGCAAAGAGGATGGCAGAACGTCGTTCACGTTCAGCACGCATTTGTTTTTCCATGGCTTCTTGAATATCACGAGGCGGGTTAATGTTTTTGACTTCAACACGATTGACTTTAATGCCCCAAGCATCGGTTGCTTCATCGAGAATGGAACGCATTTTAGAGTTGATGATTTCACGGGAAGTGAGCGATTCATCAAGTTCCAGTTCCCCAATGATGTTACGCAAGGTCGTTGCAGTAAGGTTTTCAATAGCACTGATAGGGTTATGAACACCGTAAGTGTAAAGCATGGGGTCGGTTATTTGGAAATAAACAACCGTGTCAATCATCATGGTGACATTATCCTTGGTAATCACGGGTTGCGGTGGGAAGTCTTTTACATTTTCTTTCAGTGAGACCCGACTGACAGGACGATCCAAGATGGGGATGATAAAATGCAATCCTTGATCAAGGGTCCGGTCGTAAGCTCCGAGCCGTTCCACAACAACCGCAAAGGATTGTGGGATAATGCGAACCGTGTAGGTTAACACAATAATAAATAAAACAATAAGTAATACAATGAGCAATACAAAAATAAAATCTGGCATACTATTGAACTCCTTTCCTACTTGATTTCTTCAACAATAAGTTTTGCGCCTTCAATGGCGATGACACGCACCTGCGTGCCAGCTTCTAAAAAACGGTTGTCTCTTTCAACCACGCTCCATACAAGTCCATACATATTGATTTCGCCCCAATGTTTGGCGCTGATGGCTTTCGTTAAGGTTGCTTGCGCACCGATGATGCGATCGGCGTTGGTGGCGACTATGTTGCCACGAAAATAAGTGCTTGCAAGGGGGCGAATCGCAAGCAATGCAATCGTTGAGACGACTAAAAAGATGATAACTTGTAAGAAAAAGGGCGCATTTAGAAGTCGGGAAAGATAGGCAACCGCGCTTCCAATGGCAAACCATATTGAAACCAATGTCCCGGCTGTTGCGACTTCAACAATCAGTGCGACAACCAACACGATAATCCAAATCCACTGTTCCATTTCTTTCCTCCTATCCGACTAAAGGCTCGTTTAAATCAACAACCAATTGTTGGTTTTTCTTGTCATAAATCGCAAGAAACTTTTGACCAACAAGTTCCACATCAAGAAGGTTGCTGATTTCATCACATACCATCTTATTACTTATTCTACCATAACCCTTTCCAATTGACACACGATGCAAGTGCTCAGCAGGCACAAGTTTTAGGTCAACATCGCGTTTTGAAATCGGGGTAATGGCTAACTTTTTGTTTTTGCGATCAATGCCAATGGTTACAAAACGATAATCATTGAAATGAATCGCGGCTGCTGTGTTTAAGGTTAAGTTGTTTGCATAGATTCTTACAACCTTAGTATAAGCATTGCCAGGGATTAACTCAAACAAAATTATCACCTCTTTATCTTAATAATATTACATATCTTATTTATTTGCAATATCTTATAATATGCTGTGGTGCAAAATTATAAAAAACCTATATAATATACTCGATGGAGGTGCGGATGCTTAAAAAACAAGTTTCAAACCAAACCGTTTATTATCACGATTCCCAAAATGATAAGCAGGCGCTTGTGCTTTTGCATGGTTGGGGACAATCCGGTGAATTAATGATGCCAATCTATGATTATTTTAAGGATCAGTATCGGGTCATCAACGTCGATTTGCCTGGTTTTGGACATAGTGAAGCCTTGAACCAAACCTGGGGCATCTACGATTACGCAGCGTGGTTGCATGCTTTTTTAAGTGCATTGAGCATTGAAAATCCCATCATCGTGGCCCATTCATTTGGGGCACGCATTGCGATTGTTTACAGCAATCAGCATGCGGTGCAACAACTCGTGTTAACCGGGGCTGCTGGTATTAAAGATAAACAATCACTCCTTGTCAAAGGCAAGATTGCGACTTATAAGGTGTTAAAACAACTTGTGAAGCTTCCTGGATTGAATCGTTATGAAGACCAACTTAAGAAACATTTTGGTAGCAGCGATTACAAAGAAACAACAGGGTTTAAACGGTCTTCGTTTGTGAAGATTGTCAATGAGGACTTGAGTGGACTCTTAAAAAATATCAAGGCTTCGACGTTGCTGGTGTGGGGTGAACATGATCAAGCCACGCCACTTTGGATGGGTAAGTACATGGAAAAGACAATTCCTGATGCGGGGCTCGTCGTGTTTGAAGGTGATGATCATTATGCGTATTTTCATCAAAGCCAACGCTTTAATTTAATCATTGAAGTGTTTTTTAACGCATTAAAGGAGAACAATTAACATGGATTTTATCAAACTTGTTCCTTATGGTTATGCACTGATGGTGGCGGTGTTGGCGTTTGTTTTTATGAAGCGTGCCTTGCACATGTTTCAACAAAACCGCTACGAGATGGTACGTTTTATTCCATGGTTAAAGGAACAGTTTTTCAATCAACCCTTCAAAAATGCTTTGGTGCTGTTGCCGTTTTTAAGTTATGCTCTTATTTTTGTGATGCCCACCCCTGTGTGGCAATGGGTTATTTTATTTGGTGTGACGCTGGTGTTAATGGCTATCTTTTATGGCGTTGATTTCAAACGAACTTACGTGAAACCCTTGGATGTGACCCATCGCGTTTTACGACAAATATTTGTGTTCTATCTTTTGTTGGTTGGGGTTTTGTTTGTTGCGATCAAGCTTAATCACATGTTGGTTTGGATGGGCTTGTCCATGGTGTTGGTGCCTTTAATTTGGGTGCTGGTTATCATCATGGCCTTGATAACCTATCCCATCGAAGAGCTTGTGAAAAAAGGATACATCGTGTTGGCGAAACAAAGACTTAAAAAACAAAAGAATTTAATTAAGATTGGGATTACCGGCAGTTATGGTAAGACGACCACCAAACATATTGTTAACGATGTCTTGTCTGCTAATTATTACACCTTGATGACACCGGCCTCCTATAACACGCCGATGGGGATTACAATTACGATTCGTAATTATCTCAAACCCTTGCATCAAGTCTTTGTATGTGAGATGGGTGCGGATAAAGTCAATGAGATTCGGTTTTTATCCAACATGGTGCAACCACAATTTGGTGTTGTGACCGCAATTGGTCCACAACATCTCAACACTTTTAAATCCATCGATAATATCATCAATGAAAAGATGGCGCTTATCGAGAAGTTGCCTTTATCTGGGGTTGGGGTCATCAACTTAGATAATGAATACATTCGTAATTATCATATTAAAAACCAATGTTTAATTTTGAGTGTTGGCATTGAATCAACGGATGTTGATTTTCGTGCCGTCAACATTGAGTATGGTCCGCAAGGAAGTCACTTTGATGTGCAGACCAAGGATAATGTTGTGGTGCCGATGCAGAGTAAATTGCTTGGGGAACACAACGTGTTGAATATTTTAGTTTCAGTGGCCTTGGCAAAGCAACTGGGAATTTCTTGGGAAGATATACAAAAAGCAGTGCGTGGTATCCAACAAATTGAGCATCGTTTGGAGCTTAAAACGATGTTTGGTTTGCGGTTTATCGATAACAGTTTCAATTCAAATCCCATCAGTGCGGCCAATTCATTGAAGGTACTTGCCATGATGCCGCAGCAACGCATCCTCATCACACCCGGAATGATTGAGCTGGGTGATCAGCAGACGCATTATAATTTTGAATTTGGAAAGGCCATGCAGGGGCAGGTCGATCGGGTTGTGTTGATTGGTAAAGGTCAAAGCAAGCCCATCCATGATGGCTTGCTTGCTAGTGGCTTTGATATGGAAGCGGTGCATGTCGTCAATTCCATGAAGGCAGCCTTTGATTTAGTGAAACAAAAGGCGAGTGTGCATGACACGATTTTAATTGAAAATGATTTGCCGGATGCTTTTATTTATTAAGTGATTCTGGTTTGAATGTGAGTCATAATACGTTATAATGATACCGGAAGAAGGGATTTTTTTGCACTGGGAACAATATGTGATGAAGGTTTTGAGTGTTTGTAAGATTGGCTTAAAGTATAGTAAAGACCCTTATGCCATTGAAAATTACAAGCAGCTGCAAAACTTGAGCAATGAGATGTTAGAGCGACAACAGAATTATCCAAAAAAGGATAACTTTTATGAGCGTGATATTTATCCGACACCGAATTTATCGGTGCGCGTGCTGGTTTTTAACGAGCATCAGGAACTGTTGATGGTGAAAGAACGTTCGGATGGAAAGTGGGCGGTTCCCGGAGGCTGGGTGGACGTCTTTGATACACCTGCGCAAGCAGCAGTCAGTGAAGTCCAGCAAGAAGCGGGTCTGCATGTCAAAATTGTGCGTTTGTTGGCGATCATGCAGCGTGAGAAATACAAGGATTATCCGACCTTGGTATCAGAGACAGTGCATTACTTTTTGGGCGAGTATGTCAATGGTGAGTTGACGCCATCGCATGAAACGCTTGAAGTTGCCTATTTTAATATTAATCAGTTGCCTGAGTTATCAAAGAAAACAACCGCGCAAGAGATTAAAACGGCGTTCGATGTCCTTTTTAATAACCGGCCAACCTATTTTGAATAAGGAGTAAGTCAATATGAAATTAACACTTGGAATTATGTTTGGCGCACAATCCGTTGAACATGAAATTAGCATTATATCCGCGATTCAAGCCATGGAAGCTTTGGATAAAGAGGCTTATGATATTGTGCCCCTTTATTTTTCAAAAGATAAGCACTTGTACAGCGGTGATGTTTTACGAAATTTAAGCGCCTATAAAGATTTAAAAAAATTAGAGAAAATGGCAACCTTGGTCTCAATGGTGCGTATCAATAACGAAGTCGTGGTCAAACCAGTCAAGCGTAGTGTGTTTTTCAAACACAAATCGATTGATTTAGTGATTCCGATTGTGCATGGACGGCATGCGGAAGATGGATCAATTGTTGGTTTTTGTGAAACACTGGGTGTGCCTTACGTGGGAAGCGATGTTATTGCGGCTGCTGTTGGGCAAGACAAAGTGCTGTTTAAACATGTTTTAGAAAATTCAAAATTACCGGTGGTTCCGTGGTTTTATTTTTATAAGAAAAACTATTTACAAAATCAAGCAGGAATTTTGGCACATGCCAAAGAGCTTGGTTATCCTTTGATTGTGAAGCCTGCAACCCTGGGTTCTTCCATTGGGATTGGGGTTGCGGAAAATGAGCGTGAGTTTGTCGATGTGGTCGAAGCGGCCATCATGTATGATGAAAAGATTTTGGTAGAGAAGAAAATAGAAGCATTGCGTGAAATCAATTGTTCAACCTTGGAAGCAGACGGTCAGTATCGTGCCTCCGTTTGTGAGGAAGTGATGAAGACCGATGCGATTTTATCATACAGTGACAAATATCAAAGCAAGTCAAAATCCAAGGGGATGGCTTCCACAGCACGGGTGATTCCAGCTGAAATACCAGAGGCTTTGAGTGTGCGCATTCAAGAGCTTTCTGTTTTAACAAGTGAGGTTTTAAATGTTGGGGGCGTCGTGCGGATTGACTTTATTTATGACACGAAGCAAGACGAAGTTTATATTAATGAAATCAATTCGATTCCGGGTTCATTGGCTTTTTATTTGTGGGAAGCAGACGGAATCGGTTTTAGTGAATTGATGGATCGTTTGGTTCATGCTGCGATTGCGCGTTTACGTGAGCGAGAACGTATGATTTCATCCTATGACACCAACTTGTTGGCGTCGTTTAAAAAGCGTGGCATTAAATCTTAAGGTGTTGTCATGGTTTCAGTTTTTGATCTAACCCAAGAAGCATTTCTTGACTTAATCCACCAAAAGGACACAGAGCAGCTTAGTTATTTAGCGCAAGAAATGCAGGCTGTTGACTTTGCGGAGTTTTTGGAAGATGTTGGCATTGTGGAATCGGTGTATGTTTTTAAGGTGATACCAAATGATCGCATGTCCATCATCTTTTCTTATCTCAGTTTGGACAAACAGAAAATTTTAATGCAGACCTTCAGTGGTGGGCAAATTGAGAATTTACTGGCACACGCCCAGTTTGATGATATTGTTGACTTTTTAAATGAAATGCCCAATGACATTGTTTTGCGTGTTTTAAAGCATGCGACATATGAGCAACGTCATGAGTTAAACATCTTATTAAGTTATCATCCCGACACCGCGGGTGCTTTACTAACGACAGAATACATTGAGTTACTTGAAGACGACACGGTTAAAAGTGCGTTAGCGAAAGTGCGTGTTCAAGGACAAAGCGCCGCATCCATCAACACATGTTTTGTAGTCAACAATACGAATCGCTTGTTAGGGACGGTGCGTTTAAAGGAAATCATGGTTTCCAATGAAGAGGTCTTGATTGCGGATTTAATGGAAACGGATGTTGTGTCCGTGAATACCAAAGATGATCAAGAAGAAGTTGTGCAAGCCTTCGTGCGTTATGACCTAGCAACGATTCCTGTGGTTAATGATCAGTACAACCTTGTGGGGATTATTACTGCCGATGATGCATTGGACGTTATTAAAGAAGAGGCCACGGAGGATATCTTGCGGATGGCTTCGGTGGTGCCGGTGGAAGGTTCTTATCTAAACACCTCGGTCTTCAACATGTTTAAGAGTCGCATTCCATGGTTGTTGGTGTTGATGATATCGGCTTCATTTACCGGGCACATCATTTCAAAAAATGAGACCTTGTTGTTAATTTTACCAACCTTGTATAGTTTCATCCCAATGCTGATGGACACGGCTGGTAATGCCGGTTCTCAAGCGAGTGCCATGGTGATTCGTGGCATCGTTGTTGATGATTTAAATATTAAAGATTATTTCAAAGTTCTATTTAAGGAAATGCAATCGTCTTTATTGACAGGTTTTGTTTTGTTTGCGGTTAATACTTTACGGATTGCCATTTTCATGCCAAGTGTTGCTTGGCAAATGGCACTGGTGGTGTCTTTTACGGTGTATGCAACCATCATTTTGGCCAACTTAGTGGGTGGCTCGTTGCCCTTGTTAGCACTTGTGTTTAAAGTGGACCCCGCTTCCATGAGTGGGCCCGTTGTAACGACCGTTGTGGATGCGCTTGCTTTAATCGTATATTTTGCGGTGGCAGCCATGTATCTCGGTATTTAAAGGAGGAGTAACCATGTTTGATTTAGATCAAATCAATGTTGAGTTGTTACAGAAATTGATTCATGAACGCAACATCAAAATGTTACGGACTCTTTTTGATGAATTAAATACGGTCGATTTGGCAGAGATGGTTGCCAATCTTGAAAACGAGGAAATTTTGTTTTTATTTAAAACATTGAAGCGTGATATCAGCGCGGAGATTTTCACATATTTACCACGAGAAGTTAAACAAAACGTCATCAAGTCTTTTACGAGCGGTGAAATCACAACCATGTTGGATAACTTGTATTCAGATGATATTGTCGATTTCCTTGAAGAGATGCCTGCCAATGTGGTGCGGCATGTTCTGTTAGCGGCGCGTAAAGAACAGCGTGATGAAATTAATTTACTGTTGTCCTATCCTCAAGATAGTGCCGGATCCATCATGTCGCTTGATTTTGTGGAGTTGGAATCAACGGATACGATTGAGCGGGCGCTGCTTAAGATTAAAGCACAAGGTAAAAAAGCAGAGACAATTAGTGTGTGCTACATCATTGATAAGCAACGCCAACTCGTGGGCACGATATCCTTGCGTGATATCCTGTTTGCCCAAGATGATGAGCTTGTTTCTGATTTGATGGATTTAGATATGGTATTTGTGGAAACTCACGATGACCAGGAAGAAGTTGCTAAGGTTTTTGCGCGTTATGACATGAGTGTGATTCCGGTGGTTAACGATGAGTTGCGTTTAATTGGGATTGTGACTGTTGATGATATCATAGATGTCGTACAAGAAGAGGTTACGGAAGATATTCATAAGATGGCTGCGATTGTGCCAGTTGAAAGTTCTTATTTGGAAAGCAGCGCGTTGACGATTTCCAAAAGCAGGGTAACCTGGTTGTTGATTTTAATGGTTTCCGCAACATTTACGGAGAACATCATCACAAACTTTGAGGATCGTTTGGCAATCATTCCAGCACTTGCTTATTTCATTCCGATGTTGATGGATACAGCCGGAAATGCAGGCTCACAATCAAGTGCCATGGTCATTCGTGGCATCTCGATCGATGAGCTGTCCGTCAAAGATTATTTCAAAGTGTTGTTGAAAGAATTGGAAGTGGCAGTTTTATCAGGTTTGGTCTTGTTTGTTGCCAACATGATTCGAGTTTACTTCTTCATGGATAATGTTGATTTTAAATTAGGCGTGGTTGTTTCGGCGACCTTGTTCTTTGTGATTGTGATTTCAAAATTGATTGGTGGTTTGCTGCCTTTGATTGCTAAATCATTGAAGCAAGACCCAGCTGCCATGGCGGCTCCCTTAATTACCACGATTGTGGATGCCTTGGCCTTGTTGATTTATTTCGCACTTGCAATCACTTTTTTACAAATTATCTGAGCGTTTGATATAATATGACTATGTTAAAAAAGGAGAGTGACATGGGTACACCACATAATCGTGCAAAAAAGGGCGACATCGCAAAGGTTGTTTTAATGCCAGGCGATCCCTTGCGGGCAAAGTTTATTGCGGAAACATTTTTAGAGGATGTTGTGTGTTTTAACGATGTTCGAAACATGTTAGGTTACACAGGTTTGTATAAAGGACATAAAGTGTCCGTTATGGGTTCCGGCATGGGAATGCCGAGCATTGGTATTTATTCTTACGAACTGTATGATCAATACGGTGTCGAGAGCATCATTCGTGTGGGTTCTGCCGGTGCTTATACTGACAAAGTTGATTTATATGATGTTATTTTGGCAGATAGTGCTTATAGTGAATCAAGCTTTGCGAAAACAGCGTTTGACTATGATGAAGCGGTGTTGGAACCTTCCGCATTATTGAATGAAAAATTGGAAGCAAGTGCAAAAGCTTTAAACATTCCAATCGTCAAAGGACGGATTCATTCTAGCGATGTTTTCTACCGTGATAGCAAGGTCACTTTTGAAGATATTTATGAGCAAACTGGTTCTGTTTGCGTTGAGATGGAGGCATTCGCTTTATTTGCGAATGCTAAGCAATTGAATAAACATGCGGCGTGCATTTTGACGATTTCAGATTCACTCGTAACGCAGGCCGTCACAACGGCTCAGGAGCGTCAAAACTCATTCACAGGCATGATGGAAATCGCGCTTAATGCAGCAATTGCACTTTAATTGATATTGATAACGTAACGCCCAAACCAAGTGGATCATCCCATGGTTTGGGTGTGCTTTGGTTGAAAGGGCACAATATTGGAAAGATAGGGTATTTTTTAGCTAAAAAGCCGCTTAGGGTCTTGCACAAATGGGTTTGCTATGATAACATAAAAAGGCGCTAATGTTTGAGGCGCAGGGGTTGGAGATGTACTCAAGAGGCTTAAGAGGTGCCCCTGCTAAGGGTATAGGTCGGGAAACTGGCGCGTGGGTTCAAATCCCACCATCTCCGCCATTTGAAAACTTAAATTATGGTCCAGTAGTGTAGCGGTTAACATGCCTCCCTGTCACGGAGGAGATCGCGGGTTCGATCCCCGTCTGGACCGCCATTCCATGCAGGTGTAGTTCAATGGTAGAACACGACCTTGCCAAGGTTGATACGGGGGTTCGATTCCCCTCACCTGCTCCATTTTTTCTACAACTCCTGGGGGTTGTTTTTTTATGAGTGTTGTTATAACTTTTTGATTGTGTTATAAAGTATGTGCAGGAAAGAGACAAGCTTATGAATTTACAGGTTTTACATGAAACGAATTTAAAACGTTACAATACATTACAACTGAATGTCATTGCGCATACGTGTTATGTGCCTTTGAATTTAAAAGGGGTTGAAGAAGCGATTGCGCTTGCGAAAGATAAGCGAATGATCCTGATAGGTAATGGATCCAATATTTTATTTACAAAGGCTTATTATGATGAGTCTTATGTGTTTGTGATCATGCATCGTTTGGATGCGATTGAGATTATCAACAACGAAATCATTGTCCAATCGGGTGTCAAAATGCATGACTTGGCGTGGTTTGCGATGGATAACCAAATCGGTGGCTATGAATTTAGTGAAGATATTCCTGGTACCTTGGGCGGTTCACTGATGATGAATGCAGGGCAGTGGGAATTTACTATTGGTCAGTACGTGCGCTGGGTTTCAATTTATAATTTAGACAGTCATAAAGTTCAAAAAATTATTCCAGATGAAGATTTCTTTAGTTATCGATATTCACGTTTTAATGAAATCAATTGCATTATTTTAGAAGTGGCGCTCAACATTCAACCCGGGGAGTACAATGATATCTTTTATCGGATGTTGGATTTTAAAAAAGAACGTTACATGAAACAACCGCGTAATTATCCAAATGCCGGGAGCGTGTTTAAGCGCCCGTATAAAAATGGTGAGAGCCTGTTTGTTTGGAAGTTGTTTGATGAGGTGAAGCTACGCGGTTTTCAAATCGGTGGTGCTAAGATTTCAGAAAAGCATCCTGGTTTTATTATCAACGTGGATCATGCGACACCAGAAGATTGTGTGGCCTTAATCACTGAAGCAAAAGCGCGTGTTAAAAAACGATTTGATGTGGATTTAGAATTAGAATGGCGTGTGATTACTTAAAATGACCGAGGGTCATTTTTTTTTGGACTTAGGACCCTTTCATATTTCTTCTAAATATGGTAAGTGATGGTATAATACAAACGAGGTGAATGGTATGAATAAAAGTGATATTGGTGTGATTGGAATGGCTGTGATGGGTAAAAATTTAGCCTTAAATTTTGCTGATCATGGTTACCGTGTATCGATTTATAATCGGACGACAGCTGTTGCAAGAGCGGTTGTGACAGAACACCAACATGAAAACATTGTGTTTAATGAAACCTTGGAAGCGTTTGTTGCGTCATTGAAGCAACCCCGCAAAATATTAATCATGGTGCAGGCAGGTCCTGCTGTTGATGCAGTCATTGAACAGGTGTTGGAGTTTGTGGAGCAAGATGATATTTTAATCGATGGTGGTAATTCTTATTTTGAAGATACACAACGTCGTTATTTTTACTTGAAAGAAAAAGGAGTTGCTTTCTTAGGACTTGGTGTTTCAGGGGGCGAAGAAGGGGCACGGTTTGGGCCAGCGTTGATGCCTTCTGGAGATCGTGAAGTGTATGATCAGGTGGGTGCGATGCTGGATGCGATTGCAGCGCGTGCGCAT
>LSQX01267140.1_pt1 | contig 28670 bp, 24 predicted proteins | sample 654561 | NCBI WGS metagenome assembly LSQX01 (sample SAMN04489861, study PRJNA283612) | anaerobic digester metagenome | isolation source: 4 biogas reactors fed with cattle manure at either 37C or 55C with and... | place: Denmark: Kongens Lyngby | collected 2014
ATCTTGAAGCCAGCATCGGCGTCAGTGAAATCGCCGCAAGCGTTGAAGTTACAACCGTGATGGTCACAATCCATCCCAACTGATTGAAAATCACGCCGGTCATTCCGCCTACGAGGGTGAGCGGGAAAAATACCGCCACCACAACGAGCGTGGTGATGATGACTGCCAGCCAGACTTCGTTTGTTGCATAAATTGCCGCTTCCCGCGGTGTAGCCCCCCGCTCCACATGGCGGGTAATATTTTCCAGCACCACAATGGCATCGTCAACCACCATTCCGATGGCAATGGAAAGCGAAGTGAGTGAAATCACATTGATTGAGCTTCCAGTGATAAACAGGTAGAGAAACGACACAATCAGGGATATGGGAATGGTGAGTACAATGATGAACGTAGCCCGCCACCGTCCCAAGAAGTAGAGCACCACCAGCACCACGAAAAGGAAAGCCCACAACAGGGTTTGCGAGAGGTTATTGATGGAGCCTTTGATAAAATCGGAGGTATCCATAATGAGTTGGAACTGCACATCGGGCGGAAGGCTTTTTTGCAGCTTGTCAACTTCCTTGCGCACTTCGCGGGCAACTTTCACGGTGTTGGCTCCCGACTGCTTCATCACGAACATGCGCAGCCCGGTTTCGCTGTTGATTTTTTCATCAAGCGTAATATCCTTTATGGAATCCCGGACGGTTGCCACATCCCGGATATAAACCGGTTTTCCGGCCAGGCTGCCCACAAGAAGATTTTCAATGCGGGAACTGGCGTTAAACTCTCCCTGCACACGAAGCTGATAATCAATCTGTCCCATCTTAACGCTTCCTGAAGGAAGGTTCATGTTTTCGGAAGCAATGGTATTCCCAATCTGCTCAATGGTAAGATTGTACGCATCCAGCAAGCGGGGGTCAGCATCCACATACACCACCCGTTTTGGCGCACCCATAATCCCGATGGAGCCAATGCCGTCAATCCGGTTCAGCGGGTTGACCACCTTTTCGTCCAGCAGTTTTTCCAGACCGCTGTAGCTTTCCTTGGCTGTAACCGCATAAAACACAATGGGCATCATGCTGGTGTTGAACTTGAAAATCCGCGGACGCTCCGCTCCGTCGGGCAATGTCTTGATTACAAGGTCAATCACATCGCGGATATCGTTGGTAGCCTCATCTAAGTTGGTTTCCCATTCAAACTCCAGATTAATAATCGACAGGTTATCTGTGGAAGTGGAAGTGATTTCCTTGAGGGCATCCACTGAGTTCAGCGCATCTTCGAGAATCCGTGTGATATTGGATTCAATATCGCTGGCATTGGCGCCCGGATAGGTTGTCATCACCGAAATATACGGCGGATCCATTTCCGGATACAGGTCAATCGGCATTTTCACCAGTGAATAAAATCCCATTACCATCACGGCAGTGAAAATCATCAGCGTGGTAATAGGTTTATTTACAGCATTTTTATATATACTCATACTTTTTGTTTTAAATAACTTTTTTGAAAAGAAGATCAGTTTCTGACTTCAACCTGAACGCCGTTAACCAAACGCGCCTGTCCCTGAACAATAACCTTGTCACCGGGGTGCAGCTCACTTGAGAAAACTTCAATATTATCATCGTAGCGTTTTCCGATGGTAACCGCCACTCTGCGCGCCACTCCGTTCTCTTCCACAAAGAGATAGCGGTCGTTTGAACCCTGCATTTTTAAAACTGCCATTCCGGGCAGCAGGAGGGCTTCTTCTTCATCCAGATCAAAGTTAACCCGCGAAAACATTCCCGGGCGAAGTATTCCTTCGCGGTTGGAAACAACGATTTCCACCTTAAAAGTCCTGTCAAGCGGACTGATTGTCGGGTGAATGCGATTCACCTTTCCGGTGAAGGCGCGATCGGGATAAACATCAACTTTGACGTCGGTTTCCATCCCTTTTGTTACAAATGGGAAATATTTTTCCGAAAGTGAAGCTTCAACTTTCAGGTTATCAATCCGAACAATGGAGAGCACAGCCGCTTTTCCAGTCTGCGTGGTAGGCGTACCCGAAAACATCTCGCCCGGCTCAAAATATCTTCCCGAAATGACTCCGTTAAAAGGCGCGACAAGCCGGGTGTTTTCCTGTAAAAACTCAACATTGGATTTCGCAATATCGTACTGGGCTTTCAACTGGTCATACTGCTGCTGGGCAATACTTCCGTATTTGGAAAGCGTGTCCAGTCTGTGAAAATCCGTTTCAAGATTTTTCAGCTGCACTTCTGCCTGATGCAACTGAGTCTTATCCATCTGCACCAATGTTGTTCCGGCGGCAATGCGGTCGCCCACATCGGCATAAATTCCTTCGATGCGCCCGGGTGATGCCGGCGAAAGGTGAACTTCCTCATATGGCATCAATGTGGCGGGATATTCCACCGAACGGGCTACCGTCTGCGGCTGAAGCTCCATCACGCGAACAATCTCCTTCTTATCGGCACTGTCTGCCACTGCCGTTTTTCCTTTCTGGTCTCCCTGCGAACATCCGACAAGCAAAGCGCCTGCAAGGATGAGTAAATTATAAAATTTAAAATTCCGTTTCATCTCTGACTATTTAATTGTTTAATATTTTTCCGGTTAATGTATTCAGCGCATTGTCTGCCTGAAGCAGTTCCAGCATTGCGGACAGGTATTCCGCTTCTGCCTGAAGATAGTTGCTGTCGGCAGTAGTGAGTTCAAGGCTCGAAATCATCCCCTGCTCAAATTTTCTCCGCAAATTCTGATAGACTTCGCGGGAAACTTCCACATTCTCCTTTTGCGTATTGTAGCTCTCCAATGCGCTCAGCAAGTTAAACCGCAACTGACTGAACTGAATCTCCAACTGCTCACCCAACAGCTCCTTGTTGTTGCGCGTTGTTTCCAGGTCAATGCGTGCCTGGCGTACTTTTGAACGGCGCTCGCCGCTGGAAAATACCGGAACGCTCAGCTGCAATCCGACCAAATGCTTCGGCGACATATCAAAAGCGGGTTTCAGTATTTTTTCCGTATAGTTGTAATAGCCCGAAAGCGTAGGCAAATAGTTAGATTGCTGCATGGTAATCTGCTTTTTCGACAACTCTTCCTGCAACTGCACCAATTGGAAATTTACATTTTGTTCCGGCTCAAACGAAGTTTCTCCGGCTGCTGCCGGATTCTCCTGAATGAAATCTGAAAGCGACTGGGTCAGTTCCAGATCGGTGTCGGCTGAAACACCCAGCTGAATCCGTAGAAGATTTTTTGCCATTTCGTGCTGGCGTTCGGCTGAGCGCACTGCATTGGAAAGGGAATTCACCTGCACCGACAACTGGTCAAGCTCAACTTTTTCCAAAATGCCCACCCGGACGAGTGGTTCGGTTTTCTTCTGAATTTCCTGAAGATTTTCGGTATTGGTCTGCAAAATCTTCATGGATTCTTCAGAAATCAAAACTAAATAATAGCCCTCAACCACCTGGCTGACAATATCCTGCTCTGTCTTTTTTAGATTCTTTTCAGTGAGCTTTTGAGCCAGTTTTGCAGTTTGAACTCCCACCAAATAGTTGCCGTTAAAAAGCAGCTGCCCAACCTGCAGATTAAAATTGCTGGTGGGCTTGATCGGAATTTTTGTGGACGGCATATTTTCATCAAACTGAATGCTGATTTCAGCCCCCATTGCATTCACATAGTCGGCATTGGCATTTATCTGAGGCAGTCCCATGGCAATGGTTTCCCACAACTTTTCCTGAGACTGGGTTACGGCAAGGCTCGAACTTTTTATGGTCCTGTTATATTCAAGTGCATGTTGTTTCGCACCTGCAAGGTCAAGCGTCAGTTTATCCTGCGCCTGCAAAGCGCCTGCAAACATAAAAAGCAGCGCCATGGTAAAAATCTGTTTTCTTCTCATAATACTATTTTGTTTTCTGTTTCTTACACTTTATGAATTGGCATTTTGTCAATTATATCAATTCCCGTTCGGGTAGAAATTCCCCTCATAAAACTGATGGTCAGATTCTTAAAAATATCCGGAATCGAATATTCATTCCGGGGGAAAACCCGCTCATCAATAATCAGGTTGGTTTGTTCATCAAATAATTTTGAAATGATTTTAATATCAATATCCTCTCTGAACAGTCCCTGACTGATACCCTTTTTCAGCAAATCTTCCATAAACCGGAGAGAACTGCTTGTATTTCTTTCGTGACTTATCTCCCATATTTTGGGATAAAACTTCTTCAAATCGTAATAAAAAACCGGATTTACAGTGTCCATCACTTTCATGCCCTCCTGCAGCAAACCCAGAAAAGCTTCAATCACATTTTGTGAAGACTCCAGAATTTCGTTTGTTTTCAGGTTGTGGTTGTCAAAAAGGGCATCCACACAGGAGCGCACTAACTCAGTTTTGTCTTTGAACAGCTCATAAAGGGTTCGTTTGGAAATTCCCAGGTCGGCAGCAATCTGATCCATGGTGATATTTCGAATCCCAAGCTGTAAAAATTGTTTTTTTGCTTTCTCAACGATTCTTTCCCGCATTGTAATAGTAAATTCAAAGGGTGCAAAGTTACAGGAAAACTTAAAACACCCTCAAAGTTTTCTGTAAAGTGAATGAAATTGTCGGTAAACACCGGATATAAATATAAAAGCAGCGACAGCAGTGTTTCTTAAACCATTGATATCAAAACAGGTGGATAATAAAAGACAAATAAAACCGAATATTAACTATTTGTTTCTTTAGCATTTCTTATCGGTGAACGACGATTGCAGCATATCAGCGAACAAAAGTGAAAATCGTAACAAAAATACTCCAGATACTGATTCCGTTGATGAAAAGCATTTCGGTTACACCGTTCACTCCGCTTTTAATCAGAGAAATAATCATTACAATCACCGTTCCGGCAATGATTAAAAAACCAAAAATGCCTAAAAACCGGAATTCTTGCAGAATTGCAGCCTGAAACAAAATGATAAGCACAGGCAGCGTAATAAATACCACTATAGCCAGGATGTTGTGAAAAAAGCGCTGCAAACTGGTTAAAATCCGCTTGCGACTGTATGGAAATATGTTGTGCGGCACAAAAGCGAGCATTGCCAGAAATGCAAAACTGTAGTCGATGTACTGTATAAACCGCTCATTCTGCCCCAGATCATAAAACTTGGAGAGCAGCCAGAAAAACAGGTAGTGCAATATGGCAACGGCAAAAAGCAAACGGGTATATCCCCTTACATAAGCTTTGCCGTACAAGCTTTTATTGCTCAAAAAACTCAAGGTGTATTTTTTCAGGTCAAATTCAATATGCTGAATAGTCCGCTTCACGCTATAGGGCAGCATCCCCGCGTAGAAAAATCCTACAAGCATGATTCCGAGTTTTATGAGCATCTGATTGATCATTGCAAAAGCTATTTTTTACTTTAAATATTTCCTTTTCTCCCGATTATTCATCTCAATTCCCCGGATTTCGGCAGGATGTTCCGCTATATATTTTTTTGAAGGAAGCAAAATGGCTGTTTCATCTCTGCCTGTTACAAATTGCGGAATAACAAATTTCAGATTTTGCGAGTCTGATGTTTGCTGGAAAATAACAAGCAGCAACTCATCACTGTGCGGCGAAACGAATCCTAATTGCTGTCCGGCAAAAACTTTCTCATTGATTTTCAGCTTTACATTGCCCGCCACAACATTTCTGTAGCAAATCAATGTACCGTCTGCATGAAGTACGGTAACCGAACTATTCCAGGTGTGATACCAGTTTTGCGGTTCGCCGGTGCGGTTTGCTCCCACAACTTCCACCACAATACCGGTGCGGCTTGCAAAAACCGGTTCCCCGGGCTTTGCCTGAAAACCGGTGGCATTCCACGAATCGGGCAAGGCGGTGCCCCAAAAGCCGGCAAGGCTTTTTACATCAAAAACGGAAACCTCATTTCCGGGGGCAAACGGTATCAGATAGGGAAAATCAAGATCGGGCAGCGACAGCGGATTTGATCTGAATATTTTTATCTGATGGTTGAACCGGGGCACACCGGCATCGGGATAGCGAAAGAGCGTAAAAAGCACATTGAAGCCCGGTTCCAAAAGTTTGACGTAGGGCAGCGGCTCGTCAAACGTGGTGTTTTCCAGATCGGCAAAATCGAGTTGAAGAAACAGCGGCGCCGGCGTGTTGTTGTAGGCAACAAACTCCACATCGCCCACGCTGTTATAATTTGCCTGAACTTCCACCGGCTGACCCTTCGTTTCAAACAAAACAAAAAGCAGCACGAAAGAAAAGGTGAACTTTTTCATGTTTTCAGGTAACGGGATATTCATTGTGAATATCGGTCAGCACCTCATAGCCGGTGGGTGTAACCAACACCGTATGCTCAAATTGCGCCGACAGTCTTTTGTCGATGGTGCGGGCTGTCCAGCCGTCGGTTTTATCAATGGTTGTGCCCGCCCGCCCCTGATTGATCATCGGTTCGATAGTGAAAATCATTCCGGGTTTCATTTTTGGACCGGAGTTTCGGCGCGCCGTGTGATCCACCTGCGGCTCTTCGTGAAAATCTACGCCAACACCGTGTCCGCAAAATTCATAAACCACGCTGAAACCTTTGGCTTTGGCATAACGGCTGATTACAAATCCGATATTACCAATATAGTTTCCGGGTTTCACCTGCTGAATTCCAAGATTCAAACAGTGCAAAGTAACAGAAATCAACTTCTGCGCTTCGCTGCTCACCTCGCCCACGGTGAACATGCGCGAAGTGTCACCGTAATATCCGTTGAGAATAGTCGTAATGTCAATATTGAGAATATCGCCATCTTTCAATATGGTTTCGACAGATGGAATACCGTGGCAAACCACCTCATTGAGCGAAATACAGCTCGATTTCGGAAAACCGCTGTAACCTTTTGTTGCCGGAATGGCATTGTGCTCAATAATAAACTCTTCGATTTTATCATCAATATATTCTGTGGAAACACCTGCTTTCACAAATTGGGCGGCATAATCCAATGTTTTTGCAGCCAGCCTGCTGCTCTCTCTGATTCCTGCAATCTGTTCCTGTGTTTTTATTATGATACCTGCCATAGCCTTTATTAATTTCGTGCAAAATTGGTGAAATTCAGCGTTTTTTCAAAACTGAAAAAACAGTTTGCACCAAAGCCATAGAAATCAACACCTTGAAAATTAATTCAAACAAAAGTTTTTTCCGAATTGGTATTATATGTCTATTCTTTGTGAGACCTGATAATTTGGTAGTTTTGTGGCGCTTCCAACATTTTTTCAGGAATAAATTCCTTTTTTTCGGTAAATCACTGTTTTTAAATATCCCGCTTCCGGGAAAATAACCGGATGGTCCACATCATGGTAAACCTCCTTTACAATCTGCCATTTTGGGTAATCACCAAATGCCTTCCGGTGTGTTTCCTTAAACTCCTCCATACCGATCCGGCTGGAGCAGGAGCATAGAATCAGATATCCGTTCCCGGCAGTCAGAGCTGCCCCCATCTGCGCTAATCGTTCATATTGTTTCAGTGCCTCCGCTATTTCCGAAGCTTTTTTGGCAAAAGATGGTGGATCGAGAACTACCATATCAAAAGCGCTGCGTTTTTGAATAAGCCGGGACATTTCCCTGAAAGCATCGCCCACAACGGCGTTCCACTTTCCCGAATCCAGATTATTGAGCAGCATATTTTCGTGGGCTACCTGCATCGCCTGTGCGCTGATATCCACCGATGTCAGAGAAGCTGCACCGCCCTTTAATGCATGTATTCCAAAACCTCCCACATAGCTAAAAACATCCAGTACCGTTTTGCCCCGTGCATGTTGCTGCACCCAATGGCGATTGGGACGCTGATCTAAAAAGAAACCGGTTTTGTGTCCCGACGCCGGGTAAGCAAAAAAGGAAACGCCATACTCTTCAAAACGTACTTTCCCTTCCGGTAATGCTCCGCCAATCACTTCGCCCTCGCTGAAAGGAATTTCACTGTTTTCCATCAGCTTTCTACTCCTGCGAAACACGATTTGCTCTAATTGAAAAATCTTTGAAATCAATGGTAGTAAGGCATCCAGATAGGGAGTCCAGATTTCGGAATAGATTTTAAATACGCCGGTTTTGTCATAAATATCCAGTACAATGCCGGGGAAACCGTCATTTTCACCATGAATGGCACGGTATCCCGACACATTTTTCAGCAAAGATTTTCTCAGAATGAGTGCTCTTTCCAGTTGCTCACTCAAAAAATCTTCATCGAAATTTAAATGCTGCCCTCTGTGTATAATTTTGATTCGAATGATTTCCGCCGGATCCCACAAACCGAAAGCGAAAGGTTTGTTGCTGCGCTGATCAAACAGCACACAGAGACTTCCGGGAGGCTGTGCACTGGCAGGTCCTTTTAAAATGCTTTGTTCAAAAACCCAAGGATGCCCTTTTTTGACAGCTGTTTCGGCTGTTTTTGCAAGCCTGATGGCGAGCGTTTCCGGAATTTTCACTACGCTTTTTTAACAAACTCCGATTTGAGAGCCATTGACCCGAAACCGTCGATTTTGCAGTCAATATTGTGGTCGCTGTCCGGATTTAGACGGATATTTTTCACTTTTGTTCCTGCTTTAACCGGTTTTGGCGCTCCCTTTACGGGCAAATCTTTGATTACCACAACGGAGTCGCCATCTTGCAGTTCGTTTCCATTGCTGTCAAAAACCTTATCCTCCATGCCAACCTCCTTGGGGTCAAACTCATAAAAACACTGGCTGCATACCAATAGATGACCCTGCTCGTAAGTAAATTCACTGCCACATTGCGGGCAAGGCAAAAGTTTGCTCATAATTCTTCAATTTTCAGCAAAGATATTAAAAATTGCCGGCAGTCAGAATTTTGGGAAGCTTGTCGTCGCCTAAAACAAATAACAAACTATTACTCAAGTTATTATACAATCATGAAAGTTATTGAAAAGAAATTTATTATTTCCCCCCCTACAACAGAAAGACCTTTGTGAGAAATGGTGAAACATATAATTTCACAAAATGCTTATCCGTATGCTTACCTCTAAGTGAGAGATTCTCAACCGCAGGTTAGGAATCTACTTGTGTGAAATTTACATCGAGGTAAAGTCGCGGATATACTTATTAAATTAATCCAAAGCTTATCTTTGCAGAAAACAATTTTTTGATGAAACACATCAACCATCTATCCACCCACTCCTATTTCATAAACCGTTTTGGAAAGCTTTCCACTTCGTTTATGTTCTACCAGATGCAGGATATTGCGTGGCAGCACGCAACAAAATTGGGCTTTGGCTATGATCATCTGAAAGAAGACGGGCAGTTCTGGGTGCTTTCAAAACTTTGGGTGAAAATCGGACGACGTCCGGTTTGGGGCGAAGATTTTTCGTTAGAAACCTGGTCGCGCGGCACTGACGGATTTTTCGGCTACCGCGATTTCAATTTTGTGGATCAGACGGGAAATAACATGATTCAGGCAACCAGCAGCTGGTTAGTGCTTGACGCCCACACAAAGCGCATTGTGCGATTGAATGATTTCAGCAACTTCCCGGAATATCAGGAATCTGCTTTTGGCGAAAATCCCAGAAAAGTGAAAGCTCCCGAATCGGATGCTGAACTTCATTTCACACCGGTGGGATTTACGGAAATTGACATCAACCAGCACTTCACCAGCGGGCGTTATATCGAACGAATCATCGACAGCTATGATTTTGATTTTCATCAAAAAAACCGGTTAATCGGTTTTGAAGTCAATTTTCTCAAAGAAGGATTTCCTGATGATTCACTTGCCGTAAAAAAACAGATTATTGACGAATCAACCCACCTTTGCAGCATCGTGCGCCAAAGCGACGGCGCCAACTTAATCTTGATGCAATTGAATTGGCAGGAAAGGGGAAGTTTGTGAAAAACTATCTACAAAACTTCAATATTTCTCCAACTTTTTCTTCCATTGGCAGATTTCCGTCAATCCAAAGGATTTTTGTACCCCGCTTTTCCATTCCTCTGAACCAGGTCATTTGTCGTTTGGCAAACTGATGAATGGCAATTTCCAGCTTGTCATACATCTCCTGAAAGGAGAGTTCACCGGTCAGGTGCAGGGTCAGATATTTATACTCCAGACCATAGTATATCAGCTGTTTGGGCGTAAGTCCCGAGTCTAACAATTTCTGCACTTCTTCAATCATTCCTTCATCCAGACGTTGTTTCAGCCGCCGGCTGATGCGCTCGCGCCTGGTATCGCGGTCAACCGCAATGCCAATATTCAGGCTGTTGACTTCGGGCAAAGCAGTTTCTGTCTCCGGATTTTCGCGGGCATACATTTCAATTTCAATGGCGCGAATGGCGCGCCGGTCTGTTTCAATATCGGTCTTATTGTGCAGCAGGGGTTTCAGCGCTTTCAGCATCACAACAAGCTCATCCAGGGATTTTCCTTCAAGCTCTTTTCGCAGCTGCGGATTTGGCGGCACATGAATCAGCTTATAATCCTTTAAAACCGCCTCAAGATATAAACCGCTGCCTCCGCAAAGAACGGGAGACTTTCCGCGATTGCGAATATCCAAAAACGCTTCTGCGAAATCGTTCTGAAAGCGATATACATTATAATGGCTTCCCGGCTCCTCAATATCAAGCAGATGAGAAGGAATCTCAATGCCATCCACAAAATAGTCTTCATAATCTTTTCCCGTGCCGATATCCATTCCGCGGTAAACCTGACGGGAATCTCCGGAAATGACTTCACCATTGATCTTTGCTGCCAGGTGAGCCGCAACAGCAGTTTTTCCGGTTGCGGTAGGTCCCAGAACTGTTACCAGATTATATTTTGAACTTTCAATTTTCATTTTCCAAAACTTCTTTCAGCAAAACTATAAATAATCGATCAATTGTGTGAATTCGCGAAAACATCGGACATGAAGAATAGATATGAAACAGTTAGTATTGAGTATTGAGTAGCATGTATCAAGACGAGGTAAGCCTTTTTTAACTCGCATAATGGAGATTCCATTAAACGCTGGCAAGTCTGATGACACTGCCAGATTATATTAGCACGAATCTGCCTGTTTATCTTGTCCCGCGGATGCCTCCCCGGATAAGCCACAGGCGCAATCCGGGGTAACACAATCAATTTCCCTGAGAGTTCAATCAAGCCCTCGATGACTCTCAAAATGATTGCTTATCTTTTGGTATCAGATGATTAGGCAAAATATTTCAAAAAAACGCTTCCATATCTGTAATCCTCATCACTACCTAATATCCACTTTATCTCCATCAATTTCAATCACCCCCCGCGAATTCCCCAACATCTTCTATCTTTGAGAAAAGTTGAAATTATTTGAATTATGATAAAAGAAGCTTGTGTTGAAACTTTTGTGCAGGCAATTTTAGCTGAAAAGAGAGGGGCAGACCGTATTGAACTTTGCTCGGAATTGTCATTGGGCGGGCTGACTCCGGCGCCGGAACTGATGAAGAAAGTCTGTTCTACACTGAAAACTCCGGTGATGGTGATGATTCGTCCGCGTGGTGGGAATTTTCACTATTCGGAAAAAGAAATCTTGCAGATGAAACAGGAAATTGACGTGGCTAAAAAAGCCGGTGCAGCCGGTGTAGTCTTCGGGATACTCACTCCAAAAAATCAAATTGATATTGAAAACACACGCTTTTTAGCAGATTATGCAGCTCCGCTACCCGTAACTTTTCATAAAGCCATTGATGTGCTGGAAAATCCTGTTGAAGGTGTTCTCACACTTAAAAAAATTCCCGGAATTACCCGGATTCTCACTTCCGGCGGAAAAGAGACTGCTGTTGAAGGCGCCGAAATGATAGGAAAAATGAGAGAAACAGCCGGGGAAAAGCTCAAAATAGTTGCTGCCGGAAAAATTACTGATGAAAACAGGGATGAAATCCGGCAACTTACCGGGGTTTCAGAACTTCACGGAAAACGAATTGTGGGCAGTCTGAATGAAAATGCCGAATAAAATGCCGTTTTATCAGAGAAAATAACTTTATCGCAACAACTGAACGTGAAAAAAGTAAGCCAATTTTGAGCTGTAAAAACCCACAATTTTCTCTCAAAAGCATTCTGAATAAAAAAAGTAGCAAAATAGGCTCTTGCATTATCCCGAAAGAATTATCTTTGCGCGACTAAAGTCCAAATTAAATTTTTTAAAATGAGGGGATCATCTTTTTTTGTTTCGATTGCAGCGCTGGTAGCAGTTGCCGTGTTATATATTCTTTATTTTACAAGAAGCAGTCAACCTGCAATTGAATCGGAAGTGAAAGAAGTTTTGGCATCGTCAGAAAACGTTTTGAGGATTGCTTATGTCAAAGCCGACTCGGTAATATTAAACTACGAGCTGGCTGAAGCTCTGCACGATGAGTTTGCAAAAAAACAGGAAGCATACAACACCGAGTTTGGAACCAAACGGCAGTCGTTTGAAAAGGAAGCTGCCGCATTTCAGGAAAAATTGCAACGCGGTGGTTTTCTCACCGAGCAGCGTGCCATTCAGGAGCGCGACCGACTTGTAGGAAAAGAGCAGGAAATTCTTCAGCTTGATCAGGATTTATCCGGGAAGCTGGCTGAATTGCAGGCTGCCAACAACAAGCAGATTTTAGACAGCCTGCTCAATTATCTCAACGAATACAACAAAAGACACAAATACGATTTTATTTTAAACGGTTCGGATGTTTTGGTGGGCAGTGAAGCCAACAACATCACTTCCAAAGTATTGAAAGCACTGAACGAAAGATATTCCGGCAACAAATAGAGCCGGCTCTCCCCGTTTCGAATTCCTGAGCCTCTGTTTTTCCGTTCCGGAATCCGTTAATTAATTTTCAACCTGTCATGTTTGCAGACCAATACCTTGAAAAAAATAAGGTTCCGGTTTTAGTTTCTGCCGTACCGGAGCCGGACTTGGGAATTTCGGTAGTCATTCCCTGTTTTCGTGAGCCTGATGTTTTGCAAACACTAAATGCTCTTTTTCAATGTAAATCTCCTGAATGCAATGCAGAGGTGATTTTGCTTGTCAACCACCCGGAAAATGCCTCCAAAGAAACTAAAGAGCAAAGTTTTAATACGAAAAGAGAAGTTCAGGAGTGGATTGCATCCCATCAAAAAGAGAGAATGCGTTTTTGGGTTGCCGGTCCGGTTGAATTGCGAGAAAAGTGGGCAGGCGCCGGTTTGGCGCGAAAAAGCGGAATGGATGAAGCCATCAGGCGCTTCAACGAAGTTGGTAATCCCGGCGGAATTATTGTCTCTCTGGATGCCGATACGCTGGTTGAAAAAAATTACCTCACTGAAATAGAAAAGCATTTCAACTCCAACCCGAAACATATTGGCGCTACCATTCATTTTTCTCATCAAACCAAAGGTTTGGGAGAAAAACAGATGAAAGGAATTCTTTTGTATGAAAAATACATGAAATTCTATAAGGAAGCTCTGGATTTTACCGGATATCCCCACCCCATGTTCACCGTCGGTTCTGCGTTTGCCGTTGTCGCACAGGCTTATGTGAAACGTGGCGGCATGAACCGGCGAAAAGCAGGGGAAGATTTTTATTTCCTGCAAAATCTGGTGCAGATTGGAACAGTAGGAGAAATTTCATCAACTGCTGTTTATCCGTCAGCACGCCTTTCAGACAGGGTTCCCTTTGGTACCGGACCGATATTGAGAAAATGGATGAACGGCGAAGAAGACCTGACCCAAACCTACAATTTTCAGGCATTTGCCGACTTGAAGTTTTTTTTCGACCTAAAAGACAAGCTTTTCCAAATAGCTGAGAATGAATACGAAAACTTTCTGAAACAAATACCTGAACCCGTTCGAAATTTCCTGATTGACGATAATTTCCGGACAGAAATCAATGATTTAAACAGTAACTGCTCAAAACTTTCAACTTTTCAAAAACGGTTCTTTCAGAAATTCAACGCCTTTAAAATTTTGAAATTTCTCAATTTTTCACATGGATTATTCTATTTAAAAGCCGACCTTGAAAAGCAGATTTATCTGCTTAACCGGGCTAACTCAGCTAAAACTTAGTGATTCCTTCCGGCTTTAGAGAACGAATCCCGATTTTATGATTATTCCCCGTTTGATTTGCAAAACAGCGCTTTAATTGCTGTTGATATTTATGGGTTGCTCCACTTTGGTTTTCAGCAGGGCGATATCCAGTACATCCATAATGGTGTTCACAAAATGAAATTTCAGCCCTTCCAGATACTCTTCCTTAATATCTTCGAGATTTTTCCGGTTTTCTTCAGACAAAATAATTTCCCTAATTCCCGCCCGCTTTGCTGCTAAAATTTTCTCTTTGATTCCGCCCACGGGAAGCACTTTCCCGCGCAATGTGATTTCGCCGGTCATGGCAATGCCCTTTCTGACTTTCCGCTGTGTGAATGCCGAAGCGAGTGAAGTAACCATGGTTATTCCTGCCGAAGGTCCGTCTTTTGGAATGGCTCCCTCAGGAACATGCACATGTACATCCCAGCCGGCAAAAATTGCAGGGTCAAGCTCTAACTGGGCTGCATGAGATTTCAGGTACTGATGTGCAAGCACTGCCGACTCCTTCATCACATCTCCCAGATTTCCGGTAAGCGTCAGCGTGCCTTTTCCTTTGCTCAGGCTGGTTTCCACAAAAAGAATTTCACCGCCCACTGCCGTCCACGCCAGACCGGTAACCACTCCTGCAAACTCATTGCCCTGATATTTCTCTTTGGAATATTCGGTAACACCCAGATATTCACGAACATCTTCCAGTGTCAGCTTCTTGTTGTAAGGCTCTTCCAGAACAATTTTTTTGGCAATCCTGCGGATGGTTTTGGCTATTTTCTTATCCAGCTCGCGCACTCCCGACTCGCGGGTGTAACCGTCAATAATCTTTTCGATTACTTTTTTCGGAAATGTTACATCGCCTTTATTTAAGCCATGGTTTTCAAGTTGTTTGGGAATCAGGTGACGTTTGGCAATTTCTATTTTTTCCTCTACAAGATATCCGCTCACCTCGATAAGCTCAAGACGATCGCGGAGCGGAGGCGCAATTGTGCCTAATGTGTTGGCTGTTGCAATGAACATCACCCGGGAGAGGTCATAATCAACTTCCACATAGTTGTCGTGGAATTCGGAATTTTGCTCAGGATCAAGCACTTCCAACAATGCTGCGGCAGGGTCGCCGTGAAAATGCTTGGAAACTTTATCCAGCTCGTCTAACATAAAAACCGGATTCGATGTTTTTGCCTTTTTGATATTTTGAATAATCCGTCCGGGCATAGCGCCGATATATGTTCGGCGATGTCCCCGGATTTCCGACTCATCATGCAGTCCGCCGAGACTCATTCTGACAAACTTCCGGTTGAGAGCGCGTGCAACAGATTTTCCAAGCGATGTTTTTCCAACTCCGGGTGGTCCATATAGACAAAGAATCGGCGATTTCATATCCTTTTTCAATTTCAGCACTGCCAGATGTTCTAAAATCCGTTCTTTCACAGTCTCTAAACCGTAGTGGTCCTCATCCAGCACTTTCCGGGCATTGTTCAGATCAAAATTGTCATCGCTATATTCATTCCACGGAAGGTCAAGCAGTGTCTGGCAAAAGGTGAACTGCACCGAATATTCTCCGGCTGCGGGGTTTAGCCGGTGAAGCTTGCCAACTTCTTTACCGAAAAATTTAGCTATCTCCTTGCTCCATTTTTTTGTTTTGGCTTTCTCCTTAAGCTCTTTAATTTCCTGCTCCACAGGACTTCCACCCAGTTCATCCTGAATGGTTTTCATCTGCTGGTTCAGCATATATTCACGTTGCTGCCTGTCCATGTCGGTTTTCACCTTCTTCTGAATATCATGTTTCAGTTCTAACATCTGCACCTCTTTCACTAAATAGCTGATTGCCTGAACACCACGCTCCTTCAGGCTTTCAATCTCTAACAAATTCTGTTTGTCCTCTACGCTGATGTCGGTATTGGAGCAGATAAAATTTATCAGAAATGTTGAATTTTCGATGTTCTTAACGGCAAAAGTGGCTTCCGGCGGAACATTGGCGGAAAACTGGGCAATCTTTATGGAAAGGTCTTTCAGTGAACCAACAATGGCGCTGAACTCATTGTCGTCATGCGGAAAAATATCGCTCAGCGGTGACACCGCAGCTTTGTAGTATGGGTCTTCTGACAGAAATTCGCGGATAGCATAACGCCTTTTTCCCTGAATGATTACCGAAGTTGAACCGTCGGGCATTTCCAATACTTTCAGGATTTCAGCCATCGTGCCAATGGCATAAAGGTCTTTTGTTTCCGGGTCATCAACGGTGTAATCCTTTTGCGCCACCGTTCCTAACAGCCGGCTTCCGCGATAAACATCCTGAATAAGTTTAAGTGATTTCCTGCGCCCTACATTGATAGGCAAAACCACACCCGGAAACAGCACCGTGTTGCGCAACGGCAAAACAGGCAACACATCGGGCACTTCGGTATTTTGTAAGTCGGCATCATCCCCGTCTGCAATGATTGGGATGAAATCTGCATTATCCTGCATCATTCTGTGTATAAAAATATTCTCTAATCCTGAATTCTTAAATTTACCCATACTTATATTTCTGTGCAATATTTATTGCTGAAATTTTGTAATTTCAAATGAGCATTCCTTTAGTCAATTGTCGTGCCAGTGTCTCAAACGCATGCTATACGACATAAGTTCACCGTTTTTTTGGGAAAGCGGACAAAATAGCATCTTTGGGGCACAAAAAAAGCTCCGGTTCCGGAGCTTTCATCATACAAGTCAAATCTCTTATTTTCTTCTGTTTTCCATGTGCTTTCCGTAGCGGCTCATAAACTTGTCCACGCGTCCTGCCGTATCCACCAGCTTAACCTTACCGGTATAAAACGGATGGGATGTATTGGAAATTTCAAGCTTGTAAAGCGGATACTCTGTTCCGTCAACTTCAACGGTTTCTTTTGTGGATACTGTAGATTTGGTGATGAAAGTATGCCCGTTTGACATATCTCTGAAAGCTACCAATCTGTAATCTTCCGGGTGAATTCCTTTTTTCATTTCATTTTATTTTTTGGATGGTTGCATTTATAAACTGCAATCCATTCCCAGTTCATTATTTATTTTTCGGTCGGCAAAGGTAAACATGTTTTTTAATGTTACCAAACAGCCAAACCTTTTAATTCACAGAATTTAATGTTTATTTTCCTGTTCCGCTGAAATCACAGGAAGCCTTGAGAACGGCTTGTTTCTGTCAAAAAGATAACGCATGGTATAGTGTGTTTTCATCTTTTTCCCGCCGACAGATTCATAGAGCGAAACAATTTTCGGGTTGAAATCGCCCGCCCACGAAAGTTCCATCTCCGTAAACCACGGTTTTCTGTACATCACCGGACGCAAATGCCAGAATATGGCGGCATCAATGCCGGAGCGCTGAAATTTCGGGACGATGCCGATAATCAGGCTGCGGGTACGTGTCATGGTTTTTCGCCACTTCAGCCACATCACATAGGGTAGATTCCATAATTTTATTTTCCCTTTCAGGCGGGATAAAATCTGATTAAAATCGGGAACCATCACGAAAACTGCAATAGGCTCCCCTTCATGGTAGGCATACCACACAAACTCCTCTTCAATCAGAAGTTTCCCGCTTTCCAGAAAATCTTTCAGGTCATCTTTGTCAATGGGTTTGAAATGTTTATGAAACTTCCAGGCACTGTCATAAACATAAGCAAAATCATCAATGAATTTTTCTTTTTCTTTCCAGGAGAAGTGCCGGAAACTAAACTGCGGCTTTTTTGCAACCCACTCTGCCACTTTCCAAAAACGATCGGGCAATTCCGGCAAAGTGGTATCCAGATGGTAACTATACTGCTCAAAATAAACTTTAAAACCGTACTCCTCAAAAAGTTTCACATAATATGGCGGATTGTAGGGCATGCCAAATCCCTGTGGCATATATCCGTCTGCCAGCAAACCCCAGTTCATGTAATTTTCACCAAAATTCACCGGACCGTCCATCGCCTCCATCCCGTTGGATTTGAGCCAGTCGCGGGCAGCATCAAACAGCCGAATGGCAGCATCCTGATTGTCAACACATTCAAAAAAACCACATCCCCCGGTGGGTTGCTCTGATGCAAAAGCTTTATCCCTGTTAAAAAATGCGGCTATCCGCCCCACAGGTTTTTTCCTTTCATTTAACAAAATCCAGCGCCTGGCATCGCCATTTTTAAAAGAAGGGTTCTTTGCGGGGTCAAAAATTTTTTCAATCATGCCTTCCAGCGGACAAGCCCAGTTGGGATCATTCATATATATCAGATGAGGAACTTTATGAAAAAGTTTCCTTGTCTTTTTGTTTGTAACTTCAATGAGTTGCATTTTATGTAATTAATATTAAAAGTTTTCAAAGAAAAGCTGAAACCCCGCCATTTGCAAATGACGGTTGGAATGTATTTTTTAATCTGAACCGTTTCATTTTTTTAATGAGGTTTTTGCCGTTATGAGCAAAGATAAATCTTTAATTTTAAATAATTTCAGCCCGTCTGAATTCTTTTCCGGAATCAAACAGATAGCGCATGGTCAAATGGGTTAACGTCTGGCGTGCTCCAAAAGATTTAAACAGCGCGTTCATCTTCGGATTAAAATCCCCCACCCAACTCATCTCCATGTCGTTATACCATTTCTTTCTCAACATGACTTTTTTCAGCTGATAAAAAACACCCGATTCAATACCTAATCCCTGATACTTAGGCACTACGCCAAGAACAATCACCCTGCAACGTGTAATGGTCCTGATCTTTTTATAATAAAGCATCTGAAGCATTTTCCAAAAGTTCAATTTCCCGGTTTTGATTTTTCTTAAAATCTGATTCAAATCGGGGATCATCATAAAAAATGCTACAGGTTTTCCCTCTTTGTAAACAAACCAAATGAATTCTTCATCCAAAATAAACCGCGCCTGGGCAAGCATCTCTTTCAGTTCAACACTGCTGGCCGGTTTATAATTGCTGTGTCCGGACCATGCCTGCTTGTGAATATCAATAAAATCAGCAATAAATTTATCCTGATTTTTAAAACTAAAATGCTCAAAGGAATATTCAGGCTTTTGGGCAACCCATGCCGCAATCTTCCAGAACCTGTCCGGCAGGTCCGGATTGGTTATATCCATTGAGTAGCTGTATTGTTCATAAAAGGTTTTCAGCCCGTAGCTCTCAAACAGCTTCCGGTAATAGGGCTTATGGTATTGCATTCCAAAAGTCTGAGGCTGAAATCCATCCACCAGTAAACCCCAGTAAAAAAAGTTTTCGCCAAAGTTTACCGGTCCGTCCATTGCTTCCATCCCGTTTTTCTGAAGCCACTTTTTTGCTGTGTCAAACAGTAAATTTGCAACATTTTGGTCATCAATACTCTCAAAAAAACCAAAACATCCGGTGGGCTGCTCATAACCCGAAGAGTAACCTGCATCATAAAAGGCAGCAATCCTCCCCACGCATTCTCTGTCTTTTTTCACAATCCACCGCTGTGCGTCTCCTTCCCTGAACCTTGCATTGCTTTCGGGATTGAACATATTTTCGATCATCATCCGCAACAAGGGAGTGTAGTTGGCATCATTCCTGCAAATTTTATCGGGCAACCGGTGAAACTCCTCAATAGTCTCCTTTCCCGACACCTTTATAATTTCCATAAATGAGATTTTTTCATTTTCAACACCACGAAATTATAAATAAAGCGTAAAAAAAAGAACTGGAAAATTCCAGTTTCTTTTTCATGCTGAGTTCCCCGCAGACAGTAATCAGATTATCAATAGTCTCCCGTATTTACTCGTTATTTACAGACATATAAGCAGTTTGTTTTACACTTAGGAAGCAGTCACATTTTTACACAAATTTAAAGAGCAGAAATATTTTTTCTAATTTACTTAACATATTTTGGGTTTAATATCTTTTTGTCTTATAATTGCACCGTTAATCAAAAAAATAAAATTATGAAAAAATGCAATTTGTTTCTTGTATTGCTTCTTGTGTCTGCGTTTTCACTAAGCGCCCAAAACACCACTTTCAACAAAGGTGACAAAGTATTGAACTTAGGTGTCGGTTTAGGCAGTTTATACTACGTTGGTGGCTCCTACAGCAACCGGATTCCACCGGTTTCCGGATCTTTTGAGGTTGGGGTTAAGGATGAACTGTTTGATGAAAACAGCTCTCTGGGTATTGGCGGCTACATTGGCTACACTGGCGCAAAGTGGGAAAGTATGGGATACGGATGGAACTATTCCAGCATCATTGTTGGTGGTCGTGCAGCGCTGCATTATCAGTTTATTGACAAACTGGACACTTATACAGGCCTTATGCTTGGATACAATGTAGTCAGCTCAAAATCATTCGGTTCCGGTTTTGGAGAATTTGGCAATTTAGCCGCTGCAAGCGGAATTGCGTACTCCTGGTTTTTGGGCGGACGTTACTACTTCAGTAACAATTTTGCCGGATTGCTTGAATTAGGATACGGCATTGCTTATCTGAATCTGGGAATTGCACTCAAGTTTTAATAAAAAAAAACCAGCTCTAAACAAGCTGGTTTTTTTTATCCTTTTATCTTTCCATTTTCAATTCACTACCCACGTACTCCCCGAATTCAGCAACTCATCCACCGTGCGAATTTTTGCCGATTTCTGTATTTCCTTAATCTGATCTTGCATTTCCGCGTCATAAGCCGGAGCGCCCACACTTCTTACAACTCCAAAAACCATGGGAAAATCGGGCAGTGCCATATTGATGAGCGCAAGATGCACTGACGGGTCAGACTCGTGAGCATCGTGAACGAGCACATCATCCATGGAGACACCATCTTCGCCGATTTTTGCAACTTTCAGTCTGCCCTTAACCATAATAATTCCTTTCTCATTTTCTGCGCCGAAGAGCATCGGCTTTCCATGTTCCAGCAACAGTTGCCGATCGACACGGTGAGCGGGATCGGTCACCTCATAGTGAGTTCCGTTATTGTAGATTACACAATTCTGCAAAATCTCAACCACGGAAGCGCCTCTATGTTGCGATGCCGCATGAAAAATTGACTCGTTAAGCCTGATGTTGTTGTCGATGCCGCGTGCAAAAAAAGTTCCTCTTGCCCCAATCACAAGCTGTCCGGGAATAAAAGGGTCTTCGATGGTTCCGTAGGGTGATGTTTTTGTTTTAAATCCGCGCTCTGAGGTTGGGGAATATTGTCCCTTGGTCAACCCGTAAATTCGGTTATTAAACAAAATAATATTCAAATCCATGTTCCTGCGGATGGTATGTATGAAATGGTTTCCACCGATTGCCATGCCGTCACCGTCGCCGGTTATTACCCAGACATTCAGCTCAGGATTTGCCATTTTAACACCCGACGCAACCGCAGCTGCCCTTCCGTGAATGGTATGAAAACCAAAAGTATTCATATAATAAGGAAACCTTGAAGAGCATCCGATGCCCGAAATAATGGCAAATTTCTCTTTGGGAATTTCCAATGCTGCCATTGTTCTCTGAACTGCATTCATTATGGCAAAGTTGCCGCAACCGGGGCACCAGCGCACTTCGTTTTCACTTTTAAAATCCTTTGCAGTGTATTTAATTTCTGTCATTTTCAATCCTCTAATAGTTTATTAATCCCCTCTTTCAGCTCTTTCACAGTAAATGGCAATCCTTTAATCTTGTTGATCTGATGATAGGCAAAACCGGGAATCTTGTCGCGAAGATACCCTGCAAACTGTCCCAGATTCAACTCGCATACCACGATTTTCTTATAACGCCCGAATATTTCTTCCGTATTTTTCGGAAGTGGTTTTATATAATTAAAATGCGCGAGAGCAACACTTTTTCCTTCATCAAGCAGCCCGCTCACCGCACCAACTAAATGTCCGTAAGTTCCGCCCCACCCCACAACTAACACATCACCCTGCTCTTTACCGTAAACTTCAAGCTCAGGTATCAGATCAACTACTTTCTGCACTTTTTTTTCACGGACTTCAGTGTTTAACTGGTGATTTTCAGGATCGTGGCTCACTGCTCCCGAAGCATTCTTCTCAAGCCCGCCAATACGGTGCTCAAATCCTTCCATTCCGGGAAACGCCCACTCTCTGGAGAGCATCTCCTCATCTCTCAAATAGGGTTTATAGGCAGAAGCATCTTTTGCTATGCGCGGAGTGATTGACTGGAGTTCCGCCACTTTCGGTATTTTCCATGGTTCGCTTCCGTTTCCGAGGAATCCGTCTGTCAGTAAAATTACCGGCAACATTCGCTCAAGTGCAATTTTGGCTGCATAATAGGCATAGTAAAAACAGTCGGAAGGGGTGCTGGCAGCCAGAACCACAACCGGACTTTCACCATTTCTCCCATATAAAGCCTGAAGCAAATCGGACTGTTCCGTTTTGGTTGGCAATCCGGTGGAAGGTCCGCCTCGCTGAACATTTACAATCACCAGGGGCAGCTCAGCCATAACAGCAAGACCGATGGCTTCCGATTTGAGCGCTAATCCGGGACCCGAAGTTGTGGTTATTGCTAAGTCGCCGGTAAAGGCAGCGCCTATAGCAGAAGCAATGCCGGCAATTTCATCTTCTGCCTGAAAGGTCTTCACACCCAAAGCTTTGTTTTCGGATAATGTGGAGAGAATTTCTGTTGCCGGCGTAATGGGATAAGAGCCTAAAAACAGCTCCAGACCGGCTCTTTCGGCAGCCGCAATGAAACCCCATGCAGTTGCCTGATTGCCGTTGACATTGCGGTATGTTCCCGGTTCAATAGCGGCGGGACGAACGATATAGGAAGGTGTCAAATGCTGAAGCGTCATTCCGTAATTGTATCCGTCATGCAACGTCTTGATATTGGAATCGACAACAATCTGCTTTTTGGCAAAACGTTTGCGAATAGAATCTTCAATGTGCTCCAGCGGTCTGTTGAACATCCAGCAGACCAGCCCTAATGCAAACATATTTTTGCTGCGCAAAACGCTTTTATTATCAAGTCCGAAATCCTTTAGCCCTTCCCGTGTCAGGCTTGTGATCGGAACCGCAATGTTTCGCATGTCGCTCAGATTACTCTCAGCGAACGGATCGTCGGTTTTATATCCTGCCTTTTCTAAATTTTTTTCAGTGAAAGTATCTGAATCGTATATAATCGTTCCCCCGGGTTCCATAAATCGTGAGTTGGCTTTCACAGCTGCCGGATTCATGGCAACTAAAACATGAGCATAGTCGCCCGGTGTGGCTATCCGTTTTTTCCCAAATTGCACCTGAAAACCGGAAACCCCGCCAACAGTTCCCTGCGGCGCCCTGATTTCGGAAGGATAATCCGGAAAGGTTGAAATATCGTTGCCAGTCAAAGCGGTAGCATCCGAAAAGAGAGTTCCCGTCAGCTGCATTCCATCGCCGGAATCACCGGAAAAACGAATGGCTACTTCTTCCAGTTCGATAACTTTTATATCACCCATTATTAATGATTTTTGGTTGTAATCCTTTCATTTTTGTGTAAAAACGACCACTAAGCTATTAAAACAGAAGTTGAGAACGGTTGCATATTTGAATTCAATATTTTCAGCAAAACAAAAATAACCTTTACTTAACAAGCTGACAATGACAAGTCAAACATCTGAGCCTTTTAATATCTTTGAAAGAAATTCAGTTTTTCAGACAGTTATGGCGTTAATTAAAAAACTTAAAGGCAAAACTCCGATCATCGGAAAAAATTGCTACCTGGCTGAAACAGCAACACTTATCGGTGATGTTTCCCTGGGAGATAATTGCAGTGTTTGGTTTAATGCGGTTTTGCGTGGTGATGTGCACTACATCAAAATCGGGAACAACACCAATATTCAGGACAATGCAGTAATCCACGCCACTTACCAAAAGTCGCCAACCAATATCGGAAACAACGTAACCATTGCCCATGGAGCAATTGTGCACGGCTGCACGCTGCACGACAACGTGATGATCGGAATGAATGCGGTTGTTCTGGATGATGCAGTGGTGGAAAGCAATTCGATTGTTGCTGCCGGCTCAGTGGTTACCAAAGGTACCGTTGTTGAAAGCGGAAGTGTTTATGCCGGTATCCCTGCAAGGAAAATCAAGGAAATCAGCCCTGAACTTTTAGAAAATGAAATCAACCGCATTGCCGGTTCCTACGGAACTTATGCAGGCTGGTATAAAGAGTAGCCGGTTTCAATGCACTTTTGAGAAATTTTATATTCCAAAGCACTACTTTCTAAATAAATTAAAATCTTTTTGTCAAAAAATTTCCGTTTTTCAAAAAGATTTTGTTTTTTCGTAATGAAATCTCATTACAAAACAGCAGAAATTATAAATGATTTTATGAAACCAACTTTTCTAATACTCGCAGCAGGAATGGGCAGCCGCTTTGGCGGGCTTAAACAGATTGAGCCGGTGGGACCCAACGGCGAAACGCTGATTGACTATTCCATTTATGATGCAATTCGCTCAGGCTTCGGCAAAATTGTATTTATAATCCGGGAAAGCTTTTCCGAAGAATTTAAAGCCCTATTTAATGCAAAGCTGAAGGGGAAAATTGAAGTAGATTATGTGTTTCAGGAACTGAATGCCCTTCCCGAAGGTTATTCACTGCCCGAAAACCGAACAAAGCCCTGGGGAACAACCCATGCAATTTTAGCGGCTAAAAATGTTATCCGGAAACCGTTTTGTGCCCTGAATGCAGATGATTTTTACGGATATAATGCCTGTAAAGCGATGGCTGATTTCTTGAAAACATCTTCCGGTTCAAGTGAGTATTCGATGGTTGGCTATAAACTGTCCGACACTTTATCTGACTACGGCACTGTTTCCCGCGGAGTTTGCAATGTGGATGAAGACGGGTTTTTGAATGCAATTACGGAAACCGTCAAAATTTTAAAAAAGGGCGGAGAAATTATTTCTATTGAAGCAGATGGGAGCGAAAAGAAACTCTTGGGAGATGAGAGTGTTTCCATGAATATCTGGGGATTCAAACCGTCAGTATTTCCACTGCTTGAAGAAAATTTCACCAATTTTCTCAAACATCATATTCACGAACCCAAATCGGAGTCATTTATACCTTCAGCAGTCGCTGACCTGATTACCGGCGGACAGGCAACCGTCAAAGTGTTGAGAGCGGACTCTCCCTGGTTCGGAGTAACCTATAAAGAAGACAAACCCCGCGTGGTTTCAAGAATAATCGAATTAATTAATGCAGGAGAATATCCTGAAAAACTATTTTAAACAATATTGCCATGAGTTATGATTTGAAAGAAATTGCAAGCCATTTTCAGCTTGAAGGAAAAGTAAAAGAGGTTTTTGCACTCGGGGAAGGTTTCATCAATGATACTTTCATAATAAAAACGGAAGGTGATTCTCCCGACTATATTTTACAGCGGAAAAACAAGAGAATTTTTTCACCAATTCCGGCGATGATGGAGAATATTCAGAAAGTTTGCAGCCACATCAAGGCAAAGGTTGAGAAAGCAGGCGGCGATCCCATGCGCGAAGCGATGACGGTTATCCCCGCCAAAGACGGGAAGCTGTATCACCTTGATCAGGAAGACGAATACTGGGCTGTGAGTCTTTTCATTGATGACACTGTTGCGTATGAAGCTGCCGAAACTCCGGAGCTTGCCTACGCCGGTGGAAAAGGAATCGGAAAATTTCAGACATTAGTTTCTGATCTGAAAGAGCCGCTTACCGATATTTTACCGGGCTTCCACAATATCCGTTTCCGGTATGAGCAGTGGGATGCTGTTTTGGAGAAAGACCCTGTCGGGAGGAAAGCGGCGGTAGCGGAAGAGATCGAATGGATTGAAAGCCGACGCAAAGAGATGATGGATTTCTGGAAACTTGTAGAAACCGGTGAAATTCCAACCCGCGTGAGCCATAATGATACGAAAATCAACAATATTCTTTTTGACAAAAAAGGTGAAGTACTATGTGTCATTGACTTAGATACAGTTTTGAGCAGTACGGTTCTGAATGATTTTGGCGATGCAATCAGGTATTATACCAATACCGGTAAAGAAGATGACACCAATCTTGAAAATGTTTCGATGGATATGAAGATATTCACCGCTTTTGCGAAAGGATATCTTGAAGAAGCAGCTTCATTCCTGACAGAAAAAGAGTTGGAATACCTTGCATTTTCAGCAAAATATATCACTTACGAACAGGTTCTGCGCTTCCTGATGGACTATATTGACGGTGACAATTACTACAAAACAAAATCGGAAGATCACAATCTGGTTCGCACACGCGCCCAGTATAAACTGCTGACCAGCATTGAAGAGCAATTTGAAGAGATGAAGAAAGTTATCGAAGAGTTAGTTTCCATGCAAAAATCGTGAATCAGAGCCGGACGGTTTCGGCATTCACTGTCTGACCTAAAAACAGGGCTGCTTTTCCGTTGAAATTTTCGGCTGCCTCGGTGGTTTGAAATTTTATTCTGCCATTTTTGGACAACTTCGACTCAATTTCCGGATGGCGGAAAAGATAGTCCTGCAATTTTTCGGCAACAATTTCTCCCTGCTCAAGAATTCTGATATTTTCAGGAACAAACTTCTTAATCTGATTGATTAGCAAGGGGTAATGAGTACAGCCCAAAATCAGGGTGTCAATATTTTCATCTTTTTGAAGAATATTGCTGATATTTTTCCTGACAAAATATTCAGCGCCACCGGAGTCAATCTCGTTATTTTCCACAAGCGGAACCCAGAGCGGACAGGCTTCCTGCACCACCGACTTCACACTTCCGCCCGCCCATTTTTTCAGCTCAATGGGATAGGTTTCCGACTGCACGGTTCCCGGTGTGCCCACCACACCCACATGCCCGTTTTTTGTGATTTCACTCACTTTTTCCACACTTGGGCGAATCACACCCAGCACTCTTCGTTCGGGTGCAATCACCGGCAAATCCAACTGTTGGATATTCCGGAGCGCCTTTGCGGAAGCTGTGTTGCAGGCAATAATGATTAACGGGCAATTCTGACTGAACAGATATTTTACCGCCTGCAGCGTATATTCATACACAACGCCAAACGACCGTGTTCCGTAAGGAGTGCGGGCATTGTCTCCTAAATAGAGAAAATCATAGCGGGGAAGCGCGCGCACCAACTGCTTCAAAACAGTTAGTCCACCATAGCCGGAATCAAAAACACCAATCGGGGAATTTTGCATAATTTTGAAATGTCTCCTTTTCTTTAGCGTTCAAGAACCATGTTGTATGCCACATCATAAAACCTGCCCAGATTTGACCAGTCGAAATGGAGAGAAGCCTCCTCACTGCGATACCTCAGCGCAATGCGCTCACGCCGGCTCATATTGACAAACCGCATCATTATATCGGCAAGGTCATCGGCTGTACGGTCAAAGTCCTTGTGTTTCCTGTCGATGATATACATTCCCAGTTTTTCGTTTTCAAGAATATGCCTGCTGACGTAATCTCCAAAACCGGCAAGGTTGCTTGTAATTGAAGGCACACCGCTGGCAAGACATTCAAGCGGAGTGTATCCCCATGGCTCATACATGCTGGGAAAAATACCCAGATGGCACCCCCGCACAAACTGGTTATAATCCATCTTAAACAGGGGATTGGAAGTGGAGATAAAATCAGGATGGTAAACCACTTTTACTCTATCTTCTCTCTGATTAATCAGGTTTGCCTGACGAAGAAAATTGAGGATTTCATCTTTGGAATCATCAACAAGCGTATGGGTAACGATTTTTGGCAGCTGATTGGTTCTCCAGGTCTGCACATTGCGCCTGAGCTTAAGTTTCAGGTAATCATCCACCATATTGCTCAAATCCGGGAAAGCGTAGCCCTGACTGTTCGACGTAATTTCCGCATACAACCTCCGCCCTACCTGCTCTTTTATTTCATCGCAAACTTTGTGAATATCGTCAATCATTGCTTTGGAATGCAGCACCGTGGGATTGAACGTATAAAAAGGCTTTTTAGTAATGAAAAAGGCGATAACGGTCATTTCGGAGTTTGCCTGCTTCATTTGCCAGTTGAGCCTGGCGAGCGCTTCAAGAGTCAGGTCAAATCCCTTGTTGTGGTATTCATACCTGCCGGAAGTGAAAAAGTACAAGGTGTTTTCAAGGTCGAAAGAGTAGCTTTGGAAAAAATGCCCCATCACAAACTCGTGAATCTCCTCCTTGTAGGCAAGATGCTGGTTTTGAACCTGATGAAGCACTTCAAACCGCTGAATATTCAATCCGTTCGGGAGAATCTGATCAGGTGTTCTCCCTAAGAGATGTGTACATTCCCTACCCGTCAGCTCGCTTACGGTGGTAAACAGATGTGAGCCGTGCGCAGCGGCACGTTCTATCTCAACAATGGGTTTGATGTTGAAATTGACTGCCTCCTTTTCCCAGTTGTAAAAAGGAAGATGGTCATAAAACATGTTGTCATTCATTGCCAGATAGCGCCCCAGAATTGTGGCGTGCGTTGTAAAAACAATTTTGACATTCAGATTTTCCTTGCGGATTCCCGGAATAGCCAAGCCGGACATCCACTCATGGAAATGTGCAATAACCCTGTTTGTACAAATTTCGGTGGTGCACAGATACTTCAAAAACTCTTTAACCTGAAAGCTGAAAGCAGCAACTTTATCAATCAGCTCATCCTGCGCAGGCAAGGAAATGTGGTAATCCTGCCAGGCAAAATGTTTGATTTCGCTTAACTTGTCAAATACTGAATAGGGATTAAAGAGCACCACATATGGTCTGCCTGAAACCGTCCACTGTCCGTAGTGAACATCAAATCCTC
>LSQX01030896.1_pt1 | contig 28653 bp, 22 predicted proteins | sample 654561 | NCBI WGS metagenome assembly LSQX01 (sample SAMN04489861, study PRJNA283612) | anaerobic digester metagenome | isolation source: 4 biogas reactors fed with cattle manure at either 37C or 55C with and... | place: Denmark: Kongens Lyngby | collected 2014
TCAATACGAAAATGATAGTATATTTTAAACATTAATAAATGAGTATGATTTCAGAAAAGCTATCTATTAAAAAGTCACTAGGTCCAAAGCGGGCAATCTCGATTACCAAAAAGTAACTGGGCAAGCTTCGATAGATAGTCGCTACTATATGGCTAATAATGGTGTCACTAATTTAGGTAAATGGGATGGAGGTTACGGTGTGAGTGCTATTGATCCCAATGTGTTTTATGATGAAGAAGGGATCCTCTGGATGCTCTATGGCTCTTGGAGTGGTGGAATATTTATGTTAAAACTCGATGAATCTACAGGGCTTCGTGATTACTTTTATCGCTATGAAACCAAATGGAATGGTACACCTTTTAAAAGTGCCATGACCAGTGATGAATACATGGGGATCCATATAGGTGGTGGCTATTATGTTAGTGGTGAAGGGGCTTATATTCAATATTTTAAAGATGCTGATGGAAATGGATATTACTATCTCTTTGTAAGTTATGGCTTTTATAGCCCAGATGGAGGCTATAGTATGCGTGTGTTTCGAAGCAAAGATGTGAAGGGTCCTTATGTAGATGTCGATGGAACGCCCGCACTTTTCAGTAAATACATATATAATTATGGACTCCAAACGGACTATGGCTTTCCTATCATTCAAAATTACAAATGGAGTTTTTGGGAAAGCGGCAGTGCAGAAATTGCAAATGGACACAACTCATTGTTGCTAGATGAAGACGGTTCTATGTATTTGATTTACCATCGCAAAATGGACAATGGCACACCGTGGCACAATGTTGAAACTCATCAGTTGTATTTTAATAAGATGGGTTGGCTTGTGGCTGCCCCCTTTGAGTATCGGAAGGGATTTGGCATGCAATCCTTGGCTTATGATGCATCTAAAATTGCAGGATCCTATAAAATCATCACTCATGAAGCTTATGCGCAAGCCGATGGAGTATACCCTATCAACACAGAAAAAGATTTGCAGTTGAATGCAGATGGTTCAGTGTCAGGAGCTTATAGTGGATCGTGGAGTTATGATTATGCAAATGGAAAGCAGTATCTCACTTTTGAGTTAGCTGGCACTGTATTTGAGGGTGTTCTTCTTGAACAGCAACAAAATGATGTTGGTAAATCGACCATCACTTTCTCTAGCATGAATAAAAATGGTTCTCAAGCATTGTGGGGTTATCGTGTTCCTAAAACCGAAATCCTCAATGAAATCAAATACCAAAGTGAAGCCAAACGAATTGGTGCCATAGATTACAGCACGGCTTGGAATGCCTATGATTCTTTTGAAAAAGTGAGTGTTTCTGATGATTTTGTTGTAGAATTTGATTTTATCAATCGTAGCAAAGCGATAGAAAACTGGAACCATTGGGTTTTAATTTTTAAAAATGGTGAAAACACTTGGTATTTGCGAGCCGATGCCTTTTCTGTAGAAAGCTTTAGCACTAGTGTAGGCTATTATGGTGTATGGGGTACGGATTGGACATTGTTTCAATCGATCTTCAAAGATGCTAAAGTAAAATTACGAGCCGTCAAAGACGAAAACACCATTAATGTTTATGCCTTTTTGAAAGGGGGGGCGAGTGATGGTAGAGATTCTCTTGTTTATCGAGTTTCTTCGACTGATGTTCCTTCTGGTGAATATGATATTTATTTAGGAGTAGATCAGGCCTATTTAGAATTGAATTCTGTTCTATATGGTTCTCAAAGTGATCGTATTTTTGTGGGTACACTCGATGCTGGAGGCGTGTATAATGCTGGATTTGCAACTCAACAGACTCGAAGTTTTGAGGCAAGCGAGGATTTTAATATGGTATTTCATTTTAAGAATTTCGGCAATGGAGGTGCTTCAGAAAACTGGGACAACTATATAGTTCGCTCCACTGCAGAGGGCAAAACTACATTGCTTCGAGCCGATGCTTATGCTATGGACAATCCAGGAACATTTAGTTACAGCTATGACTGGGATTGGAGTGATTTTAATGCAATTATGAGAAATGCAGATGTTGAAATGAATATATCTCGAAAAGAGGATGTTGTGTCGTACAAAACGCTTGTCACAGCAGAAAATGCTAAAACTTATCGTTACGATGCTATTCATTCTGGAGCCTCGACCGAAAATATGTCTATTGGATTGACTTGCGAAAAGAGTGGTGTAGATCTTTTAAAAGTTATAGTTAAAAATACAATAGGGGACACTGTCCATGCTCCTACAGGCACAATAAAACAAAGCAAGTCTGCTTGGAATCTCATGCATAGGCCTATGTTCAGTGCTAACATCTATAAAAACACCTTGACTTTTACGAATCCTATGGAAAGTTTTGTTAAAATTCATGTTTTTGGAATTAATGGGCAAGTGATTCGAGACTACTCTGCTATTTACTCCGCAAACACTCATAGAGTGGATTTGAGTGATATAGCTCAAGGACAATATTTAATTCGAATCCTTTCTAATAATGCCAAAGAAAACTTCCTCATACGCATTCAATAGCCTACTTATTTCTCTCCCACTCAAGCCCTGTAAAAACAGGGCTTTTTTTATTGGTGCTTATAAATAAGCCGTGTTCGAAGTATGTTTTCCCAACAAAGTAAGCTAAATCAGTTTTACTAAATTTAAAAGGTCGCTTTCAAGAAAACAAATGATTTTAGAACTCTTATAAGTCCGGGGCTCTATAAAAATACGGAAATAAAAAAAGACCAGTAATTTGACTGGTCTTTTTTAAGCTTTTTTGAATTAGCGTTGAGAGCGAGCTTTATCACCATATTTAGTAATAAGGTCTTCTTGCAAATTACGAGGTACTGGGGAGTACTTAGCAAATTCCATGGTGAACTCTGCTTTACCTTGAGTCATAGAGCGAAGGTCTGTAGCATAACCAAACATTTCAGAAAGAGGAACTTCTGCAATGATGGTAGTGTAGTTTTGTTCTTCTGAAGTACCAGAAATGTTACCACGGCGTTGTGACAAGTTCCCAACAACAGTTCCCTGGAATTCTGTAGGTGTTTGTACATCCACTTTCATGATAGGTTCTAAAATTTGAGCCCCTGCTTTTTCAAAAGCTTGGCGGAATGCCATACGAGCACAAATTTGGAAAGCCATATCAGAAGAGTCCACATCGTGATATTGCCCGTCTTTAACTTCCATTTCGATACCCACTACAGGGAAACCAATCAATGAACCAGCATCCAAACAGCTTTGGAAACCTTTGTCACAAGAAGGAATATATTCTTTGGGGATACGACCACCCACCACAGAACTTACAAAGTTGTAAACTTTTTCGGAATCGCCTTCGACTTCCATAGGACGCATTTCACCCACAACTTTCGCAAACTGACCAGAACCACCGGTTTGTTTTTTGTGGGTATAGTCAAAAGCCGCTGGGCGAGTAATGGTTTCACGGTACGCCACTTGTGGAGCACCGGTAGCCACATCCACTTTATATTCACGACGCATCCTTTCGATATAAACATCGAGGTGCAATTCGCCCATCCCTTTAATAATAGTTTGTCCACTTTCTTTGTCGATATAAACTTGGAAAGTAGGGTCTTCTTTGGTGAAGCGGTTCAAAGCTTTAGAAAGATTCGATAAATCATCTCGGTTTTTGGCTTCGATCACCAATTCGATCACAGGATTAGGGACATGCATAGAAGTCATATTGTAGTGCAAAGTACCATCGGTAAAAGTAGTACCAGAAGCACAGTCAATACCAAACAAAGCAACAATATCACCTGCTCCGGCTTCTGTGATTTCTTCCATAGTATCGGAGTGCATGCGAACCAAACGACCCACATTCACTTTTTTTCCTGTGCTCATGTTAATAATAGTGGCACCCTTTTTAAGAGAACCTTGATAAACACGGGTATAAGTCAATTGTCCGTAGCGGTTATCGACCAATTTAAAGGCATAACAAACCAAAGGAGCATTGTCATCGTTAGAAAGTACAACTTCTTTTTCGTTATCATTAATATTTAGAGCAATATTTTTAACTTCGGTAGGGTTAGGTAGAAAATCAGTCACACCATCTAGGAGTTTCTGAATTCCAGTGTTTTTGTATGCGGAACCCATAAAAATAGGGGTGATTTCTAAATCGATAGTGGCTTTACGAATAGTGGCTTTAATCAAGTCTTGGTCGATATCATTGTAGTTCCCTTCGAGGGCTTGTTCCATAATATCGTCGCTATAATCAGCACAACAGTCGATTAATTTGACGCGGTATTCGTCGGCAAGATCTTTAACATCTGCAGGGATTTCATCTTCACGGATATCTTGTCCACTTTCGCCTTCAAAATAATAAGCTTTCATGGTCACTAGGTCCACCACACCTTTTAACTTATCTTCAAGTCCAATAGGCACTTGCATCACACAAGGCTTGTGGTTGAGCTTTTCTTCGAGCATTTTGGCAACGCGAAGAGGGTTTGCACCAGAACGGTCGCATTTATTGATAAAAGCGATTCTAGGAACATTGTATCTGCGCATTTGGCGATCTACAGTAATAGATTGGGACTGTACTCCAGCCACACTACACAACACAAGGATAGCACCATCTAACACGCGAAGAGATCTTTCCACTTCGATAGTGAAATCCACGTGACCTGGGGTGTCAATCAAGTTAATAGTAGTGTCTTTCCAAGTAGCATAAGTAGAAGCGGATTGGATAGTGATCCCGCGTTCGCGTTCGAGCTCCATATTATCCATAGTGGCACCGACGCCATCTTTACCGCGAACTTCATGCACAGCATGAATTCTGTTAGTGTAGAACAAAATGCGTTCGCTAAGAGTTGTTTTACCCGAGTCAATGTGAGCGGATATACCAATATTTCTGTGATTTTCTATGTTTTTCATAATGATTCCATGGATTATGGCTGATCTTTTGATTGTTTAGGCCGCAAAATAGTAAAAAATCAATAGATACTCAAGCCTTTGTTTTAAAAGAAGTCTTTTTTTGCATTTCAAACGAATTTCGTCAATAAATTCACACTTACAAAAGCAAAATAGGAATACTCTATTTTTGATGGTGTCTCACCGGTTAAACCCAAAATAAAACGACCCACTTAGCACTATTCCCTTGAACACCTTAGTTCAAATATCTCGTCTCTGTGATGGATGTGCTTTGCGAAAAGTGTTACATTGAGCCTGTCGAAGTGCGTGCCAAAGATGCTGGGACGCGGGTTTGAAAATTGGGATGCGATATTCTGCAAAAATCGTGCCAGAAATGCTGAAATTTGTGATGGATGTGCTTTGCGAAAATTGTGCCAAAGATGCTGGGACGCGGGTTTGAAAATTGGGATGCGATATGCTGCAAAAATCGTGCCAGAAATGCTGTTTATCTTTAAGCACTAAATACTAAGTTCTTTCCATTTTAAAAAAGCCAGGCGTGTGTGAGACTTCAATAAAAGTTTTGTTCGTTTGAAATTGATGTTAAAAAGTTTTTTGTGGCTTGTTCAGTTGAGTTCAAATCCGTCGATGGAATCTGTGTTTTGTATGGAGTCTTCTATGGGCGAGTGGTCGTTGAGAGCTTTAAAATAGGCGTTCGCTGTTTTCCCGACACCGAGTGTGTCAAAATAGGCGTAAGTCCCGCTCCCGATGGATCCTAAAATGGGGATGAATCGGAGTAAGGCTCGTTGAGTGAGTTTAGAAGAGTGATGGAGTCCAATTTTTTTGATGAGAGAGAAAACGATGGGAGAAGAGATTCTGTGTATGAGTATTCGGGTGCCGGTGCGTACTGAAAGGTCTCGAACGATTTGAGCGGCCGAGTGTCTAAATAGGCACCATATCATGGTTTCTCGGTTTAATACTGCAATTTGTCCATAAGTGGCTGCAATATCTGCAACTAATTGGGCTTGGATTCGCCAAATAGCGGTGAGGTCGGGGATAATAGTGAAGACTCCTATAGGTCCTCCAGGTAAACTGAGCGTTGCACTGTATAAGGCAGATTTTTTTGTTGCTTTTTGTATGAGTTTTTTGACTTTCTTTTCTGGGTTCTTGACCGGACACAAAAGAGAGTCTGGAATTTTAGTGATGAAATCAAAGGCTATGGAGCTCGTTTTTTCTTGGATATATCCTTTTAAACCTTCGCTTTCTGTGTATATGTCGTTTTCCATCATGTGCCTTTTAGATTTTTTATGGGGAGTAAAAATAGTCCTTCTAAAATCTATATTTTTTTTCTCTAAAAGCTTATAAAAATAATTTAGCCAATCGACTGGCAAAAAAACCTTTGATCTCTTGTTTTATTGGCCCATTTTTTTGAATCCAAAGTTTTATCACTTCGTTTATCCAGTCTTTGTTACAATGGATATTCTGGATTTGTGCAATGGTTTTGCCCGATTCTGTGATAATTTGGTATTTTGCTTCGAATAAAAATGGGAGGCTTTCTCCTTTTAGTAGGATTTCTAAAAAAATGCTGTTGATTTTGGGGTCCACTTTTAAAGAATAAATTTGTCCCAATTTATTTAGGGTTTCACTTTGTTCTAGGGCCATTTTTAAGGCTTCATTTCGAATACCCATTTTATCGCGGTAAAGTTAAAATGTCTATGCCGTTTTTGGTTTTGACTACGGTGTGTTCCCACTGAGCCGATAAAGAACCATCTCGAGTCACTGCAGTCCATCCGTCTTGGAGTGTTTTGGTGGCGTATTTTCCAATGTTGAGCATAGGCTCTATGGTAAATACATGGCCAGGTTCTATAAAGTAATTTAATTCTCTATTCCTAAAGTGTAAAATGGTGGGGGCTTCATGAAATCCACGACCAATACCGTGTCCACAATAGTCTTGTACTACACTGTATCCGTATTCATCGGCTAAGTCATGGATTTTTTCTCCAATATCCATGTAACGGGCATTTGGCAAAGCAGCGGCTTCTATTCCTACTTCTAAACATTCTTTGGCTGCATTCACAAGAGATTCGGCCTCTTTGGATACTTTGCCCACCTTAAACATGGCACTAGTGTCTCCGTGGTATCCATTCAAAATAGTGGTGATGTCTATATTTACAATATCACCTTCTTGGAGCACAATCCCGGCGCTTGGAATCCCATGGCACACGACCTCGTTCAAGCTAATACAGCTGTTTTTAGGATAGCCATTGTAACCCAAACAGGCAGAGCTGCCTCCGTGTTGGATAGTGTATTCACCAATAAATTCATCGATTTCTAGGGTAGAAACACCTGGTTTGCAGAGTTCACCGGCCCGAATTAGTGTTTCTGCAGCCAAAGCACCGGCACCTCGTATCCATTCTATTTCTTTAGGGGATTTTATTTTGATTTTCGCCATTTTAGTCCTCTTGGTGTTTTGCTTTTGACTCCCAGTAAAAGCGATCTAATAAATAGGCCAATAACTCTTTGTCTTCTTCTAATTTAGCGAGTTCATCAACCAAACCTAGGTAACGCCTCATGCGTTCTTGTGAGCGTTGCCCCAAAGCTCTTTTGTGTCTTTCTAATAAAACTCGAGTTCGTTCCTGGGTTTTTTGAGCGATAATAGCTTCTGTAATAGGAGGCATTTTTATAAATTGAATCCCAAAATCTGCAGCTGTTTTGTGAAGTTCTATTTCTTCTACAGGAGTGATTAAAGAAATAGCTAAACCGCTCCTGCCTGCTCTAGCAGTCCTGCCGCTACGGTGTACATAAATTTCATGGTCTTCTGGGTGATCAAATACAATCACATGGGTCACATGCGATACATCGATCCCACGAGCCGCTACATCGGTGCAAATCAAAATAGGGAGTTTCTTATTTCTAAAATTTTGGAGTGTTTTTTCGCGTGTTTTTTGTGGAACATCTCCAGAGAGTGCCCCTACTGTGAAACCATAATTGGAGAGCACTTGTTCTAAATACACCACATCTTTTTTCATATTGCAAAAAATCATGCAACTATCAGGGTTTTCTAACTCTAGGATTTTAATGGTTAAAGAGTCTTTTTCCATAACATCACTTATATAGTAACGATGTTCTAGATTGTTGGCAATCACTTGATCGTAGCTCAGGGATAAAAACTCTGCACTGGGGCGTTGGAATTCTTTGGCTAAACTCTTTACAGTTTGGGGGATAGTGGCACTAAACATGGTGCAAGCGATTTCTCGGGGTAAAAATCTCCGAATGCGTTTCATGTCGGGATAAAAACCCATGGAAAGCATTTCGTCGGCTTCGTCTAATATTAAATCTCGAATGGATAAAAAATCGATGTTCCCTCTTTGTGCATGGTCTAGTAAACGCCCTGGAGTCGCAACAATAATGTGAATCCCTTCGCGAATGGCTCGCAGTTGAGCGTCATAACCCACACCACCAAAAATAGCGGTAGAACGAATCCCTGTATTGGCAGACAAGAGCTCTATTTCTCTTTGGACTTGCAAGGCAAGCTCTCTGGTGGGGACCAAGATTAAAGCTTGAGGGAATAAGTGTTCGGGTTCAATGATTTGCAAGAGTGGGAGCACAAAAGCCCCTGTTTTTCCAGAGCCTGTTTTGGATTGGATAAGCATGTCTCGTGCCTGGAGCATGTAGGGAATCGTTTTTCTTTGCACAGGCATAAGCTCGGTCCAGCCATGAGCACTTAATACTTCTTTTTGTGAAATAGGAAGTTGCTCAAAAGTATAGTCGGGGAGTTTATTTTTGGGCTCAATGATTTGGATTGGTGTCAAAAAGGGATTTGTATTGCTTTGTGTGTTTTCACTCATATTTTCTAAATTAGAAAAAAAAACACTCTTTGGCTTTTAATTAATATACAGTCCAAAAGTATTCAAGCCCAAAACTTATAAAACCATCTATGGTCGAGCCGCCAATAATAGTGGGCGAAGTGGTGGCACTTGCCGAGGGATCCTTATCTAACATGCGACCACGGCTAGCAAGGCCTCCTTTGAGGTTGATGCTCCAATGGTCAAAAAAAACAAAATGCGAGCCCACACCTAGAATCACACCCCTATATGCGTTTTCAAAGTTAATTCGTGTTTTGTAGTATTGCGACGCTTCTCGGTCTTTTTTAAGGGCAATATCTTCGTTAAAAAAACTATACTGAAAACCTAAAAATGCATAAGGAATACTCCTTAAAAAAGAAGCACTTTCAAAATTTTTAGATAAAGTCAAGTGAATCCCTGTCTCGTGTCTTTTGAAACGCCAGTGATCTAATTCATTATATAAGGTGTCTCTGGTGTCTATTTTTACTCGGTGAGAAGAATAGCGATAAAAAAACTCTCCTCCAATAAAACCATACCACACTCGCCCAAAATAAATGGAAGTGAAGGGGGCTTTGTCTTCGACAAAATTCCATAAACTCAAAGAATCTGCCGTGATTCGATAATTTTTGACTCGACTGTTCAGTTTGCTTTTGTACCAAGAATGAGGGGTTAAAGGGAATTTAGCTTGACCAATACCATAAGCAGCACCAACCCAAGTCTGGTGTTTGGGGATTTCTGAGTAAAATGGATCGGGCTCTTCGGCTTTTTTTTGGCGTTCTTTACTGCTCAATCGTCTGGTTGCTTTTTTATTAAAGAAAGTCTTTACAATAGATTCACTTTGTTCTAGAGAATTGGAATACTGAGTTAAAAACAAGAGGTTTTTGGGTGAATTGCTCTGCTCTTCTAGAATAGAGGCATAAATGCCTCCATCTTTTTGAGTTAAAAAAAGCACTGTTTTGTCTTCGAGTTGATTTAATTTTTGAAGCATGATGGGGTTTCTGGCTCGAAGGTGTTTGGATTCTAGGTGAGGTGCCATGTTGTCGTGTAGCCAAGAAGCATAGCGACTAGTGATGCTGTCTCTTTCCCATTCGCCAAAGACTCGACACTTGGGTTCTCCAATGCTTGGGTTTAACCTTTTTAAGGCCAAACAAAATTCTTGAGGCTGTATTATCAAGTTAGAATCTGGACTCCAAATTAAAATATCTGGATTGGTCCAAATGGTATAATCTCCTTTATAAATGATTTGCTTTGCATTTGAAAAATTAAAGGCCAAGGTGAAGCTCAAAAAAAAGAAAAATTTTTGCATTAAAAATCTCCTGCAGCCATTTCTTTTTGCATGGCAAGGACCAGATTTTTTATGTTCTTTTGAAGTTGTTCAAAACTTAAAGAATGAGTGTAGGGCTCTTGCCATTCTATTATAGAAGAGACTAAGGGGCGTTGTTTTTGGTTGTCCCATAGAGTATAAGAGGCTATAAAGCTTACCGACTTCACTTCGCTTTGAATTTGTGTGTTTTGTGAATGGAGTTCATAGTCAAAATAATAAGCTCTACTCAGGTCTGTTCCAATAATAAATTCGTGCAATAAAAGCAGATAAGGTGGGTTTATAGAATCTGTTGAAACCACTGAGCCTTGTTCGGGGAATTTTCCTTTTAAAAATATAGAGTGATCCAACTGAAAACTTTCTTCTGGCCAAGAGCTTTGAAGGCTATCAGGAAGCAAAAGGCTATTGGGAAAAAGGTTGTGGAGTTCCGCATAAAAAGTTTTGGACATCCAAGGGTCTATAATAGCATGAATGCTATCTGGCGGGAGGCTCAGGCGATTGGCAAACCATTTTTCTCGAGTCAAAATAAAAGCGTTTTCAAGTCCAATAACAGCAATAGAATCGTTTTTTGTGATTTTTTTTTGATAAGAAGGGTGTGCTACACTCCATTTAGATGCAGTGCAAGAAACAAAAAGCAGAAAAAAGAATAAAAAACTTAGGAACCAAAGTCCTTGAAAGATCGACTGGGTTGGGGCATCCGTTGTTTGCTGTATTTTCCGGTGTACCATTCGATATCTCCTTTGGGTTCCACAAAATAAACTTGTCCAATTCGAACTCCTGGATACACTCTAATGGGGTGTACCACAGCAATTTCAAGCGTCCAAGTAGGGTAGTGGCAAATGACCTCTCCATTTTCTAATTTTTCAAAACCCCATCCTAAATCACCAAAACCAGCCGTGATATGGGTATTTATCCCTAAACGCCCTATGGAGCTTCTGCCTTCAAACATAGGGATGTAACTATGGCTGATGGCAGATTCATTGGTCATTCCAATATATAAAATATTGGGCTGTAAAACCAAACCTTCTTCGGGAATAATCAGGTGTTTGGTAGGGTTGTCTTTTTTCATATCCAGACATTCACCCTCTTGAAGCTCATAAACCATCAAGTTTTCATTAAGTGTGACATCGATACTATTGGGAGACAAGTGTTTAGGTTCAAAAGGTTGAATGATTATATCTCCATCTTCCACCGCTTTTTTGATCGCATTTCTAGTGAGAAACATTTTGAAGCCCCCATTTTTCTCTGTATTGGTATATTTTATCTAAAATGGATTCTGAAACATTGATTTTTTGACGATTAGAATCATCTTTTAAAAATTGTATAATATCATCGATGTCTATAATAGAATATGCTTTGATATTGTATTTTTCTTGCACTGTTTGAATGGCAGATAGCCCTGACTCCAGTTTCTCTTTTCTATCGACAGAAACGATAAGGCCAAGTACATTCACCCCTTTAATTTTAGACAGAAACTCCATGCTTTCATGAATCGAAGTGCCGGCGGTAATCACATCTTCTATGATCACTACATTTTTGGGGCTTTTGTAGGTGTCTCCCACGAGCAAGCCTCCTTCACCGTGGTCTTTCACTTCTTTTCGATTGTAAGTAAAGCTAAGGTCTATTTGATGTGATTCGGCAAGTTTCAGTGCAGTGGCAGCACAAAGAGGGATGCCTTTGTATGCAGGGCCAAAAAGATTATCTGCTTGTCCAGCAAAATGTTTCACAAAAGTGCTTGCATAAAAAGAAGCCAAAGTGGATATAGAAGCCCCGGTTTTAAATTCTCCAGTATTCACAAAGTAGGGACTTTGCCTGCCGCTTTTAGTGGTAAAATCGCCAAAACGAAGGGCACCACTTGCCACCAAAAATTCAATAAAAGTGTTTTTATTGTTCAACATGGATTAAACTCCCATTAACATTGCGAATAGATTAGCAAAAACATTAAAGGATTCACTCGCATTATGGATAAGGATTAAAACAATGAATATCAAAAGACAAAAGGCCAAATACCAATAAGTGGCTTTTTTAAAACCTTTGATTTTAAACTTGAAAAACAACCAAAATACAACACTTAAAATAGCAGCAAAAATCCATGCTGTAGATGAGTTTAAAGGGTTGATCTGGTGTATGGCAAAAACAGAAGCGATGCCTGGAACAAAGAAAAATAAAATAGAAAGGAGGCTTAAAAATGCAAAACCAACAAAATAAGAAAAACCTTTTTCTTGGACGACGCGGGCTTCATCTTTTTTGGGTGCTTCTGGTGATGGACTTTGATTTGTGTCAGAGTCTATAGATGGAACATTGAGATCAGAAGGATTTTCAAGAATTTCTTTGTTTGAAGGAAGTTCTTTTGGATCCAGTGTGTTTGGGTTTTGTTCGGGATCGCTTTGCATAGAGGCTCCTATAATATAAAAGTACGGCCAGCGTACACAAATATGCGTTGTTCTAGCCAAAGTTTTAAGCCAGAAGAAAGGGTGCGTTTTTCAATATCTTTACCCAGTTGAATAAGCTCTCCAATACTCACAGTCTCTGGGACTCGTTCTATGTCTTGAAATATAATTGGCCCTTGGTCCAAATCTTCTGTAGCAAAATGAGTGGTAGCACCAATGACTTTTACACCTTTATGCCATGCTTGGTGGTAGGGTTTTGCTCCTTTAAATGCAGGCAAAAAACTGTGGTGGATATTGATGATTTTATATAAAAAATCTTGAGTAAAATCGGCACTTAAAATTTGCATATAACGGGCAAGCACAATGCCATCTGTTTTGGTTTCAGAAATAATTTCTCTAAAACGGCCTTCTTGGACAGATTTTTCTTGGTTGCTAGGAACATAATAAAAAGGCACTCCAAAAGAGCCACCCACAGGGCCTAAATCAGTGTGATTGCTCACAATGCAGCTAAATTCACAGGCTAGGGCTCCGTCTCGTTGTTTGAGCAAAAGATCGTACAAGCAGTGGTCTGTTTTACTTACAAATATAGCGATTCGAGGTGTTTTTTTGGTGTTTAGCAGATTCCATTTTAATTGGTACTCGCTTTCTATGCTTTTAAGGTGATTTTTCACTTCTAAAATACCAGCTTCTTCGATTTCAAAGACAGCCCTCAAGAAAAAAATCCCAATATCTTTTGCGGTGTGTTGCTTTAAATCGATAATATTAGCACCTGCTTTAGCAAGTACTTGGGTAGTCACAGCAATAAGCCCTTTTTGGTCGGGACAGTGTATCTGGAGGATATATTTCATTAAATTCATGGGATAAATTTAATAATTAAATTGAGAGGCTGTGTGTTGAATTTAATTTTTATGGGATTGTTTAGCATTTAAACAAATGGCTTTTACTCGCATTCTCCTAAGTTATCTAAAAAAAACAAAAAAACGATAGCTTTATTGCAATGGCTTTTAAAAGTAGTCCTTTGGCGGATATGTTATTGTGTAGCTTTATATTCAAGCTTCTTAGAGGTGTTTTTAGAGATGTTTTTGTGTTTTAAACAGATTTTTTGCAGTTTTAGCTCGTTGGAAACTATTTTTAAAAAATAGAAAGAAGAGATTTTGGAGCCATTTTGATCATTTATTGATTTTTTGAGCATAAATAGCACATTTTATATAGAACTTCTTGAGTATTTCTATTGAATTTGAATATAAATCTTGAAATGCCTTTGAATCTTGTAAAAAAGAAATGAAAATTCATCCATTGACCAGAATCTTGCTAAATTAAAAAGAGAAAGGGAATTTATGCAAAAGCGAATAAAAGAATATTTATGGATTTTGATCTATTTGATTTTTGGTCTTTCTACAGTAGAAGCTAGTTTTTTTGAGCTCCGTACTACCTTGGATATTGGTCTTAATGGTGCCCCTAAAGCCTCTTTTTTTGCACTAGATACTGTGGATCGTTATGCTTCTAATTGGCGTGCACTTCAGATTCCACTTGAAAATGGAAGCTCTTACGAACAAATCCATCCTTTTTTTCAGCTAGATTTAAAGGCTGCTTATGAAAACTTTTTAATACACATCGAAGCTCCTTTACGCAAAGATTTAGAAGCTTGGTACCAATCCAAATACAGTACTAATTTCACCTTATCTCCGAGTGAATTAGACATTAATGTGCCGAACAAGGCTTATGCAATATGGACAAACCAATCAGGATTTGTGCAATTGGGGCGTTTTAAACCCGATCTTTCGCCCACACCAAACACTTTAGCTATTGGAGGTGCACCTCATCACGATGCACTTTTGTGGCGTTTTGAGGCCAGTATTTTTCGTTATGATTTTTTGTTATCCTCTTTAAACCCTTGGTTGCATGGAACACCAGAAAAAAAAGGTGAAGCCTATCCAGAGGGTTCAGAAGCTTATTGGCAAGAAACGAGGAGCATGGACAATCAAAGGAATCGTTCTTACACAGAAGCTCATAAAAACTTAGCATTTCATAGCTTGGGTGTTGATTTAGGCTTTTTTTGGATTCGATTCATGGAGCAGAGTGTCATAGGGGGGAGGTCTTTGGATTTGAGGAGCATCAACCCTTTTATGTTTTGGCACGACAACTATGCCAATGGTTATACCAAAGCGAGTAGTTTTTTCGAATGGGGTTTTAGACCACAGAAATCATCTCAATTTTATTGGCAAATCAACTTAGAAGATATTGCAAGTCCTGTCGGAGAATCTGGAGGAGCCACTACTCGAAGTATCATTAGCTATCTCACTGGCTATAGGCAAGAAATAAAAACAGCAAGCCATGGGGATTTTATGTATAGATTGGATGTGGTTTACACCGATCCAGCACACAACAACCAAGGGCTTCCACTATTAAAACAGAGCAGCCGTCGAATGTATCGCAGCAATTACCGCAAACAAAGTGATCCAGATTTTGCAGATTCTTATTTTGTGGATTACCCTCTAGGTTATCGCCGAGGTCCAGATGCTTTAGACATATGGTTATTTGGAGTTTGGGAGCAAAAATCTCATAGAATCCAGCTCGAAATGGCATATTTAAGGCAAGGAGACAAAGACTTATACACAGACTATGAATTAGCGATAGCAGCAGATAAGGGGCTTTCTGGAATAGTGGAGACCCGTTATCTTGTCGATGTGCTTTACACCCAAAACTACAAGCCATTCCTCCAATTTTACTTTGGAGGAGGTTTTTTATGGGTCAAAAACAGAGAGCATATTGCTCAAAATTCGCAAAAAGATTTTTGGATCCGATCTGGGCTTGTCTTTTCTCATCTTTTTTTTAAAGGAAAGCCTTAGACACCTAGTTTATTCTTGTGTTTTTTTCTATTTTAATAAATGTGTTTGAATCCTTATAAGGCCTATATATTGTAGAGACACATAAGTACAATACAAGATATAGTATTTACGGGCTCAAATCAAGCACTGCATTTATCTATAGAGGTTATCATGGCAAGTATTGGCACTCCTTTGACTGAATCTGCAACTCGAGTTCTCTTTTGTGGAGCAGGAGAACTAGCAAAAGAACTTGCGATTGAGATGATGCGTTTAGGAGTAGAAGTCATTGCGGTGGATAGGTATCCAAATGCACCCGCCATGCAGGTAGCACACCGATCTCATGTAATAGATATGTTAAATGGAGCAGAACTTCGTCGCGTTATCCAGCAAGAAAACCCACATTATATTGTGCCCGAAGTCGAAGCCATTGCCACCGATGTATTGGTCGAACTAGAAAAAGAATCATTTCGTGTGATTCCAACCGCCAGAGCCACTCAACTCACCATGAATCGAGAGGGAATTCGTCGATTAGCTGCAGAAACTTTAGGGCTTAAAACTTCTCCTTATCGTTTTGCCGAAACCTTCGAAGCTTTTAAACAAGCTGTTCAAGAAATAGGCTTTCCTTGTGTAGTCAAGCCAATCATGAGTTCTTCTGGACACGGTCAAAGTGTGATTCGTTCAGAATCCGATATAGAAAATGCATGGGATATTTCACAAAAAGAAGGTCGCGCAGGTGCAGGAAGAGTTATTGTAGAGGGTTTTATAGATTTTGATTACGAAATCACCCTTTTAACAGTACAGCACATAGGCGGAGTTTCTTTCTTAGAACCTATTGGACATTACCAAGTCGATGGGGATTATCAAGAATCATTCCAACCACAAGCAATGAAGCCAAACTTATTAAAAGAAGCACAAAATATGGCACAAAAAATCACGGAAGCTTTAGGTGGTTACGGTATTTTTGGTGTAGAGCTATTCATCTCTAAAGACAAAGTGTTATTTAGTGAGGTTAGCCCGCGTCCACACGATACTGGAATGGTGACCTTGATTTCACAGGATTTATCGGAATTTGCCTTGCACGCTCGCGCCGTACTGGGGCTCCCAATTCCAAATATTGCTTTTCACGGCCCTTCTGCCTCAAAAGCTATCGTTTGTGAAGGAGATTCTTCACAATTGCGATTTGAAAATTTATCTGAAGTACTGTCTCAAACAGACACCTCCATTCGTTTATTTGGAAAACCAGAACTCAAAGGAAAACGCCGAATGGGGGTATTATTAGCTAGAGGAAAAAGCATCGAAGAGGCCCTTCAAAAAGTCAAACAAATGCGCGAAAAGATGAAGGTAAAATTATGACAACAAATAATTCATGGCGAAACTTTAATGCAGGTGCTTGGCAAAACGAAATCAATCTCAAAGATTTTATACATACCAATATTAAACCCTACTATGGAGATGAATCTTTTTTAGAAAAGGCTACCCCTAGAACTCAGAAAATAATGGAAAAAATCAACGCTTTACTAAAAGAAGAGCGAAAGAAGGGTATCTTAGATGTCAGTTTAGATGTAGGCACTTCAATCACAGCACACCAAGCAGGTTACATAGACAAAGATTTAGAACTAATAGTAGGGCTACAAACAGACAAAGCCTTAAAAAGAGCCATTGCTCCCAATGGTGGGATACGAATGGTTGAAAACGGTTTGCACGCCTATGGTTACGAGGTGGACCCTCAAATAAAAGAAGTCTATTCAAAATACAGAAAAGACCACAACCAAGGTGTTTTTGATGTTTACAGTCCAGACATAAAAGCTTGCAGAAAATCTGGAGTGATCACAGGGCTTCCAGATGCTTATGGTCGAGGCCGCATTATTGGAGACTACAGAAGGCTTGCCTTGTATGGATCCGACTACCTTATTCAACAAAAAATCTTAGAAAAAACACAAACCGATTTCGATGAATTTAACGAAGACACCATTCGTTTAAGAGAAGAGTTGTCAGAACAAATCAAAGCACTCCAAGAATTAGTCCAAATGGCAAAAAACTATGGTTTTGATGTGAGTCAGCCCGCGTCTAACGCCAAGGAAGCCATACAGTGGACCTATTTTGCCTATTTAGCAGCAGTCAAAGAGCAAAATGGAGCTGCCATGAGCATTGGTCGAATTTCTAGTTTTTTAGATATTTATATCGAAAGAGACTTTGCCGAAGGCACGCTCACAGAAATCGAAGCCCAAGAACTCATAGACGATTTAGTCATCAAACTTAGAATTGTCCGTTTTTTACGAACCCCCGAATACGACGCTTTGTTTTCTGGGGACCCCACTTGGGTTACCGAAGCCATTGGTGGCATATCCGAAGACGGTCGCCCGTTAGTGAGCAAGAACAGCTTTAGATTTTTACACACTTTGTACAACTTAGACCCCGCTCCCGAGCCAAATTTAACCGTTTTATGGTCTGAGCAACTCCCCGAAGCTTTCAAAAAATACTGTGCCAAAGTTTCCATAGAAACCTGTGCCATCCAATACGAATCCGACGATTTAATGCGTCCACGATTTGGAGATGACTATGGGATAGCCTGTTGTGTATCGGCCATGCGAATAGGCAAACAGTTACAGTTTTTTGGAGCCAGAGCAAACCTAGCCAAAGCCTTATTATATACCATCAATGGTGGAGTGGATGAGCTGAGTTTGGAAAAAGTTGCCACTGGATTTGAACCCATCTTAGACCCCATTTTAGACTACGACACCGTCTTAGAAAAGTTTGACAAAGTCATGGATTGGCTTGCATACACTTATGTCAAAGCCTTAAATGTAATCCATTATATGCACGACAAATACTATTACGAACGCATAGAAATGGCATTCCACGACCGAGATGTTTTACGAACCATGGCTACAGGCATCGCTGGTTTATCAGTAGCGGCCGACTCTTTATCTGCTATCAAATACGCCAAAGTGACCCCTATCCGAAACGAAGAAGGCATAGCCACCGATTTCAAAATAGAAGGCACTTACCCCGCTTATGGCAACAACGACGACCGAGTCGATAGCATAGCGGTCATGCTAGTCAATCGATTCATGGAAAAACTAAGAAAACAAAAAACCTATAGAGACAGTGTGATCACCCAGTCCATTTTAACCATCACCTCCAATGTGGTTTATGGCAAAAAAACAGGGAACACCCCTTGCGGTCGTCGAGCAGGCGAGCCTTTTGCACCAGGAGCCAACCCCATGAATGGCAGAGACAGCAATGGTTTCATAGCAGCAGGAGCCTCAGTCGCCAAAATCCCGTACGACAACGCCTTAGACGGAATTTCTTGGACAGCCACTTCAACTCCCAGTGCACTTGGTCATGGAATCGATGACCAGTCCATCAATTTATGCAATTGCCTAGACGGATTTGTGGGAGCGGGCGGTTACCATGTCAATGTGAATGTACTCCAAAGAGACACCTTATTAGACGCTATGGAACATCCAGAAAATTATCCCTCTTTAACCATACGGGTCTCTGGATATGCGGTGAACTTCATCAAACTCACACGAGAACAACAGTTAGATGTGATCAACAGGACTTTTCACGAAAATCTAGTCTAAATTTTTTTTGAAAACACATTTAAAAAGCTCGTCAGCAATGGCGAGTCTTTTTTTATGAAGTTCCAGAAACGCCTGGCTACAAAAGTCCAAGCAAAGCCCCAACAGCCATAATCGCTGCCGTTTGTGCCCTAAGCCGAGAATTTCCCAATTGTAGAGACTGAACAGCACCATTTTGAAAACTTTGAATCTTTTGGATCTCTGCCTCAGAAAAACCGCCCTCTGGCCCCACCAACAAAGTCGTATTCCTCTCCAAGGCCTTTAGATTCGCGGCCGATACTCCGTGTATATCTGCAAAAATCAAATCTCCAGAATAAGATTTTAACCATTCGTGGAATGGAAGGGGGCCATTGATACTGGTGAGCCATGCCTTTTTAGATTGCTTTAAGCCCACCAAACTTTTTGCCTCTGCCTTTCGTATTATTTTTTGACAATTAGACTTTTTGGGCTCTTGAGAATAATCGGTCCTCAAAAAAGTGATTTGATCGAGTTCGGTTTGAGTCGCATGAAACACAAAATCTTGGATAGCCTCTTCTTTTAAGCAAGCAATAGCCAAAGAAAGCAACGGTTTAGGCTTTTGAAAGACGGGCTCTTCTCGAATCCATATTTCGCATCCATTCGAATGGATATCCACTATTTCTGCTTTGGCAAAAGAGCCTTTACCATCACAAAGATTCAACACAGTACCAAGTTTTGCACGGTAAACTTTTATGGCATGGTGTGCCTCATCGGCGAGTAAAAAGTGTTTTCCTGCATGTAAATCAGGATGAAAAAAATGTGTATCTGGAGATTTCATGGGGGCAAAATAAAAATTAAATGAGGAGAATGGCCACCCAAAACCTTAAAAAATCAGAAATAGTCAGTATCGGCTTTTATCCTATCGAATTTTCGCTTCAAAATCTCGAAATAACGGCTCTAAACGAGATAAATTTCAAAAACATATACATTCAATGCTGTTTTGCACTCAAAACAAAGACTCTAAAACAGAAATAAAACGAAATACACAAATACAGGATTCAATAAAAGAATAGACTCTATAATCTGTAAAAAAAATCTATTTAAAATAAAATGCAACCGTTATTTCAACTCAAAAGAATAAATAGACTTCGGCTTTAGTATTTTAAAATCTTAAAAGGGCTTTTTTACTATATTTATAAGATGAATGAAAAAATTTGGATAACAGGTGCAAAAGGCATGTTGGGGCAAGAACTGAGTGCCCTTGCCTCACAGCATTCATACCATACGATTTTAAGTGACATAGAAGTCGATATCACCAACGAATCGAGTGTAGAATCTTTTATAGAAAAGCATCAACCCAGTGTCCTCGTCAATTGTGCGGCATACACAGCCGTAGATTTAGCCGAAACCGAAAAAGACTTGAATTACAAAATCAATGCCACTGGCCCACAAGTTTTAGGCAAAGTTTTAGCACCAAAAAACATCCCCATACTGCATATTTCCACAGACTATGTACTCAACGGAAAATCTCCAAATCCTCTTCGACCCAGTGACGCCTATTCTCCAGTCAACGAATACGGCAAAGCCAAAATGCAAGGGGAGTTGTTTTTAAAAGAGAGTGGGGCTTCGGTGTGGATTTTAAGGACCGCATGGCTCTACGGCATTCATGGTAAAAATTTTGTCAAAACCATGCTCCATTTAATGCAAAACAAAGAAGAACTACGGGTCATTCACGACCAATTTGGCAACCCTACTTGGACCCTCAATTTGGCAGAAGCTATCCTTCAAATCATCCAAAGCAAATCTCATTTTGGCACATACCATTACACAGGCGATGGCATCACCTCGTGGTATGACTTTGCCAAAGCCATTCAAGAATTAGGGCTTCAATATGGCTTGCTTTCAAAATCGATTCCCATACACCCTGTCTCAAGCTCAGAATTTGTCACTCCCGCCAAAAGGCCTTTATGGTCAGCCCTTTCCAAAACAGAGGTGCAAGAAACTTTCGGAGTCCAAGTCCCTCACTGGAAAGAAGCTTTAAAAAAGTACATCCAGTTGGAGTCCACCCATGCTCCAGACTAAAAAAAAGATTCGAGCTTTGGTATTTGATTTAGACGGCACTCTTTATTTAAGTGGAAAAGCATACCCAAAAGCCGTAGAAACGGTGCATCAAGTCGCCAAGCAAGTACCGGTCTATTATTTAAGCAACAACACCAGCAAATCCCCTGTCTTTTACAAAAATCGTTTGCAACGAATGGGTCTCCCCTTAGCCAAAGGGGCCATTATTTCTGCCTTAAATTTAGCTTTAGACGCCATCCAAAAAGAAGGCCTTCAAAACATTTATTTCTTTGCCAACCCAGAAGTGAGAGAATGGTTTTTGGCTCAAGACCCCAGCCTAAACCTTCAGTCCAGCATTCAAGACTGCGAATTAGTCTTAATGGCCTATCACAATTCAATGGATTATCAAGAGCTTTGCGAATTGTCTTGGCGATTGCAAAGAAAGACTCGATTTTGGGTCACACACACTGACTTGGTTTGCCCCGACTCCAACGGCTCTGTTCCAGACATAGGCAGTTTTTTGTCCCTATTCAAGACAGCTTATGGCATAGAACCAGAACGGAGTTTTGGAAAGCCCAATCCCGAAATATTAAAACCACTCTTACAAGCTTACGAGCCTCAAGAAATATTATTTGTAGGAGACCGTTTGTATACCGACTTTGAATTAGCCAAAAGAACTGGCTGCCGTTTTGCACTCCCTCTTTGCGGAGAAACCACCCTCCAAGACATAGAAAATCTTCAAAAAAACAACGAAGAAATTCCAGAAATCATCGTAGATCAAGTGAGTGACATAGACTTCAACTCTCTCATTCAGGGCCTCATATGAAATCATGGATTCCTCTATTTTTAATACTCTCCAGTTTAGCTTTCAGCGGTGAAATTTTGACCATCGCCGTAAGCTTAGCCCCTTACGCCAACATTGTCGACGCCATTGGAGGCGAAAAAGTCTCTGTGATCACCATGGTCCCTTCCAACGCCGACCCTCACTCTTACGAGCCAAAACCAGCCACACTCAAAGAATTTTCAAAAGCAAAACTATATTTCAGTGATAGCTCTGGGCTAGACCAAGCCTGGCTTCCACGATTCATGTCGGTAAACCCCTCGGTCCAGTTAAAATTTATCACTAGCGGCATCCACTGGTCAGAAGCTCATCACCACCACGATCATCAGCATTTAGACCCTCATTTATGGACTTCTCCCAAGCAAGTATTGCTCATCGGTAAAAACATTTTAAATATTTTAGTTTCAGAAGCGCCTGGCTCCAAAGACTATTTTGAGTCTCGTTTCAAACTTTTCACACAAAAGTGGACAACTTTAGACGCTCATATGGAAATGGAACTTAAAAAACTCCCTCCAGACAAACGCATCTTCTTAGTTTTTCACCCATCCTATGGCTATCTAGCTCGTGATTATGGACTCACACAAGCAGCCATCGAAATCGAAGGCAAAGAACCCAAACCCAAAGACTTACAAAAACTAATCAACACCGCCAAAAAGAAAAACATCAGCATCGTTTTTGTGCAACCTCAATTTAGCAAACGAGCCGCCGAAAGCATTTCCACCCAATTAAAAGGAAGAGTCTTGAGCACCAATCCATTGGCCTACGATATCGAAGCCAATCTTCGACTCTTTATACAAGCTTTAGTGCAAGAGGATCAAAAATGAAGGCAGTCGAAATCCAAAACATGAGCTTTTCTTATGGTCACAGCTTGGTCTTAGATCAAGTCTCGTTCACCATCCAAGAAGGAGACTTTGTAGGGATCATAGGCCCCAATGGCGGGGGCAAAACCACTCTCATGAAACTCATGCTAGGCCTTTTAAAACCTCAAAAAGGAACTATCAAACTATTAGGAAAAAAAGTCCCTCATCCCAAAGCGAGTGTGGGTTATGTCCCTCAAAATACCAGTCACAACATTGATTTTCCAATCACCGTAGAAGAGTGCGTGGCTTTAGGCTTTTTAAATCAAAAAAAAGACCCCAAACTCATCTCGTGGGCTTTAGAACAAGTCCACATGCAAGATTATCGTTTCAAGCGTTTAGGAGAACTCTCTGGAGGTGAACGGCAGCGTATTTTCATCGCTCGAGCACTGGTTTCTTCTCCTCGCATCATGCTACTCGACGAACCCTCTAGCAATATCGATGTCGGCGGACAAGAGCAGCTTTTTAAATTACTCGAAGAACTAAACCAACAAATGACTGTGGTGGTAGTGAGTCACGACCTGATGGTGCTTTCCAATCGTATCAAAAGTGTAGTTTGCGTAAACAAAACAGCCCATTACCACCCCGAACGCGAAGTCACTTCTGAGATGATGCGTAAAATGTATGGCTGCGAAGTCGATCTAATAGCACATGGTATCCCGCATCGAGTATTTGCAGAACACCATTGTTAAAGTCTATTAACCAACACTATGTTCTAGTTTTAGCGTGAGCAACTGTCTCGCCTCTGAAGCAAACTCTCCGGGCAGCTCTTCAAACACATCTCTACAAAAACCACTCACCAAAGCTTGTATAGCATCTTCTCTGTCGATACCCCTAGATTCAAAATAATAAAGTTGATCTTCACTGATCCGACTCGTTGTGGCCTCGTGTTCTGTTTTTGCAGAAGCATTTGCAATTTGAATATAAGGAAAAGTGTGTGCGGCACTCTTTTGGCCCACCAGCATACTATCACATTGAGTAAAGTTTCTAGCATCGGTAGCTTTGGAATTCACACTCACCAAACCCCTAAAAGCATTGCTACTATTGTCGGCACTAATCCCTTTACTAATAATAGTGCTTTTGGTGTTTTTCCCTAGATGGATCATTTTGGTTCCTGTATCGGCCTGCATATAACCATTGGTTAGTGCCACAGAATAAAATTCTCCAATAGAGTGGTCTCCTGCCAAAATACAAGAAGGGTATTTCCAAGTGACAGCACTTCCGCTCTCCACTTGGGTCCAGCTAATATGGCTGTGTTTTCCAGCACATTTACCCCGTTTAGTCACAAAATTATAAACCCCACCTTTTCCAGTATCTGGATCACCGGCGTACCAATTTTGCACAGTACTGTATTTAATTTTGGCGTGGTCTTTGGCGATAAGCTCTACCACAGCCCCGTGCAATTGGTTGGTGCTAAACTCAGGAGCCGTACAGCCCTCTAAATAGCTCACACTAGCCTCTTCGTCTGCAATAATCAAAGTCCGTTCAAACTGCCCTGCTTCTTTATTATTAATCCTAAAATAAGTCGATAAATCCATGGGGCATCGAACACCGGGTGGCACATACACAAAACTCCCATCGGTAAACACGGCACTATTTAGGGCTGCAAAATAATTATCGCCAGGTGGCACCACAGAACCCAGGTATTCCTCAATAATCTCTGGATACTCTTGCACAGCATCGCTAATCGAGGTGAAAATAACACCGTATTCCATGAGTTTTTTCTTATGACTTGTAAAAATACTCACACTATCAAACACAGCATCGACCGCCACATTAGCAAGTCTCTTTTGTTCTTCAAGTGGAATGCCCAGCTTTTCAAAAGTAGCCAAAAGCTCTGGATCCACATCTTCGATAGACTCGTATTGTTTTTTCGTCTTTGGAGCAGAATAATACACAATATCTTGCAAGTCCATAGGCGGAAAATCAAGCTCTCCCCAAGTGGGTGGGCTCATTTTTAAAAACTGCTCATAGGACTTTAGCCTAAAATTCAATAAAAATTCGGGTTCTTTCTTAAGTTTAGAAGCTCTCCTAATCACAGATTCATTCAAACCTTTTTCAAAAGCCTCATTTTCGATATTGGTCACAAAACCATATTTATATTTTTTAGACATAATAAAACTTTACTACTCATCAAAAGCAGCATAGGCTGCAAAGGGGTTTTCGGGCTCTACAAAAAGGTTATAATACACAGAAGACTGTAGCTTATCTTCTATATAAAACAAAGTACTCCCGGTAGCCGCACTGCATCCATCACAAGCACCCAAATAGCGGATTATCAAACGATTTTTATCGGTCAAATCCAAAATCTCCATATCGCCACCGTCCATCATCAACATCCCTCGGACATATTCATTGATAGCTGCTTTGATTTTTTGAAGCTTTTCCTCTTTTGTCAAAGCATTCCATTCCGCATCGGCCTCGGCTCTACCTTCAACAGTTTGCGTTTTATATTTACTCACATCCATCGCTTCTCTAGCAGCCAAAGCCAAGTTTTTTTTCTCGGGGTAAGCTTCTGCGATTTTAGTGATGAGCTTTTGCAACAAAGCAATTTCAATAGCACTTTCTGGAAGGGCTCTAGTGTGCGGGCTATCTCTCAACTCTTCTTCCACCCGATCCACATGGATAGAAGCAGCTTCTTCGACGGTTTTATTTTGAATCAAAGCACAAAAAGCATCGGCGAGAGCTGTGAATATAGGCCCACCATAAGTAAAGAACCGAGTCTCCAAAATTTGATCAGAATCGGGATCCACCAACAAATAGATTTTAAGACTAGACTCTTTAATGTCAATAAGGGCAAGGCCTTTTTCATCTGCTTCTATTTGAAAAATAGCACCACGATACTTAGGAGACTTAGCCACTAAAGCCAGTTTATTAGATATAGATTGTGTCTCTTCGGTCATCATACCCTCAAGTTAGCAAAAAAGCCCTTTTTAGACTATAAAAATTATTTTTATCCAAATCAAAAGCTCTCCATAACACTTAAAAGTGAAAAAACTAGTTTGAAGTTGAAATTTCAGAAGCGGCCTATGCTTTTTAGTGTCTCAAACTGTTTTTTTAGCCTTATACTTCAAAAAGTCTTTTATCCCTTTCCACTCTACGGCTTATAGGACTCTTGCCAATGAAATAATGAACATGGAGGGATCTTTTTCATTTAAAAGCTTTAAATTATTTAAGATAATGTCGAATAAGGCCATTCTGGTGAATTAAATGAATCAAAGCAATTGTGATAAAAGCCACAAACTAAACTTTATTTCACACTTTTTACTAGAAAATCATTGTTTTTTACAAAATGAATGTATTTTTAAACAAATACTATCACAGATCTTCTCAACTGCTATCAAAGACCAAGGCTTGCCCAAACCATGGGGTTACAATGACTCAATATTTCAAAAACACTTCAATAAAAATAGCTTTATTATTTTCGTGGCTTTGTGTCTCTATGGCTACTGCAGACTCCATAGAAATAGATAGCAACAGGTATGAAATTATAAGAGAAACCGCCGAATATCAACTATATATAGATTCAATTCAGTCACTTGAAAAAAACATCGCTGTGCCTTTGAATCTTTATAGTAATTTTTACAATGAAACCGGAGAAGATGCATGGTGTTATGGAGAGACTGAGACTGAGCTTGATGCATGTAAAGCGATAGACACAGAAAGTTCACCATACAAGGTCTATTATTTAATCGAAAGTGAAAAAGAATTTATGCTTTTTGTGGATATAATCAATACAAGAGTAGTTAATGTTGAATTCAATGCCTTTTTAACAAGAGACTTAAAATTTACTTTCTATAACAAAGGAGACGAAAAGTGTGAATACGGTAGAGCTGATACTTTAAAGCCCATTTATCAACATTTTGGAGATTTCGATGGGGGAAACCATACTATTCAAGGCTTGTGTTACAAAAATCCTGATATGAATGGTGACAATCTAGTTGCTGCTTTGTTTGTTTTAAAAGAAGGCGGGAATATTCGTAATTTAACAATTAAAAACTCTTATTTTGAATCTTATAGTGCAGCTGCAGCTAGTCCAGCTGCAGCTCTTGTGGGGAGTGGTTGGGCTAATTTTGATAAGATATCCATAGACTCAGTGACGGTGAAAGCGGGTGCGGGTGGAAGTGCGGGGGCTTTGATTGGGAATTTAGTGGGAAACGATCAATATATAGTGGACATTTCAATATCCAATTCACATATCGCTGGGACAAATGCAGGGGGTTTTGCCGGGACCATATCTTCTACAGGTGGCTCTATTTCAAAAGTGATCCTAAAAGATCTCCGCATAGAAGGGCTGATGCCAGCGTTTAATATAGCCGGATTTGTTGGACGAGTTGAAAAGTCGAATCGTGTCAATTTTGAGTCTTTGTATCTTTACAATTTAAATTTATATAGTGAAGGTGTTTTATTAGAAGGGGAAGATGGTATAGAAAAAAAACATTTTGTGAATGTATTAGGAGAAGCAAATGCGACTATATCTGCTTCTTATGTCATTACAGATAGTCTAGCTGTTTCTGCTTCTGACGATGGTTTATCTTTGGACCAAGTATTTATAAGTCAATTGAGTGGTGAAATTCATTCTGCTTTTTACAATAATGGGCTTGTTGATGTTTCTTGGGATGCAAAAAGTTTAGCGGCTGCTCATTTTTTAAATGCAGAAACATGGACACAAAATGAATCTGTAAATAGCGGTTTCCCTTATTTTAGAGTGAACGAAAAACCAATATACAAAATCACTTTACTTCAAAAAGAAGGAAATGTTTCCTTAGATTTATACACCAGCCCTCAAAATGGATTCATATTGACTGAGTCTTTTAGTGAACCTGATTGGCCAGCTATTCCAGAAAAAATACCCGAAAAGGGGCCTTATTATGAAGGCTATCTTCCAGAAGATGGTTTTCTGACAAATAAAATTTTGACTTTATATTCTAAATTCACTGAAGACGCCTCCTTTATGCTTTATGATGATTTTGAAAATAGAAATCCTATTTCTTATAATATTGGAGGAGACTTTGTTTTTTGGCTAGACGATAGCCTTGGGAGTTTAAATAAAGACCTAAAGTCGATGGAGTATCCAAAAATAGCCAAAGAAGGCTATTGCTTTAAAGGATGGACACGAACAGATATGCTCAGTGATACAGGATTTTCTATTAGACAGATTCCAGAAAATCCTTTAACTTTAAAGGCTATTTGGGGGGAGCTCGAAGACTGCGAGGGGAATGGTGTGAGTATCGATTCTAGGGTTTTGCTCACTTTAGAAACTAAGCACGCTTATATTGAAATCAAAAACAATGGCAATGTGGTGCCTTTGAATGCGAAAGTCTTACCTGTTCTTGCAAAAGAAAACAATCAACGCTTTATCCCTATCCCTTTCACTTTTAGTGTGCACCCAAGAGATTCTAAAATGGAAGGAGAAGCTACTTTAAAGTATGGCGATGCACAAGAAGTTTTAGAAAACAATTTGCCCATTGAATTTGTAACTCAAAACGATTGGAATGTCAATCTAAAAAGTGATGTTTTTTCTATTTCTGCAATATACAAAGGTGAAAACATAGTCGATTCCATTTTTTACAATAAAGAATCTTTAAAAAGTGAAGACGCTAGCCAACCTATATTGCTTTTAGGAGAGCCTGCTTTAGTTCAAGAATACTCTCCTTTGAAGACCACCGAATTGCAAGAACTGGTTCAAATAGGCCAGGAATTTCAAGGGTGGAAAGTAAAGTGTATGGGTGTTAAAGAATTGAATGGGTGTATTTATAATGGAGAATTAATACAAGTGGATAGTGTTCTGGAAACTTCTACCTATGACTTGTCAGGAATAGAAGGGGATATAGAACTTTCTCCAAAATTTTATCCTATACTGACTAGAGATCCAACTCCTATAGAGGTAGAGTTAAAATCTCCCCACTCGGGCGGGACTCTTGCTTTAATAGATGCTGTACACCAATACACTGGCGATACGCTAGCCAATGTATTCTCTTACCCTGCTCCAGTGGAAACAGAACTCTTTCAGTATTCTGCAGATAGCGTGTATTTTAAAGTGTTGCCTTTACCGGATAGTGGCTATACCATGCATTCACTCCTCCTAACCTTTGAAGACGGAAGCACTGAGAATATAGATTGGGGAAATTGGCTGTCCTTTAGTAGTAATGTCA
>LSQX01402088.1_pt3 | contig 28641 bp, 35 predicted proteins | sample 654561 | NCBI WGS metagenome assembly LSQX01 (sample SAMN04489861, study PRJNA283612) | anaerobic digester metagenome | isolation source: 4 biogas reactors fed with cattle manure at either 37C or 55C with and... | place: Denmark: Kongens Lyngby | collected 2014
GAGGACTGAGTGCATGGATGCCGAATTCCGAGCGGTCCGCTTCGCACCGAAGTAAGCCGATGTGTTGCAGGTGAGGAGTCTTGAAGCGAGCTGGCTAACACTCCTGCAAAGCCGTGGTTAGCTTCGACATAGAGATTGATACGCGCTCCCGGAGTATGGTAGCCAGTAGGTTCACCATGCGCACCTGTTACGTCGTCACGATATAGCAACGGCTTGATGTGCGACTCAGGGGGTACCGGGCTAAACAAAACNNTCCGCCCATCTTCACCGACTATATCGGACTCCTACACCAAGGTGCTCATGGCAAACCTACTGCCATGAGGACAATTGTAAGAGGCATTTTCACAGCCAATATTACCAGATTTGATTTCGTTCTGCTTCACTGCGCAGATAGTCTCTGAAGTTGGGGTGGGCAATGTTTATCAGTTCTTTAACTCGTTCTCTGATAGAACGTCCCCTGAGGCTGGCCACGCCATATTCTGTCACTACATAATCCACGTCTACCCGCGAAGTTGTTACCGTTGCTCCCGGTTTCAATATAGGCACGATATGAGAGATAGTACCGTCACGGGTGGTGGACTGGAAAGCGATGATAGATTTGCCGCCAGGTGAATATTGAATTCCCTGGGCAAACTCCTTATGGCCACCGGTCCCGCTGTAGTGCCTGGGACCGATGGATTCGGCACAGCATTGACCGGTCAAGTCCATTTCCAAAGCAGAGTTTATTGCCACCATTTTGTGGTTGCGTCCTATAACCAGGGGATCGTTGACTACACTGCCTCGTTGAAATTCAACCGCCATATTGTTATCTAAAAAATCATACAGGCGTTTAGTACCTAAGGCGCAATCGGCCACGAACTTATCCTTCCAGATGGTCTTTTTCCGGTTGGTTATTACTCCCGCTTCGTAAAGATCTAATAGTCCTTCACTGAATAATTCCGTGTGTACTCCCAGATCTTTTTTGTCCATTAGGCAAGCGGTGACTGCCATTGGAATGGTACCGAAACCAATCTGCAGGGTAGATTCATCTTCGATTAAATCAGCCACGTATTCACCTATAGTCTTTTCTTCATCGCTAATTTTAATTTCGGGAACAGTAGGGGGCATACGGTCAGTTTCAATTATATAATCGATTGCAGAGATGTGGATATGAGTATCACCATAAGTACGGGGAAAATGGGGACTAACTTCTATTATCACTTTATCCGCCAATTCTATCAGGTCTTTTTCACATACGGAATCCATAGATAAAGACAAGTAACCGTGCTGGTCCATAGGGCTGGCACGCCTAGAAATATATCAGGTTTACGGTAAAAGCTGCGGCTGGAAACGGCCCGGTGCAACTCCAAAGGTATATAGGAAACCGTTCCTAAAGAATGGGCTTTGCGTGCCCCGGCAGTATAAAACCAACTGTTTAATAGGAAATGACCCTTCATCTCCGGGTTCATAAAAAATTCATATTCATTCATAAGCAGTGCAGCCACCACTGATACATTCTCCACCCGGTTTTTGATGGTGTGCAGGTGGCTGAGCATGGTCACTGGTTCACAGGCTATAAGGGAACAGGCTATTTCCTGCCCGCTTTTGATTTCTTGTAAGGCTTCTTCAACACTTACTACTTTCTCCTGGTACATCTTATCAAAATTCATTGTCTCACCCCATGGATTAAGTCACACTTTGATATTATCCCATAACATTTGAGCCCCTGACAATACTCCTAAAAGATTGAAGCAGGTCTGAGAGCGAGGTTTGTATAGAAAGCCGGAGTTCAGGGGAACATTTGTAAATGATTGATAATTAGGATATAATCCTAAATGGTAATAATTATTAATTAGGAGGTAATCTCATTGTCCGCGTGGGTGGAAAAACTCTCTGCCCGGGGGTATAAAATTACTCCTCAGCGCCGCATTATCCTGGAAATACTGGGCAACAGCGACCGGCATCTTACCGCTGAGGAAATTGGTCAAGAGGTACGGAAAACAGAACCCAGCATATCCTTGGCTACCGTTTACCGAAATCTTAATTTGCTGGCGGATTTGCAGATAGTCAGTCGTTTGAATATACATGATGGGCCGGTACGTTACGAACTTCATGGCGGGCACAACCATCACCTGGTCTGTATGGATTGCGGAGTTGCTGTTAAATTGGGAGTATGCCCTATGCAAGGAGAAGTAAACCGGGTTGCAGAGGAAAATGGTTTTGAGGTGTCCAACCACCATTTTGAAGTATTGGGTTACTGCCGGGAGTGCAGTCTCAAACGAAAGCTACAGCAAGCCAACTCTACTGCCGAAGGAGGAACAGCAGGTGATAAGGACTAAAATCCTCACTACTATAGTAATATTAGGATTATTTATAATCGGATTACCGGGATGTTCGCCAGCACAGCTAACTTTGGACAGTAATCAGAGCAAGGTTCAGGTCTTTGTCAGCCTGCTGCCGCAAGCCTACTTTGTGGAAAAAGTTGGCGGAGAACATGTACAAGTATCCATACTCATCCCTCCCGGAGCCGATCCCCATACTTATGAACCTACTCCTCAGCAGATGAAGATGTTGGCTGAAGCCGACCTTTACCTTAAGATTGGCACCATTGAATTTGAAGAACTGTGGATGGAACGACTTGCTGATGTTAATCCGGATATGTTGGTAGTCGACACCTCCCAGTCCATAGAGCTAATTGACGACGATCCTCATATCTGGTTGTCACCGGCCCGAGTTAAGGTGCAAGCCCAAAATATTTTGGCAGCATTGAGCCAAGTTGATGCCCAGCATCAGGAAGATTACCAGCAGAATTTAGAGGCCTTTCAGGCGGAAATGGACCAGCTGGATCGGGAAATATCCCAGCAGTTAAAGGATGTTAAGCACAGAGAGTTTTTGGTTTTTCATCCTGCCTGGCGATATTTTTGTGAAGATTATGGGCTGAAAGAAATACCTATTGAAAGGGATGGTAAAGAACCCACTGCTCAAGAGATGGCTCAATTAATTAAGCAAGCCAAAGAAAAAGGTATCCGGGTGGTCTTAGCCTCACCCCAGCATAGTACTCACGAAGCAGAAGCCATAGCCGGTGATTTGCAAGGAAAGGTAATTACTATCGACCCTTTGGCTCGAGACTATGGGGCCAATTTACGTCAAGTTGCCCTTGAGCTGGCTGCAGTTTTAGCAGCGGATTAGTTTTGGGAGGGGAAGTCTTGAAAGAAAGCAGTAATGCTCCGGCTATTGAAGTTAAAAACCTGTATGTTTCCTTTGACGGTAATCCAGCTCTGGAAGATATTAACCTGACCGTGGAAAGAGGAGACTATTTAGGTATAATCGGACCCAATGGAGGGGGCAAAAGCACACTATTACGCAGCATTTTGGGTCTGATTACTCCTGATAGTGGCCAAATAATGGTTATGGGGCATCCGGTTCAGGAAAATCATCACCAGGTAGGTTATGTACCTCAACACGCTTTGTTTGACCGCTATTTTCCTATTAGAGTAGGGGAAGTGGTCCTAATGGGGCGGCTGGGTAAAAGAAAAGGGCGTTTTTATTCCCGGCAAGACCGCCGTATTGCCGATGAGGCTTTGGAAAGGGTGGGAATGATACATCTTCGCCAGCGCCAGATAGGTGAACTGTCTGGTGGCGAACGCCAGCGGGTTTTAGTGGCCCGAGCCCTGGCAACGGAACCAAGCGTACTGCTGCTGGACGAACCTACCGCCAGTGTTGACCCTGGTTTTCAAGTAACCTTTTATGAACTGCTGGCGGAGTTGAATGAGAACATGACCATAATTCTGGTATCCCATGACATTTCAGCCGTATCGCGCTATGTGAAAAGATTAGCTTGCCTCAATGGGCGCTTGTACTGTAGTGATAGTGTGGAAATCACTCCAGAAATGGTGGAAGAAATGTACCACTGCCCAGTGGACTTGATCGCTCATGGTATACCTCACCGGGTTCTGCCGCCTCATGAGGGGGTGGTGGGCCATTGAGTGAAATACTTCAGTACGGCTTCATGCGCCATGCATTAATGGTGGGTTTGCTGGTAAGCATTGCCTGTGGAATAGTGGGAACCTATGTAGTGGTTAAAAGAATTGTTTTTATAAGCGGGGGAATATCACATACCGCTTATGGGGGAGTTGGTCTGGGCTATCTATTGGGAATACCGCCCATGGTTGGTGCTACTGTTTTCACCGTGCTGGCGGCTCTGGCTATGGGGGAAGTGAGCCATCGGGTCAAACAACGGGAAGATACCATAATTGGCATGATGTGGGCAGTGGGCATGGCTCTGGGGGTTATTTTTGTTAAACTTTCCCCTGGTTATACGGGAGATTTAATGAGTTATCTCTTTGGCAGCATTTTAGCGGTGCCTTTGACGGATCTCTATTTAATACTAGCTCTTAATGTAGTGATATTATTTATCGTGATCTTATACCACGATCAATTCACTCTTACCGCTTTCGATGAAGAATTTGCCCAGGTGATCGGGGTGAATACCCGCTTATACAATCAACTGTTACTGGTGGTAATTGCCCTGACAGTAGTTGTAATGATCCGGGCAGTAGGCATTATTCTGGTTATCGCTTTGTTAACCATACCACCGGCCACGGCAACGCTTTTCACCCGTAGTATGACCGGTATGATGGCCTTTTCTATGATTTTAAGTGCCGTTTTTACCACCGGCGGACTAGTGATTTCTTATTTATTTGATTTGCCCTCTGGAGCCACTATTATCATCTTATGTGCGCTGGGTTATATGGTGGGAAGTTTATTGGCGGGGCGCAAGACCCCCAAAGCTGTTAACCATCGTTCCCGGCAACTGACTGAATGGCTTTAATAGGAAAATAAAGGGCCGCGAGGCCCTTTTTTTACTAAGAACCTTCATATGATATATACTAAATTAACAAGGGGCAATGATAAGGAGTGATGCTAGTGGCGGTTAGTCTGTTCGATGTAATTGGGCCGGTTATGGTAGGACCGTCTAGTTCTCACACAGCCGGTGCGGTTCGCTTAGGTAACGTTGCCCGGCGTCTATGCTACACTCAGCCCCGCCGGGTTGAATTTTATTTACACGGTTCCTTTGCCCGCACTTATCAAGGACACGGCACTGGCAAAGCTCTGGTAGGGGGGGTGCTAGGCTTCTCAACGGCTGATGAGCGTATCCGTGATTCCTATGAAATAGCCGCTCAAAACGGTATGGAATTTGCATTTTTTCAGGAGGACCTAGGGGATGTTCACCCTAATACGGTACGTATTGTGGCTTATCTCCCGGACGGAAGCTCTTGTGAAATGGTTGGCTCCTCCACTGGCGGAGGCAAGATCCTGGTTACTAGGGTTAATGGCATGGCGGTGAAGTTTACCGGACAATACCCTACTTTGATAACCCGTCATCAAGACCGGCCGGGTATATTAGCCAGTATCAGTGGTTTGCTGGCGCAGCACTCAATTAACATAGCCTTTCTGGAAGTCTTTCGCTCAGCCCGGGGCAGTCAAGCCTCCATGGTAATGGAAACTGATCAGCCGGTAAGTAAGGAAATAATAGAGAAATTATCCAATATTGAGGGCGTACATGAAGTATTGTTGATTGACTGCTCTGATATTTAAGAAAGGCAGGAGATGGCATGTATCAATTCCACCGGGGCCAGGATTTGCTTAAATTATGTGAACAGCATAATATGTCTATCGCTGAAATTATGCTGCAAGCAGAGGCCGGTGAATTAGGCTGGGAAGCGGAAAGGGTGCGCAGCCATATCGTAGCATCGCTAGAGGTTATGGAAGAATCTGTGCAAAAAGGACTGAATGCTGAAATAAAATCAGTTAGCGGGCTCATTGGCGGTAATGGGTATAGACTGTATCATAGATTAATGTCGGGAGGCCTGTGCGGTAAAACCGTATTGCGGGCTGTAAGTTATGCTTTGGCGGTAACTGAAGTTAATGCAGCTATGGGCCGTATAGTAGCGGCACCCACTGCTGGGGCCAGCGGTGTAATACCTGGCATTATACTGGCTATTACCGAGGAAAAGAAAACATCCCGGCAGCAAGCGGTAGATGCGTTATTGGTGGCAGGAGCGGTAGGCAAGATTATTGCTGCCAATGCTACTCTTTCCGGAGCAGAAGGGGGATGTCAGGCTGAGGTAGGGTCTGCCTCGGCTATGGGAGCTGCAGCAGCAGTTCATCTGGAAGGTGGTTCACCCCCTATGGTTTTGAATGCTGCTGCCATGGCCTTAAAAGGATTGCTGGGCTTGGTGTGTGATCCGGTAGCGGGTTTGGTGGAGGTTCCCTGTTCGAAAAGAAATGTTACCGGTACGGTCAATGCCTTAATTTGTGCGGAAATGTCCCTGGCTGGCATCCAAAGCGTTATTCCTTTTGATGAAATTGTCGATGCCATGTTTCGAGTAGGCCGCCTGATGTCACCGGATTTGCGTGAGACTGCTAGCGGAGGCTGTGCCCTTACACCTACTGCCCAGGCAATAACTCGTAATATTTTAAGTGATATCTAATACAATTTAGAAGGCAAGTTTTGTCGAGCTTGTCTCCTCTTGGCTTATTGGCTGAGCCGGGGAGGAACCGAAGAACATTCATTGTTTGGGAGGTAAGAGATTTGCCGAGAAAACTGGTCTTCTTTTTGGTTTTAATGCTATTGCTGTCGGTTATGGAAGGCAGAACAGTTCTAGGTGCTGAAAAGGCTGACAGCCCTATAACCAAACCACTTATAATCGACCGCACTGATTTTCCTACCCTTTATCCCAGCACTCCTAACCTGCAAGGGGAAGCGGTATGGCTTTTACAAGCCCGTCTGAAAGAACTGGGTTATGATGTAAATGTAAATGGTGTATATAATGCTGAAACCTGGAGAGCCGTGAGTATGTATCAGGTTGCCCATGGTTTAGATGATACTTCCACTGTGACCCAGCCGGTGTGGGAATCCCTGCTGCAGTCCGAACAAGACGAGCCCTGTGTTACGGAAGAAGTAGAAGAAGAAAACAAGAGGATGCTCATAGTAATCGATGTGGCCAAACTAAACTTAACGGTTTATGAAAATGATAAGGAAATTGTCACTTATCCGGTAGCAGTCGGCAAGGCGTCCACACCAACTCCACTGGGCGAATGGAAAATTATCCATAAAGCCCTTAATTGGGGAGGCGGTTTTGGCACACGTTGGATGGGTTTGAATGTTCCCTGGGGCATATATGGTATACATGGAACTAATAAACCGGGTTCAATTGGAACCTATGCCTCCCATGGCTGCATTCGCATGTTTAATGGGGACGTAGAAAAACTGTATCCCATGATTCCCTGGGGAACTACAGTGCGCATCGTAAATAATGGGCGGATTGTTCCCGAATACTTCACTCCTCCTCCTAGTATGAAAAAAGGCTCCTCCGGCCAAAAAGTGGTCTATGTACAAAGCCGCCTTAAGGAACTAGGAATGGTTTTTGATGCTGCCGATGGCCGCTATGGCCCTATGACAGAATTTGCCGTAAAGTATTATCAGGCCTGGCATGGTCTGCCTATAACCGGCGAAATGGATGAGGCCACTTATCGTTCCCTGGGCATGATTAAGTAGGTTATAGCTGGTTAGGTTGGTTTTTCCCTTTACGGAGGCAATCGGTATCCAGGGCTTATGCCACCATGGCTTATTATGTCTTTGAGCCGCTCAACCTCTCTTCGAAAATCCTTCTAGTTTGATAAAAGCTCCCAATGTACTCCTGCCTTACCTTAGTTTTTTATAATTGGCTAAGTGCTAAACAACAAATCACCCGGCATTAATCTGCGTAACTTAATAGCTTGTCAATATTAAATATATTATGATATATTTACCTGTGTTTCATATGGTCTCATAGTTTAGGCTTTAAGGGTTATGATACAATTAGGCTACAATCCAAAAAGAGGGAGCCTTGAATGAATAATCCGCATAGCAATGAAAAACCAATACCGGATTTACCTCGATATCCATTAGAGCAGATTGGTTCTGCTGAAAAAAGAGCCCGGGTGCCGGAAAGTTCAGTGGGACCGGATTACTTTTCTATTTTGGAAGAACAAGCCACCCGCCAATTAGAAATGACTGCTTCTATAGGTGCTAAGACTGCGGTGTTGATCACCAATACGGGTATTGGACAAGGTGAACACCAGCTGGGAAGTATGCTGATGAACCAGTTTTTTTTCAGTTTAACCCGGTTGGAAGAGGTGGTAAGGTGTATACTGTTTATTAACAGCGGGGTTTTTTTGGTAACCGAAGGTTCAGACATTTTGCCTCATTTACGCGTGCTGCAGGAACGCGGGGTGGAAATAATCATCAGCAGCGCCTGCTTGGAACATTACCAGCTGACCGATAAAATACAAATAGGCTCCATGGCTAACATGTTCACGATAACGGAAAAACTTATGGACAGCCTGCGAGTTATAACTCTCTAAGTTATTTCCCCATATACCTATACCAAGACTTAGTCAATGCAGGGAGGATCCCATGCTGGAACATGATGTTGCACGAATAAAAGATTTGATTGACCAACAGCGTTTGGCTGAGCTGCGTGACCTATTTTCTCAATATCCGGTACCGGATATTGCTGATTTTCTTATGACTGTAGACGAAAAGAATAGAGTGCTTCTATTTAGACTTCTTCCCCGTAACATATCATCAGATGTTTTTGCTTATTTGGATACTGAGGACCGTAACGACATTTTGAAAGGGTTAAGTCGTGAAGAAACTCGCGATTTGCTACTTAACCTTCGCCCTGATGATCGTACGGTTTTATTCGAAGAGCTGCCCGGTAGGGTTACCCAAAGGCTTCTCAACCTGCTTACCCCGGAAGAATTAAAAATAGCCAGATTACTCTTAGGTTATCCGGAAGAAAGTGTTGGCCGGTTAATGACACCGGACTATGTAGCTGTCAGGCCAGAGTGGACCATTGGCGAGGCCTTAGAGCATATTCGCCAGAAAGGCCACCATAGCGAGACTCTTAACGTCATATACGTAACCGATGCCAGCTGGAAGCTGCTTGACGCCATAGAGATCTACCATTTCATTTTGACCAATCCTGAGAAACGGGTTTCCGAATTAATGAGCCACTCCGTTACCAATATTTCTGCTTTTGAAGACCGGGAAGAAGCGGTTCACATGATGCTTAGATATGATATTCAAGCTCTGCCAGTAGTAGACTCAGAAGGAGTCTTACTGGGAGTAGTGACCTTTGACGATGTAATGGATGTTGCCCAAGAAGAAGCTACAGAGGACTTTTACAAAGGTGCAGCGGTCAGTCCGTTAAAAACCACTTACTTGGAAACAGGCATATGGGAATTGTATAGCAAGCGTGTAGTGTGGTTGGTGGGATTGGTAGTAGTGAATCTGTTGTCCCTGGAATTAATAGCTTACTATCAGGAACTGCTAGCTTCCACTATTGCCTTAACTTTCTTTATCCCCCTTCTGTTAGGCAGCGGCGGTAATACCGGTTCCCAATCGTCTACTATCATAGTCCGCGGCTTGGCTACCGGTGATATCCAATTAAAAGAATGGGCATTATCGCTAAAAAAAGAGTTATTAGTAAGCCTACTCTTAGGTTTCACCATGGGGTTGGTTGGTATTGTACTAGGTGGCTGGAAAGGTGGATTTAACATTGCCTTAATTGTTGGCCTTACTATGATCCTTATTATTATAGTGGCCAATTTGATTGGGGCAATTTTGCCGCTGATTTTGACAAAATTAAAATTGGATCCTGCCGTAGCCAGCAATCCTCTAATCACTTCTATTACCGATGCCACTGGACTGATTATATTCTTCTCCATATCCCAGTGGATTTTGGTTTTGTCCCACTAATTTCGTATTCTGAGTATTAGCCATGTCTATAATCAATTTAGCTGTGTCAGGGCAGGAAAATTGTTTAACATGACGAAATCATTGTATAATATATCCACTTATTCGACTATTTCCAATACATGGCCTTATTTTAAGGAGGGTATAATATGGCTGATGAGATTCAACTGGTAGTTTTTACTTTACAGCAGGGTGATACAGTATGTGAGTACGGAGTAACTATTACTCAAGTACAGGAGATTATTCCCATGGCCAAAACCACTAAACTCCCTGAGGCTCCTGATTTTGTCGAAGGAATTATTAACCTGCGCGGTAGAATTATCCCCATTATTGACCTTAAAAAACGGTTTCAGATGGGAGCGTCTGAACTTACCAGTGATACACGGAGTGTAGTAGTGGAAGTAGCTGGGCAAACCGTGGGCATTATTGTGGATCAGGTCAGTGAGGTTTTAAGACTACCGGTAGAAAGTATCGAACCGCCTCCAGTAGCCATTGGAGGCATTAACGCTGAATATCTTACTGGAGTTGGAAAGCTGGATGAGCGTCTGCTGATACTTTTGGATATGGATAGGATTCTTACCGAAAGAGAACAGGCTGAACTAGCTGGTGTCAGTGAACTAGAATAGTTTCCCGACACCCTGAAGCCGGTTCCGGTTTCAGGGTTTTGTTTTGGATGGAGGTTATATGCGCATAGGGATTGATATTGTAGATATTAAACGCTTTCAGTTGGTAATTCAGCGTACACCGCGCATACTGCAGCGGGTGTTTACGGAAAAGGAGCGGGCTTATTGTTTAGCTAAAAGCAACCCTTATCCATCTTTAGCCGCTCGTTTTGCTGCCAAAGAAGCCATTCGCAAACTGCATCCTAGTCTAAGCCGTGGAATTCGTTTTCATGATGTGGAAGTTACCGTAGATGGCCAGGGCAGGCCTGGAGTAATTCTCCATGGGGCGGCCTGGGAGCGTTGCCAAAAATCGGGTATTACTAGATTGGACTTATCGTTATCCCATAGTAAGGAGCAGGCCATCGCAGCCGTAATAGCTGAAGGGGGGAAAAATACTGATGAAAGTGGTGCAGTCTGAGGAAATGAGGGCTATCGACCGCCAGGCCATAGAAGAATACGGTATTCCTGGTGTTGTACTCATGGAGAATGCCGGGATCAGGACCGTGGAAGTAATCGAGGATATTCTGGCTGGACTATCCAGCCAGCAGGTACTTATATTGGTGGGAAAAGGCAACAATGGCGGAGATGGCTTGGTAATAGCCCGTCATTTGATTAATGGCGGAATTCCGGCAAATGTATTTATGTTAGGGCAGCCAGAGCAGTTAACTCCAGATGCCCTGGTTAATTACCGGATACTGGAACAAATGAAAGCCCCGCTGTATCCTCTGCAAACGGAGGAAGACCTTGATCGGTTGACTTTAGCTTTGCTGAAGGCCAGCTTAGTGGTGGATGCCATCTATGGAATCGGTTTCAAGGGGAGCTTAGATGACTTTGAAACCCAGGTAGTGAAGCTGGTAAACTGGAGCCAGCTACCGGTAGTGGCAGTGGATATAGCTTCGGGAGTGGAGGCTGATAGCGGACGGATTCATGGAGCTGCTATTAAGGCTATCCATACAGTTACCTTTGGGTTGCCTAAACTTGGACAATTAATAGAGCCCGGTAAATCTTATACTGGAACACTGACCGTGGCTGATATTTCATTACCTCGGGATTTACTCACCGATCCTGAATTAAAAATAAATCTTATTACTGATGAACTGGTACAGCCCTTTCTATACCCCCGTGCTGCCCAATCTCATAAGGGTATCTACGGCCATGCCCTTATCATAGGAGGATCTACCGGCATGACCGGAGCGGTGATCATGGCTGCCCGGGCAGCACTGCGTGTGGGCGCCGGATTAGTGACAGCCGCCTTACCTGAATCTCTTCAGGGGGGAGTAGAAAATGAAATGGTTGAGGTTATGACTGTACCTCTAGCCGAGACAGCCCAGGGAACTATTGCCCGTGAAGCTTTGCCAGCTATCGAAAACTTATTGGGAACTACTTCGGTATGCGCCATTGGTCCGGGAATGTCTCGCTACCGGGAAGCTCCCGCTATCTTGCATCAGGTTTTGGAGAGAGCTGGCATTCCCATAGTAATTGATGCCGACGGCCTAAACGCTGTCAGCGAAGATATAAATATATTAAAGGACCGGCAAATACCGATTGTACTAACTCCTCATCCTGGGGAAATGGCTCGTCTGACTGGATTAACTATTGAAGAAATACAAGCCGATCGTTTGGAAATAGCACGCAGTTCTGCCCAAAAGTGGGGAGTCACTGTGGTCCTTAAGGGAAGCGGTACCGTAGTAGCTTATCCTAGTGGAGAGGTATTCCTCAATCTAAGTGGGAATCCAGGCATGGCCACAGCCGGCAGCGGTGATGTGCTGTGCGGTATGATAACCGGATTAATTGCTCAGGGACTGCGGCCTCAGGATGCAGCCATGGTAGCAGTTTACCTGCATGGTTTAACTGGAGATTATGTGGAAAAAGTCAAAGGCCAGCGGGGCTTAATCGCTGGAGATATAATTGAAGGGCTGCCAGAAGTGCTGAGAGGTTTCGAAGCAGCCCATAGTTAATATAATAATAAAAGCAGGTAGGCGACTATAATTTCATTGCTGTGAAAATGCCCTCGCGGTGACAAAAAAGACGACTATATTGTCATTGTCCCCTCCGGGGACTCCTAATGTTCGCTAACGCTCACTACTAATGTTGGCCCTTCGGGCACTACTGATGTTCGCTAACGCTCACTACTAATGTTGGCCCTTCGGGCACTACTGATGTTCGCTAACGCTCACGGCTAGTGTTGCGAGCCCTGTCAGGGGCGTGGCAATCCCTATGTGGACGCTAACCACGGCTTTGCAGGAGTGTTAGCCGGCTCGCTCCAAGACTCCTCGCCTGCAACACATCGGCTTACTTCGGTGCGAAGCGGACCGCTCGGAATTCGTGCACTCAGTCCTCGCTGCGTAAAACTCTGTTTCGAGCGACCCTTCGCAGCCCTCAGTTTCGCCGTGTGTTGCAACGGCTCGTCGTACGTCACTCGCCCGGCTAATACTCCTGCTTAAGCCGACTAGCGATGTTTTTATTTATCGTGGCCTGTTCTTCAGGTGAAAATTGCGTGAAAGAGGTGAAGTAATGCTTGCCAAAGATATTATGACCCGTGAAGTCATCACTGTTAAGCCTAAGGACCGGGTTGATAAAGTAGCTCGTCTGCTGGTGGATCATAAAATCAGTGGAATTCCAGTGGTAGATGACCAGGGTCATGTGATCGGTATTGTTACGGAAAAAGATCTTATTGTTAAAGCTTCCGAATTGAGGGTACCTTTTTACGTGACACTATTTGACAGTATTATTTTTCTGGAAAACCCCATACGGTTTAACAACGATTTGAAGAAGTATACTGCTGTGTTTGTGGAAGATGCCATGACGGGAAATGTAGTAGTTGTAGAAGAAGACACAGAAATCAACGATATTGTAAAACTTATGCAAAACAAACGTATTAATCGTGTTCCGGTAGTTCGTCACGGGAAATTGGTGGGGATAATAACCCGCAATGATGTACTGAAATCGATGGTAAAAGGCAATGGATAATATTCGACCGACCTGGGCAGAAATAGACTTAGCAGTTATTAAGCGTAATTTCATCCAGATCCGAAGCAGAGCAGGCAAAGCTAAGGTAATGGCAGTAGTGAAGGCTAATGCATATGGTCATGGCATGGGTGAGGTCGCCAGAGTATGTGCCCAAAACGGAGCCGACTTTTTCGGAGTTGCTACTGTGGAGGAAGCTTTGGAATTATGGGAGTATGGCTATGGGATTCCCATTCTAGTTTTGGGATATACACCGTTGGCTCATGCACGAGAGATTGTTAAATATGGAATCAGGGCAACTGTTTTCAACGAAGAATTGGCCGAAGCTATATCTAAAGAAGCCATGAATCAGGGTCTTCCGGGGTATATTCATATCAAGATGGATACCGGTATGGGAAGATTAGGATTTCACCCCAATCCTGAGGCCTTGCAAATTATCAACCGTATTAATGGAATGCCTGGTTTGATATTAGAAGGGATTTATACCCATTTCGCAGCCGCTGATTGGGCTGACAAGACCTATACTTATGAGCAGTTTAACCGGTTTAACGATTGGCTAACCCGGCTGGGGAAATGTGGTATCCATATTCCCATAAAACATTGTTCCAATAGTGCAGGCCTGATAGATCTCCCTGAAACTGTTGATCTGGACATGGTTAGAGCCGGGATTGTTCTCTACGGACTATATCCTTCAAGGGAAGTAGACCGAGAGTCGTTACCTATAACACCGGCTATGCGCTTAAAAAGCCGGATTGTGGCGGTGAGAACAGTGGAGCCCGGGCATACAGTTAGTTATGGCCGAACCTATCAATGTAAAGAAGCTACTAGGGTAGCCACGGTTCCTATCGGCTATGCGGATGGATTTAACCGCAGGCTGTCCAATAAAGTATGGGGCATGGTACGAGGGCAAAAGGCACCGCAGATTGGAACGATTTGCATGGATCAGTGTATGTTCGATGTCACCCATATAGAAGAAGCCCAAGAAGGAGATGAAATACTGTTGTTTGGCCGCCCTGAAGATGGAATAACCGCCGATGATGTGGCCAGCATTTTGGGTACTATTAATTATGAGGTGGTATGTGGGGTTAGCAGCAGGGTACCCCGGTTATATCGATGATTGAGGATTTGATGCAAATCTTGGATTTGCTAGCTGGCGAGCATATTACTATAATGGAACTATCGAGTAGATAACTCTGTATATTTTTCTGGAGGTGCTCTCGCTTTGCCAGCCTCAAAACGCATAATCATTACTGTCCCCGAAAATCTATTAGCAGAAATGGATGATGTCACCATCCTTGAATCTAAAAATCGCAGTGAAATAGTTCGAGAAGCAATCCGGTTTTATTTAAGGGAGCGCAAAAGAGCGTTGATAGTGGAACAGATGAAAAAAGGATATTTGGAAATGGCCGAAATTAATTTGCGTCTTGCCTGTGAGGAATCTGGGGTTGAGGATGAAGCGCTGACCAACTGCATAGAAAAATTGTTGGAGTGATCTCGCATGATAAAACGAGGTGAGATTTATTTCGCCCAGCTAAACCCCGTGATCGGATCTGAACAGGGTGGAATCCGGCCGGTTCTTATTGTTCAGAATGATATCGGCAATCAATATAGTCCGACTACCATTATTCTAGCCATAACCTCACAGATCAATAAAGCCAAATTGCCTACCCATGTAGAACTGAAGGCCAAGGACTACGGTTTGGAAAGGGATTCGGTTATTCTAGCCGAACAAGTTCGAACTATCGATAAAAGCCGTCTGAAACAGCGCATTGCGGTATTGAAACAGGAAACCATGCAGCGTGTTGATCAAGCATTGGCCATCAGTTTAGGTCTCCACGAGTTATAGGTACATAAAAATTTAACCATATTAATTGCCGCAAAAGACAGGTTCACTAAGGGCCTGTTTTTTTATTGTGGACAGGGCAGGGGGAGGTATTGATATTGCGGCCGGTCATAGGTATTACCGGGAACTATAATGAAGAGGAGCGCAGTTTTTGGGTCCGTGACTATTATGTGAAATCACTGAGGGCAGTTGGGGCTAATGCTCTGGTACTACCGCCTACTGAAGAGGTGGGTATAATCGCTGAATACTTGCAAGTGTGTAATGGTTTGCTCTTTTCCGGCGGGGGGGATATTGATCCCCGGCACTGGGGCGAGATGGCTCGTCTTGGTCTGGGCAACATTAACCCGTTGCGGGATGCCTTTGAATTAGAACTGGCGCGGCAGGCGTTAAAGGCCAATGTGCCGGTTTTAGGTATATGCCGCGGCTGCCAGGTTTTGAATGTTGCCGCCGGCGGAAGTCTATGGCAGGATATTAAGTCCCATTTGCTCCACGATCAAAATGCTCCCCGGGATTACCCTATTCATGCTATAGTGGTAGAAAAGGGCAGCCTTTTGCAGCGGGTCTTAGGCAGCGGTGAAATCCGGGTGAACAGTTTTCATCACCAGGCGGTCAAGAAACCAGGCCCGGGATTTAAGGTCTGCGCCTGGGCACCGGACGGAGTAGCAGAAGCTGTGGAAAGTACTGAGCATAATTGGGTGTTAGGAGTACAGTGGCATCCCGAGTGCATGACGGATGAGTTTTCCCACCGCCTGTTTGCCGCCTTGGTCAAGGCCAGCATTAACGAAAGTGGAAAAACCGTCCGGGATCACTAAGTGCAGGGGCGATGCCCACATCACCCCAATTTCCTGGGAATCTATCAGAGAAAGGATGATATAGATGCTGGTTATTTCCGGCGGCAAGATAATAACCATGGGACCGCAAGGTACCCTGCAATCTAAGATAATTATAGTAGAAGGAGACCGTATCAAGGCCATAACCGAAGCTGATGATGTGCCTGCCAACGCTCAGCATTTGGATGCTGGTGGAGGATATATTCTTCCCGGCTTTATCGATGCCCATGCGCATATTGGTCTGGATGAGGAGATATACCGGGTAGAAGGTGATGATGTCAATGAGACCACTGATCCGGTGACTCCACAGTTGCAAGCTGTAGACGGTATACACTTTCGTGATTTGGCCTTTCAGGATGCATTGCGAGGCGGCATAACCCGGGTAATGTCTATGCCCGGCAGCGCCAATGTTATCGGCGGTCAGGCAGTATTCTTGAAAACTTTAGCCGCGGATATGAGCGGTATGATATACAAGAATCCCTGGGGATTGAAGGCTGCTCTCGGCGAGAACCCTAAACGGGTTTATGGAGAACAGCAAAAGAAAGCCCCACGTACCCGTATGGCCAGTGCCAGTCTCTTACGCGAGGCCTTCTATAAAGCGGCCCGCAATCTGGAAAAGGAATCCCTGGACCCGGAAATTGAATATAAGCAGATGCCCATTTTCAAGGTACTCAGAAAAGAGATGCCTTTGCTCTTACATGCTCATCGCAGCGATGATATGCTGACCGCCCTGCGTCTCAAGGAAGAATTCAACATAGATGTAATCATCCAGCATGCTACCGAAGCAGTGCTGATAGCCGGGGAACTGCGCCAACAAAATGTTCCCGTATTCATCGGTCCCCTCCTGGTGAACCGGGCTAAAGTAGAGATGCAGGAAGTGGCGTTTAAGAATGCCCGTTTACTGAAAGAAAGGGGCGTAATCTTCAGTCTAATCAGCGACCATCCGGTAACACCTATTGAACACCTGCGGGTATCCGCAGCCTTGATGGTGCAAGAGGGCTTGGATGAGGAGACTGCTTTGAAGGCTATAACATTGCACCCCGCTCAGGCTTTGAAGGTGGATAATGAACTGGGCTCCATCGAGGTAGGCAAACGAGCTGATCTGGTAGCCTTCGATGGCCATCCTTTTGATTTTCGCTCGCGAGTGAAATGGGTGGTAGTGGATGGACAGGTATGGCATAATAGCGATGAACACTAACCTCACATGGGTGGACAGGAAACATGAGGTAATCACCATCCTGGAATCTCCGCAATAGGATAAGGTGAAAGGGGGAAAGGAGACGTGAACAGAGGGGATACATTTACCATCTATATGGACGGAGTAGCCCTGACCGTATGTGTGTTAGGATTCTACAGCGAGGAGTACACTGGCGAAGAAATGGTTATCCTGGCCTTGGTCAGTCAGGAGAACCTGGTTCATGTACCCCTGGAAGATTTGCAAGCTCTGTTTCCCCAGCGCAAATATGTGAATTAACACTCCTTAATCGAAGTCAAGATAAACAGCGCAAGATAGGGGATGGCCCCTGCCTTGCGCCTGTTTATAATATATCTTCTTCCTCGTCTAATTCATCTTCTATGTCTTTTTGCCTCTTGTTATTAAAATAATTAATAATTGAAAGGCCCAGAAAAGCAGTGGCAGTTCCCGACAAAAAAGTAATGGCAAAAGTAACCAGCCAGATGTTTGGGTTGGTATTGTCTCCATAGCGGGCATAATTGGCTATTCCAGTTACTAGACAAATAGTCAAGCCGCAAACCAAACTGCCAATTATAACCCATTTGAAACCCCTGTCCTTCTGGCTGTACAAATTGATTCCTGAGGCTATATTTCTTATTAACAGATAACAGCAGGCTCCAAAAAAGCAGATAAATTCCGCCGCATAGCTGGCAAAGGGCACATTTAATACATATTGCTGCACTAAGATGGCAATCATCAGCGCTAATAAGAGCAAGGTGCAGGTCTCACTGGCGATTTTACGTTTTTGAGCTACGGTACGCTCATCTTGAATTAAATCTCTCATGGTGTCTCCTCCCAGAATAATTCATCTAAGGTTTTACCCAGTGCTTTGCATATGGCAATGCACAGTTTTAAGGAGGGGTTATACTTTCCCGCTTCAATCAACCCTATGGTCTGGCGTGTAACCCCCACTGCTCGTGCTAGATCCTCTTGTTTCATATCCCGTTCAATACGGGCCACCTTCATCTTTATGTTTTTCATGATGAACCTCCATGCTCCAATAGTAACATAAAAATTACATAATGCAAAATATATATTGCATTTTAACTCATAATTTAAATACCAGGTCAGCCATTATTTACATCAAGGTAAAAAGGCTGCCCGGTCGAATCTTTGATTAATAGGCCACAATTATATAATTCGAGGTGATGTTATTGATCAAGTGGTTGAAGCAAGTGGTGGCCATAATAATACTGGTGTGTTTCCCGGTTACATATGGGGCTCAGGCCGCCAGCGTTGTTAACATAAGCATTGACGGGAAGGAACGCCAGTTAAATCCACCAGCCCAAATAGTGAACGATCGCACCATGGTACCGGTACGCTTTATAGTAGAAGATCCTGCTCTGCAGGGCCAGGTATATTGGGACCAGAGCCAGCAGAAGGTGGCCATGGACTGCCGGGGCCACTACATTGAATTATTCATTGGCAATACACAAGCCCGGGTAGATGGGAAGGCCTACACCCTCGATGCTCCTCCCTATATCTATCAGGGGCGTACCTATGTACCCTTGCGGTTTTTGTCTGAAAACCTAGGGGCCCGGGTAGTATGGCAGGCTTCCCAGCGCCGGGTTGATATTCAGTTTAGTCAGTCTCAGCCCCGGGTGTTTGCTTATTATTACTATACTCCCTGGGATGAGCTGGAAGAGAACGCCCACCTGTTTACGGAAATAGCTTTTCGCTGGTTTGCTACCAACAGCAATGGGGACCTTTATTACGAATATAAAGCGGATTATGCCAAAACCCTGGCCTGGGCAAAATCTAAGGGAATACGTACCCATGCCAGTGTAGTTTTAATGGGCAGTGATGTTTTGCACACTCTGTTATCTAGTAAATCTAACCGCACCCGTTTAATCAACGGATTAGTCCAGGAAGTTAAGAAAAGCGGTTATGATGGGGTAAACATTGATTTTGAATTGATGGCTGCCAGTGATGCGGGTAACTTTACGGCCTTTTTAAGAGAATTGAAACAGGCCCTGGGAGCAGAAAAAGAACTGTCGGTAGCAGTATTTGGCCGTACCGGCAAAGAAAAATGGCCTACTCCTTACCAGTATGATAAAATCGGTCAAATCGCCGATAGCGTGGTGGTGATGGCCTATGATTACCATTACACCACCTCTGCCCCGGGAGCCATTGCTCCTCTGTGGTGGGTTAAAGAGGTTGCCCAGTACATGAGTAAGGTTATGCCGGCGGAAAAGGTATTGATGGGTATGGCTACCTACGGTTATGACTGGCCTAAAGACACTAAGGCCACCTCGGTAACTGCCCAGAAGCTGGCTCAACTCCGGAGCAATTACCAGGTACAAAGTCATTGGGATGAGGAAAGCTACAGTCCTTACTACACTTACTGGGATGAACAAGGACGCTACCATGAAGTATGGCTGGAAAACCATAAGAGCTTAACTGCCAAATGGGAGGTAGTAACCGACTATAATTTAGGAGGTATTTCCTTCTGGCGTATCGGCACCGGCTTCACTGATCTGTATCAGATGCTGGAGGAACAGCGATAAGCACTAGTTTAAGGGACGATTTGTACTGGGGTGCCGATATCAACCAGGTCGTAGAGTTCATTAACATCTCTGTTGTACATGCGGATACACCCGCCCGAGGCCGGGGTGCCTATGGTGGACTCGTCATTGGTGCCATGGATTCCAAACTTTTGACCTAGGGGGGAGCGGGGGTCATCGCCTCCGTCCCATTTATTACCCCGTTCATCCTTGGAATAAGGAACTGCCAGTCCCATCCAGCGGGTACCCATGGGTGATTCGGGATCGCGGCCTTTGGGAAAAGGCATCTTGTTAACTATACGGAAATCACCTTCCGGCGTATACCAGGGCATTTTGCCTGTGGAAACCTTATATGATTTAAGCAGCCAACCGTCGGCATAGAGATAAAGGCGGTTGGCTTCTTTTTCTATGCGAATACTCTGTCCTTCATCGTGAAGGGAGCGGGGATATTTAAGCAGCAGCCTGATCTCCGGTTTAAGTTCTACTACATAGTGAAGGTGTGAGCCGGACAGCACCACGGCACTGTCGATACTATAATCCATTAAAGGAGCCTGACCGGAGGGTTTGGCCGACAAGCGGTAGGCAAGTTTCACATCTGCTTCCTCTAAGGGGATAGTTTTGATAGGCAGGTTGTTTTTTCTAATAGAGACTACACCGGGTCCGGCCAATAGCTGGTAGCCGTCCTGAATAACCAAGGGTTTCAGGTTTTCCGTCGGGGAGGGCGGCTTCTCAGCCGGAGGAGCACTCTGGCAGCCAGCCCAGCAAACCAATAGTGCCAACAACAAGAAGGCAATAAAGCCGATGCTATTTCTGACCACCTGTTCCATTCCCCCAGCACACCCCAGACTTTCCACTTAATACACTTATCTAATCTGCTCGCTTTACTCCAATTTCATGCATGAATCGCCAACCCTTTACGGTTTACGATATAATAAGAATCATTAATAGGAAATTATTAGCTTACCAAGCTAAGGTTATAAAAGGGGCAGGAGGGGAGACAATGTCTACAGAACAGCCTGGTCTATTTGAGGAAATTGAACCAGAGTCCCAAGCAGTACCTGAGGAGAGACTGGTAATAAAACCTGCTGCAGCTATGGAGCCTTTTTTGGCCGGTGTTGAGCTGGGGGACGCTTATCCGGAAATAGATGATCATCGCCAACTGTTAGAAACAGCCCTTAAGTGCCAGCGGTGTCGTTTACGGGGAACCTGTAAGCAGGTAGTTTTTGCTGACGGCTCACCGGTATCCCGTATAATGTTTATTGGTGAAGGCCCAGGGAAAGATGAAGATATACAGGGGCGCCCTTTTGTAGGAAGGGCAGGGCAGCTTCTGGACAGGATACTCGAGGCCGCCAGTTTTAATCGCCAGGAGGTATATATAACCAATGTGGTTAAGTGCCGGCCTCCCGATAATCGCTTGCCTAATCCGGATGAAATTAACCTGTGCCGCGGTTATCTAGAAGCGCAGATTCGCATTATTCGCCCGGCCATCATAGTCTGTTTAGGCTCCCTGGCTAGTCAGGTGGTCATAGACCCTAAAGCGCGTATCACTAAAATTAGAGGCCAGTGGTTTCAAAGGCAGGGAATAAAGATAATGGCGACTTTTCACCCGGCCGCTTTGCTGAGAAATGAAGGATACAAACGTCCGGTGTGGGAGGATTTTAAGAAGATTCGTGATGAGTATCACCGTTTATAGGAGTGACAAGTGGATGCAGCAATGTATACCCGGTGAAGAAGATATGATAAGATTGGGAATGTTCCTGGGCACATTCTTAAAAGGTGAGGAGATAATCTACCTTCGAGGAGAGCTGGGTGCGGGTAAAACCACACTGGTTCGCGGTATTTTACGGGGATTAGGGTTTACCGGCCGGGTAACCAGCCCTTCATTTACTCTAATGAATGTATATGACTCCCAGCCTCCGGTTTATCATTTTGATTTTTACCGGTTGGAAGGGGGAGACCTGACTGATCTGGGACTGGAAGACTATCTGGGTAAAAAGGGGATCACGATTATAGAATGGCCGGAAATTGGTGCCTCTGATCTTCCTCAGGATGCCTTGATAATCAATATCGAACTGGTGGAGGGGGACTATGATCGGGAAAGAATGGTTACCATCCAGGCCAGCGGCCCCGAACACATTAAGCTTTTAGAGGAGCTGACTCAAAATGTACCTACTGGCTATTGACAGTGCTACTCAGGTAGCCGGGGTAGCCTTGCTGCAAGACGAACAGCTGGTGGTTGAAGAGTTTGCCAATATTGGCTTGACTCATTCAGAAACCTTAATGCCTATGGTGGACCAGGTACTAAATAATGCGAGCGTAACTGTAAGACAGCTGGATGCAATTGCCGTCACTATTGGTCCGGGCTCTTTTACCGGTTTGCGCATTGGACTGGCCGCTGCCAAGGGCTTAGCTATGGCTGCCGATAAACCATTAATTGGTATATCTACTCTGGAAGTTTTAGCTCATAACTTAAGCTACAGTCCCTTACTGGCGGGTACTATTCTGGATGCTCGCAAAGGAGAAATATACGGGGCTTGTTTTGATATAAGTCAGGCATATCCACAGCGTTTGGGAGAAGAGGTGGCCTGTTCGCCGGAAGATTTTTGCCGGGAGGCCGACCATTGGCTCAAGGAAACTGACCGACCCGGCTTAGTTTTGCTGGGGGACGGTTTTACCAGTTATAGACAGGTGTTTATTGAGCACTGGGGAGATAAGCTGCGGCTGCTTCCTCCACATCAGCAGTTACCCCGGGCCGCTTCTTTAGCTAGCCTGGCCAGGTTAAAGGCACTGCGCTGTGATTATTCTGACAGGTTATTGCTGCGGCCCACTTATATCCGTCTTTCGGAGGCGCAGAATAGGTTGGGAGTAGGAGAATTGTAAATGGGGACATCCAATTACCTGGTACGCCGTATGACGGAGCGGGACTTGGATCATGTAATGGCTATTGAGCAACAGGTTTTTACCTTGCCCTGGTCCCGGCAGTCCTACATGAGCGAATTGAAAAATCAATTTGCTACTTATCTGGTTTGCGATCGAGAGGCCCAGTTAGCGGGTTACATAGGTATCTGGGTGGTTTTTGATGAAGCCCACATCACCAATATAGCGGTGGATCCTAAATGGCGCGGGCAAGGCTTAGGAAGAGTATTGATGGAGGAAGTGGAAAAGATCGCCCGGCAGAAAAAAGCCCTGCGTATCCTGCTGGAAGTGCGTCCGTCCAATCATGCTGCCCTGTCACTGTATCATAGCCTGGACTACATGGAAACGGGCCGCCGCCCCGGATATTATACTGACAATGGTGAGGATGCCATTATCATGACCAAATTACTTTTTTAGGGGATGCGAAAAATGCCATATATCTTGGGAATAGAGACCTCTTGTGATGAGACTGCCGCGGCGGTAGTTGAAAACGGGCGGCACATACTTTCTAATATAGTAAACTCGCAGATTGATATTCATCGTCTTTTTGGCGGTGTAGTTCCCGAAGTAGCTTCCCGCAAACATGTGGAAAATATAGGCCTGGTAGTGGAAAAAGCTATAGCCGGCAGCGGCCTGACCATGGCTGACTTGGATGCGGTGGCCGTTACCAACCGGCCAGGTTTAATAGGAGCTTTATTAGTAGGTCTGTCCTTTGCCAAAGCCTTTGCTTACGGACTGAATATACCTCTTATTACCGTTAATCACCTATATGGTCACATATATGCCAATATCATAGAACACCCGCATATAGAGTTTCCTGCTATTTGCCTGGTGGTGTCCGGTGGTCATACCAGCCTGTTGTTGATGGAAAATGAGAGTGATTACCAGCTTATCGGCGAGACCCTGGATGATGCTGCGGGGGAGGCTTTTGATAAAGTAGCGCGTTTTCTGGGCTTAGGGTATCCAGGTGGCCCAGCTATTCAGAAGGCAGCTGAATCAGGACAGCCAGGACGCTATTCGCTACCCCGGGTATTCTTAAATCGCTCTGACTTGGATTTTAGTTTCAGTGGGCTAAAGACGGCGGTTATGAACCAGTGGCGTAAGGCGCAGCAGAGGGGAGAGGCCCATGTTAATGATATGGCAGCAGAGTTTCAAAGGGCTTTAGTTGAGGTTTTGGTGGAGAAGACCATGGAAGCAGCTAAGCGTTATAAAGCCCAGAGCATAATCATGTCTGGGGGTGTAGCTGCTAATAGCCTCTTGCGGGAATTGATGATGAGCCGGGGACAGGAATCGGGACGGCCGGTTTATTATCCCTCCTTGTCACTTTGCACCGACAATGCCGTTATGATCGCGGGTGCAGCTTATCCCATGTTTGTTCAAGGACGTTTCGCACCCTTAAATGTAAATGCACAGGCAAGCCTATAGTCCCTGTGAAAAATATCTGTGGATAATGTGGATAAGTCTGTTGATAATTATCATTCCTCCACTTGGTGGATTTGGTTGAAAATAAATTAGTCCTGGTTTTAAAAAAAGAAGGCCATTTTATTTCGATAATCAGGTTGTGGATAATCAATAAGTGAGGAGGAACCACGGTGTATCCAGTATTATTTGAGTTAGGGAGTCTGCGATTATACTCCTGGGGATTTATGCTGGCAATAGCTGTCCTGATTGCCATCTGGGGAATAGGACGTTTGTTTGAACGGGAGGACTATAGCAAGGATGCCGTTTTCGAAATGGTAATCCTAATGGTTATCTGTGGATTAATCGGCTCTCATCTAGCCTACATTATGGTTTATCAGTGGGAGGAATTCCTGGCAGACCCACTAATGTTTTTTTCCATCAAAAACGGGATCGAAGGGATGATATGGTACGGAGCATTGATAGGTGGTATGATACCTTTCGTGATCTACCTGCACAGAAAACGCATGTCTTTCTGGAAGGTAGCCGATATGTTTGCACCTTTTTTAGCTCTGGGATATGCCCTGGTTCGTGTAGGGTGTTTTTTAAGAGGATGCTGTTATGGAGAAGTCACCAGTTCAGCTTGGGGGGTAGTTTTTCCAGTAGTCGATGAATTTACCCGTCACCCGACCCAATTATACAGTTCATTGCTCAACTTAATCCTTTTTATCATCTTAATATGGCTTTACCCACAGCGCAGGTTTAATGGACAGATATTTCTGCTATACCTCATTGGATATGGCATATACCGTTTTATTGTGGAATTCTTCCGGGAAACCGTGGTTTTCTATGGGGTATTTTCCATGGGGCAGGTGTATACTCTCGGGTTACTGGTAGTAGCCATCCTACTATATTTCTGGCAGCGTTCCCGTTCTTCACGATATTGGTTCTAAATATGACGGAGGGGTAGATATGCAGGATATATTAGCCTGGAAAAAACAGATTAGAAATGAAATGAAAGAGCGGCGCCAGAAAATGACTTCTACAGAAGTTGAGCAACTCAGTGGCCAGGTAAGACAACGGCTCGAGGAATTGAACCCTATACAGAATGCTCGCAGTATTATGGCTTACGCCAGCATTAATAATGAAATTGATCTGGTACCACTAATGGTTAAATGGCATGAGGAGGGACGTACTATTTTGCTGCCCCGGGTAGAGGATAATGGGAGAATGGAGGCAGTGAAATGGACTGGATGGGACCAAATTAAATCAGGTCCTTTCGGTATTCGAGAGCCATTGGGTGAACCCTTTGATCCGGCTCTCATTGATGTGGTTTTGACCCCAGGCTTGGTTTTTGACTACAAAGGCTACCGGCTTGGTTATGGCAAAGGCTATTATGATCGCTTTCTTCCCCGCCTCAGTAATTCAGCCTTTATTTGCGGGATAGGCTATGAGTTTCAGGTCATCGAAAACGTATACCCTCATGAGGGAGATATACCTATGCACTGGATAGTCACCGATCACTCCGAGTTGGTCATAGACTGGAACTACTTTTAGAAATAAGGGGTCAGGCTCGAAGGTCTGGCCCCTTATAATTTACGCAGGGTTATGGGTTGTATTCTCCTGATCGATCCCCGCTTCCTTCAAGGCGGCAAATACACCGGCCAGCCCTGCTAAATCGCTGGGAATGATCAGTTTGGTAGCCTGACCTTCTGCCAAATCTTTAATGGCTTCTAAGGATTTTAAGGCCAATACTTTGTTGTCAGCCTGGGCTTCTTTGATCATAATCAAACTGTCAGCAAAAGCCTTCTGAACGGTAAGAATGGCTTGAGCTTCACCCTCGGCCTTTAGAATCTGGGCCTGGCGAAGCCCTTCCGCTTCACGGATCGCCGCTTCCCGAATAGCTTCTGCATTTAATATAGCTGCCTGTTTCTGTCCCTCTGCCTCAAGAATGGCTGCGGTCTTTTGACCTTCCGCTATGAGGATAGCTTCCCTCTTTTCCCGTTCGGCTCGCATCTGTTTTTCCATGGCATTCTGAATATCCTGGGGAGGAAGAATGTTTTTCAACTCTACCCGGTTTACCTTAATTCCCCATTTGTCAGTAGCTTCATCCAAAATAGAGCGCAGTTTAGTATTGACTAGATCTCGGGAAGTCAGGGTCTCGTCTAATTCCAGGTCACCCACTATATTGCGCAGGGTAGTAGCAGTCAGATTTTCGATAGCCAAGATAGCATTGGATATCTCGTAAGTGACCTTAAATGGGTCGGTTATCTGGTAATAAACTACTGTATCAATCATCATGGTAACGTTATCTTTGGTAATAACCGGTTGGGGAGGGAAGTCTACTACTTGTTCCCGTAAATCTATAATGGCACGGAAACGATCTATAAAGGGGATAATCACATTGATACCCTGTTCGGCAGTTTTATGGTATTTGCCCAAGCGCTCCACAACACCTACGGTGGCCTGTTTGATAATTTTGATAGAGGACAGGGCAATGATAATTACAAACAGGACCAGAATCATATTAACCAGTACACTCAACAATCAGCTCCACTCCTTTCTAGGTAGATGCCTTTTTCACCAGTAGTTTCACACCATCAATACCGATGACTTCTACACGGATATTCTCTTCCAATTCTTCCTCAGCTATAGCTGTCCATACTTCACCATTTACCTTTACCTGGCCAAACTGCATAGGAACAATAGGGGTGATAGTAATCCCATGCTGCCCGATGAGGGCTTTTACATTACTGACCTTATCATTTGACTTAACAAACCTCATTATCAAAGGACGGGTGAATATTATCAGCAATAGAGTGAAGATAGCAAAAATAAGCAGTTGAATTTCTAATGTTGGCAAGAGGCCGAATTGAACTAGCAAAGCTACCGCTACTGCAGCTATAGCCAGCCAAAGAAACCAAAAACCAACGGTGAATATCTCTATGGCACCGCAAATAATAGCCACCAAAATCCATTGCAGGAAGGTCACGGACTAACCTCCTTTCATGTAATTAACATATGGGATAATCAGCCTAATAATACCATACCTTCCGTGGTCATGGGGTTATCAATTGATGAAATGCTTAGCAAGAATTATGTAATCAATTGTAGAATTGATTTTACATGGTGTATAATCTGGTAAATGAGACAAATCAATAAGCTCCGATCTCAATTGACCTAAGGCTATGGCTAAGGCTGTTGAGACGACGGGTGTACCGGGAAACTGGTGTGCCTCCCGGTGGAAAGGAGTTCATCTTACCAAACCCCCTTCTTTCCAGGGTGTTTGTATTTTTGGGAGGGAAATTATGCAAAAACGTGATCAAATCGTTGAAAAGTTGAAGGAATTATCTGATGACAGTAAGATTACCTGTACCGATGCCCGTAAACTGGCGGAAGATTTGCAAGTAGAGCCCATTGAGGTTGGGAAGCTATGTGATGAGATGAAAATTAAAATCATAGGTTGTGAATTAGGCTGTTTTTAGGGTAAAACTTGGGCTAATCCGGGGGAAGGAGGGAAGTACTATGGTTGATTCTTTTGGACGCCATATTAATTATATGCGCATTTCCATAACTGACCGCTGTAATTTACGTTGCCGGTACTGCATGCCTGAAGAGGGAGTAAAGGATCTGGGACATGGAATAATCCTGAGCCTGGAAGACATAGCCCGCCTAACCCGAGTAGCTGCACAAGTGGGAATACGCAAGGTTCGTTTAACCGGAGGGGAGCCTCTGGTACGAAAAAACATCACTGGATTAATTAAAGATATAGCTGCTATTCCCGAGATTGATGACATCGCCATGACTACCAATGGGATATTATTCCCCGCCATGGCAGGAGAACTAAAAGAGGCCGGATTAAAACGTGTAAACATAAGCATGGATACCCTGAACGAAGAACGTTTTGCTTATATCACCCGCCGGGGAGGATTATCTTCGGTTCGCCAAGCTATTTTTAAGGCATTAGAGTTGGACATGCATCCGGTTAAGATTAATGTGGTAGTAATCCGTGGTTTTAACGATGATGAGATAAACAATTTTGCCCGGTTGGCTTATGACTATCCGCTGCATATACGCTTCATTGAATATATGCCGGTAGGAGATTTGTTGTTTTGGGAACCGGAAAGAATGATGAGCAGTGAAGAAATTAGAAATGTCTTGCAAAATGAGTATGAGTTGATTCCTGAAAAGACAGTGGAGGGCAATGGACCGGCTCGCTATTATCAACTAACTGGTGGTAAGGGGTCTTTAGGATTTATTAGTCCCATGAGCCACCAGTTTTGCGCAGAATGTAACCGGATACGTTTAACAGCCGATGGCAAACTCAGAGGATGCCTCTACGAAAAACAGGAGGTTGACTTAAAAGAAGCGCTGAAGCGAGGGGCTACCGATGATGAATTGCGAGAATTATTCTTGCAGGCCATAAAAAGTAAGCCGGCTCGCCATAATATGAATTCTGGATGGGGCCAGCTAAACACTCGCAAAATGTATCAAATCGGGGGT
>LSQX01166961.1_pt1 | contig 28613 bp, 5 predicted proteins | sample 654561 | NCBI WGS metagenome assembly LSQX01 (sample SAMN04489861, study PRJNA283612) | anaerobic digester metagenome | isolation source: 4 biogas reactors fed with cattle manure at either 37C or 55C with and... | place: Denmark: Kongens Lyngby | collected 2014
GATATAAGTTAGCCCAAATGTATGAGATGGGAGAGTTTGCTGAAGTCATTGCCCAAATGGATGAAGCCCGGAAGGAAATTGCCTGCACATGCGATAGCGATAATGAGACCAGTGAGGTTAAAAATGCAGTTTTAAAATTATGCCAGGATATTTTTAAAGAAAAGAATATCGGCTTACAGAATAGTTTTTTTGAGTTTGAAGCTAATTCTTTAAAGCTTGCTTCTTTGTCTGCCGCTATCCATGAAGCTTTTAATGTGGAAGTACCTTTGGCTTGTCTGTTTCAGTTTTCTACGATCAGAGAGCTGGCTGAGTATGTGGAACGATGCAATGATAAAAGTATTTATGCAGCGATTGAAACCCCTGCTCGTAACCACAGGTATCCGGAAGGGTATTATGAAACATCTGCTGCACAAAGAAGGCTTCATGTTGTTGATCAAATTGATTTGGATACAATAGGTCCAAACATAGGCTATAATATGCCCGAAGCATTGCTTATTGAAGGCAAACTGGATCCGGAGAAGGTTAACGAGGCCTTTATAACCTTGCTAAACAGGCATGAAGCTTTACGGACGGCCTTTGAAATTTTCGATGGTGAACCCGTACAGAAAGTATACAGCAGCGTGCCCTTTAGAGTGGGTTATTATGAAGGGGACAAACGTAAAGTAAATGAAATGATGGGTGCATTTGTACGGCCTTTCCAGCTGGACAAACCTCCCCTCATAAGAGCGGCTCTGGTTAGGATAGAAGAGAATAAACATATACTGATGCTTGATATGCATCATATCATCTCTGATGGCTGGTCGGTAATGGTGATTATAAAGGAACTGCTGATGCTGCTCGAAGGGGAGAAACCGACGGAGCTAAAAATACAATTCAAGGAGTTTGCAGCCTGGCAGAACAAGCTTTTAAGCTCAGATGCCATCAAATCACAGGAAGAATACTGGCTTGGACGGTTCCCCGAACATCAGGGTGGCACAATCCCCATACTGAATATGCCCACAGATTTTCAAAGGCCCCCCCATAAGACTTACGCAGGTGACAGGGTCATTATAACAGCTCAAAGCAGTATTTTGGATGGGCTGAACCGGGTTGGGCAGGCGACTTCATCTACACTGCACATGATTATGCTTGCGATATATACTGTTCTGCTCTCAAAATATTCTGGTCAGGAAGACATTATAGTAGGCTCACCGATAGCCGGAAGATCATACAGGCCTTTGAAAAATGTTTTTGGGATGTTTGTGAATATGCTTGTGAACAGGAATATGCCCAAACACGATATGACCTTCAGAGCGTTTCTTACCCAGGTAAAAGAAAACTGTCTGAATGCCTATCAGAACCAGGACTATCAGTTTGATGAGCTGGTAGGGAAACTGAAACTGAAAAGGGATATGAGCAGAAATCCGTTGTTTGATTATGTATTTTCCGTGCAAAATCTGGATACGCCCGATATGAAAGGCAGCCAACTAAAGGTATATCCATACGATTTTGAATATACAATTTCAAGGTTTGATATGTTCTTGTCTATCATGACGATAGGAGAGAGTACAAGGTTCATGCTTGAATATTCTACCTCCCTTTTCAAGAGAAGCACCGCAGAAACGTTTTTGAATCACTACATGGAGATGATGAAACAAGTGGAGGAGAATATCGACATCAGGCTTGAAGACATCACCTTAAGCCATAATCTTGCAAAAGCTGAAAGCGCATTTCTAATCTGTGACGAAGACACAGATTTCGACTTTTAGTAACTGAATGCATAACATCAATAAAAAAATTTTACTGCTTGTTACCGTTCAGAGGTATCTGATGAGAGATAGATGTGCAATAGTAGGAGACATTACCTATATCGGGGTGTGAGCGACGCTCACTTTAGTTCTGCGGGGGTTTTATGAATACGAATAATGTACAAAAACGAGCAAGAGACAAAAAAATAGTATTGGGAATGCTTCCTTACTGGACTCCTCTTGTACCGCCACAGGGAATAGGGATGCTGAAAGCCTATCTTGAAAAACATGATTATACAGTAAAAATCATTGATTTGAATGTCCATGAAACCTTCAAAAAGGTTTATACAGACTATTTCAACAAAATCGGTGAGTTTGTGCCCATGCATAACAGAGGTAACTTCTATAACATAGGGCATGATGTCTTGCATAACCACATGATGGCAGCGATAAAATATACGGACGAGACAAAATATATAAAACTTGTGAAAACACTTGTATATCACTCATTTTATACGAAGATTCTTGATAACCAGGCGATAGAGTTAAATCGAATTATGCAGTACTTCTATGAAAAACTGGAGGAATACTATATCGAGCTGATCAAAGTAGAGCAGCCGGGTGTTCTGGGGTTTAGTATATTTAAAGGCAATATTCCCGCAGCCATCTTTGCGGCAAGGGTTGCCAAGAGAGAAAACAAGAGCATAAAGGTTGTCATGGGCGGCGGAGCCTTCACAGATTTTCATGCACTGGGTTCACCCAATTTTGAAGCATTGCTTCAGGAAACTGTGGATTGTGTAGATCTATTCATTGTGGATGGCCAAGGAGAGAAGGTCTTTCTGAAGTATCTGGAGGGAGAACTATCAGACAGAAGGGTCGCCTCGTTAAAAGAGCTGAACCTGGCTCCTATTCCTTTCCATGACCTGGATATCGCAGATCTGTCAGATTTAGATACCGGACTTTATCCGTATATCATCGCAACAGGGTCTGCCAGTTGTCCCAATGAGTGTACCTTCTGCAATGCCTCAAAGTTTTACGGCAGATACAGGGAGAAAAATGCAAAGCAAGTGGTACAGGAAATGCTGAAAATGTACAGAAAATATGGGAAACAGTTATTTTTCATGTCTGATTCCCTTCTGAACCATATCGTTACGGATATCGCCACAGAGTTTATAAATCTGGGAACAACCCTTTACTATGACTGTTATTTCAGGGTAGATGATAATGCGGCCGACCTTGACAAAACCATGCTTTGGAGAAGGGGCGGCCTCTACCGGACCCGGTTGGGCATTGAAAGCGGGTCACAAAAGATACTTGATTTAATGAATAAGAAGATAACGCTTGAACAATCTAAAGCCACATTATACGGGCTTGCCAGTGCTGGCATCAAAACAACCGCATATATCGTTATTGGGCACCCCTATGAAACCGAAGAAGACTTCCAAATGACCCTTGATTTCGTGGATGAGATGAAAGATTATATCTGGCAGGCAGAACCGAACCCATTCTATTACCATTACACCGGGCAGTTTGGGGCCGATGACTGGAAAGACAAAAGAATGCTGCTATACCCTGAGGAGGCAAGAAGCATGCTTGTGTTTGATACCTGGACATTAAACTGTGAACCCCTCAGAGAAGAAAGGTATGAAAGGCTTCACAGGTTTACTGCGCACTGTGATAAGCTGGGTATTCCCAATCCCTATACCGCATCCGAGATCCATGCAGCAGATGAAAGATGGCATAAACTTCATAAAAACGCAGTCCCCTCAGTATGGGAGTTTGAAACCTGGGGCAAATACATCGACGAGGCAAGAAATGTGGTCAGGTATGCGGGGGCAAAGAATGTGTTGGCATCCAACACCGACTTTGATTTTTAAGAGAAGCTGCATCTTTTGGGCATTTGACAGAGATGCTGTATTACACATTAGCGTCTGAAAATGAGGGAGGCTGAAGATGAGTAAAACAGGTGCAGCGGCAATAGCCGCAAGTCAGCATATAAGAGAAAGGGAATACTGGCTGGAAAAACTATCGGGGGATTTGGACAAGACCCGTATGCCTTATGATCATCCAAAATCTGCCTGTGCTGTATATGAATTCGACAAGGTTGGTTTTTGCTTTGAGGACGAACTTTATTCAAAGCTGATTAAGTTAAGTAAAGGTGCCGATTCCAGGTTATTTATGGTTCTCACCACAGGCCTCATGATGCTGCTTGCCAGATACACAGGCAACGAGGACATTATTGTGGGAACGCCTATATTCAAGCAGGAAGAGGATGCGAACTTCATCAATACGATACTTCCAATACGAAGTAAAGTTGAAGCGGAATACTCCTTTAAAGATCTATTGCTTCAGGTTAGGAACACGATATTTGAGGCCTGCGAAAATCAAAATTTCCCTATTGAAACGTTACTGTACCAGCTTGGCATAGAGTCGGATGAAGATGCATTCCCACTGTTTGATGTGGCAGTTTTACTTGAAAATGTTCAGGACAGAGAGTATTTAAAGGAAGTAATGACCAATATGATAATTTCCTTCAATAATACAGGGGAACAAGTTGAGGGAGTCATTGAATATAACGCTTCTCTATATGAAAAGGGTTCTGTTGAAAGGATGGCAAATCATCTTAAAAATCTGCTTCTTCATGCCTTATCCAATGTTCACCTAAAGCCTGGTGAGATTGAAATATTAAGCGAAGACGAAAGGAAAATGCTTATCGAGGCATTTAACAATACATCCAAGCCATATCCGAAGGGAAAGACGATTCACGCGCTCTTTGAGGAACAGGCAGAGCGCACTCCTGAAGGCATTGCATTGCAATATGAAGAGAAGCAGCTTACATACAGCCGTTTGAATCAGATGTCCACCACTCTGGCAGGTGTTTTAAGGCAAAAAGGAATCGGAAAAACCCATTCCAATAACATTGTAGGGATCATGGTTGAACGATCGTTGGAAATGGTCATCGGGATGCTGGCAGTGCTGAAGGCTGGCGGAGCATACATGCCGGTTGATCCCGAATATCCTGTGGATAGAAAACAGTTTATGCTTGATGACAGTGGCACAAGCGTACTGCTGGTAAAGGGCGGCATTGGTGAAGGTATTATGTTTGATGGTGATGTGATCGATTTGAAAAGTATGCCTTATCCAGTCAATGACCAGGCCAACCTTGAAGGCAAACAAGATGCGAGTTCTTTGGCATACATCATCTACACATCAGGATCCACTGGGCAGCCCAAGGGCGTGTTGATAGAACATGCAAGCATCGTGAATACGCTGTTATGGAGAAAGTCATATTATGGTTTCGATGAAAAGGATGTTGTTTTGCAAATACCTTCTTTTTCATTTGACAGCTCTGTGGAAGACATCTTCACCCCTCTTATAAGCGGTTCAAAGCTTGTGATTGTCCGTCATCAAGACAGATTTAATATAGTATGCCTGGAGGATATTATCAACAAGCAGAAAGTAACTCATTTTCTCATCACTCCGGGGCTTTACAAAACCATACTCTATGAATCTCCCGATTGTTTGAAAAGCATGAGAGTTGTTACCCTTGCAGGCGAAAGATTCACAGAGGAGTTTGTAAGCGATCATTTCCGCTTGCTTGGCAATGTCAGGCTGGTAAATGAATACGGACCCACCGAAAACAGTGTCTGCACCACCGTTTATGAGCTGAGCCCATACAGCACAAGGGTATTGATTGGGAAACCCATTCATAATGTAAAATGCTACATCGTCGATCAGTATGGCTGCTTGTGCCCTGTAGGCATTCCGGGGCAATTATGCACATCCGGAAACGGGCTGGCAAGAGGGTATTTGAATCGGCCTGAATTAACAGAAGAAAGGTTTATCAATGCTCCCTTCCTGGAAGGTGAAAGAATTTATAAAACCGGTGATCTAGCCCGGTGGATGCCCGACGGGAACATCGATTTTTTGGGAAGGATGGATCATCAGGTAAAGATCAGGGGGTTCCGGGTAGAACTTGGAGAGATAGAGCGTTGTCTGCTAAAGCATAGAAAAATCAGGGACACAATCGTTGTCGCAAAAGACAGTGAGGACGGGGGAAAATACCTTGTGCAATACTTTGTATCCGACGGGGAACTTACTGTACAAGAGCTTCAATGCCATCTGGCAAAAACGTTGCCCGAATATATGGTTCCGTCTTGTTTTATGCGGCTTACCAAGATTCCTTTAACACCAAACGGGAAAGTAAACAGAAGAGCGCTGCCACAGCCTGCAAAATGTCATGGGCTTGGGGCTGAATATGAACCGCCGTCCAATGAGACCGAGGTATATATAGCTGAAATGTGGAAGGAAATCTTACATCTTGAGAAAATAGGGGTTCATGATAATTTCTTTGAGGTGGGGGGACATTCCTTAAGGGCTACCGTTCTGGTTTCACGCATCCGAAAGAAGTTCCAGGTCCATGTGCCTGTCAGAGCTGTGTTCAAAAACCCCACCATCCGGCAGTTGTCCCAATACGTTATGCAAGGGGTAAAAAACGCATATGATTCAATCCAGCCTGTAGAGGAAAGGGATTATTACCCCGCGTCTCCCGGTCAGAAGAGAATTTACTGGGTAAGCAAGGCCGAAGGCACTTCTGTTACCTATAATGTACCTTTATCATTGCATATAGATGGGCTACTGGACAGAGAGAAAACGCAGCGGGCTCTTGGTGTGATTATCGAAAGGCATGACGCGTTCAGAACATCCTTTGATTTTGTGGATGCTGAACTGGTCCAACGGGTACACAAGGATGTTCAATTCAAGCTTGAGTATATGGAGGCGTGTGAAAGTGAATTGGGTGAAATTGGAGAAAGTTTTGTACGTGTATTCAATTTCAAAACCGCGCCGCTCTTAAGGGCACTGCTTGTTCACCTTACCGAGGGAAAAAGTGTTCTTATGCTGGATATGCATCATATCATATCGGATGGCGTTTCCATGGACATCTTGGTGAAAGAGTTTGTCACATTGTATGAAGGGAAAACGCTTCCTGAAATCAAAATTCAATACAAGGATTTTACTGCGTGGCAGGAAAAAAGTTTGTCCAGTGAAGAGATAAAAAAACAGAAGGAATACTGGATGGATGTATTATCGGGAGAGCTTCCGGTCCTGAATATGCCTACCGATACGCCAAGGCCTTCGATACAGAGCTTTGAAGGACGCAAGGTAAGAGCAAGCGTGCCTGAAGAGATCACTATGGCTCTGCGAAGGTTGGCAAATGAAACCGCCACCACATTTTTTTCGGTGCTGCTTGGAGCCTACAATGTACTATTGTCAAAATATACAGGCCAGAATGATATTATCGTAGGCTCGCCTGTTGCAGGAAGAACCTGTCCCGACCTGGAAAATGTTGTGGGTATGTTTATCAACATGCTTGCATTGCGTAATTCCCCAAAACATGACATGACATTCAGAGATTTTATGGAAGATGTGGGGCAGAGGGCATTTCACGCTTTTGATAACCAGGATTACCAGTTCAACGATCTTGTAGACTCGTTAAAAATTGATAGGGATATGAGTAGAAGCCCCTTGTTTGATACGATGTTTGCTTTGCAGAACATGGATTTCAGACAGAGTGAAATCGATGGCCTACGATTTACGATGAAGGATATCGACACGAAGATCTCCAAATTTGATATCACCGTTGTTGCCATCGAGCGGAACAATGAGACAGAGCTTATCTTTGAATACTGTACAAAGCTTTATAAAGACGAAACGATAGTAAGGTTTGCACAGCATTTTATCACAATACTTAAGAAAATAAGCCAAAATCCAGACCTGAAACTTAAAGAGATATCAATCGTGGACGACAAAGAGCGTGATCTTTTGTTAACGGGGTTCAATCGTACGAAGACCGAGTACCCTAAAGATAAAACCGTTCTTGAAATGTTTGAGGCGAAGGTTAAAGAATTCCCGGATAACATTGCAGTAGTACACCGGGGAAACGCAGTTACATACAGCGAGTTAAACCGAAAAGCGAATCGGCTTGCCCGCAAATTAAGAGAGGGCTATAACGCAACGCGTGAAGATATCGTGGCGATAATGGTTCAAGGCTCAGTCGAAATGATGGCAGGTATCATAGGCATATTAAAATCGGGTGCTGCATACCTGCCAATCGATCCTTCCTATCCTCCGGACAGGGTGAAAACCATGATGCAGGACAGTAAAGCGATCGCACTACTGACGGATAACCCCAATTCTATGGTTGATATTGATAATCCAATACCGGTGATTGATATTCGTGATGAAAGAGCGTATTGCGCAGATGATTCAAACCTTGAAATTGTAAATACCCCTAAAGACCTGGCATATGTGATCTATACCTCGGGTTCAACAGGAAAACCCAAAGGCGTTATGATAGAGCATCGCTCACTGATGAATCTATGCTGGTGGCATATCACGCACTATGGAGTAACAGCAGAGGATAGAAGCACCAAGTATGCCGGCATCGGGTTCGATGCCTCGGTGTGGGAGATATTCCCTTATATCATTGCGGGGGCTTCCATTCACATCATCGATGACGAGATGAAGCTAAACATGATGCAGCTAAATGAGTACTTTGAAGCGAATCAAATAACCATCAGCTTTTTACCCACCCAAATTTCGGAACAGTTCATAGACTTGACAAACACCTCCTTAAGAAAGCTGTTAACTGGTGGGGATAAGCTTAACCGTTTTGAAAAAAGAGATTATGAGCTGATCAATAATTATGGCCCCACAGAGAACACGGTTGTCACCACAAGCTTTACTGTGGATGGCAATTACGACAATATTCCCATAGGCAGGCCTATATCAAATACCAGAGTGTATATTGTTGACCCATACAATCACCTTCAGCCCATCGGTGTGCCGGGTGAGTTGTGTATAGCTGGAGACAGCCTTGCAAGGGGTTATTTAAACAACCCTGATCTGACACAAAAAAAGTTTGTGCCCAATCCGTTTGAACCCGGAAACAGCATGTATCGCACAGGTGATCTCGCCCGTTGGCTTGCCGATGGAAATATCGAATTTATGGGCAGAATAGACAGCCAGATAAAGATAAGAGGCAACAGGATAGAACCGGGAGAGATAGAAAGTCGGCTGCTATTGCATGAAGATATTCAGGAAACAGTTGTCGCTGCAGTAACGGATAAAAGCGAAAACAAACACTTGTGTGCATATATCGTAAGCGACAAAGAGCTCGCATCAGCACAATTGCGGGAATACCTGTCAAGGTCGCTTCCAGGCTACATGATACCCTCATTTTTTGTACGGCTGGAAAGTCTCCCCTTAACACCAAGCGGCAAGGTGGATGTAAAGGCTCTACCGCATCCAGGCGGAACAATCAATACGGGCGTTGCGTATGTAGCACCTGGTGATGAAACGCAACAGAAGCTTGTTGAAATATGGCAGGAAGCAACGGGCCTCAACAAAATCGGGATTAACGACAATTTCTTTGATATTGGTGGCAATTCCCTTCTCATCATGAAAGTAATCAGCAGAATATCTACAGTGTTTAACTTATCCGAAGATGACATAACCGTTATGACGATGTTCCAATACCCTACAATAGCATTAATGGCAAAACAACTGGACGGACATGAGGAAGAATCCAATCAGGCCTTTGACAGTATTTCCAGCAGAGTTCATAAAAGAAGGCAGGCCACAAAGATGTTGGAAAACAGGAGGAGCATTCATGCTTAATGGCAATGTTGATAATGTAGGAGAGAATATCGCAATAATCAGTATGGCCGGACGGTTTCCAGGGGCGAAGAACATCGGTGAATTCTGGAAGAATATCAAAGACGGGGTCGAATCAATACAATTTTTTACCGACCAGGATTTGAGCAAATCTGGACTATCCCCTGAACAGTTCAACATGCCCGGATATGTAAAAGCAGGGGCGATCATTGAAGCGTTTGACCAGTTCGATGCCCAGTTCTTTGGGTTTAGCCCGCGAGAGGCTGAAATCTTTAATCCACAGCACCGTATTTTTCTGGAGTGTGCCTGGGAAGCCTTGGAAAGCGCGGGATACAACGCCGACACTTACAGCGGCAGGATCGGTGTTTATGCTGGGGAGGCGCTTAATACCTATTTTATGCGGATTGTATCAAACCCGGCACTTACCAAAACATTAAATGAAATTCAAATGCTGATCGGAAATGATAAAGACTTTTTGGCCACCCTTGTATCCTATAAACTAAACCTGAAAGGCCCGGGGGTGACTGTGCAATCAGGCTGTTCCACATCCCTTCTTGCCATTTCCCTGGCTTGTCAGGGGTTGAGAAACTACCAGTGTGACATGGCTCTTGCGGGCGGAATAAGACTGGGGATCCCGCAAAAGGCCGGATACCTTTATAAAGAAGGCAGTATTCTTTCACCGGATGGTCACTGCAGGCCCTTTGACGAGAAGGCCAGTGGTACGGTAGGCGGGAATGGCGCGGCAGTTGTGGGGCTTAAGAGGCTTGAAGATGCTTTGGAAGACAGAGATTATATCTATGCCGTTATTCGGGGAACAGCCATCAACAACGATGGGGCAATAAAAATAGGATATACTGCTCCAAGCATAGACGGACAAGCAGAGGCGATATACGAAGCCTTGGAGGTGGGTGGTATAGCCCCGGAAACGATAGGCTATATTGAAGCACATGGCACAGGAACCATATTAGGGGATCCTGTTGAATTTAATGCGCTTAAAAAGGTGTTTGAGAGCAGTACCAAAAGAAAAGGGTTTTGCGCACTAGGCTCGGTTAAAGCCAATGTGGGGCATCTTGATGCAGCAGCCGGAGCTGCAGGTGTTATTAAAACTGCGCTTGCCATTAAAAATGGGGTTATTCCTCCATGCGTGAATTTTAATATGCCAAACCCCCAATTCAATATGGAGGATAGCCCCTTTTATGTTCCGGATACAGCGACGCAATGGCATACAAACGTGGTTCCCCGCCGTGCAGGGGTAAGTTCCTTTGGAATAGGCGGGACCAATGTTCACGTTGTTTTAGAGCAGGCACCGGAACCCGAAAGCTCTGTTTCGGGCAGAAAATACCACACCATTGTCTTATCAGCAAAGACCGAAAAGGCATTGGAAGCCATGACCGCAAACTTGAAAGAAACCCTGCTAAAAAATCCACAGGTTCATATGGCGGATGTGGCTTATACACTGCAAACCGGAAGGACAACATTCGATTACCGTAAAGTAATTGTTTGCAGCGATGCAAAGGATTGTGTGGAAGCTATAGACGAGCCTCACAGCCCACGTGTTATTAATGGCAGCAGTGAGTTAAAGGGGAAAACCGCCGTTTTCATATTCCCAGGTCAAGGCTTCCAGGACATCAGGATGGGTGTGGAGCTTTATGAGACTGAAGAGGTTTTCAAGCAGCAGGTTCAGCGGTGTTGTAATCGATTAAAGCCCTGTTTGGGGTTTGATCTTGAAAAAGTTATTTATCCCCGGGGCCAGGAACAGGGGCTTGAGAATAAAACGCACCTGTTGGAACTGGCACTTTTCACGGTAGAATATGCAATGGCTGAAACATTGATGCATTACGGCATGATGCCTGGGACTGTGCTTGGCTATGGTATCGGTGAATTTGCTGCTGCGTGTGTTGCAGGAATATTCGAGCTTGAGCAGGTTTTGCCACTGATTGCGGGAAAAGCCATGGGGGCTCTCAATGAATCCTTCATTTCAGCATTTGAAAGGGTGAAGCGAAACCCTCCCTCCATACCCATCATCTCGGGTGTAACGGGTACATGGTTAGAGGATGGGCAAGTAAACAACCCAGCGTACTGGGCCCGCCATCAAACCTGCATGGCGAAGCTCTCATGTGAAGTGGAACAATTCATAAAGAAACCAGGCACATACCTCATAGTATCCGTTCCCGGAAATGTGCAAGGTTCCTTTTCAGAATATCGGCACGGTGATAACTCATTATCGTATGTAATGTCTGCGATAAGGGAACCCAGCCAGTCTTCCGACTCGGTGGCACTGTTTTGTGGGCTTGGCAGAATGTGGTCGGAAGGGTTCTGGGTTGACTGGAGCAAGATATATAAAGGCGAAAAGCGACTGCGCATTCCATTACCCACATATCCCTTTGAAAGGAAAAGGTATTGGATTGATGCGAACAGCAGTGTGCAGGGTGCTTCAGCCATGGTCGATACAGCAGGTAAAAAAACCAAGGTCTCTCAATGGTTCTATACCGCTTATTGGAAACCCGCCACACCTCCTGAAATAAGCAGTGAAAAAGGTTTACAATGGTTAATATTTTCTGATGCATCTGGCTTGACAGAAAAAATTGCACAACAGCTTACAAACAGAGGCGACATGGTGATAAAGGTTTTCGCCGGAGAAAAGTTCGCTGCGGCAGGAGAGGATGCATACACACTAAACCCATGTGATAGTGAAGACTATGCAGAATTGTTCGGCACGCTTAAGGTGTCCAATCAATTCCCGGATAAAATAATACATTTATGGTGTGTTGAAGGCAGGGAGACAGACACACAGGGCAGCTTCCTTGAAGAAATGCAAAAGAAGGGGTTTTACAGTCTAATCAATATCGCAAAGGCAGTTGGGAAACTGAACATTGTAGAGCCAATAACCATTTCTGCAGTAACCGGCTGTATGCAGCAAGTGGGAGCACAGGATGAATTATATCCGGAAAAAGCGACATTGTTGGGCTTGTTAAAAGTAATGCCACAGGAATATATCAATGTTTCCTGCAAAAGCATAGATATTGACAACTCCCAACTGACAAACAGCAAAACAGCAGAGTACCTTTCAGAGTGTATAATCCGGGAGACCTGTGCAACAGGCAGTGGATATGCCGTTGCATACCGGAGAAACACAAGGTGGATACAGGATTTCGAAAACGTAAAACCACCAGAGGGTAAAGAAACGAGCTATCTGCGTGAATGCGGGGTTTATCTTATCACGGGAGGCTTAGGAAACATTGGTCTTGTTTTTGCCCAATTCCTTGCCAAGGAGTATCACGCAAAGCTGGTATTAACAGCCCGTTCAAGGTTTCCTTCAAGAAATGAATGGGATGGTTGGATTGCTGAAAACGGGCAGCTTGATCAGACAAGCCGGAAAATACGCATGATCAGAAAACTGGAAGAGCTGGGGGCAGAAGTTTTGGTGTGTTGCGCGGATGTATCCAATGAAGCGCAAATGAACAAGGTTGTTTCTGCCGCAATGCAAAGATTCGGCAAGTTAAACGGAGTCATCCACGCTGCAGGTGTTGTGGGTAAGGAAACCTACAGTGCCATAAAGGATATCAGCAGGGCTCAGGCAGAGGATCAGATGAAACCGAAAATATATGGAACCATAACCCTCGAGAAAGTGCTTAGGGGAATTGAGATCGATTTCTGCCTTCTGATATCTTCACTTTCCGCCGTTCTTGGTGGTCTGGGGCTTGCTGCATATTCGGCAGTAAATCTGTTTATGGATTCATTTGTACAAAAATGTAATCGCGACAGCGGGCCTGTATGGTTAAGTTCAGATTGGGATGGATGGGCATTTTCCAAGAATTTTGAAAGCCCGGATGGCTTTTATATCGTTCCTGAAGAGGGCGAACAGGCATTCAGCCGGATATTAACCCGTGGGATGGCCGAAAATGTGGTGATCTCGGTAGCAGACCTAAAGAATAGGATAGACCGGTGGGTGACGGGCCGTAATTCCGGTAAGGGAAGCAAGACTCAAATGCAAAGGCCGAAAAAGGGATGTCTGAAAGAGGATGGCAGTGAACTGGAACAGGGGATCGCATCGATATGGAGTGAACTGCTTGGGATCGAGCATATAAGCGTACATGACAATTTCTTTGAGCTCGGAGGAGATTCTCTGCTTGCATCGCAGGTGATTTATCGCATGCGGGCAGAGCTTCAACTCGATATACCTGTAAAAGAATTCTTCGAATATCCAACCATTAAACAGATTGCTGAAAAGATAAAATACAAAGCCGATCAGGAAAAAAAGCTTGCCGAAATATTTGACACCGTAATAGGACTTTCACAGGAGGAACTCGATCAGCTTCTGCAAGAGGCATAGGGGAAAGGGGTAAAATAGCATGGATATCATAAGCAAGATGAATCAGCTCAGCCCGGAACAAAGAATAGTATATAAAAAGCTGTTGAAGCAGCAGGGGATTAGCCTGGATACATTGTCCGAGAACCGGGGAAAGTATTCTTCAATACAACCCGTAACCGAGAAAGAGTATTATGCTGTCTCATCATCCCAAAAAAGACTGTACACGCTCAATGAGATGGAAGGTGCAAATATCGTCTACAATATGCCGGGGTTCCTTGAGGCAGAAGGCCCTTTGGATGTAGAAAGATTCCAGTGGGTGTTCAGCATGTTAACGCAAAGACATGAGATATTACGAACATCCTTTGATATTATAGATGGTCAAATCGTACAAAGGATACACGATGATGTACAGGTTAACGCAGAACACATTTGGGCTGGGGAACAGGAGCTTGAGCAGCTGCTGAACGAGTTTGTACGCCCCTTTGATCTTCACAAAGCCCCTCTGATGAGAGTAAAGATCATCAGCATGAGCGAAGATAGACATGTGCTCGCTTTTGATATGCATCACATCATATCAGACGGGGTCACTATGAGTATCATCATACGGGAAATCGGTCAGTTATACAACGGTAAGAAACTGGAACCCTTAAGACTCCAATATAAAGACTACGCCGAATGGCAGTGCAATCAGATAAAAAACGGAATCATAAAAAGTCAGGAAGATTATTGGTTAAGCGTATTTGAACAAGAACCTCCCACATTAAATATTCCTTCCGATTACCCCAGACCGAATATGCTAAGCTTTGAGGGAAACAGTATCATAAGCACTGTTGACAGCGGCTTGACCGCAAAGCTGAATGCTCTTGCTAAAGAGACTGGTACGACCATTTATATCACTCTTCTTGCCGCATACTATATTCTATTATCAAAATATTCCGGGCAGGAGGATATCGTAGTAGGAAGCCCTGTAGCTGGAAGAACGCATGCAGACCTTGCAGATATTGCGGGCATGTTTGTAAACACCCTTGCGATGAGGAACTACCCAAAAGCAGATAAATCCTTTACAGCTTTTTTGGAGGAAGTAAAGGAGAATACACTGAAAGCGTTTGAAAACCAAGACTACCAGTTTGAGATGTTGGTTGAAAAACTGAACCTGAGGCGGGATATCAACCGAAATCCCCTGTTTGATACCGTCTTTGTCATGCAGAACACAGGAAGCAAAGAGCTTCATATCGATGGCGTGAAATTTACATCACTGGAAGTCGAAAACAAGATATCGAAGTTTGATTTAACCCTTAACACCGAACTGGAAAAAGACGGCATTACGCTTGATGTAGAGTACTGTACAAAATTATTCACCAAAGAGACGATAGAAAGGCTTATCAGCCATTACATAAATATACTTCACAGCATTACGGCAAATCCGGAGATAAAAATTGCCGATATTGAAATCCTGACAGCACACGAAAAAGAACAGATATTGAATGATTTTAATGATAATTTATCGAACTATCCAACCAGCAAAACGATCCATGAAATTTTTCAGGAACAGGCGCAGAGAACACCTAACAACACGGCGGTTGTGTTTAAGGGCAGCAGGCTAACATACCAACAACTCAATGACAGATCAAACGCCCTTGCAAGAAAGCTAAGAGGCATGGGTGTAAAAAGTGAAACCATAGTCGCAATCATGACAGAACGCTCACTCGACATGATAACAGGCATCATGGCGATCCTTAAAGCTGGGGGAGCCTATATGCCTATCGATCCGGTTTATCCGCAGGAGCGTGTTGGCTTCATGCTCGAAGATAGTGGCGCTCAATTTCTGCTTTCCCAGAGCCCATTCACGCAGCAGGTTTCTTTTTCAAAGCCGAATCCCAAAACAGGGGTCTGTCCTGTTGTACTAGACCTCGACGACGCGAATCTTTTCCAGGGTGACTGTTCAAACCTTGAAAATATCAATATGCCGGATCATCTGGCCTATATCATTTATACATCAGGAACAACCGGTAAGCCAAAGGGTTCTATGATAGAACACCGTAATGTGGTAAGGCTTCTGTTTCACAACCGAATGAAGTTTGACTTTAGCAGCACAGATGTATGGACCATGTTTCATTCAATGAGTTTTGATTTCTCGGTGTGGGAGATGTACGGAGCACTGTTATACGGCGGAAAGTTGGTGGTCGTACCCAGGATGACTTCACGGGACCCTTCAGCGTTTCTCCGGTTGCTCAAGAATGAAAAGGTGACTGTGCTGAACCAGACACCCACAGCCTTTTCAAATCTGATAAAGGAAGTGATGAAGTCTGATGAAAAAGAGCTTTGTGTCCGGTATGTCATCTTCGGCGGAGAAGCACTGAAGCCTGCAATGCTAAGAGACTGGAAGGAAAAGTATCCTTCGGTTAGATTGGTCAACATGTATGGCATAACGGAAACAACCGTTCATGTCACATACAAGGAAATTACAGACTACGAGATAGACACCAATGTGAGCAATATCGGCAGGCCCATACCAACGCTTACAGCATATATCATGGACAGGAATCTTAAGCTTGCACCGATAGGTGTTGCAGGAGAAATATGTGTAGGCGGGGAGGGCGTTTGTCGCGGATACCTGGAAAGGCCTGAACTGAACAGGGTTAAATTTATAGAAAATCCATATAAGCCTGGGGAAAGGTTGTATCGATCGGGTGATCTGGCAAAGTTCCTTCCCAACGGAGAAATGGTTTATATGGGCAGAATCGATCACCAGGTAAAGATAAGAGGCCACAGGATAGAGCCCGGAGAAATAGAAAACCGCCTGATTCAGCATACTTCTGTCAAGGAAGCAGTTGTGCTGGCCATGGACGATGCTGAGGGGCAGAAATATCTATGTGCTTATATTACAGGTAATGGTGAAACAACGGTAGAGGAAATAAGGAAATATCTGTTGAACGATCTACCGGAATACATGATCCCCTCCTTTTTTATTCGGCTTGACAGTATGCCACTCACATCCAATGGAAAGATAGACAGAAAAGCGCTGCCAAAACCGAATGGATATATCCATGCAGGAGAGGCGTATGAAGCTGCGCAAAATGAAGTGGAGCAAAAACTGGTTGAACTCTGGAAGTGTGTATTGAAAGCAGACCGAATAGGGGTAAATGATAACTTTTTCAGCATCGGCGGAGACTCGATAAAGGCCATAAGCCTTATCAATGCGATAAACAATGCTCTGGGAACGAATATCAAGATAAAGGATATTTACAAGAACCAAACCATAAGAAGTTTAGCTGAAAGCCTTGAAACAAGTGTGGCTGTGCAGGATGAACTGGAAACCGGATTGAAGTACATCGAGGATATTCAGCAGGAAATAATAAAAGACGAAAAACAAAGATCCATGCTGCCTGACGATTGCGAAGACTTTTATCCGCTTAGCCAGATACAGAATGGCATGGTTTTTTACTCCAAGCTTAGGCCAAACGAACCGATCTATCATGACCAGTTTTTATTTAACGTCACTTTTAAAAGGTTTGATTTGGACACCTATATGAAAACGTTGCAGATACTAATGGACAGGCATCCCATTTTAAAAACCGTGTTTGATACCGAGCACTTCAGCATGCCCCTTCAGATCGTGCGTAACCATATAAAGCCTGAGGTTCTGATGGATGATCTATCCGAACTACCCAAAGACCAACAGGAAAACAGCATAAAGAACTACCTGAAGAGGGACCTAAACGACAAATTCAACTTTGATAATCGGCTTTTATGGAGAATGGGTGTCTTCAAGCTGGACAACGAGAACTATTCTATTGTTTTAAGCTTCCAGCATGCCATTATGGATGGTTGGAGTGTATCCACATTCAACAAGGAATTTATTCAGATATTCAGCAGGCTCATTCAGGGTGAACAAGATGAAATGCAGAAGCTGAACAGCAGCTACAAGGATTATGTGGCGATAAACCTGACACGTAGAATCTCGGAAAAAACCAGGGGTTTTTGGAAGGAATTCCTGAAAGGACATTCAAAAAACAAGCTTCCCTTCAATATATCGGTTAAAAGAATTAGCGGCATGGGGGGAAGCAGGATCATCAAAGGGAACCTTGGGAAAGAGCTTCTTTACCGACTCGGCGAATTATCAAAGGAACTGAACTGTTCTGTAAGGGACATCTGCCTTAGCGCCTGCATATACCTGATTAGCGTGTTGTCAAATGAGAAGGATGTCGTGATGGGGCTGGTTACTCATGACAGACCAGTAATACAGGATGCTGAAAGGATTATAGGGTGTTTCCTCAACACAATCCCTGTAAGGCTGCAACTTGATCATCCGGTTCACAAGAAAGAACTGATTGAAGCGGTTAAGCAATACCTGAAGGAGGTTAAAGAGCACGAGCTGTTCCTTTCGGATATAGCAGCGATAACTGGAAATGCTGGGAGTGCAGGAAACCCGATATTTGATACATTGTTCAATTTTACCGACTTCCATGTGCTGAAGGAAGTGGAAACAGAAGAATTACTAAAAGAATCCGATTTTGGGCTTGAAATTGAATCCAATGAGATGACAAACACATTGTTCGACCTGGAAGTATCAAAAACACTGGACATGTTCAGTATGCAGATAAAATATGTGCCAGGCTACTTCTACAAGCAGGACATAGAGATGGCTGTGAAGCTGTATAAAAGGGTTCTGGAAAAATTTGCGGATGATGGGACGCAGGTTCTAAATGTTGAAGAGCTGATCTCTCAAGAAGAAAAAAATGAGATCCTATATCAATTTAACAATACAACAATAGACTATCCGAAGGAAAAGACCATGCATCAGCTATTTGAGCAGCAGGTTGACATGGTTCCAGATAATACTGCACTGATTTTTGAGGAGAAAACACTGTCATATAAAGAGCTGGACCAGAAGGCTAATTCGCTGGCAAGAATGCTTGCAAAAAGGGGAGTCAAGTGTGGGGATGCAGTGGGGTTAATCGCCCGACGGGGCTTTGATATGATCATCGGAATGCTTGCTATTCTCAAAGCTGGAGCCGCATATGTTCCCATCGATCCAGAGTATCCAGAATCGAGGATGGCCTATATTGCAAGCAATTCAAAAGTTTCTGCCCTGCTCGTCGAGAAGGGGTACACGACGGCTGATCATACCGGCATGGTGCTGGGCGTTTCAGATGAATTCGTGATCGAGATAGATCATCAACAGATGGACAAATACTCCAACGACAGGTTAAATGTTGAAAAGGATTCCAAAGATCTGGCCTATATCATATACACGTCCGGTTCCACAGGAGCGCCCAAAGGGGTCATGATCGAGCATCATTCGGCAGTGAATCTGATAACCTGGGTAAACAGGGAGTTTGACGTAAGCCAGAGGGATACGCTGCTGTTTATAACCTCGATGTGTTTTGACCTTTCTGTATACGATATATTTGGAATGCTTGCGGCAGGAGGAAAAATCGTTATCGGAAAGAAGGAACAGATTCAAAACCCAAAAGAACTGAGCGGTTTGTTGCTGAAAGAAAAGGTAACATTCTGGGATTCGGTTCCATCCACCATGAGTTACCTGATAAGCTCACTGGAAGAAGACGGTGGAGAATACATACAGGAAAATCTGAGGCTGGTATTTATGAGCGGGGATTGGATTGCTGTGAACCTGCCCGGGCGGGTAAAAAAGTTCTTTCCCAATGCAAGGGTAATCAGCCTTGGCGGGGCAACAGAAGGGACGGTATGGTCCATATACTACCCGATAGAAAAGGTGGATGAATACCAGACAAGCATCCCCTACGGAAGACCAATCGACAACAATTACTTTTACATACTTGATGATAATCAGTGTGTGGTGCCATTAGGGGTGGCCGGTGAACTGTATATCGGTGGAGTGGGCGTAGCCAGGGGCTATATGAATGATGAGCAGAGGACAAAGGCATCCTTCCTGCAAGACAGGTTTCGGGGAACAGACGGGGGCATGATGTATAAGACAGGTGACTTGGGCAGAATGCTTCCAGACCGAAACATAGAGTTCTTAGGCCGAAAAGACCATCAAGTCAAGATAAGAGGATACAGGGTGGAGTTGGGAGAGATAGAGAGTCAGCTTCAGAAACACGAGCGGATTAAAGAGGCTGTTGCTGCAGACAGAACAGATAAAGATGGAAACAGATATATTTGTGCATATATTGTTACCCAGCAGGAGATCACGGTCCAGGAACTAAAAGATTATCTTTTGGGCAAACTTCCGGAATACATGGTTCCCTCGTGCTTCATGAACCTGGAAAAACTGCCTTTAACCCCAAACGGAAAGATAGACAGAAAGTCTCTTCCAGAGCCCACGGTCAATCTGGATACTGGCAGGGAATATGAAGCGCCGACAAATGAGACAGAAGAGAAGCTTGCACAAATCTGGCAGGAGGTATTGGAGATAGACAGGGTCAGCATTCATGACAGCTTCTTCGACCTTGGGGGGCATTCATTGAATGCGACGACGCTGGTGTTCAAAATACGCAAAGAGCTAAACGTAGAGGTTCAGTTAAGAGAGATATTCGAAGCACCCACCATAAAAGAAATCGCAAAGCTCATCGGCGCTGCTGAAAAAAGCGTATACACCACTATAGAGCCTGCCGAAAAGAAGGAATACTATCCGCTTTCCAGAGCGCAGAGACGATTGTACCTGCTCAGTCAAAAAGAAAGTACGTCAATAAACTACAATACTGCTGATGCTGTCAAGCTGGAGGGGGAAATAGACAGGCAAAAGCTTGAACAGGCATTTCATAAGCTGATAGAAAGGCATGAATCCTTAAGAACCGCTTTTGAGATTATTGACGGTCAGCCTGTTCAAATCGTACACGATAAAGCTTCATTCAGTGTTGAGTATACAAGGGCGAAAGAGGAGGAAATCCCTTCAATGCTCGAAGCCTTTGTTAAGCCGTTCCACCTTGAAAAGGCACCGCTGTTAAGGGTAAAGCTTATCAGTTTGGACGACAGCACCCATATCCTTGCTTATGATATGCACCATATCATATCGGATGGGGTGTCGATGAGAGTCATGATCGAGGAGTTTGTGAAGCTATATCAGGGCGAAAGCCTCAGACCGTTAAGAATACAGTACAAAGACTATTCAGAGTGGCAAAACAGGATGATCACCAAAGGAGAAACACAAAAACAAGGCCAATACTGGCTTGATGAATTCAAGGGTGAAATCCCGGTTTTGAATCTGCCTGCAGATTACGCAAGGCCAAAGGTGCAAAGTTTTGAAGGGGACAGTATAACGGCTAAACTGGATAAGGCATTAACGAAATCTCTGGATGATATAGCTGCACGAACAGGAACAACCGTTTATATGGTCATGTTATCCGCCTATAGCATACTGTTGTCAAAGTATTCAGGCCAAGAAGACATCATTATCGGAAGTCCTGTAGCGGGAAGGCCTCATGCCGATCTTGAGGGTGTGATTGGAATGTTTGTCAACACCCTTGCAATGAGAAGCTATCCTGCAGCAAATAAAAACTATGCCAGGTTTCTCGAAGAAGTCAAGGACAATGCGTTAAAAGCCTTTGAAAACCAGGATTACCCGTTTGATGAGCTGGTGGAAAAACTGGATTTCAAAAGGGATCTAAGCCGCAACCCATTGTTTGATGTAATGTTTGTGCTACAAAATGTGGGGGGTAAAAATAAGATTCGCTTACCTGGCCTGAACGTGATGCCCTATGCGATGGAAAAACGGGTATCACGATTTGACATCACATTGGATGCAAACCAGCAAGATGGTGAAACAATATTGCGATTTGAGTATTGCACCAGTTTGTTTAAAAAGAAAACCATAGAAAGACTTGCAAATGATTACATCAGGATCATCCAATACATCGTTGAAAACACAGATATCAAGATCAGTGACATGGTTCTCGAAAGCAAATATGCTCAGAAAGAAAGTGTTATCTCCGAAGAGATCCAATTCTCATTCCAGTAAGCTACATCATGGTTGCAAGTTTAACCGAGCACTGGTGATTTAGTTCTATTCCATAATAGAAGGAGTATCCATGTTAGCAGATAAATATTCAGAAAATATTTTGATGACAACAGAAAAAGGGATGGCCGAGCGGAAGTATTGGTTGAGCCAGCTTCAGGGGCAACCTTCGGTTAGCTGTTTTCCGAAAGACAACAATTACACGGAGCAGATGCAGACTGCATTTTCTACATTCAGTATGGTATTCCCTGATAAAGTATTTCACAGCATAACGAAGATATCCAATAAATCGGATTATGCAGCGTATATGATCCTTGCAGCAGGTGTTGTGTGGCTGCTTCATAAATATACGAGTGGTTCTGACATTATTGTTGGGATGCCATCGTTCAGGCAAAAGTCGACAGGGGAGTACACCGAAAATGTCCTGCCGCTTCGGGCAAAAATAGCGCAGGACGTAACGTTCAAAAGCCTATTGGAACAGATAAAGCAGGCGGTGTTGGATGCGGACAATAATCAAAACCTGCCATTAAGCCATGTGGCAGAGCTGCTGGGTCTGCATACAGAGGCGGATTACAAGTACCGGTTCAATACCATTGTCAGAATGGATAGTATCCATAGTGAAAGATTCAATGAATGTATCAATGCGGATGTAGTTTTTTCTTTTTCATTGGAACAGGATAGCCTTAAGGCAGACATCCAACACGATATGCGTGTGTTGGGAGGACAGACCATCTTAAGAATCCTAAACCATCTGGAACGCTTCTTATTGGAGGCAATAAGCCGGCCTGACAAAAAGTTGTCCGATATTGATATGATGTCACCCGAAGAAAAACAGCGTATATTATTTGATTTTAACGACACAAAGGTGCTCTACCCCAAGAACAAAACAATACAGCAGCTGTTTGAAGAGCAAGTGAGGCAGACACCTGACGCGGCTGCACTGGTTTTTGGAGAAGAAGTATTAAGCTATAAGCAGCTTAACGAAAGAGCAAATCAGCTTGCCAGGGTACTAAGGCACAAGGGTGTCAAGCCTAACCGTATCGTAGGGGTTATGGTAGAGCGTTCCATAGAGATGATCGTCAGCATACTGGGTGTGCTGAAAGCAGGAGGAGCTTACCTTCCGATAGATCCGCAATACCCTGCTGCAAGAATCCGGTATATGCTTACAGATAGCCAAACGGATATCGTATTAACCCAAAACACAATACATATTGAACCATTATTGGATGACGGCACAACGTGTATGACCCTCGTTCATGTTGACGACAGAAGCATCTATACAGGGGGCAGTGAAAACCTTGATAACATCAGCGAACCAACAGACCTGGCCTATATTATCTATACATCGGGTTCTACAGGAAAACCCAAGGGTGTTATGCTTGAACACACCGGAATAGCCAGCCTGAGAGAATTCTTCAGGAACGAATTTGAAATAAACACGACAGACAGAATTGTTCAGTTCGCCAGTATTTCCTTTGATGCTTCTGTATGGGAAATTTTCATGGCGTTGCTTACAGGTGCTTCGTTACATTTGGTTTCAGAAGAAACCATTAAAAACCCGGATCAATTCCAGCGGTTTATCAATGAACATGGGATTACCGTTGCCACGCTGCCACCGACATATCTTGCGAATTTAGACCCTCAAAGCATCGGAACGTTAAGGACAATGATCACTGCAGGGTCATCGACCACCCGCAGCCTCGTTGAGAAATGGAAGAGCCAGGTCGTTTATATTAATGCGTATGGTCCAACCGAAACAACGATATGCACAACAACCTTTACATGTGATGAAACGACAGAACAATATCATTCAGTGCCCATCGGCAAGCCCATATACAATACCAGGGTTTATATCGTTGACAAAGACAACCGGATTGTTCCTGAAGGCGTTGCGGGTGAACTATGTGTTTCTGGAGATACTCTGGCAAGGGGATACCTGAACAGGCCAAACCTAACCCGGGAAAAATTCGTTCCGAACCCGTATGCCGAAGGTGAGATGATGTATCGCACAGGCGACCTCGCGAAATGGATGCCAGACGGGAATATTGAATTTCTAGGCAGAGTGGATCATCAGGTTAAGGTGAGAGGTTACAGAATAGAGACAGGAGAGATCGAAGCGTGCCTTCGAAAGCATAAGGATGTCAAAGAAGTAATAGTCATGGCGAGGGACGGCCAAAACGGCGACAAATACCTCTGCGCCTATATCGTTGCGCTGCAAAGGCTTAAACCACATGAGCTTAAGCAAACGCTGGCAGAGGAACTGCCGCAATATATGATACCTTCATTCTTTATTCAGATCGATGCAATGCCATTATCACCGAACGGAAAGGTGGACATCAAAGCATTACCCATGCCGGATGAAGGGCTATATGCAACCCGAGAGTATGTGGCTCCTTCGAATGATTTGGAAAGCAAGCTTGAAAAGATATGGGCAGAGGTGCTTGGACTTGAAAGCGTAAGCATTAAAGACAGTTTTTTTGAGCTCGGCGGGGATTCAATCAAGGCCATACAGGTGCTTTCACGCTTAAACAGCCATTCGCTGAAGCTTGAACTGAAAGATTTATATCAGCATAAGACGATAGAAGAAGTTGCAAAAACGGTCACCTACATTACGGTGAAGCAAATCGACCAAGGCCCGGTAAGCGGTGAGGTTAGTCTTACTCCCGCACAGCGCTGGTTCTTTAATAACGGGTTTTCGCACATGCACCACTGGAATCAGTCGGTGATGCTTCGGGCGAAGGCCGGCTTTGATGTACGGGCAGTGGAAAAAGCGTTCAAAAAGATTTCTGCGCATCATGATGCGCTAAGAATGGTTTACAGGGAAGAGCAGGGGCGCATTATCCAGTATAACCGGGATATAGACGAAGGTGAAGCGATATCCATTGAAGTGTATGATCTTATCAGCGATGATAATTACTGCGAAACCATCCAGCACAAAGCCGATGCATTGCAGGAGAGTATCAGGCTGGAGACCGGGCCCCTTGTTAAACTTGCACTGTTTAAAACGCCGGAAGGAGATCATCTGCTGATTGTGATACACCATCTGGTTGTTGACGGCGTGTCTTGGAGAATTATACTGGAAGATTTTAAAACCGCATATGATCAGGCTATCCATGATGAAGAAACAAGCTTGCCCAACAAAACCAGTTCATTTCAGGAATGGTCCTTGAAGCTGGTGGAATACGCAAACAGCAAGGAGATTAAGAAAGAATACGCGTATTGGAGAGATATCGAAGCGATGGATATCCCTCTGCTTCCCGTTGATTATGAAAACAAGGAAACACCCAGGCTGAAAGACGCCCGAAGCGTTGAAATCAGCCTATCCCGGGAAGAAACACAGAGAATACTGCAGGAAGCAAACAAACCATATAACACGGAAATCAATGATTTGTTGCTGACAGCATTGGCCCTGGCGATAAATAAATGGACAAACCAGGATACGATCCTGATTAACCTCGAGGGGCACGGCAGGGAAGATATCATCAAAGATGTTGATATAACAAGAACGGTTGGGTGGTTTACTTCACAATATCCGGTGAGGATCGATCTGAGTGAGAAGGACGATATCTCCTATTTGCTCAGGTCTGTCAAAGAAGAGATCAGAAAAATTCCGAATAAGGGGATAGGCTATGGAATATTAAGGTATTTGAGTGAAGATAGCGCTGACAGCATAGAATTCAAGAATAACCCCGAAATATGCTTCAATTACCTTGGACAGTTTGAACAGGCTGTCGACACAGAACTGTTTGGGTTATCCACCATGAGTACAGGACAGGCCATGAGCCCCGAATCTGAGAACAGGTTCAAGCTGAATATAAACGGTATCGTCACAGATGGAAGACTCATCCTTTCAATCCTGTATGACCAGAATCAATATGAAAGGATGACAATACAAAACCTGGCTGAAAACTATCAATCCAGTCTATGCAGGATCATCGATCATTGCGTTTCAACGGTGAGAAGAAAACCCACCCCGTCGGATGTGGGATGTAAAGAACTTACTATCAAGCAGTTTGAACCAGTTTACCATGAATGGGGAGACCTGATAACACGCATTTACAGGCTGTCGCCCACGCAGGAGGGGATCCTGTTTCATGCGATTCTTGATGCGAAATCCCATACATACTTTCAACAGATAGCCTTTACAATCAAAGGGGTTGTGGAACCGGCGCTTCTCGAAAAGAGCTTTAATATCATTGTGGATAGGCACGATATTCTAAGAACCCATTTCATCTATCAATCATTGAAAAGGCCATTGCAGGTTGTTTTAAGCAGGAGCGAGATAAAGATTAATATCGAGGACATATCCCATCTTGATGAAGCGAGCATCCGTTCATACGTGGAAGACTACTGGGTAAGGGACAGAGACAACGGGTTCGACCTGTCAAAAGACCAGCTGATAAGGCTGACATTGGTCAAACGCGGCAAAGAGGATTACACATTAATCTGGAGCTTTCACCACATTCTTATGGACGGCTGGTGTATTGGGATCATCAATAAGGAGCTGTTTGAAATTTACACCGCACTGAAAAAGAATATGTATTACAGGCTTGGAAAAGCTCCGCATTTCATCAATTACATCAACTGGCTTGAGACACATGATGAAGACGAAGCCCGCGAATACTGGACACGCTATTTGGAAGGCTACGGGATTAAGGCCGGGATTCCCTCAACAAGGGCTCGAAAAACAGGGAAATACAAGAGGGAAGAATATAGCTTTCGAATCGATGAGGAGATGACAAGTAAACTTACCAGCATAGCGGCAAAAAACAATACAACCCTTAATATCGTTTTGCAGGCAATATGGGGGATAATTCTGCAAAAGTATAACAGAACGAATGATGTGGTGTTTGGTGCGGTAATGTCGGGAAGAAGCTCGGAGATAGAGGGCATTGAGGAAATGCTTGGCTTATTTATCAATACGGTGCCGGTAAGAGTGCACTGTTCAACAGATACACCATTGATAACACTTCTTGGCAACATGCAACAGGCTGCCTTATGGGGTGAAAAATACAGCTATTACCCGCTGGTGGAAATACAGGAAGCCCATGCGTTAAAAGGTGCTTTGTTTGATCATATTCTGGTTTTTGAAAACTACCCTATAGAAAAAAATCTGTTGGCAACAAGCAGCCAAAACCAAACGGGATTTTCGGTTGAGGATGTGAAAACATTCCAACAAACCAACTATAGCCTTTGCATGACAATATTCCCCGCAAATGAAACAGGCTTCACAATCACTTATAACGCGGATGTCCTTGACCGGGATTTTGTACAAAGCATTGAAAGCCATATAAAACAAGCTGCAGAAACGATTATTGACGATCCATCCGTGACAGCAGGAGCGGTTGAATTATTGAAAACGGATGAAAAGAACAGGATATTGTTTGGTTTTAATCAGACAGGAACAGATTATCCCCGGGATGAAACGATCTGTCGGTTATTTGAGCGTCAGGCAAACAGCATGCCAGGGAATGTAGCGGTTGTATTCGAGGGCAGGCATATCACATACCAGGAATTAAACCAGAAAGCAAACCAGTTGGCCAGGATATTGCAAGAGCAGGGCATGTGCCCGGAAGAGATCGTTGGAATAAGGGTCACGCCCTCCATCGAGATGGTGATCGGAATATTGGGTGTACTAAAGGCCGGGTATGCGTATTTGCCTATCGACCCGGATATCCCATCTGCAAGGGTTAAGCAGATTGCGCTTGACAGCGGGGCAAGCCTTATTCTTACGCAAAGCGGTATTGCTGAAGAGGATCTTGGCATAAAACAAATTGAGTTGGATGCTCCCGGCATATACCGTGGAGATATTGCAAACCTCGGCACACCAAGCGATCCGCACAGCCTCGTATACGTTATTTATACATCCGGTACCACAGGAAAGCCAAAAGGGGTACAGGTTGAAAACCGATCCCTCGTTAACTATATTCATTGGTTCTCAGCCCGGGCAGGTCTAACGTGTGAAGACAAGACTGTACTGGTTTCATCCTTTGCGTTTGACCTGGGATACACTTCGTTATACTCTTCCCTGCTAAACGGTTGTGCACTGCACTTAATGAAGAAAGAGCATTACTCCAACCCCAGGACCCTGCTTAATTATATTGAACAAAATGGCATCACCTATGTGAAAGCGACACCATCCCTGTTCAGCATGCTCGTCAATGACAGAGGCTTTCACGGTTCAAATGAATCTTCTCCCTTGCGTTTGGTGGTACTGGGCGGAGAGCAGATGGTTGTTGGGGACGTAGAAAAATTCCACAACAGGTTCAGCAATGTCAAGATCATGAACCATTATGGTCCTTCTGAAACAACAATCGGTTCAATCGCCTGTATGCTTGATTTCGAGCGATTTGAATGTTATAAGCAATCTCCTGTCATCGGAAAACCGATCAACAATACGCAGGTTTATATACTTGATGATGCCTTAAACCCTGTTCCTGTCGGAGTTCCTGGAGAAATATACATATCGGGGGACGGCGTATCAAGAGGTTATTTAAACAGGCCAGACCTGACAGCCGGGAAATTCATTGTCAATCGGTTCGAGAAGACCCCCAAAAGAATGTACAAAACAGGGGACTTGGGCAGATACCACGCTGATGGTGCAATCGAATTTCTGGGGAGAAAGGACAATCAGGTTAAAATCAGGGGGTATAGAGTGGAGCTTACCGAGATTGAAGCCTGCTTATTGAAATATGAAAAAGTCAAAGACGGAGCAGTAGTGGCAAGAGATGATAACGGCAGCAAGTACATATGTGCCTATATCGTTCACGATGAAGACGTAACCATATCGGAAATCAGGAAACACCTTGAGAAAGAGCTGCCAGATTATATGATACCGTCATTTTTTGTCTCATTGGACAGGATACCTTTAACTCCAAACGGAAAAGTGGACACAAAAGCACTTCCGTCTCCCAGTGGTTCTGCGGGCACAAGCGTGGAATATATCCCTCCTGGAAAT
>LSQX01331586.1_pt1 | contig 28613 bp, 22 predicted proteins | sample 654561 | NCBI WGS metagenome assembly LSQX01 (sample SAMN04489861, study PRJNA283612) | anaerobic digester metagenome | isolation source: 4 biogas reactors fed with cattle manure at either 37C or 55C with and... | place: Denmark: Kongens Lyngby | collected 2014
CTATATTCCCTGTAAAACCCTCCCGATATATGTCAGATTTAGTTGATAATAGCGTATTTTGCCTTTTTGACGATCAGAGGTTTATTGTGTTATAAGCCAATTAGAAGCTGTTGATTAACCAGAATCGTCGGCTGAAAGTCCCGCTGAAAATTTTTCTACATTTCTGCCCAAATATTTTATACAGATTTTTCCCTTTGAGATTAACTACCCCGTATTCATTTAGTGTAATCATGCCGTTATCATAAGCTTTAGGGTGTAAAATATAGAAAATAGCAGAAGTTCCGTCATGAAAGAAAAAGGCAAAAAAAGAGGGCTGCCGGTTGGCAGGCCTCTTTTCGCTTATTTCTGCGGCAATTCCTCGACTTCGGATATTGTTTCCTGGGTTTTTTCCCTGACGATCTGGTCCAGGACGTTTTGTTTTCTATCAACCAGCTTCCAGGTAACCGTGCCTTCCTCCAGGACGACATCCGTTGCCGGCAGGGTTATGACCTGGTAGCGGTCACGCTTGGGGGTTGCTTGAACTATTACTTCCAACCGGCCGTCTCCCTTTGGAACGGTATAGACGTCGTTTACATCCGCATGCAGGACAAAAACAGCTATTTCATGCTGAGGCTGATAGGGGTAATCCGGAAGGGACAGGGACCATTCTTCCGCAATTTTTGCCCACTCCTCACCGTCTGCCGCCAGGCGGAATGTTGGAGTATCCTTTCTTTCGCCCTGATCAGCAGTAGTAAAGCTAACCTCTTTCTTCCTGGCAGCTTCCTCCGGCGCTATTGCAGGGCTGACCCGAAAGGAATCATATACCGACAGGGACACCAACAGCACCAATAGAAAAAGCAACGGTAGGAGCCGCCGTGCTTCCACCACAAACATCCTGCTTTTGGCCATGCCTTTCCACCTCTCTTCCGCCTGTCTTATTCCAATTCAATGCTATTCGCCTGCGGACAAAAATATGTCCTTATCTTCCAAGAAAAATGGCAGGCAGAAAAGCAAGGCGGCATTTATCCTGCAGGTTCTACTATTGTTCCTTCGAGGCCTTCCGCGGAGACGGCAGTGACAGCAACCGGTGCGATTTTGCCGAGAAGTTCCGGCGCGCTTGGAGCGCTGACACGGACATAATGTTCGGTAAAGCCGGTAATTTTATCCCCGGCGGCTTCTTCAAACAGCACATCCACCTTTTTGCCTATAAACTTCCGGTGATAGTCCGCCGCCAGTTCCCTGCCCACGGCAATGAGGCGGCGGCTGCGTTTTTCCTTTTCCTTTGCCGGCACCTGGCCCGGAAAGGCGGCGGCCGGGGTGCCGCGGCGGGGAGAATATTTAAAAACATGCAGGCGGCTGAAAGCGGCCTCCCGGACAACACGCACCGTGTTGTTAAAATGGATTTCCGTTTCCTGTGGAAAGCCGACCATAACATCGGTCGTCAGGGCAATGTCGGGTATCCGGGAGCGCAGCCACATAACAAGGTGCAAGAACTCAGCGGCGCTGTACCGGCGGTTCATCTGCTTTAGGATGAAGTCATCCCCGCTTTGCAGCGGCAAATGCAGGTGCCGGCAGATTTTTTCTTCCTCAAGTATTAAATCAACCAGTTCAGTTGTTATTTCCGTCGGTTCCAGGGAAGAAAGGCGGATTCTCTGAAGTCCTTCGATTTTTACAAGTTCGCGTAGCAGGCTGCTTATTGTTGCTTCCCCGTCCAGGTCATGGCCGTAGTAGCCCAGGTGCACTCCCGTCAGCACCAGCTCACGGAAGCCTTCCGCCGCCAGTTCCCCGGCAATCCTGACCGTTTCTTCCACGGGGCGGCTGTAAAGGGGGCCGCGGGCAAGGGGAACTATGCAGTAGGAGCAAAACTGGCGGCAACCTTCCTGTATTTTGAGAAACGCCCTGGTCCTCTCTCCCGTCTGCGCCGCCTCCAGCCGCTCAAAACCATGTTTTTCACTTAAAGGCACCACGGCATTGAGACGGGCGGTTTTTGCCTTTTCAATCAGCTCCGGCAGGTTTTCCCGGGCATGGGTTCCCACCACCAGGTCGGCTTCAGGTATTTTCATTACTTCTTCAGCCGCTACCTGGGCATAGCAGCCGGTAACCACAATAACGGCTTCGGGGTTGATGCGCCGGGCCCGGCGTATCATCTGCCGTGATTTGCGGTCGCTGAGATGGGTTACCGTACAGGTGTTAATGATATAGACATCGGCTTTTTCCCGAAAATCCACTGTCCTGTAGCCGTGTCCGGCGAGCAGCTGCTGCAGGGCGGCGGTTTCAGTCTGATTTACTTTGCATCCCAGGGTATAAAAAGCTGCAGTTGCCATTTTTTATCCTCCCAAATCTCCCGCTTCATAGAGGCAGAGGGCTGCGGCGACAACGGCCGCCGTTTCCGCCCGCAGAATGCGGGGGCCAAGTGTAAAAAGCTTCGCCCCGGCTTTTCGGGCCTGCCCCGCTTCCTCTGCAGAAAAGCCCCCTTCCGGGCCGGTTACTACCAGCAGCCGCCTGCAGCGCCCGATTTCCTCCCTGAGCTGCAGGGGGGAATTTTCCCCGGCAGCCTCCTCCCAGAAGAAGAGGACCAGTTCATATTCCGCAAACCGCTGCAAAAGTTCGTTAAAGGGAACAGCTTCCCGCACTGCGGGAAGCAATGAGCGGCGGGCCTGGCCTGCGGCGGAGCGGACAATTCTTTGTCGGCGTTTTTGCTTGCTATCTTTATCTTTCTGCACTTTAACTACGGTGCGGCTGCTTAAGAAAGGCAGAAAGGCGCTTACTCCGAGCTCCGTTCCTTTCTGCAGCACAAAATCAGTTTTCTCGCCTTTCAAGAGTCCGAAAGCCAGGTCAACTTTTGCCCGCGGCTCGCTGCCGGGCAGCCCTTCCAAAAGCCTGCAGCAGACCTGATCCTTTGCCACAGCGGTTATTTCCGCAAGACGACAGATGCCGCCCGGACCGCAAAGTTCCAGCAAGTCGCCTGTTTGCACACGCAAAACACGGGTCAGGTGATGAACATCTTCACCCTGCAGGAATACCGTATCCCCGGTTTTTTGATTGGCTTCGTAAAAAAAGCGGTTCATTATTTCCTCCCCAGAATCAAAGCCGTCCACTGCCCGTCGCTCTTTTCTTCCTCCAATACCAGACCGCATTTCTGCAGCCGGGCTGCCGTTTCCTCTTTCCGGGAAGCAATAATTCCCGAAGCAATTATTTGTCCTCCGGGCAAAAGCTTGCTTTCCAGCCTGTGGCTGATGGCTATTATCAGGTCGGCGGTAAGATTGGCGGTAATTATATCTGACTGCGGAAGCTTGCGCCAGCATTCCTCCTCCAGCAAGTTGCCCCGGAAGAAGGTTGCCTCAAGGCCGTTCCGGGCTGCGTTTTCCCGGCTGCTGCGGACTGCCAGTTCATCATGGTCCACGCCAACGGTACGGCCTGCCCCAAGCAGTTTTGCCGCCAGGGCTAGAATTCCCGAACCGCAGCCCAAATCAGTCACGCTCTTGCCCTGCAGCCTTATTTCTTCCAGCTTCTCCAGGCACAGGCGGGTGGTTTCATGGGTGCCGGTGCCAAAGGCCGCTCCCGGGTCCAGGTAGAGGGAACGGCGCCCTTGCTCACGGTATTTCCCATACCAGGCAGGGACAATTACAAGTTTTACCCCTACCGGTGTCGGCTGCCAGTATTCCTTCCAGGAACTTACCCAGTCTTTATCGTCCACTTCCCGTATGGCAACAGTCCCGCCGGGAAAGCCGTAAAAAGGCAGGCGGGCTACAAATTCCCTGAGTTTTTTTTCAGCAGCGGAACCTAAAAAAGAAACGGGGAAGTATCCCCGTACAATCGTTTCTTTAGCCTGCAGTCCTTTTTCTTCCGGGAAATAGTCGCCCAAGCCTTCTCTTTTTGCCCTTTCCCAATCAAAGGCTTCTTCAAGCACCGTCCCGCCGGCTCCCAGTTCCATAAGCATGGCGGAGACGGCTTCCGCGCTTTCCTGTTGCGTATGGATGCTGACTTCCAATATTTTCATCCGGCAACTCCCCTACTTGCCTCCCAGGGCATCTTTCATTTTACCTATAAAACCCTTGTCGCTGTCGTCAGTTTTTTCCCCGGAAAGCCTGGCGAATTCCCGCAGCAGTTCCTTCTGCCGGGCAGACAGTTTCCTGGGAATCTGAACTATGACCCGGACATGCTGGTCGCCGCTGCCGTAGCCGCGCAGGCGGCGAATCCCTTTGCCGCGCAGGCGGAAAGTTGCCCCGGACTGCGTTCCTTCCGGTATCTTAAGCCGGGCTTTCCCGTCCAGTGTGGGAACTTCCAGTTCGGTTCCCAGGGCCGCCTGGGTAATGGAGATGGGAATTTCGACGTAAATGTCGTCCCCCTGCCGGGAAAAGATTTTATGCCTGCGAACATGGATGAAGATATATAAATCGCCCGGCGGTCCGCCGCGCCTGCCCGCTTCTCCGCCGCCGCTGATGCGCAGGCGGGAACCGGTATCTACCCCGGCCGGGATTTTTACATCTATTTTGCGCTCCCGCTCGATGCGGCCCGAACCGCCGCAACCGGGGCAGCGCTCCTTGATAAACGTTCCCGTGCCGCCGCAGGCTTCGCATGTCCTTACGTTGACAAAGCGGCCGAAGGCAGTGGTGCGGACTTCCTGCTGCTCCCCTGTACCGTTGCAGTAAGTACAGGTTTCCGGTTTTGTTCCCGGTTTGGCGCCGCTGCCTTCACATTTATCACAGTTTTCGGTACGTATAACATTTATGGTTTTTTCTGCGCCAAAGGCTGCTTCCTCCAGGGTAATCTCCAAATCATACCGCAAATCGCTGCCCCGTTCAGGGCCGCTGCGCCGACGGGTGCGTACAGTGGTGCCGAAAAAGTCATCAAAGATACTGCCGAAAATATCGTCAAAACCTGTAAACCCGCCCTGGCCGAAACCGGCAAAACCTTCTTCAGCAGCATAGCCGAACTGGTCGTACCGCTGTCGCCGCTCGGGATCGCTTAAAACATCAAAGGCTTCCTTTATTTCCTTGAATTTCTTTTCGGCGTCCTTGTCATCGGGGTTAACATCCGGATGGTACTTGCGGGCCAGCTTCCGGAAAGCTTTTTTTATCTCTTCGGAAGACGCATCCCTTGACACGCCCAGAATTTCATAATAATCTCGTTTGGCCATGCGCTCTCCCGTTCCTTAATTTCCTTAATTACTTTTTATCTTTTTCATCCTCATCGACAACTTCATACTCGGCATCTACGGTGTCGCCCTGCTCCCCGCCTGCAGTTCCGCCCTGCTGGGCGTCCTGCGGCGCCTGCTGCTGGTACAGCTGTGCAGACAGTTCATGCAGGTACTTAGTCAGGTTTTCACTGGCGTTTTTAATCTCCTGGATATCATCCTTCCGGGCGGCTTCACGCAGCCTGCCGATAGCTGCTTCAATTTCACTCTTCTTGGAGCCGTCCACCTTGTCTCCCAGATCTTTAAGCATTTTTTCCGTGCTGTAAATTAAGTTGTCAGCATCATTGCGGGCATCTGCCAGCTCTTTGCGCTTCCTGTCTTCTTCAGAGAACTGCTCGGCTTCTTTGACCATCCTTTCAATTTCCTGCTCACTTAAGCCAGTACTGCCCGTAATGGTGATTTTCTGTTCCCTTTGTGTCCCCAGGTCCTTTGCCGACACGCTGACAATGCCGTTGCGGTCAATTTCAAAAGTTACTTCAATCTGGGGCACACCGCGCGGAGCGGGCGGAATGCCGTCAAGAATAAAGCGTCCCAGTGTTTTATTGTCGGCAGCCATGGGACGTTCACCCTGCAGGACATGAATCTCCACCTGGGTCTGGTTATCGGCCGCCGTGGAAAAGATCTGTTTTTTATCCGTCGGAATTGTGGTGTTTCTTTCAATAATTTTAGTAAATACCCCGCCCAGTGTCTCGATGCCCAAAGAAAGAGGCGTAACATCAAGCAGCAGGACGTCTTTAACCTCACCGGCCAGCACCCCTGCCTGGATGGCGGCTCCCATGGCCACAACCTCATCGGGGTTGACGCCTTTATGCGGTTCCTTGCCGGTCAGCTTCTTAATGGCTTCCTGAACGGCGGGAATTCTGGTGGACCCGCCAACCAGGATAACCTTGTCAATTTCACCGGGCTGCAGATTGGCATCAGCCAGGGCCCTGCGTGTCGGCTCCATGGTAGCCTCCACCAGGTCTTCCGTCAGCTCGTTGAATTTTGCCCTGGTCAGCGTCATGTCCAGGTGCTTGGGCCCTTCGGATGTGGCAGTAATAAAGGGCAGGTTGATGTTGGTTGTCGTTACGCTTGATAGTTCAATTTTGGCCTTTTCCGCAGCTTCCTTCAGCCGCTGCATGGCCATCTTGTCGGTGGAAAGGTCAACTCCTTCTGTTTTCTTGAACTCTTCGACCAGGTATTTTATGATTCTGTCGTCAAAATCGTCGCCGCCCAGGCGGTTGTTGCCGCTGGTGGCCTTTACTTCAAAAACTCCGTCTCCCAGTTCCAGTATAGAAACGTCAAAGGTGCCGCCTCCCAGGTCAAAAACAAGAATGGTCTGGTCTTCGCCCTTATCCATGCCGTAAGCAAGGGAAGCTGCCGTCGGCTCGTTAATTATCCGCAGCACTTCCAGGCCGGCAATGCGGCCGGCATCTTTGGTGGCCTGGCGCTGGGCATCGGTGAAATATGCCGGAACCGTAATAACCGCTTTTTCTATCTTTTCACCCAGGTAAGCTTCGGCATCCTGCTTTAACTTTTGCAGGATCATGGCCGATATTTCCTGGGGAGTAAGGTTTTTGCCGTCAATATTAACCTTAAAATCGGTCCCCATGTGCCGCTTAATGGACATAATGGTGCGGTCCGGATTGGTTATGGCCTGGCGCTTGGCTACCAGACCGATCAACCGCTCCCCGTCTTTCTTGAAAGCGACAACGGAGGGGGTAACTCTTTCGCCTTCGGCATTGGGAATCACCTGGGGCTCGCCGCCTTCAATTACGGCAACACAGGAGTTGGTTGTTCCAAGATCTATACCGATAACTTTTCCCATTTTTTATAGTATCCTCCCTTTCTTTATTGTTATTTTGCAACTTTTACCATGCTGGGGCGCAGTACGCGCTCTTTTACTTTATATCCTTTTTGCAGTTCTTCAACCACCGTATTTTCAGGCTGATCCGATTCAACCTGCATTACTGCATGATGATAATAAGGGTCGAATTCATTGCCGCAGGCCTCGATAACCTCCAGGCCCTGCCGTCCCAGAACATCCATCAGCTGGCGATAAACAAGGGCCACTCCCTCCAGCAGCGCCTCCGGTGGGCCCTCCGCCTGCATAGCCCGTTCCAGGTTGTCGATCACGGGAAGCAGTTCCCGCATCAGTTCACAGACAGCCTGGCTATGCCATTCTTTCTTTTCATTGGCCAGGCGTTTGCGATAGTTATCAAAATCAGCCTGCAGGCGTGCCAGGCTGTTCAGCAGCCGCTCATTTTCTTCCTGCAGGCTTGTTAATTCCTTCAGTGTTGCTGTTACTGCCTCACTGCCGCTTTCAGCATTACCTTCTGTGGCAGATTTCTCACTCGTGTCAGCCGGCTCTTTCCCGGCAGCATCCTTTTCGCCGCTTTGCTCACTTTGCGGTTGTTCTACTTCCATCTGTTCTCCGGGAGCCTTCGCTGTCTTCTCTTCACTCACTTATTTTTCACCCCTTTATAATGAACAAAGCAAATTATTCAAATGCTTAACAATTTCTTCAACTATGGCAACGACACGGGCATACTCCATCCTTGTCGGCCCAAGCACTCCGATTCTTCCTATCGGCCTGCCGTGCAGGGAATAGCTTGCCGTAATTAAACTGCAATCACTCATTTCATTAATGACATTCTCCGTACCGATACTGATGGAAATCCCTTCCCCCGCTCCCTCCAGAACGACGGAAAGCTTTTCTCCTTCTTCAAAAAGAGTCAGCAGGTGCTTTACTTTTTCCATATCCTTGAATTCAGGCTGGTCGAGTATATTTGAGGTACCGCCAAGAAAAACCTTATTCTCCTGCTGACCGCTGCATTCCTCGAGCATGGCAAAAAGGGAATCAAGAATATCCACCTGCTTGTAGAGGTCCCTGCGCAGTTTCCGCAGGCGGGAAGGCGTCAGAGAACTGATGGTCAGCCCTGAAAGTTCGGTGTTCAGAAAAGAGACGATGCGGTCAAGCTCCTCCTGGCTTAAAGCGCGCGGCATATCTATTACTTTGTTTTTAATATACCCGGTGTCTGTAATTAAAACCACCAGGGCCTGCTCCTCATTCATGGGAATTAATCGCATCTGCCCAAAGGCGCTGCGTTTTAACTGGGGAGCCAAAACCATGGATGTGTAGCGGGTAATGACAGACAGGGCTTTGGCTGTCTGCTGAACAATCTGGTTAATCTCCCTCATCTTTTTCAACTGGGTAAAAACACGCCGCAAATAATTCTCTTCCTGCTTGCCCAGCTGAACTGTATCCATCAGGGAGTCCACATAAAAGCGGTAACCCCGCTGGGAAGGAATTCTACCGGCCGATGTATGGGGCTGCAGCAGAAAACCCAGTTCCTCCAAATCCGCCATTTCATTGCGGATAGTCGCAGCAGACAGGGCAATCTGATAATGGCGAGAGATGGTCCGGGACCCGACAGGTTCGGCTGTTTGTATATAATCTGTCACAACAGCATGGAGAATTTTTTGCTTCCTCTCGTTTAAAACAGCCATAAGCACCCTCCTTGGTTAGCACTCTCTTCAGGTGAGTGCTAATCTAATAAAAAAATACCATTACCGCTTGTATTTGTCAAGGTATGGCTGTCTAAAGCAAAAAATCCCCGCTCCTGCCTCTGGCTGCGGCAGTGCAATGGTCAGCAGGATATAAACTCGGCAAAAACAGTATTGGCCAGCGGCAGCCCCTTGTCAGTCAGGCGCAGGAAGCCGTCCCTGCATTCCAATAGTTGCAGTTCCAAAAGCCGCTTGATCTCGGCGGCAAAAACCTCCCGCAGGTCCCTTTTGAACCGGCCGGCAAAATCCGAAAGGCTTACGCCGTCCCGCAGCCGGAGCCCCAGTATAATTGTATCTTCCATTTCCTCCCGGCGGCTGACATTATGACATTCTGCCACCGGCAGCCTGTCTTCGGCCAGGCTTTGCAGGTAAACTTCCATCTGCCGGGTATTGGCCAGGCGCATTTTCTGCCAGTAGGAATGGGCTCCAAGGCCGATTCCGGCATAGGGCAGATTCTTCCAGTATGTAAGATTGTGGCGGCAGTGCTGTCCTTTTGTATAGCTGGCAATTTCATAGTGTTCATAGTTCCGGGGAAGCAGGTACTCTCGTGTCAGGGTAAACATCTCCAGCTGCGCTTCCTCATCCGGCAAAGCAACCCGGTCTTCTTTTACCAGCTTGAAGAGGGGAGTGCCCTCTGCAACTGCCAGGCCGTAAACGGAAATATGCCGGGCTCCCCAACCGCAGACAGCCGCCAGCGTCTCCTGCAAATCGGCGGGCTCCTGTCCCGGCAGGGCGGCCATTACATCCACGGATACGGCGGGGAAAGCATCCCGGCAGACCAGAAAGGCCTCCTCCGCCTGGGCGGGATTGTGCTGCCGCCCGAGCAGTACAAGCCTTTCCTCATTTAAATCCTGCACTCCTATGCTTGCCCGGTTCACGCCGGCCTTGACCATTTCCTCTATTTTTTCGGGAGTCAGGGTGCCAGGATTGACCTCCACAGTCCATTCCGGTTCGGCAAGGGGCAGGTACCTGCGGCAGGCGGCAAGCACCTCGGACAGTTCCGAAGCTGAGAGGGCCGTTGGCGTACCGCCGCCGATATAAAGAGTGGATACTCTAATGTCCAGAGACTCAAGCTTCCTGCCCCAGAGAAATATTTCCCGGGTCAGTGCTTTAATGTATGCGGCAGGGACGGCAGGCGCAGAGCAAAGAGGGAAGGAGAGAAAGTCGCAGTAAAGGCATTTTGCAGGGCAGTAGGGGATATGAATGTAGACTGATATTTCCTTCTCAGTCAATACTCAGCACCGCCATAAAGGCTTCCTGGGGAATTTCAACGCTGCCGACCTGCTTCATGCGCTTCTTCCCCGCCTTCTGTTTCTCCAGGAGCTTCCTTTTCCGGGTAATATCGCCGCCGTAGCACTTCTCCAGTACGTTTTTCCGCAGCGCCTTAATGGTTTCGCGGGCGATAACCCTGCTGCCGACAGCCGCCTGGATGGGAATGTCAAACATCTGGCGCGGTATGATTTCCCGCAGTTTCCCCGTTAATTCCCTGCCGCGCCGGTAGGCGCTGTCTTCATGGGTAATGAACGACAGGGCGTCAACTGCTTCACCGTTGATTAAGATATCAACTTTTACCAGCTTGGAAGCACGGTAGCCCAAAAGCTCGTAATCCAGGGAAGCATACCCGCGGCTGCGTGATTTGAGCAGGTCAAAGAAATCAAAAATTATCTCTGCAAGCGGCAGTTCATAGGTCAGGCTTACCCTGCTTGTGTCAAGGTATTCCATATTCACATAATTGCCGCGTTTCTCCCGGCAAAGTTCCATCACGGCGCCGATATATTCTCCGGGAGTAATAATGAAAGCCTTGACAAAGGGTTCTTCAATGGCGGCAATATCGGCTACCTTGGGCAGGCGGGCAGGGTTGTCAATAAAAAGAGTCTGCCCCTCTTTTTGCTCTACTTTATAAACGACACTGGGAGCCGTCGTAACCAGGGACAGGCCATATTCCCTTTCCAGGCGTTCCTGGATAATTTCCAGGTGCAAAAGGCCTAAAAAGCCGCAGCGGAAACCAAATCCCAAAGCTTCCGAAGTCTCCGGCTCAAAGGTAAGGGCGGCATCGTTGAGATTAAGCTTTTCCAGGGCATCGCGCAAAGCCTCGTAATCCCCGTTGTCTGTCGGGAAAAAGCCGCAGTAAACCATGGGCGTGGCCCGCCTGTAGCCGGGAAGCGCCTCCCGCGCCGGGTTTCGAGCGGTAGTTATCGTATCGCCTATCCTGGTCTCCTTGACATCTTTCATTCCGGCAATAACGTAGCCCACCTCACCTGCGGAAAGCCTGCCCGTTTGCGTCATCTGCGGCGTAAAAACACCCAGCTCGGATACTGTAAATGTTTTGCCGGAGGACATTATTTTGATCTCCTGGCCTTCAGAGATTTGTCCTTCCATGATGCGGACATAAGCTATGGCTCCGCGGTAGGAATCATAATGAGAATCAAAAATCAGGGCCCGCAAAGGCAGGGCGTCGCTTCCTGCAGGCGGCGGAATCCTTCTGACTACGGCTTCCAGGACGTCATTAATCCCGGTGCCGGCTTTCGCGGAAACCAGGAGAGCCTCCTCTCCCGAAATGCCGATAACCTCTTCCAGCTGCTTCTTTGTGTTCTCAATATCCGCTCCCGGCAAATCAATTTTATTAATTACCGGAATAATTTCCAGGTTGTTTTCCAGAGCCAGGTAAACATTGGCCATGGTCTGGGCTTCAATTCCCTGGGCGGCGTCGATTACCAAAAGGGCTCCTTCGCAGGCAGCCAGGCTGCGCGACACTTCATAGGTAAAATCGACATGACCCGGAGTGTCTATCAGGTTAAGCAAATACTCTTTGCCGTCCTGCGCCCGGTAATGAAGGCGCACCGCCTGCAGTTTTATGGTAATGCCCCGCTCCCGTTCCAGTTCCAATTGGTCCAGCACCTGCGGGGCCATATCCCGCCCGGAAAGGGCTCCCGTTGCTTCCAGTAGCCTGTCCGCCAGGGTTGATTTTCCATGATCTATATGGGCAATTATACAAAAGTTGCGTATTTGTTGCTGCAGCATTCTTACCTCCCGCCATTTCCCTGAATATTATAGCACTGGCAATGACGGCAGGCAACAAGAGCACCCCGCTCACGGGATAAAGCCGGCTTTTAGAACTTCTTTGAAAGGGTTGCCAAAGCGGTATGAGCGCCCGCCAAAAGTCAAGATGAAGCTATCCCGGTCACGATAAAGGGCAAAAAATCCTTTACCGTCCGTATTTCCCACCAGCTGCTCCAGGGACCGTTCCGCCAAAGTCAGACCGGCATAGAGAATAAAACAAAAAAACAAAAAAATAAACATCACCCGGGCAACCGCCTGCTTTTTCACTTCGCCCCTCCTCTTGCCAACCTTTTATAATATTATTGCCTCCCGGGAGCCCTTCCATACCTAAGGAAGGGCGGTATAGAGCCTGGCCAAAGCATCGGCCAAGAGCGGCAATGTCCTTCTTGCTTCATCCAGGGAGTTCTTGTCACTGCCCAGTTCAATCAGCAGTGAACCGGTGTGCAGGTCCTGGTTGTAAATAAGGGGGTACTGGCGGATGCCGCGGGAAATGCCGGGCGCTTTTTCCTCCAGCATCATGTGCAGAAACTCTGCTTTTTGCAGGTTTTTTTCCCAGCCTTCGTAGCGATTTCCCACCACAAAGAGGATTTGTCCTGCGGGCTGTCCGTCCAGCATAGCGGTGGCCTCAATCCCGTCCCTGTGCAGGTCCACCACCAGCACAGTATCCGGATACATGGCGAGAAGCTTCTCCAATTCCGGGCGTGCTTTTTCATAGGCCGTTTCCCGGGGCAGGTCATGAACAGCCCTGCTGTGAACCACGGGGATGCCGTATTCCTCCTCCAGCATTGCCGCCAGTTCAGCGCCCAGCTGGACAACAGTCAGGGAGAGGTCCTCTGTAAACGATACTCCGGAAGTGGGAACAAAGGATTCCGTGGCATGGGTATGGTGGATGAGCACCCTTCCCCTGCCCGCAAGGCTATGCTGCACGGGTATTATAATCCGGGGCTTAGCCGGGATATCCGCATCGTTTTCCAGAGTCTGCACCTCTTCAATGCCGGGATCCCCGAGATAGGGAATCTGCGCTAAAAGAAGATTTTTCGGATCGCCCAGAACCGGCAGTGCCAGCCTGCGCAGGTAGTTTTCGGGCGCTTTTTGCTCCGGTTCAGCCGGCGTGTATTCCAGGACCTGGCTGAAGCCTGGAACGGTAAAGGCCAAAGCCTGGCAGTATAATCGCCTGCCCGGGATCTGCGCTCCGGCATCCCCCAAATACCCGCACCGGGCCGCAGCGCTTAAAAACAGCAGCAAAAAAACCGCCGCCAGACAGATCCGTCTTATTGCCGCGTTCTTTTTTCCGGACGGGTAGTATCTCCTGCCCCGGTGATAGTAATCAGTTCTTTGCTGCAACTGCCGCCACCTCCGAATAAAAGAAACATGTTTATTAATATGGCGGAAGGGGCGGAGATATGCAGCAGGCGGCAAAGGCAACGGACAAGCAGTCTTATTCCTCCGGGCGGTAGCACCTCAGCTTTTTGCCTCCCAGGCTTTCTATGTTGAAGCTTTCCAGAGCGGATTCGGGAAAGGTGACGGTGTCAGGGTCCCCGTCGCTGATATAGCGGGTTTTTGCGAGTCGTTCCAGGGCTCTGTCCAGGAAATTGCTTTCACCCCCGTCCGGGTAGTTGCTCGCCCTGATCCGGGGCATGGCTGCAGGCGAATAGTCTTTATGGTTGTAGGGCTTGGCCGGGCCCGAGCCTACAAGAACAACGGCATCATGCCGGTAGGCAGTGCTCTGATACTCGCCGGAATACAAATAATCTTTCCATTCATCAAGGGGGCCGATCCCGTAAGGCAGGGAAAGGGAATTCATTTTATAAGCCGGTAGAATCTCCGCCAGCAGTCGGTGGGGTTTGCCCAGCTGTTCAAGCAACTGCTGCGGGGATTTGATGTCCCGCCGGAGATTGAGATGATTCAGGGTATGGTTGCCGATCTCCATGCCCCATTCCACAAGTTTTTCCAGCTTCCAGGTCCGGTGCTCCCCGGTATACCAGGAATCGGCCTGGGCAAAGGGATGGGGCAGGTGGGCAAAGAAAGTGGCGGCAGTACCCATTTCAGGGTGCTTCCCGGCAAAGTCCAGAATAATTTGTACGGCGCAGTCGGGATCAACAATGATTTCTCCCTTTTCGTTTTTTATTAATCTGAAATGGCCGGCGGAGCCGTCGTCAAAGGTCAGGACAAGGGGACTTGTCCCGGCCGGAATATTGATATTGTTGGTAACAACATCGGTTAAGCTCACCAGCCGGTAGCCCAGATCATAGAAGCGCTGCAAGTCGGCGCGAAAATTGTCCGGCGTCCGCGTCCAGACCGCCTCCGGTTCCCGGATGTTGTGGTACATCAGCACGGGTATTTCCCCGAGTTCGTTTGGTTTATATAGGGCAAAATCAAAGGGTGGTTCAGCTGCCGGCTCCGGTTCGGGCTCAGGTCCGGGTTCCGGCTCGCTGCCGGGCAAAGCGGGAACAGAATCCGGCTCCTTCTGGGCAGGGCCTTTGGGACCTGTGGTAGCACAGGCAACAAGCAGGACGAGCAATATAACCGGCAGAATGAAAGACTTGATTTTCACTGGGTCCCCTCCCTTCTGTAATTCCAGTATACTTGTGGCAAAAACACCGGGCAATGTAAAAAAAAGTTCTGTTGTACCAATAACCGGCATTTGCTATACTTAGTAAAAAAACCGGAGGCACCTCATGACCGGAAAAAAAGACAAATACAGGAATGTCCTGCAGGAATGCGGCTACTCGGAAAATGAAATTGAAAAAAGAATTAATGAAGTCTGGCAGGAAATGTTTTTCGGCCCCGACCGCATTTACTTTGAGAGCGGCAAGGACATGGGCTACATGGTGGATACCGGCAACAATGATGTGCGGACCGAGGGCATGTCCTACGGCATGATGATGGCCGTGCAGATGAACAACAAGGAAATTTTTGACCGCATCTGGCGCTGGAGCCTTAAATACATGCAGCACAAGAGCGGCATCTACAAGGACTATTTTGCCTGGTCCTGCAAGCCGGACGGGACGAGAAACGCCCAAGGTCCCGCCCCGGACGGCGAGGAGTATTTTGCCATGGCCCTCTTTTTTGCCTCCCACCGCTGGGGCGACGGCAAGCCCCCCTTCGACTACGGCAGCCAGGCCCGCAAAATCCTCCGGGCTTGCGTACACAAGGGCAGTTCAGGCGAGCAGGGGGATCCCATGTGGGACCCGGAAACATACCTAATCAAGTTTGTCCCCGAGACGCCCTTTACAGATCCCTCCTATCATCTCCCGCATTTTTACGAACTTTTTGCCAGGTGGGCCGATGAGGAAGACAGGGAATTCTGGGCGAAAGCGGCAGAAGCAAGCCGCAGCTACCTGCGTAAAGTCGTAAATCCCCAAACGGGACTTGCTCCCAACATAAGCAATTTTGACGGCACCCCTTTGCCGGTTGATGAAAGCAGGGGCAACTGGGGAGTGCTGCACAGGTGTTATTTCAGCGACGCCTACAGGGTAGCCATCAATCTCGCCCTCGACTGGGAATGGTTTAAAAAAGATCCCTGGCAGGTTGAAATATTAAACACTCTCCAGTCCTTTGTCTTTACTGACCGCCGGGCGTCGGAATATGTTCTTTTTCCGGACGGAAGCATTTTTGACAAGGAACCGATAATGCATCCCGTCGGCATGAAAGCTTCCTGGGCCTGTGCTTCGCTGGCCGCCGACGGCGAATTCTCGCGGGAAGCGGTAAAGCGCTTCTGGGAAATGCCGCTGCGCAAGGATAAGAGGCGCTACTACGACAACTGCCTGTATTTTTTTACCCTGCTTGCCTTAAGCGGACGCTACCGGATATGGTAGCAGGCAAAAAGGCTGCAGCGAAAGAACTTCGCCGCAGCCTTTTTCCGTATACGGATTAAGTCCGCAGAACGGCAGTTTAAATGGGATTGTTTTTGATCTCTTCCAGTTCCTCTTCAAAGTCGGAACCAAGATAGTATTTTTCCGGCTTTAATTCTTCGCCGCGCTGCTTGGCCTCCCAGGCAGCCTTAACCTTTTCGGCCGTTGCCGGCAGCTCGTAAATGCGGACGCCGCAGGCATTATTGATGGCATTGATTACAGCCATATGGTTGGAGGACTGGAAGCACTCGGAGCAGCCGCAGGAGCCGTGCGGTCCGGCAGGACGCGGGTTGTTTTCCACCAGGATCACATTGAAATCATCTGGGATGTCGGTAATGGTGGGAACACCGCAGCCGGCTATATTGCCGTGTTTCTTCAGTGCTTCATATTCCTCGGTAAGAGCAAAGCCGATGCTGTGGGACAGTCCGCCGTAAGCCTGGCCTTCAACAGCAAGGCGGTTTCCGATTACACCTACGTCGGCAACACAGGTGTATCTTAATACCTTGGTCTTGCCGGTATTGACATCCACTTCCACCAGGGCCACGTTTACACAATACATGTATGTGGGGTTCTTTTCGCCTTCCCCTGTATTGGGATCCAGCCCGGGCGGCAGGCCGATATTGAACTGGTCATAGTGGCCGACATATTTGGTGGGAATGCCTTCGGCAACCATTTCCTCATAGGTGCGGTAGGTGCCGTCTTCCTTGCGCATGGCAGCCATCAGTTTATTGGCGGCGTCAATGGTGGCGTTCCCCGCCATGTAGTGGGAGCGGCTGGCGGCTGCAAGGCCGGTATCGGGGCAGGTCTTGGTGTCGTTCATCACCAGCTTGATCTGGTCCGGTGTAACACCCAGCGGCTCCAGGGCCTTCACGGCATGGGTCAGGGCTCCGATATCGCCGCCTTGCCCCATATCCTCCCAGGTGCTGTAATGGGTAAAGGTCCCGTCGGGGTTCAATTCAAGGGCAACTTCGGCGGAGTCAAACATGCCGATGGTGATAATAAATCCGCCCATGCTGATCCCCACACCCACATGCCTGCCTTCAGCCTTGGCGGCTTCCGCTTCCGCCTTGTATTCATCGTAAACAGGCTTGGCTTTTTCCAGCAGGGAAGGATAGACATAATCATGGTAGGGACGGCTGTTGATTGTCAAATCACCGGGCCGGGCCGCATTGATATAGCGGAATTCCCACGGGTCAATTCCTGCTTCTTCTGCCAGCATGTCAATCAGCGCTTCCGTGGTGGTATAGATTTGCGGAGCGCCAAAGCCGCGGTAGGCGATATTGTAAGCATGGTTCGTTGCACCGCCGCGGGCAAGCGCCCTGATTTTGGGAATATTGTAGCCGTGGAAGCCGACGGAAACCAGGTTGTTAAAGATCTTGGAAGCTACAACGCCATAGGCGCCGTGGTCCAAAGCCACATCATATTCGGCGGCCACGATTTTGCCCTTTTCATCACAGGCTATCCTGCCGTTTGTAAAGGTGGCCGACCTCTTCCCGGTTAGATGGTTGAATTCTTCATAGCTTAAAGTGAGCGTAACGGGCATGTTCAGGTTCTGAACTGCAGTGACGGCCAGTGCATAAGTATGAGGGCTGACTGAATAGCCGAAAGAGCCGCCTACCGTGTTGAGAATCATGCGGATATTTTCCTTGGGAATGCCGCAGGCATTGGAAACGGCCTCAATGGTCTCCGTCATGGCCTGGGATTTGCACTGTATGGTCATCATGCCGTCTTCGCCGATATAGGCCTGGACAACATCCGGCTCAATAGGCAGGTGGGGCTCATGCTGCGAATGGAAACTGCCTTCCACCACATAAGCCGCATTTTCGAAGTCTTCATCAGTGACCTCTCCCTTGAAAAGGGGCTGCTTCAAATAATAGTTGGGCAGGTCTTCGTGCAGCTGGATGGCGTTGGGCATAACGGCTTCGGGGAAGGTCATATATGCCGGCAGCTCTTCAAGGTGCTGCTTGACTTTCTTGGCTGCCTCACGGGCATGTTCTTCGGTATCGGCGGCAACCAAAGCCACCACATCGCCGCGGCGGCAGATTTTCTTGCCGGCTATAACCGGGAATTCAGTAATCCCGCTGCCCATCCGGCGCGGGGTAACGGCCGGTGCATCCAGGTTGTTTGTGCCTTTGACGTCTTTGGCGGTCATTACTTTATACACACCGGGCATCTTTTCCGCTTCAGAGACATCGATCTCAATAATTTTGGCATGAGGAACTTCAGAGAGAACCACCGCTAGGTGGGCCACGCCTTCAGGCAGTTTATGCTTGATATCATCGCCGTAGTCGGCAAGACCGCACACTTTGGCCAGGGCGCTCGGTCTCGGGTAGCGGGAACCGTAAATGTCTTTTTCCTTGGAAAAATCATAAGTAATATCTTCCATGGTTGCTTCGCCGCGCATTACTTTGGCGGCGGCCATTACGGCATCGACAATGGGCTTGTAGCCGGTGCAGCGGCAAATATTTCTGTGCTTGGCAAACCACTCACGCACTTCCTCGCGTGTGGGGTTGAGGTTTTCGGACAAGAGCCCGTAAGCAGAGACAATAAAGCCCGGAGTACAGAAGCCGCACTGTACGCCACCGTATGTAATCCAAGCCTGCTGCAGGGGATGCAGATGCTGTGGCGTGCCAATGCCTTCAATTGTAAGAATGCTGCTGTATTCCGGGACATCTTTCATTTTCTTCGTGCATGAGCGGACTACTTTGCCGTCAAGCAGTACGGAACAGGCACCGCAGACACCTGTACCGCAGCCGACCTTTACGCCTGTCAGGCCTATCCGGCGCAGGACCTTTGCCAGCGTGTCCTTTTCCGGATTGTAGACGACAGACCTGTCAACGCCGTTGATGTGTAATATTTTTCTGTCCAGTCTCATTTTCTCACCCTTTCTCTTGCATTTATTTTATATTTATATTTTGTTGTCAGTTAACTCAATTATAAGGACAAACAGGCATCAATGTCAAATGCAAACATGGCGCAGGCTGCCTGTTTATACGCCTGCAAATCGACGCCAAAAAGCAGCCTGCGGTTTTAAGCTTGTTTTGTCAGGTAATAGGCGCAAAAGGGGACGAACCGGCCGTCAGAGTACACATGAAGGCTGCAAGTGCGCAGGCGCTCAAGGTCAAGATTTCCCGCATCCTGAAAAGCCATGGCTGTTACGGTAAAGCTGTGGGAACATATCCGGCGGAGAAACCCTTCCAGCGTTTCGATGTCATCTCCCACAGCAGGCTCCTTAGCATCTTCCGCATCGGGGCGCTGCCACCTGCGCGCCACAAAGTTGCGGTTTTGTTCCGCAGTTACAGGTTCGCAGCAATTGCTCTGTCCTTTGTGCAGCGGGTGCAAAGTTTGATCCTGCATAACAAGATAATCGCCATGGAACCCGCACAGGGGGTGGTCACAGCGGGACGGGTGCAGGGAATCCCCGGGAACAAGCTCTCCCGCCTGATCTTCAATGGCCAAGAGCAGTTCGTCCAGTGTAAAGCGCCGGCTGTCCGACGGTAAAGACGGAAAACGTCCGAAGTAGCTGACGGGCTGGAAGTGGACTCCCCGCACGGCGGGCGAGTGGGCAACGGCGAAGCGGATGATATTGCCGATATCACCGGTGTTGACACCGGGCACAATTGTGGGAACAAGCGTCACACCCAGGTTGTGCTGCGCGCAGTTTTCGATCGCCTGTTTTTTAATATCGAACAATCCCCGCCCGCGCAGGGTGCGGTAAATAGGGTCACGGGTCCCGTCAAACTGCATGAAAACAAAGGACAGGCCGGCTTTGGCCAGGGCACGGACATATTCTTTGTCTGCGGCAAGCCGGATGCCGTTTGTGTTTAACTGGACATACCGGCAGCCTGCCTCTTTGGCGGCGGCGACAATGCGCGGCAGGTCGTCCCTTACGGTAGGCTCGCCGCCGCTTAACTGGACCAGGGTTTTGCCGGGTTCGGCCAGGTCATGCAGCTGCCTCTGCAAAGCAGCAAAAGGTATGTCCTCACCGCTGCCGCCTTCGGCAAAACAAAAAGCGCAGTTAAGGTTGCAGCGTTTTGTTACCTCCAGCAGGACACAGCAGGTGCCCTGCCGGTGTTCGGGGCACAAGCCGCAGGCATGGGGGCAGTTTTCATTTTCCCCCTCCGCAATCTCAGGCAGATTGCCGCGCCATGCTTCCAGATCACGCAGCCCGCGCCAGATAACGGCAGAAAAATTTCCGTGCTCCGGGCAAGTTTTCTCCAGGTAAACAGTTTTGCCTTCGGCGGCATGGACTGCAGGGATGCGTTTCAGGCAGACAGGGCAGACACTGTAAGTTTTTCTGATAATTTCACGCATGACTGATTACCCTTTCGCAAGCTGAGTGCCGCCGGACTCCTGAGGGTAGTAGGGGCACCTGTTCCTGATGCACATTTCATTGGCGGAATGCTGGCCGCAGGTATAACTGTTTTCTTCAGAAGGGGGAAAACAGTTAAAGTGTTTCCTTGCCGTTTCCACAGCAAGCATTGATTCTCTTTTGCAGCAGCGCGGGCCGCCCATGCGGCTTACGGCCTGCAAAGCCAGTGCGGTCATCCGGTTTGCCTCTCCCCTTGTCTTTGTGGAATATGGCGTTACCCGGTTTATGATTGAATAGGCAATACCCACGCCAAGGCAGGCTCCGCAGGCACCGTGCGTCCCGCAGATGCCGCCGGAAACCGCTTTGCCCCTGGAAACGGCCTCTTTAATGGCAGCTTCATCTTTTTTCTTGGTGCTGTTCCCATAGGCAGCTACCAAAACTGCCGGAACAATACTGTGGTATTCCGGCCCGTGCATATGCAGGTTGGGCAGCTTAAATATCTCTACCAGCAGTGCAAGCGGGTCGGCAAGGTCACTCTGCAGGCATGTCTGCTCTACCAGGTCAAGAATACTGTTGCGGTGGCAGTCATCACAGACATAATGCCCCTCCAGGCAGAATGTATAGGTGATTTCTTCTTTGCCGCAGTAGAAACACCTGGCACGCAGCGGCTTGTCCGGAGTACAGAATAGTTCACGGCCGCAGACCAGACAGCCGGAAATACTGTCAGTGCAGCAGCAGATTTCGCTCATCCGGTGCATCTCCTTCTTCTGTTTCTGTTTTTCCCGGCGCAAAACTTATTTGTCTTCCAGTTCTTCTTCAAGTTCTGCAATTCTGCCTTCAGCCAGTTCTTTGCTGATAAAAACCTGTCCACATTTAGGGCAGGCAGGCACCTCATGAGAGAAGGTATGGCCAAGGTAATCAAATACTACTTTCTGCAGAGTCAGTACTTGCGAGCATTTCCCGCATTTCCACTTTCTTTCTTTTTCAGTCATGCCAATTACTCCTCCTCTCTGATGCGAATGCGGTGGTAATAAGCGTTGTGGATCTGATAGGTTTTGGGACCTGCTTCCTTGTACTGCACCCAGTATGTGATAACAGGTTTTACCATACTGGCCAGGCACATGCCGTCGCTTTCATCAAAGAATTTTTTGCCGGTGGTTTCCGCCAGCCAAATAGCTTCTTTTAGATCGCCGGCCGAGATAAGCTTCTGCTCCATTTCTTTTTGTGTTTCCTCATCGATCAGCAAAACCAGGTCGTCCCAGTCATGCTTCTCAGGCGTAAATTCCGTACCCTCGATACCGGACATCAGTTTCTTTTTCACCTCCAGGCTGTTCTCCCGCTTTTCCTGCAGGGTGGGCAGTCTATCGCTGCTCCCTGTACCAAAAACCATGTCCAGAACATGAACGGCTTCTTTATCCTTAAGAGAGAAAACTTCCCGGCAGTTGACACAATAGACGACATACGGTTTTTCACTTGCCCTTACCCGGTTATGCGCGATTTCGTCATAGAGGGAAGGATTGGCCACGCGTATATGGCCGCCATAACCGCAGCAGCGGTTTTTCTCTTTTAATTCCTCTACGGCAATGCCTGCCTTTTCTGCCAGTTTCCTGACGCCCTGCTGCATTCCCTCTTCACCCCTGGCGTTGCAGGGGTCAAAGACTGCCGCTGCCGCAAAAGGCCGGGCCGGCACGATGCTGTCGTCTCTCGCCAGCAATTCATACAGGGAAATTCTCTCGATTTCAGGCAGGAACTGCTTAAACAGGCTTTCACAGGTGGCGCAGGCAAAAACCAGGACAGGCTTGCCCAGCTTCTCCCAACCCTCCCTGATATTTTGCAGGTTGTCCTCCATCCGTTTGTCATCGCCCGCCCAGTAAGCGGGTGCACCGCAGCAGGTAAGCATAATGCCGCAATCGTACTTTTCATCCAGGTAAGCGTAAGCCTTCAGCACATATTCCGGGTTTGCCGCACCCAGCTGGCAGCCGGGGAAAAAGGCATACTCACAGTTATTTTTCCCTCTCGGAGCGGCAGTATAAGAGCCCCCGGCGGTCGCAAAATCCATCTCCCGCAGCCAAAAATCGTGCAGGGCGGCCGGATGGACGCCTGCATTCATCCGCACGCGCCGCGACAATTGCAAAAGCGAGCCAATATCCACATCTTCCGGGCAGATTGACTTGCAGTAGCCGCAGATATTGCAGGAATAAGCCTGCCTGGTGAGCGACCGGGTAGAATAGGGCGGGTTAACCTGGGTGTCGGCGAAAACTTCTACGGCAATCATTTTGGGAGTTTTCTTAAAACGTTTCAGCATTTCACAGGCTGCCATGCATTTGTCACAATCACAAAGCAGGCAACGCGCCGCTTCCTGTTTTGCTTCCTCCTCAGTATAGCCGTCCGGGGAAGAGGCCACCACCAGCGGCACGGAAACCGCATCTTCATGGTCCAGGTAGCGCCCGCAGTAGTTTTTATCATATTGCATGTCAGGAGTGAGAGCAGCCCTGCCCGTTTGGAGGTACCCTTCAATGATTTTAGACACAAGAATACCCTGGGCGATGCTTTCCATCAGCGTGGCCCCGGTCAGCATGCCGCCCAAAAAAACCTTGTTTTCTGCGGTGGTAAAGAGCTCGGGATTCCAGCTTTCCAGAAGGCCGAAAGACTCTCCTCCCTCGCCTGTAGCCACATACACCGCATCGTACTCTGCAAGCTCCTCCAGGGACGTTATCCCGGTATTATAGCGGAAATCAACTTTGACGGCAGAAAACTGCAGTTCAAACTCATCGGCAAATTCAGCAAACCGGTCGTGGTCGCGCAGCGCGCCTCCCCAGGTGTCCGCTTTTTCAAAAACAGTCACATTAAATTTTTTCTGTGCCAGGTTCAGTGCGCAGGACAGCCCGGCAACGCCGGCACCGACCACGGCAATGCGTTCCTGTTTCGGCGGGATGGCATAGGACTGTGGTTTCCTGTTCTTTACATACCGCACGCAGGCTGCTTCCACATCACGCATTGCTATTGCCTCGTCGCCCAGCAGCGTACGCTGGCAGCGCTTCCGGCAGGGCTGGTCGCAAAGCACGCTGACAATAAAAGGAAACACCGTTGCTTCACGCAGTTGCTTATATGCTCTCGCCCATTTGCCGGCTGCTGCTCTTTCCATAAATGAGCGGACGTCCAGATGGAAAGGACAGGCATATGAACAGGAAGCCGGTTCCCCGTGAATACATCTTTCGGTATATGCAGTTGCATCTTCAAGCTTTATCACTGTTTATCATTCCTTTCCGTTTCCGGCTGTCTGTCATGATTGTTTCCGGTCTTTACAGTTGTCTTCCGCCTTTATTATACATGAGAACCGGCTGCAAGGACAGTGGAAAATTTACCGCTCCCGCTGCCGCATCCTGCATAACGGCAAATATATTATTGTTAACGGCCCTGCAGCCCGGCAAGGGCGGAAAATGACTTTTTCAAGGCCGGGTACAGTTCCCGGTATATCCCGTAATATTTTATATATTCAGCCGTCCTTTCCGCAGCGGGAACCTGCAGTTCATCATCCTTGAGCATCGCGCCGGAGGCCGACGGGACATCACTGTAGAGGCCAGTTCCCGCGGCTGCAAGTACTGCCGCGCCAAGCGCAGGTCCATCGACGCATTTGACAGTCAGTACAGGCAGCCCGAAAACATCGGCAAGCATCTGCCGCCAGAAGGGACTTTTGGCTCCTCCTCCGCAGGCATACATGCGGTCGATGCCAAGGCCCATCTCTTTTAGGATGTCGAGGCAGTCTTTCAGTGAATAAATCACTCCTTCCATGACCGCCCTTAAGAGATCATATTTTGTATGGACGGCGGAAAGACCGATAAAGGCCCCCCTGCAGTCCGGGTCAAGGTGCGGCGTCCGCTCGCCCATCAGGTAGGGAAGAAACAACAGGCGGTTTGCCCCGGCCGGTATTTGGGCCGCCTTTTCATCCAATTCTGCATAAGACTCCCCGGCGGTGAAATTATTCCTGAACCATTTCAGCGACAATCCGGCCGCCTGGGTTACCCCCATAACATGCCAGGCCCCCGGGACCGCGCAGCAGAAAGTATGCACCCTGCCCTGCGGGTCAATTGCGGCTTTATCCGAGTGGGCATACACAACACCCGATGTGCCGATGGTGGTAAAGGCCAGGCCGTTTTTTACGACGCCTGTTCCCACCGCCGCCGCCGCATTGTCCCCTGCTCCCGCAACCACCGGAGTGCCCGGCAAAAGCCCGGTGGCCTCCGCCGCTTCTGCCGTCACATAGCCTGTTATCTCCGGCGATTCATAAACACGCCCGAGCATCTCCGGTGCCATTTCCAGCTTCTCCAGGACCTCGAGCGACCAGCGTCTCTGCGGCACGTCCAGTAGCTGCATGCCTGAGGCGTCGCTGACATCAGTGGCAAACTCGCCTGTCAGGCAATAGCGCAGGTAGTCCTTGGGCAGCAGGATGTGCCGGCAACGCCTGTAAATCTCGGGTTCATTATTGCGCACCCAGAGAATTTTGGAGGCCGTAAAGCCGGTCAGGGCGGGGTTAGCAGTTATTGCAACCAGCTTATCCCGGCCAACCCGCTCCGTGATTTCTTCGCATTCCTTTGCCGTGCGCTGGTCGCACCAGATTATGCTCCTGCGCAGCGGCTTGCCTTCCCCATCCAGCATCACCAGACCGTGCATCTGCCCTGTAAGGCCGATCCCGGCTATTTTTTCCGCCGGGACACCGCTCCCGGAAACAACCTTTTTAACAGTGGCAAAGGCGGCATTTATCCAGTCCTCCGGCTCCTGTTCCGCCCAGCCGTTTTTTGGCTGGTAAAGAGGGTACTCTTTGGACGAGGAAGCTATTATTGCACCCTCTATGTCAAAAAGTATTGTTTTTACTGCACTTGTTCCCACATCAATGCCGATAAGATACTTTTTGCCCATAAGAACTCCCCCGCAATTACAGTGTAAAGCTGCCGGCAAGCAGGTCCCCGGGCGCTGAAGATGTGCCGATATAGGCTTCATAAGTCATTTTTTCCAGTTCAAAGGCGGCTGTTTTCGGATTATACCACATGAGTTTTTCCACGGGACAGGCAATTTCAACCCGGGCACTTTCACCGGGTGCAAGCTTAATCCTCTTAAAGCCGCGCAAAAGCTTGACCGGGCGATCTACGGCGGAATTTTTGAAGCCGATATAAAGCTGTACCACCTCCGCTCCTTCCCTCTTTCCCACATTTTTAATAATGCAGCTTGCCTGCACCGCGCAGCTTTCTCCCGTCTCATCCTTTTTCACTTGAAATTCGGCGTCCGAGAGTTCAAAACGAGTATAGGAAAGTCCGAAGCCGTAGGGGAAAAGCGGCTCTATCCCTTCCTTCTCCAGCTTGGCATAGCCATGATAGTAATCATACCACTGTTCCGTCGTATCCCAGTTAACCTGCGGCAGGTCGCTTTCTCTTTCCGGAATAACAAAGGGAAGTTTGCCCGACGGGTTCACATCGCCAAACAGTATTTCGGCTATGGCCGTGCCGCCCTCCTGTCCCGGATAATAAGCCATTAAAACTGCGGAAACAGCGTCCAACCATTCGCTCACCATAATGGTATTTCCGCCCATGAGCACAACCACAGAATTTTTGTTTTCCGGGGCGACGGCCCTGATCAATTCAATTTCATTCCTGTGCAGGGCAAGCGACCTTCTGTCCCCTCCCCGGGAGTCGAAATCACCCGCGCCGCTTCCGGCATGTTCAATGAATTCGCCTTCATCTTTATAATCCATGCCGGCAACAAAAATTACGGCATCCGCCCCGCGGGCGGCTTCTTTGGCCGCTTCTACATCGCTGCCGTCGCAATAGACAATCTCACTTTGCGGGGCAATTTTCTTCAGTCCCTGCAGCGGCGTCACCACATAAGCCGGGTAGACCCGCGACGAGCCGTGATCACCGGTATTTTCTTCGTCGGCAAGCCTGCCTATAACGGCAATTCTCTCTGCTTTTGAACGCTCCAGGGGAAGTACACCGTTGTTTTTCAGCAAAGTTATTCCTTCCCTTGCCGCTCTTAAGCTGAGGGCAATATGCTCTTTACAGCCCAGCACTTCTTCCCCGTACTTTTTGCCACTTTCTTTTTCAGCCTCTGCAAAAGCCAGGATGGTGCGCGTTATCCGCAGCGCCGCCTCATCAATGCGGGCCTCCGGCACCAGCCCCTCCCGGACGGCCTGCACCAGCTTTTCGCCATAGTGGAATGTCCACGGCATTTCCATGTCCAGCCCGCCGTTTGCGGCCTGGACTGTATCCCTGATGCCCGCTCCGAAATCACTCATGACAAAGCCGTCAAAATCCCATTCTTCTTTTAAAATCTTGCGCAGCAGGTAGTCGCTGTGCCCGCAGTGCACACCCTTGTAGCGATTGTAGGCGCTCATTACACTGGCAGCGCCCGCATCAATGCAATCCTTGAAATGGGGTAAAAACACTTCGCGCTCCGTACGGCGGCTGCAGTCCACACTGACTTTAAAACGGCTGATTTCCATGGAGTTGAAAGCAAAATGCTTGATGCAGGCCATTACATTTTCACTTTGTACACCGCGCACCAAAGCCGACCCCATCTGCCCGATGGCAAAGCTGTCTTCACCGTAGGTTTCCTGGCTGCGACCCCAGCCCGGATTGTAGGGCAGGTTGATGCAGACCCCGGCAAAAAGGTTGCCGCCGTTGGCTTTTACTTCCCGCCCGATGGCGCGGCCTATTTCTTCTTCCAGTTCTACATCAAAGGTTGCTCCCCGCAGCATCGAGACAGGAAAGCAGGTGCTTTTGCCGGTCTGGCAGACTACTCCCCGCGGCCCGTCGCAAAACATCATAGGCGGCAGGCCAAGCCGTTCATTGCCCCCGGCCGCGTACGGCCTGAAATTGTAGTGCTCCTCGCCGGAAGGAGTCCCGTGCGGCTTTGGCCTTATCCGGCCGCTCATCAGGTAAACCTTTTCCTCCAGGGTCATTTTAGAAACAAGCTCTTTTGCCTGTGCGGTAAACTTAAGCCTCTGCTCCTTTGTACACTGCATAAAAACACCCCTTTATGCCGTTTTACGGCCAGATTATATTAACTAAATCAAGGCTCTGCACTAAACAAAACTTCATTGACAATTCGCTGCAGGTATTCCTGCCTGCCCGAGCCCGGGTCGGGAGAGACTCCCAATTCTTCAGCATACCGGGCAAGTTCGGCAAGCGAGGCCTTGCCGCTTGCTATTTTTGCGCCGATACCTGTTTCCCAGCTCGCGTACCTTTCCCTGACAAATTCATCTATTCGCCCGTCTTCAATCAGCCGAGCGGCTTTGATGAGCCCCAGCGCAAAACTGTCCATACCCAGGATGTAGCCGTGGAACATATCCTCCGGCGTGTTTGAAGGCCGCCTGTTTTTGGCGTCAAAGTTAAGCCCTCCCGAAAGGCCGCCTGCTTTCAGCACTTCGTACATGCAAAGCGTGGTCTCATAGACATCGTAGGGAAACTCGTCCGTATCCCAGCCAAGCAGCATGTCGCCCTGGTTGATGTCGATGCTGCCCAGCATGCCGTGTATTGCGGCAAACCTCAGTTCATGCTGGAATGTATGGCCGGCCAGTGTGGCATGATTTGCTTCGATATTCAGCTTAAAGTCCTTCTCCAGCCCGTAGGCGCGCAAAAAGCCGATTGTTGCCGCCGCATCAAAATCATACTGGTGCTTCATTGGCTCCTTTGGTTTTGGCTCTATATAGAAATCACCCGTAAAGCCGATGGAGCGGCCGTAGTCCACCGCCATTTTCAGCAGCCCGGCAATATTGTCAAGCTCCCGCTTCATGTCGGTGTTAAGCAGGGTTTCGTAGCCTTCGCGCCCTCCCCAGAACACATAGCCCCTGCCGCCGAATTTAACGGTAAGGTCAAGGGCTTTTTTTACCTGGGCGGCGGCAAAGCAGAAAACGTCCGCCGAGTTGGAACTGCCCGCTCCGTTCATGTAGCGGGGGTGGCTGAACAGGTTGGCGGTGCCCCACAGGCACTTTTTGCCTGTCTCTTTCATCTTCTCCAGTATGTAGTCGCTGATTTCGTCCAGCCTGTCGTTTGTCTCCGCCAAGGTATCCGCCTCAGGCACAAGATCCGCATCATGGAAGCAAAAATACTCCAGGCCGAGCTTTTCCATGAATTCAAAGCCTGCATCCGCCTTTGCCCTGGCCTTGGCCATGATTTCCTTTGCGCCGCCGAAACTTTTATCCGCAGTTTCATCTCCGAACATATCCCTGCCCGCAGTCCCCAGGTTATGCCACCAGGCCATGGCGAAGGGAAGATGCCTTCGCATAGGCTTGCCCAGTATCACCCTTTCCGGGTCATAATGGCGAAAGGCAAAAGGATTTTTGCTCTCCCTGCCTTCATACCTTACCCGCGGCAAATTTTTGAAATATTCCATGCTTCAACCTCCCTCCCGGTGCAGTCAAGCTTGCCCAAGTTTTTGTTTTTACTTTTCCTGCCGGAATCTTTAATTAATCTAATGTTACCACTTTTCTAAAAATTTTTAAAGTTATCCGCCCCCTGGGATAGTGTCAAGACACTTTAGGTTTTAATGCGAACCTCACACCACTCAAACAACACTACGTTTATTTAGCTCTTTTAATGCAAACCGGGTGTGGCTGCTTCGACCTCTGAAAAGCGGCACATTATTCCGATACTCATTGCCTCTTAATCTTTCT
>LSQX01317082.1_pt1 | contig 28612 bp, 28 predicted proteins | sample 654561 | NCBI WGS metagenome assembly LSQX01 (sample SAMN04489861, study PRJNA283612) | anaerobic digester metagenome | isolation source: 4 biogas reactors fed with cattle manure at either 37C or 55C with and... | place: Denmark: Kongens Lyngby | collected 2014
GGCTGCACCGTCGGCAACGGCATGGTTCAGACCGCCCTGTTCAGCTACCAGGGCTGGATCGCCCTGCTGTTCATCGCGCTCGGCGTCGGCGCCGGCGCCAGGATCTGGCTCAAGCCGGCCGCCACCCCCACCCCCGTTGCCGAGGCGGCCCCCTCCTCCGCCGAGGACCGCGTCCTGCCCTTCCAGGTCGCCACCGGTGCCGTCGCCCTGCAGACCGCCCCGCGCGTGAAGAAGGCCCGCCCGCTCGGCGAGGGCCGCTATGCCCTCGACCAGATGGGTGCCGTGTGCCCCTTCCCGCTCATCGAGACGAAGGACGTGCTCGACACCCTGGAGTCCGGCGAGGAGCTGGTCATCGACTTCGACTGCACCCAGGGCACCGAGACCATCCCGCAGTGGGCCGCGAACAACGGCCACGAGGTCACCGATTTCCACGCCACCGGTGACGCCAGCTGGCAGCTGACGGTCAGGAAGGGCTGACCGTCACGGTCATCGCCAGACGCAGCTGCTCGTCCCGCGCCAGGTCGACTCCGTCGAGATCCTCCCCGAGGATCGCGGGTTCGACGCACAGGAACCGCGACCATTCCCCGGGGCCGACATCCTTCATGTCGGCCTCGCCCGGATTCCACACCACGGTGGCGTCGGCCCCGTCCGGGGTCACCGTGATCACCCGCTGCTTGTCGACGATGCGCACCTCCCGCGCCTCCCGGAAGATGCGGTCGACGGGGGCGTCGATAAGCAGCGTCCCCTCCTGCACCGACTCCCGGTCGGTGAAACGGTCGGTGACGGGCACCCCGGTGAGGCCCTCGACCCGCACCTCGCGGACGTCGTCGACGAGGAAGTAGGGGTGGAAGCCCATCTGCACGCGGCGGGTGTCGGGGGATTCGTTGCGCATGTGCAGCTCGATGCGCATGCCGTCGGCCCGTTCCTTGACGCTGAGGGTGAGGTGGAGGCCGTCGTTGACGAGCTGCGCGTTGAAACCCATGCCGTCCGTCGTCACGCGCCAGTCGGCGGTGCGGGCCCAGCCGTGGCGGGGCTCGCCGTCGAGAAGCTCGGCGAAGGCGGGGGCGATGACGGGGATGCCGCCGCGGATCGGGGAACCCGTGGTGGAGGAGAGGTAGAACAGCTCCCCGTGGTCGGTGTCGGTGCTGGTCACGTGGGCGCCGGCGGGGCTCATGCGCATCCGGCCGGCGGTCAGGAGATCGTCCATACCCTCTAAAGTAGGTGCAATGCTCACCACCCGCGAGAATATCTACGGCGACCTCACGGTCCGCGACCACACCCTCACCACCTCCTGGTACCCCGGCGAGGACATCGAGGTGTTCTGCCGCGAGCTGTCCACCGACGACTCCCGGCCCCCGCTGCTCTTCCTCCAGGGCGGCCCCGGCTACCCCGCGCGCGTCCCCCTCGACGGGTGGCTGCGCGAGGCGCTCCGGCATCACCGCGTGTTCCTCCTCGACCAGCGCGGCACGGGTCGGTCCACCCGCCTCGACCGGCACGCCGACCCCGCGCTTCTCGACGCCACCCACCTCTCCCACCTCCGCGCCCGCGACATCGTCGCCGACGCCGAGGCCTTCCGCGCCGCCCTCGGTCTCGGCCGGTGGGACGTGCTCGGCCAGTCCTTCGGCGGATTCTGCATCACCACCTACCTCTCCACCCACCCCGATGCGATCCGCTACGCGTACCTCACCGGCGGGCTGCCCGGCCTGGTGTCGGCGGAGGACACCTACCGCGCCACCTACGCCAAGCTCGCCGCCCGCCAGCAGCGCTTCCTCGACGCGGTGCCCTTCGCGGAGGATCGCATCCGCGAGATCTGCCACCACCTCGACAACTCCGACGAGCGCCTGCCCACCGGCGAGCGGTTGTCGTCGCGCCGCTTCCGCACCATCGGCATCGAACTCGGGCGCGGGGCGGGCTTCGAGAACCTCGCCCTGCTTCTCGACGCCCCCTTCCACCACATCCGCGGCGAGAAACGACTCCACGGCGACGCCCTCGCCGACCTGTCCACGCGCCTGTCCTTCGAGGCCGCCCCGCTCTATGCCGTCATCCACGAGACGATCTACGCCGGCACCCCCGCCTGGGCGGCGCACCGCGTCCGCGAGGAGTTCGACGTCCTGCTCACCGGCGAGCACATCTTCCCGTGGCAGTTCGAGGAGGACCCCGCCCTGCGCGCCTTCCGCCCGGTCGCAGAGGAGCTGGCGGCGCGCGAGTGGGAGTCGCAGTACGACGTCGCCGCCCTGGGGGAGGCGTCGGCGGTGTGCGCGGCGGCCGTCTACCGCGACGACATCTTCGTGCCCCGTGAGCTCTCCCTCGACACCGCCGCGCATTTCCGGGACCTGCGCGTGTGGGAGACCGCCGGCTACCAGCACAACGGGCTGCGCGTCGACGGTGCCCGCATTCTGCGCCACCTCATGGAAATGGTGCGCTCATAAGAGTCTTATAGTGTCCTCACCGCGCACCCACTCCTCGGACACGGGACCCACCAGCCGTTGGCACGAGGTAGTCACCACCACTTTCCGGAGGACCCATGTCTGCCGTGTTCCGGTCCCGTGAGGACCGTTCCGCCGCCATCGCGGTGACCGCCTTCCCCCTGTTCATCCTCGTCGGCACCGCGATCGCCTTCTTCTTCCCGGCGCCGTTCCAGCCGTGGTCGGAGTACATCACGTACTTCCTCATGATCATCATGTTCGGCATGGGCCTGACGCTGACGATCCCCGACTTCCAGGAGATCGCCCGCCGCCCGTGGGCCATCCTGCTCGGCGTCGTCGCGCAGTTCGTCATCATGCCCCTCGCCGCCATCGCCGTCGCCCGCATGCTGGGCCTCAACGAGGCGCTGGCCGTCGGCCTGCTCATGCTCGGCTCCGTGCCCGGCGGCACCTCGTCGAACGTCATCACCTTCCTGGCCAAGGGCGACGTCGCCCTGTCCGTCGCGATGACCTCCGTCTCGACGCTGCTCTCGCCGATCGTCACCCCCATGCTCATGCTGGCCCTGGCCAACCAGCGCACCGAGGTCGACGGTGCCGGCATGGCCCTCACCCTCGTCCAGACCGTCCTCCTGCCCGTCATCGGCGGCCTCGTCCTGCGCTACTTCCTGGACAAGTGGATCGGCCTCATCTCCCCGGTGCTGCCGTGGATCTCCATCCTCGGCATCGGTGGCGTCGTCTTCCCGACCGTGGCGAACAACACCGAGCGGCTCGCCGCCGTCGGCATGATCGTCTTCGTCGCCGTCCTGCTGCACAACGTCTTCGGCTACCTCCTCGGCTACCTCACCGGCAAGGTCTTCCGCCTGCCCGAGTCCAACAACCGCACCATGGCCGTCGAGGTGGGTACCCAGTCCGCCGGCCTGGCGTCCGGCATGTCCGCCAAGTTCTTCAGCCCCGAGGCCGCCCTGCCGGGTGCCGTCGCCGCCGTCCTGCACAACATCACCGGCGCGGTCTACGCCTCCGTCGCCCGCCGCTTCCCGCTGGCCGAGGAACAAAAAACCGCCCCGATTGTTGAAGATAAGGTGTCCGTCTCCTAGACGGGCTAGAGTATGGCGTAACAGGTCGACCGGAGGTGCGTATGCATAGCAACCGTGAGCATGTGACCCTGTCCACGACAGAGGTCACCGAATTCGATCGACTCGCCACGGAACTCGGGGTCTTCGAGGTCTCCGAGGAACGAGTCCTCCACCCGGGTATCCTCACCCAGGTGTACGGGGGATAGTGGCACAACAGTCAAGGACCGGGTGCGGTGTGCACCCGGTCCTTGACTGATTCCCTAACCCGTGTGGTGGACGGGCGCGAGGTCGTAAACGGGGGTGTCCATCCCCTCGTAGCGGGCCTTCAACTGCAGGGCGAGGTAGCGCGAGTAGTGGCGCGACTGGTGGAGGTTACCGCCGTGGAACCACAGCCCCTCCACCTGCGTCGGCTTCCACATGTTCCGCAGTTCCCCCTCCCAGGGGCCCGGATCCTTGGTCGTGTCCGACCCCAGACCCCAGCAGCGGCCGACCTCGTCGGCGACCTCCGGGCTGATGAGCTGGGCCGCCCAACCGTTCATGGAACCGTATCCAGTGGCGAGGACGATGACGTCGGCCGGCAGCTCCGTGCCGTCGGTCAGCACCACCGAGTCGCTCGTGACGTGGTCGATGCTGACTCCCGACCGCACGGGGATCTTCCCCTCGGCGACGAGATCCGAGGCGCCGACGTCGATGTAGTAGCCCGAACCGCGGCGCAGGTACTTGAGGAACAGGCCCGAGTCGTCGTCACCGAAATCGAGCAGGAATCCGGCTTTCTCCAGCTTGTCGTAGAACTCGCGGTCATCCTCGCGGATCCTGTCGAACACCGGGCGCTGGACGTCCGGGAGAATCTTGTACGGCCATGAAGCGAAGAGCAGGTCGGCGGTGTCGACGTCGATTCCCGCCTCGACGGCGTCCTCGGAGTACAGCGGGCCGAAGACCTCCCGCATGAGGGAATCGGATTTCACGATGTGCGTGGACGAGCGCTGGATCATGACGGGGTGGGCACCGTTCTCGTGCAGATCCGCGGCGATGTCGTGCGCGGAGTTGTTGGCGCCCAGGATGATGACGTTCCTCCCCTTGTCACCGTCCCCACCGGGATGCTCGGAGGAATGGCGGATCTCTCCCCGGAAATTCTCCTCGCCCGTGAGGTGGGGGCGGTTCGGGACACCCGACATGCCCGTGGCGAGCACCAGGTGGGTGGGCAGCAGCGTGACCGTCGTTCCGTCCCGGTTCACCTCGACCGACCAGGTCCCCGAATTCTCGTCGTAGGACGCCCGGACGCACTCGGAGTTCGTCCAGTAGTCGAGGTCCATGATGCCGACGTAGTGCTCGAGCCAGTCACCCATCTTGTCCTTCGGGGTGAAGACGGGCCAGTCGTCCGGGAACGGAAGGTAGGGGAGGTGGTCGTACCAGACCGGGTCGTGAAGGCAGAGGGAGTGGTAGCGCGAGCGCCACTGATCTCCGGGCCGGTCGGCCTTGTCGACGATGAGGGTGGGGACCCCCAGTCGCTTCAGCCGCGCGCCGAGGGCGATACCACCCTGGCCGCCGCCGACGATGAGCACGTACGGCTGTTCGGTCGTCCCCAGGGCGGCCTGACGGTCGGTCTTCCGGTCCAGCCAGTTGCGGGTGTCGGCCTTCTCGCCGTGCTCCGCACCCAGGGGACGGCGTCGCCCCTTCGGCTCCGGATGCTCGATCAGCTCCTGCGCGGAGGTGAGGAGGGTCCAGGCTCGACCTTCGCGGAGACGGACGATGCCCTTACCGTGGAAGTCCGCGGAGTCGAACGTGAAGGACACGCGCGTCACCCCGTCCCCCTCGTCGGCGACCTCGCTCACGGTGACGTCCGTTAGTCGGCTGGCCGGGTGAGTCGCCTCCACCATGTCGACGATCTCGTCGATTCCCTCGGCGGTGGTGATGTTCCAGCTGATGGCGGTGAGGTCCCTCCAGAAGGCGTCCCGCTCGAAGATCTCCCTCAGCGAGTCCGCGGACGGGCCCGCCGTCGCCTCCTCGAGTTTCTGCAGCCATTCCAGGGCGTGCGTGGTGGATGTCATACAGCCTCCCTCATAGCGTGATTGTGTTTGAGATCACTCTATAGGGAGGCTGTGTCTGGTGCCACCATTTGTTGTCAGGCCACTAGAACGGCACCCCACTGTGGAGGATGACGTTCGCGTAGGGGGTGGTCTCGCCGGTGCGGATGACGAAGGCCGCCCCGGCCACCTGCTTCTTCAGCTCCTCGTGGGGGACCTCGGTCCGGGGCACGTCCGGCAGGAGGGAGCGGACCTCGCCCGGGGTCTCCGCCGCGAGCGTCACGCCCTCGACGACGACCTCGGCGAGGTAGGCGTCGAGCACCTCCGCGAAACGCGGGATGCCGGACACCAGCGCCAGGTCGACCACCGGCACCCCGGCGGGGACGGGCAGCCCGCAGTCGGCGATGACGACCGTGTCCGTGTGCCCCAACCGGTTGATCCGGCCCGCCAGCTCGGCGTGGAGGATCCCTGACCTACGCATCGCCCACCTCCGGGAGGACGTCCGACGCCGCGGGGTAGGAGGTCTGCGCGCCCTCGCCGAGGGTGGCGAACGCCCCGACCCGGGCGGCGTGCTCGGCGGCGGCGATGAGGTCGTCCCCGGCGACGAGCCGCGCCACGAGGGCCCCGGCGAAGGCGTCCCCGGCGCCGACGGTGTCCACGGGGGTCACGCGCGGCGTCGGGATCGGGGTGCGCTCGTTGCCGACGCCCACCATCGCGCCGCGGGCGCCGAGGGTGAGGACGACGGAGGGGAACCCGGCGTCGAGAAGCGCGGCCACGAGGTCCTCCGGATCCTCGGACGCGATGCCCGCCCCGAGCATGTCGAGGACGAGCCCGGCCTCATGTTCGTTGGCCAGCAGGGGGTCGGCCTGCAGGAGCTTGTCGACGTCGACCTCGATCACCGGGGCCAGGTTCACCACGACGCGCCCCGTGGCCAGGCCGACGGCGGCGGCGAACCCGTCCGCCGGGATCTCGCCCTGCAGGAGGACGATCTGCGCGGACTCGATGAGGGGGGCGCGTTCCTCGACGAAGGCGGCGTCGACAAGCGCATTGGCGCCGGGGACGACGACGATGGTGTTCTCCCCGCCCGCGTCGACGGTGATGACGGCCAGGCCGGTGGTGCCGGGGACCGTGGCCACCGCGGAGAGATCGACGCCGGAGGACCGCAGGATCTCCGTGGCGGGGGCGGCGTAGGGGTCGTCGCCGACCGCGCCGACCATCGCCACCGACGCGCCCTGCAGCGCGGCGGCGACCGCCTGGTTGGCGCCCTTGCCGCCGGCCGTCACCACCCCACCCGACCCGAGGAGGGTCTCCCCGGGCAGCGGGTGGCGGGCGACGCGGACGCTGAGGTCGGCGTTGACGGAGCCGACGACGGCTACCTCGATGGGATCCGTCACTCGAAGTCACCGACGTTCTCGCGGGTGACGGTGACGACGTCGACCGGGACCTCCTCGTCCGGGGTCTGGTCGTCGAGGATCTTCTTCGCCTGCTCCACGGCCTGCGCACCGAGCTCGCCCGGCTGCTGCGCGATGGTGGCGACCATGCGGCCGTCCTGCACCGCGGCCAGACCGTCGTCGGTGCCGTCGAAGCCGACGACCATGACGTCCTCACCGGCGCGGGCCCCGAGGGCCTCGAGGGCGCCGAGGGCCATCTCGTCGTTCTCCGCGAAGATCGCCTTGACGTTCGGGTGGGCCTGCAGCAGGTTGGACGCGACGTCGAGGCCGCGGGTGCGGTCGAAACCGGCGGTCTGGGTGGCCACGACGTTGATGTTCGGGTATGCGGCGATGCCCTCGTTGAAGCCCTGCCCGCGGTCGCGGGAGGCGGAGGAGCCGGCGATACCCTGCAGGACGATGACGTCGCCCTCCTCGCCGATGGCCGCGGCCAGGGCGTCCGCCGCCTGCCGACCGCCGGCGACGTTGTCGGAGGCGATGAAGGACGCGACCTCGCCGCCGTTGGAGGAGCGGTCGACGGCGATGACCGGGATGTCCGCGTTGTTGAGGGCCTCGACGGCGGGGACGACGGCGTCGGAATCCGTCGGGTTGACGATGACGACGTCCGCGCCCGAGCTGGCCGCGTTGTTGAGCTGGTTGATCTGGGTGGAGGCGTCGTCGGAGGCGTCCTGGATGTTGAGGGTGATACCCAGCTCGTCGGCCTTCGCCTGCGCGCCGTCGCGCAGCTGCACGAAGAACGGGTTGGTCTGCGTCGACAGCGCCAGGGTGACGGAGCCGTCGCCGGCGGAGTCACGGTTACAGGCGGCCAGCCCCATGGCGAGGGAGACGGAGGCGACGATGGCGAGGGACTTGCGTGCGATGGACATGATGTTCCTTTCGGGGAGGGTTGCTAGGTGGTGGTCTTCTTGCGCAGCACGTCGAAGCCGACGGCCAGGGCGATGACGAGGCCGATGACGATCTGCTGCCAGAAGGAGGAGACGTTGAGGAGGTTGAGGCCGTTACGGATGACGGCCAGCAGGATGGCGCCGATGAGCGTGCCGGTCGCCTTACCGGTACCGCCCGCCAGGGAGGCGCCGCCGATGACGACGGCCGCGATGGCGTCCAGCTCATAACCGACTCCGGCCTGCGGCTGCGCCGAGGAGAGGCGACCGGCCATGACCAGGCCGGCGAGGCCGGCGAACAGGCCCGACAGGGCGTAGACGGTGACGAGGATCTTCTTCACCGGCAGACCGGAGAGGCGGGCCGCCTCCACGTTGCCGCCGATGGCGTACATCGACCGGCCCAGCACCGTGCGGGAGAGGATGAACCAGCACACGAAACCGGCGATGACCATCATGACGATCGGGATCGGGATGCCTCCCACCGTGCGGCCCAGCCAGTTGACGGTCGGGGCGGTGGCCATGGGGGAGCCCTGCGAGATGACCAGGGTGGCGCCGCGGGCGATGGACATCATCGCCAGGGTGGCGATGAACGCCGGCAACTTTCCGTACGCCGTGGCGATGCCGCTGATGGCACCGGCGAGCAGGCCCGTGAGCAGGCCCGCGATGAGCGTGAGCCAGCCGGGCAGCCCGGCGTCGACCCAGAACCAGGCGGAGACCATCGCGCCGAGTGCGGCGACCGCGCCGACCGACAGGTCGATGCCGGCGGTGACGATGACGAAGGTCATGCCGAACGCCAGGATGGCCACGGTCGCGGCCTGGATGCCGATGTTGAGGAAGTTGTTGACGGTGAGGAAGTGCGGGGTGGCGATGAACAGGGCGACGCAGAGGACGACGAGTCCCACCAGGGCGCCGTTGTTCATCACCCAGTTGAGCACCTTCTGCCCGGAGGAAGTGGTGGTGGTCATCGGTTCTCCTTGTCGAGGTGATCGAGGGTTTCAGAGGTGAGGGCGTCATCGATCTGCGAGACCGCGAGCGCCATCACCTCGTCCTGGGTGGCGGTGTTGGGCAGCTCGCCGGCGAGTCGACCTCCCGACATGACGAGCACGCGGTCCGACATCCCGAGCACCTCCGGCAACTCGCTGGAGACCATGAGGACGGCGCCGCCGGCGGCGGTGAGCTCGTTGATGATGTTGTAGATCTCCACCTTGGCGCCGACGTCGACGCCGCGGGTGGGCTCGTCGAGAAGCAGCACCCGGGAGCCGGCGAGGACCCAGCGGCCGAAGACGGCCTTCTGCTGGTTGCCGCCGGAGAGGTTGCGGATCTCCTGGTCGAGGCCCGCCATCCGGATGCGCAGTTTCTCGGCGACCTCCGCGGAGCGGCGCTTCTGCCCGCTGCGGTCGGCGAGGCCGAACTTCGCGGTGGAGCGGAGGGTGGCCAGGCCGAGGTTCTCCTCGACGCTGGCCCCGAGCACCAGGCCCTGGGCCTTGCGGTCCTCGGGCACGTGGCCGACGCCGCGGCGGATGGCCTCGGCGATGTCGTTGTGCCGCAGGTCCTTCCCCTCGATGCGGACGGTGCCGGAGTCGATGGGGTCGGCACCCGCGATGGCGCGCACCACCTCGGTGCGACCGGCGCCGACCAGCCCGGCGACACCGACGACCTCACCGGCGCGGACCTGGAAGGAGACATCCTGGAAGCGGCCGGCGGCGGTGAGGGAGTCGACGTCGAGAAGCACGTCCCCGACCTCGGGGACCACGCGGGGGAACTGGTCGTCGATGTCGCGGCCGACCATGAGGCGGACGAGTTCCTCCTCCGGGGTGTCGGCGGGGACCTCAGCGACGAACTCGCCGTCGCGCAGGACCGAGACGGTGTCGGCGATGCGTGCGATCTCGTCGAGGTGGTGGGAGATGAAGACCATGCCCACCCCCTTGGCCTTGAGGTCGTCGACGACGCTGAACAGCTGGTCGATCTCGTGGCCGGTGAGGGCCGCGGTGGGCTCGTCGAGGATGAGCATGCGGGCGTCCATGGACAGCGCCTTGGCGATCTCCACGAGCTGCTGCCGTGCGATGCCGAGTTCCCCGACCGGGGTGTCCAGGTCGACGTTGACGCCGATGATGTCGAGCGCGGCCTGCGCGCGGCGGCGCAGCTCCCGGTAGTTGACCAGGCCGAACTTCTCGGGGGTGCGGCCCAGCATGACGTTCTCAGCGACGGACATGGTGGGCACCAGGTTGAGTTCCTGGTGGATGGTGGCGATGCCGAGGGCCTCGGCCGCCTTCGTGGTGGGCAGGGTCGTGGGCTGTCCGTCGACGATGATCGTGCCGGAGTCGGGCTGGTAGACGCCCGACATCATCTTGATCAGCGTGGACTTGCCCGCGCCGTTCTCCCCGAGCAGGGCCGTGACCTTGCCCGGGTACACGGAGACGCTGATCTGGTCGATGACGTTGACGGGGCCGAAGGACTTGGAGACCTTCTCCAGTGTCAGCAGCGCTTCAGTCACGATGGTGCCTCCTTCGGGTGAAATCGCTGGATGGACGGATGATGAGGGTGGTGGGGGTCGTCGGCGCGGGCGGCGGCGACGTCCCCGACATGAGGTCGATGAGCAGGTGCAGCGCCCGGGTTCCCAGGTCGGCGACGTTCTGGTCGATGACCGTGACGGGGGAGGCCTGCAGGCGCATGGTGGAGTTGTCGTCGAAGCCGATGAGCGCGAGGTCACGGCCGATGGCGACCTGCCGCGCATGGCACGCCTCCAGAGCACCGACCGACATCATGGAGTCGCCCGCGATGATCGCCTCCACCCCGCGGTCGAGGAGGTCGAGGGTGCCCTGATGCCCCTCGGCGCGGTCGAATCCGCCGTGGTAGATCTCCCGCTTATCGACGCCGTGCCTCCCGCACGCCTCCTCAAAGGCCGCGAGTCGGCCCACGCCGGTGGACGTGGTCATGGGCCCGGAGAGGTAGCCGATGTGGTGGTGGCCGCGCTCCAGGAGGTGGGCGACGGCGGCGTCGATTCCCGGGCGGGGGTCGGAGGCGATGGTGGGCAGGCCGGCGTCGGGAAGCTCGCGGTCGACGAGGACGACCGGCATGGGGAGGCGGGTGAAGGCGTCGTCGGAGCCGTTGTAGGGGACCGCGAGGATGCCGTCCACCTGCTGCGAGGCGAGGGTGCCCAGGGATGTGGCGAGTTGGGCCGGATCCTCCGCCGTCGACGAGATGATGGTGGACAGGCCGTGGCGGGAGGCCTCCTGCTGGATGACGTGGGCCATCGTGGCGAAGAAGGGGTTGACCAGGCTGGGAACGGTCAGTCCGATGATGTTGGTGCGGGAGCTGCGCAGGGCCCGGGCCTGGGCGTTCGGCTGGTAGTCGAGGTCGGCGGCGCAGGCGCGGACGCGGTCCCGGGTGGCCGGGGCGATGGCGGGGTTGCCGGCCAGGGCGCGGGAGGCGGTGGACACGGAGACCCCCGCGGCCGCGGCGACATCCTTCAGCGTGGCGCGTGCCATCGGGGGGTCTCCTTCCTTGGTGCAATCGTTTGCATTCCCGTTTCCCATGAGGCTAATGTGAGGTCCGCGGCACCGTCAAGTGGTCCAGGTCACAGGTTGATTTCAGTTGTGCCGGGGCGCACGTACACTTGCTGCCATGACCATTCGCGATCGCGCCCTCGGCGCCTGGTACGGACAACTCATCGGTGACAACCTCGGCGCGCTCGTCGAATTCCGGCGCCCCGGCGAGATCGCCGCCGCCTACCCCGACGGCGTCCGCGAGATGGCCGACGGCGGCACCCACAACATCGCCGCCGGTCAGCCCACCGACGACTCCGAGATGGCCCTCGCCCTCGCCCGCTCACTGGTGCGCAACGGCGGCTACGACCGCGCCGACGTCCTCGCCTCCTACCGACGCTGGTACGACTCCCACCCCTTCGACATCGGCGCCACCATCAGCGGGGCGCTGCGCGGCCAGTTCAACGAGAACTCCCAGGCGAACGGCGCGCTCATGCGCATCTCCCCGGTGGCGATCGCCTATCACTCCGACCCCGCCACGGCCGCGTCGCTCGCGCGCACCGACGCCGCACTCACTCACCCCAACTCCTACTGCCTCGACGTCAACGCCGTGTGGACCGGGGTACTCGCCGGCGTGATCCGCGACGGTGCCGACCCGATGGAGCTCTTCCGCAACTACGGCTGCGAGGGCCTGGCCGACGACGAGCCCGGCGACACCGTCACCCAGGAGGGGTGGGTCCGCCACGCCTTCACCCTCACCGTCCACGAGGCCTCCCGAGGTGACAGTTTCGAGGAGGCACTCGTCCGCACCATCGGCCGCGGCGGCGACACCGACACCAACGCCGCCATCGTCGGAGCCTTCCTCGGCGGCGTCCACGGAGTGTCGGGGATCCCGCAGCGCTGGCGCGACGCCATCGACACCTGCCGCCCCATCCGCAACCGCCCCGCCGAGTACCACCCGAACGACGCCGAGGAACTCGTCGACATGCTGCTCAAGGTCAACGCCGGTAGCGTCTAGCTCATGCTCATCCCTGAATGGATCGCCGCCGAGATCCACGCCGGCCGCACCGAACTGCAACCCATGCTCGACTCCGCCCCCTACGACCGTGCCGCCGTGCGCACCGTCGCCGCCTCCGGCGACTTCCAGATCGTCGACGGCCACGTCCGCATGGCCGACGTCCCCAGCCCGGGCACCTGGTTCCCGCAGCGCGAACCCACCCTCGTCGCCTCCTGGTCCCTGCCCGTGACCGTCACCGAGGAGCTGCTTGCCGACGCCGCCGTCCCCGTCCCCCTCGCCATCGGCTCCCTCGTGCAGGTCCACCGCCAGGGCCACCGCTCGCTGGACACCCGCCTCGGCCCCCAGGCCCTCATGATGGACGACACCGAGATCCGCCTCGGCTCCATCGCCCGCTTCCTCCGTGACCTCGGTGCCTCCGTCGGCGACACCGTCCACCTCCACTTCGACACGACCGGGAGTTTCGACGTCTCCCGCTGACACATGAAACGACTCTTCGCCGCCCTGCTCATCTCCCGCGAGGCACGTGAACACCTCGTCCACGCCCTCCGTCCCATCCGGGTGGCCAACCCCCGCGACCTGCGGTGGACCGACCCGGACAACTGGCACATCACCCTCGCCTTCTACGGGCAGATGCCCAACGACCACTCCGACCTGCTCGCGCACCTTGCCCAGGCGGCGGCTGCCTCGGGCCCGCTGTCCCTCCGGATCCACGGGGCCGGCTCCTTCGGGCACCGCACCCTGTGGATGGGCGTCGGCGGGGACGTCCGCCCGCTGCGTGCCCTCATGGCGGACACCCTCATCGAGGAACCCGACGCGCCGCAGAAGCCCCACCTGACCATCGCGCGGACACAGGAACGCTGGCTCGTCGGCGACCTCGTGCATGCACTGCTGGTCTACGACGGGCCGGAATTCCTGTGCGAGGAACTGGCGCTCGTGGAATCGACGCTCGGCGAAGGGCGCTCGGGTGGGCCCCGGTACGAGGTGCTGGAACGGGTGAGGCTGGGTTAGAAGGGTGGGGGATCGTCGTCCGGTGGGGGTGGGGTGAACAACCCGGCCCGCCGTTCGAAATCCCGTCTGTCCTGGGAGTTCTCCCGGGTGCGTTCCTCGCGGTTCTGCTTCCGCTGGGCCACCGTCTGCAGCCAGCGACGCTCCTTGAGGGACAGGGGGCCGCGGGGTTCGGACACCACCCACGTCCCGTCCTCGTAGAGGAGATACTTCTCCCTGGTGAACGGGTCGATGAGATAGATGACCCGCCCATCCGTCTTCACGTTGTGGTGGGTGGAGCAGAAGGCGGCCAGATTTGCCGCGGTGGTCGGACCTCCCTCGTCGTGGTTGATCCGGTGCTCCATCTGGGCGCGGTGGGCCGGGGTGTCACAGCCTGCCTCGGTGCACACGCCGTCGAACCCGATGACCACGGCCCGGATGTCATCCGGGGTGGCGTATCCGTCGACCGCCTTGTCGTACAGCTCGTCCATGTCCTGGATCTTCGAGGCGCGGGCGACCAACTCGTCGGTGACGGTGGGGTTGAGGTACCCCACGCCGGACATCCAGCCGGGGGCGTCCGGGATGTCGTGCGCGCGGTAGATGTTGAGGGTGACGTTCGTCGTGCCCTCCCCGCGGACGAGAGCGGCCAGGGCCTCGGGCTGCCCGATGTTGTGGGCGACGGCGTACTTGCGTACGCGTTCCTCGATCTCCATGCCGGTCACGGCGTCGGTCTCGAGGGTGAGGTAGGAACGGTCCGCGTCGTAGCCGACGGAGAAGTTGTCCTTCGGATCCGGCAGGGGGTCGTCGTTCTCCGAGACGGAGGTGTCGAAGGTCTGGATGATGGCGTTGAGCTTCTTGCTGATCTGCCCCGGGGTGGGCAGGTTCTGGTTCGCGCGGGTCGGGGTGAGGAAGGTGGCGAGCTCCTCGTCGACGACGGCCATGTGCTCCGCGTTGCCGGCGTCGATCTTGTCGAGGACCGAGTCGATCGTCTTGAGCCGGGTCATGTCCAGGTGGAAGTGGCGCTCCTGGACCGCCTTGAGCCGGGGGAGCTGCCGGATGCGGCGGTGGGCGAAGATGGCGGACGTGATGAAGGTGTCACCGCGCCCGGTGGACCTGCGCAGGCGGGCGAGGGCGAGACGGTAGTCGGCGTCATCGTCGGGCAGTTCCTCCTGCCACATCTCGTAGTCCTCGCGCCGGGCGCGGGTGCCGCGCACCGCAGCCTTGTCGTGGCGGCTGGAGACGGAGTAGTACGCCGAGGGGTGCAGGAGGTCGAACACCTCCCGCTCGACCCCCGACTTGATCGCCTCGGCCACGGCCGGATCCAGTGTCATCGTCGTCAACATTCCCACCCCCTCGTCTGTATGTTCGACTCCACCATAGAACAGATGATCGAACTCCGCAAGGGTCAGATTCGAGGAATGGCCGCCAGCAGGGATTTCGTGTACTCGTGCCGGGGATTCGTCCAGATCTCCTCGGTGGGACCGTGCTCCACGATGCGCCCCTGGTACATCACCGCCACCGTCGAACACACCTCGCGGACCACGGAGAGATCGTGCGAGATGAACAGCAGGGTGAGGCCGTACTCGTCGACCAGCTCGTCGAGAAGCTCGAGGACCTGGGCCCGGACGGAGACGTCGAGGGCGGAGACGGGCTCGTCGGCAAGCAGGATCTCGGGCTTGCCGGCGACAGCGCGGGCGATGGAGATGCGCTGGCGCTGCCCGCCCGAGAACTGGTGCGGGTACTTCAGCATGTCGGCCGGAGACAGGCCGACCGATTGCAGCAACTCGCCCACGCGCTGCTCCAGCGCCGCCTTGCCCTGCACCGTGCCGTGCTCGCGCATCGGCTCGGCCACGATATCGCCCACCTGCCAACGCGGGTTGAGGCTGGCATAGGGGTNNCCCTCGGCGACGGAACGGCCGACCCGCAGGCGGGGATTGAGGGAGGAGCGGGGATCCTGGAAGACGACCTGGACGCCGGCGTCGACAAGCACGTGACCCTGGTCGGGGACGTCGAGACCCGCGACCTGGCGGAGCAGCGTCGTCTTGCCGGAACCGGAACCGCCGACGACACCGAGGCGTTCGCCACGGCGGACCACCAGGGACACGTCGTTGAGGGCCGTCGTCGTGCCGTACCGGCGGGTGACGTTCTCCAGGGTGATCACGGGGGCCCCGACCGCGCGGATCTCCGCCGGCTCACCGGGTAGGGAGGCCGCGACGAGGCGCTGCGTGTAGGGGTGTTCGGGGGCGCGCAGGACCTGCTCCGTCGTGCCGGACTCGACGATCGCCCCCTCCGACATGACGAGGACACGGCGGCACATCCGGTTGATCACCCCGAGGTCGTGGGTGATGAACAGCAGCGAGACACCGAGCTCATCGACGAGGTGGTCGAGTAGATCGAGGACCTGATCCTGGACGGTGACGTCGAGGGCGGTGGTGGGCTCGTCGCAGATGAGCAGGTCGGGATCCTGCGCGATGGCCATCGCGATAAGCACGCGCTGACGCTGCCCACCGGACAGCTCGTGCGGGTAGGCGTTCATGCGGGCAGGGTCGAGGGAGACGCGCTCGAAGAGGTCGGTGACGTCGTCGCGGTCGGCGGCCTCGGCGACCTGCTTACCGACGGTCATCAGCGGGTCCAGCGCCGTCATCGGCTCCTGGAACACCATGGAGACCACCTTGCCGCGCAGGGGGCGCATGCGGCGGTCGCTCAGGCCGATGAGCTCCTGCCCCTCGAGGACCACGGAGCCGGTGGCGGTGAGGCCGCGCGGCAGCAGACCCATGATCGACAGGGCGGTGAGAGACTTACCGGAGCCGGATTCACCGATGAGCCCGACGCGCTCGCCGCGGCCGACGGTGAGGGAGATGCCGTCGAGAAGCCCGTCCCCGACGCGGAGATCAGTCACGGAGAGGATGGTCATCGTCGGCTCCTGGAGGGATCGAGGACGTCACGCAGGCCGTCGCCGAGGAGGTTGAACCCCAGCACGGTGAGCGCGATAGCCAGACCCGGCCACAGCGCCAGCTGTGGGGCGGAACCCAGCGAGGCCTGCGCCGACTGCAGCATGCGTCCCCACGACGGGTCGGGCGGGGAGGTGCCCAGACCGAGGAAGCTCAGCGCCGCCTCCGCGAGGATCGCCAGCGCGAACGCCACCGACGCCTGCACGATGATGACTCCGGCGATGTTCGGCAGCACGTGCCGCCCCGCGATGACCAGCTCGGGTACCCGGGAGACGCGTGCGGAGGCGATGAAGTCCTGCGTCATGATCTGCAGCGTGCCGGCGCGGGCGACGCGGGCGAAACCGGGGATGCCCGCGATGCCGATCGCCACCATTGCCGTGAGCGTCGACGCCCCGAATGCGGCCCCCGCGACGATCGCCAGCAGCAGCGCCGGGAATGCCAGCATGAGGTCCATGCCGCGCATGATGAACGTCTCCGCCCACCCGCGCCGCATGCCCGCCGCGATACCGAGCGGCACACCGAACAGCGCGGAGATGCCCACCGCGACCAACCCGACGAAGAGAGTGATCTGGGCCCCCGCCATGATGCGGGAGAACACGTCGCGGCCGTAGCGGTCGGTGCCCATGAGGTGCTCCGCCGAGGAACCGAGCAGGCGGTCGGCGGGCATCGCGTGGACGGGGTCGTAGGGGGTCCACACCAGGGAGACCAGAGCGAACAGCACCGTGACGGCGACGATGACCGCCCCGATCCACCCGGAGACAGGCAGCCTTCTCATGCGCTCCTCCTGATCCGCGGGTCGATGAGGCGGTAGGTCACGTCGACGATGAGGTTGACCGTCAGCGTGAACACCACGAGCAGCATGACGATCGTCTGCACCGCCGTCAGGTCACGCCGCGCCACCGAGTCCAGCAGCATCGAACCCAGTCCCGGGATGAGGAAGACGCGCTCGATGACCACCGCGCCGACGATGAGACTCGTCAGCTGCAGGCCCGCCACCGTGAGCACTGGCAGAGCGGCGTTGCGGAGCCCGTGCCTCCACAACGCCTCGCTTATCGACGCCCCCGCGCTCCGCGCCGTCCGTATGAACTCCCGGTCCAGCACCTCGAGGACCGCGGAACGGACATAGCGGGTGAGGATCGCCGCCTGCACCAGCGTCAGCGCGATGACCGGCAGGATGATGCGCTGCAGGAAGCCGAGGAAGTCCGTGCCCGGGGGAATCCACCCGTTGGCCGGCACCCACCCGAGGTGCACCGAGAACACGGTGACCAGCAGGATACCGGTGAGGAAGGAGGGGATGGCGATGCCGATCTGGGCCAGCGTCGGCAGGACGCGGTTGGCGGTCCACATACCCAGTGGCAGGGCGATGAGCAGGGAGAGCACCATCGCCAGGCCGCAGAGGATGAGGGATACCTGGGCCCGGTCGATGATGAGCGGGGTGATGTCCTGCCGCGAAGCCAGCGACATCCCGAAGTCACCCGTGAGCAGGCCACCCACCCAGTCGAGGTACTGGACGACGAGCGGCCGGTCGGTACCCAGCTGCCTCGCCAGGGCCTCCACGGCCTCGTCGGTGGCGGTGACGCCGAGGGCGACGCGCGCCGGGTCACCGGGGATGAGGCGCAGCAGGAGGAAGATCACCACCGACGCCAGGAACAGGGACAGGACGAACCTGAGGAGCACGCGCGCGATCATCGCTTCTCCATTCCGGCCAGGGCGAGGGCGTCGGTGACCACGGTCGGGGCGACGCCGCTCACCCCCGGCGCGGTGACGACAATATTGGGCAGGTTGAACACGGTGAGCGCCCCGGCGTCGGACATGATGGCGGACACCGCCGACTCCATGTGGTCGACCTGCTCCTCGACGGTGACGGCCGTGTCGGCGGCGAGGAGATCGGCGCGGACCTGCTCATTGTCGTAACCGAGGTAGTAGCCGGGGTTGCCGAACAGTGCGGGGATGTCGCGGGCCTCGACGTGGGCGATGATCGACATGTCGTAGTTCTTCGCCGTCATCACGTCCGCCAGCCACACGGCCGGGAACTCGACGGTCTCCAGGCGGACCCGGAACCCGACGTCGCGCAGCTGCGAGTAGAGCAGCTCCGAGATGTTCTGGGCGTAGGGGAGGGAGGGCAGGGAGATGGTGATCTCGGGTGCGCGGCCGTCGAGAAGCTCGCGGGCCCGGTCGGGATCGAACGGGGCGTGGTCCTCGCCGGTGAACCACGGGTCGGTCGGAGGGACGGGGGCGCCGCCGGTGTCGGTGGCCAGTCCCTCCCACACGACCTGGTTGACGGCCGCGCGGTCGACGGCATGGAGGACGGCCTGCCGGACGGTCGGATCGTCGAAGGGGGCGCGCTGATTGTTCATGGAGATGAGCACCTCACCGTTGGTGGTGCCCACCTCGACGGAGTAGTCCTCCGGCAGGGTGTCCAGGAGCTCCGGGGCCTGCATCGCCCACACGAGGTCGATGTCACCGGAGCGCAGGGCGTTGACGGCGGAGGTGGCGTCGGAGAAGTAGCGGATCGCGGCGTTCTGCTTCGCGGGTTCGCCCCAGTAGTCGTCCCGCCGGGCGAACGTGATCGACTCGCCCACCGCGAAACGGCCCAGCGTGTACGGTCCGGTGCCCACGGGGCGGGTCGCGAGCGTGTCGACGCCCGACGGTGACATCATCGCCCCCGTCAACGTGCCCATCGACCACAGCCAGTGGTGCGAGGGGCGCTCGAGGGTGACGAGCAGGGTGTGATCGTCGAGCACCTCCACCCCGGTGACGACGTCCATCTGCGACTTCAGTCCGTTGGTCCACGATTCCTGCACGTACTCGATGGAGAACTTCGCGGTGTCGGCAGTGAAGGGCGTGCCGTCGGAGAAGGTGACGCCCTGACGCAGGTGGAAGGTGTACTCGGTGGCGTCCTCGGACACGTCCCACGAGGTGGCGAGGAGGGGGGTGACCTCGCCGGCGTCGTCGATACGCACGAGACCCTCGTAGATGTTGGCCATGAGGGCCTGCGGGATGGCGGCTCCACCGGTCGTGGTGAAGTCGAGCGAGGCGGGCACACCCGTGGTGCCGAGCACCAGCGACTCCTGCCCGGCGACGCGGCCGACCTCCGTGGCCGTGGAGCCGGCGGAGCAGGCCGTGGTCACGAGTCCGGCCAGGACCGCCCACGTGGCGAGCACACGACGAACTGTCATGTCTGCGACGTTAGTCGATCTCAGCCGCTGATCATCGACAACCCGGAGGGGGAATTCCGGGTGGAGTTGAGGGTGAAACTCGCCTTGGTGTGCAGGTAGCGGTCATCTGACGACTCAATCGGCGCGCCGTCGGTCGTGAAGGCCCGGCGCCGGACCCGGAGGAGGGGGGTTCCCTCGGGGACCCGCAGGAGCTCCGCGTCCTCTGCGGTGGCGCCGATCGAGTCGATGGTGCGGGTGGCGGCGTCGATGTTGTCGTGGAGAGCCCCCGGGCAGCGGGTGGTGTTCTCTGTGACCGCGTCCTGCGGTGAGTGCCCGATGTGTCGCCGGGGGCTCACCGCCAAGTGTGTTCAGGTCCGCAAGACGGGGCATGAGGCGGTGGAGGAGGTTCCCGGGCGGATCCCCGACGCCGTCGCCTCGACCGCGGGGTGTGCGGTGGCCACCGTCATGGCGGCGTTGGAGCAGGCGGGCGACCTGTGCGGGCGTTCCGTCCTCGTCACCGGTGTGGGCATGCTCGGCATGATCGCGGTGGTGGCGGCCCGGGCGGGGGGTGCCAGGCGGATCATCGCCTCGGACCCGGATCCGCGCAGTCGTGCCCTGGTGGCGGATCTCGCCGATGTGGTCAGTGGGCCCGGCGGCGGGCACCTCGTGGACGTCTCCCTGGAGTTCTCGGGTGCGGCGTCGGCGGTCGGCGAATGCCTCGCGTCGCTGGACATCGGAGGTCGGGCTGTGCTGGCGGGGACGGTGGCGCCGGTCGGCGACGTGCAGGTTGACCCGGAGTGGCTGGTCCGGGGGTGGCGGACGGTGACGGGTGTGCACAACTACGAGCCGCGGCACCTTGAGGAGGCGGTCGCGTTCCTCGACTCCGAGGGCGATCAGCTCCCGTGGGACCAGCTTCTCGACGGGCCCGTCCCCCTCGACCGACTCCCCGAGGTTTTCGCGACAGCCTCACCGGCCGCCCGCGTCGTCATCACTACAGGAGGCTGAAGCACGCCGGCGAGGGGGTGCCGCGCACGGTGTTGAGGCTGAGGGTGAGGTTCTCCGCGGGGAAGCAGTGGTCGGCGAAGGAGATGATCCGGCCGTACTGGTCGGAGGCGGCCATGCGGACGCGCAGCAGCGGCTCCCCGACACCGATGCCGAGGAGCTCGGCTTGCTCCTCCCGGGCGACGGTGGCGGAGATGCAGCGGGCGAGGTTGTCGACGACGATGTCGCGCTCCACCAGGTGCCGGTAGACTGATTCGGTGTCGGTGTCGAGGTCGAGGATGTGGCGGCCGATCTCCACGGGGAAGTAGATGGTCTCGATGGCGATCGGCTCATCGTCGGCGGTGCGCAGGCGGCGCAGCGTGATGACGTGGGCGCCCGGGTCGATCCGCAGGTGGTCGGCGATCTCCTCGTCGGCGGGCTGGCGGGCGAGCAGCAGGGTCTGCTGGCCGGGCGTGAGTCCGTGGGATTCGAGCCAGGCGGTGATGGACACGGAGGAGTCGAAGGAGCCGCTGGCGGAGCGGGCGAGCACGGTGGAGCGGCGGCCGCGGCCGGTGGAGATCATGCCCTCGGTGCGCAGCAGCATCATGGCCTGCCGGACCGGGCCGCGTGAAGAGCCGAACTGTTCGCAGAGTTCCGCCTCCGAGGGCAGCTCGTCGCCGGTCTGGAGCTGTCCGTTGTTGATCGCCTCACGGATGTGGGCGGCGATCTTCTGGTAGCGCTGCGACGCCATGGTGTCGGGATCTCCATTGGTATGGTGTGGAAAAGTCAATACATTTCCGATGCAACTAAATCGGGATATGGACTGACACTAGCGGATAACGAGGAGATCGCAATCACTGGGTGTGCGTTAGGGTAAACCCTTGTGATGGAGGTACTCGCCGGTTTCGGTGTCGTGGTGGCGGTGATCGCCGTCGGTTACCTGCTGGGACGCACCGACGCCCTCGGCCCCGGGGCCCGCCGCGCGCTGGCCAACCTCGTCTATCTTGTGGCCACACCCGCCCTGCTCTTCGACATCCTCCTGCGCACCGACCCCCGGACGATCTTCTCGGAGAACTTCGCCGTCGTCGCCGGCTCCGCCCTCATCGCGGGCCTGATCGGTTTCCTCCTCTTCCGCCTGCGGGGGAGGAGCGCACCCGACAGTCTCATCGGCATGCTGGCGTCCTCGTACGCCAACGCCGGCAACCTCGGTATCCCGCTCGCGGTCTACATTCTTGACGACGCCGCCGTGGTCATCCCCGTCATCCTCTTCCAGGTCGCGTTCTACGCGCCGGTCACGCTCACCACCCTGGACATGCTGCACCACTCCCGGCAGTCGACCCTGGCGCGCAACATCGCCGTGGCCTTCAGCAACCCCATGCTGCTCTCCGCCCTGGCGGGACTGCTCATCGGCTTCCTGCGGATCCCGGTGCCCGCGGCGCTCAGCGAACCGGTGTCCCTGCTCGCCGGTGCCTCCGTCCCTGTCGCGCTGCTGGTGTTCGGTATGTCGCTCGTGGGTTCGCGGGTGCTGCTCAGCGGGGATGTCCTCTTGGCGGTGGCCCTGAAGAACCTTCTCCAGCCGCTGGTCTCCGGCCTGCTGGCCCACTACGTCTTCGGCCTGTCGGGCCCGGCCCTGTTCGCGCTGGTGGTGCTCGGCGCGCTGCCGACCGCCCAGAATGTCCTCACCTACGCCCTCCGTTTCCGCACGAACGAGATCCTGGCCCGGGATGTCGGGGTGGTGTCCACCCTCGTGTCGCTGCCCGTGCTCGTCCTCGTGACCGTGCTGCTTGGGTAGCATCTCCCACATCATGGACACCCTCCGACTGCGGACCTCCGCCCGGCACCTGGCGACCAGCCGGGTGGTCGTCGTGTTCGTGCTGTTCCTCGTGGTCCTCGTTCCGCTGCTGCTGGGGTTGCTCATCGCCGCCCGGGCCTCACGGTGGCCGGAACTCTTCCTTCTCGCGGCCGCCGCCCCCGCCCTCGGCCTCGGGGCCGCGGCAATCATGCTGGTCCTGCGCCTGTGGCGGCGCTCCCGCCCCGTCCTGCTTATCGACGACCACGTCACCCTCCCCGACACCGGCATCCGGTTTCCCGTCGACCGGCTCGCCCACCTGCAGCTCTACACCCGGGGCGGGGTGCCGCACCTGGTTCTCCTGCCCGCGCACGTGCCCGAGCGCGTGCCCTCCCGAGCCGTCGCCCCGTACACGGTGGCCTTCCCCGTCGGCGCCAACTACCTGCCGTACGAGCTCGTCGACCTTCTGCTGCGGAGGGTGAGCGGAGTGGGCGTCGAAAAGCTCGGAACCATATGAGGCCTGACACTATGGATGCATGACATCCAGAAAATTCCGGCTCGAATCAGATCCGTTCGTGCTCCTCGGTGCCGTCGGCTTCATCGTGGTCTTCGTCATCGGCACGATCGCCCTCGGGGAGACGGCCCAGGTGGCGTTCGCGGACGTGGCCGACGGACTCATGGCCAACCTCGGCTGGTTCTACATCGGCGGCGTGTCGATGGTGTTCATCTTCCTCATCGTCGTGTTCGTCTCCCGCTTCGGACGGGTGAAACTCGGTGACGACGAAGCCGACGCCGAGTACCCGCTGCCCGTGTGGTTCGCCATGCTCTTCGCCGGCGGTATGGGCGCGACCCTCATGTTCTGGGGCGTGGCCGAGGCCATCAACCACGCCTGGAACGTGCCCATGGCCAACGCGGAACGCATGAGCGACGCCGCCATCCACCAGGCCTTCGCCTTCACCTACTACCACTTCGGCATCCACATGTGGGTCATCATGACCCTGCCCGGCCTGGCGCTGGGCTACTTCATCTACAAGCGCAAACTTCCACCGCGCCTGTCCAGCGTGTTCGCCCCGCTGCTCGGCGGCCGCATCTACGACTGGCCCGGCAAGATCATCGACATCGTGGCGATCATCGGCACCATCTTCGGCATCGCGGTGTCCGTCGGACTCGGCGTCCTGCAGATCAACGCGGGCATGAACATGCTGTGGGGCGTGCCGCTGGTGAGCTGGGTGGAGATGGCCATCATCGCCTTCATCACACTCGTCGCCTGCATCTCCGTGGCCTCCGGCCTCGACCGCGGCATCAAGATCCTCTCCAACCTCAACATGGGCCTCGCCGTGCTGCTCATGCTCTTCATCCTCGTCACCGGGCCGACGCTGACGCTGCTGAAGTTCATCGTCGAGTCCTTCGGCATCTACGCCTCGACCATGCCGGAGCTCATGTTCTGGGTCGACTCCTTCAGCCACAACCCCGGCTGGCAGGGCACGTGGACCGTGTTCTACTGGGCGTGGTCCATCTGCTGGTCGCCCTACGTGGGCATGTTCATCGCGCGCATCTCCCGCGGGCGGACGGTGCGCGAGTTCATCGGCGGCGTCCTCCTGCTGCCGACGTTGTTCGTCACCATCTGGTTCGCCATCTTCGGCCGCGCGGGCATCGAGGTCGAGCTGGACAACCCCGGCTACCTCACCGGGCCCGTCGTCGAGGAGGGCAACGTCCCCTTCGCGCTCTTCGGCCTGCTCGAGGCCTACCCCCTCACCGCCGTGACGGCCGTGCTGGCGATGGTGGTCATCGTCCTGTTCTTCATCACCTCCATCGACTCCGCGGCGCTGGTCGTCGACATGTTCGCCACGGGTGAGGAGGAGAAGACCCCCACCTGGTACCGCGTCGGCTGGGCCCTGTCCATCGGGGCGGTCACCGGATCCCTGCTGCTCATCTCCCCGGAGACGGGCATCGCCACCCTGCAGGAGGTGGTCATCATCGTGGCGCTGCCGTTCTTCGTCATCCAGATGATCATGATGTACTCCCTGATCAAGGGCATGCTCGACGACTCCGCCGCGCCGAAGCAGCTGCGCACCCGCCAGTGGGAGAAGACCGACACCGCCGAGAAGCTCCTCGCCAGCGAGGCCCGCCCCTCCCCGGGCTTCGACGCCGAGGGCAACCCCCTGCCCGTCCCGGTCCTCGAGCACGACGAGGAGGGCAACATCGTCATCCCGGGCAACGTCGTCATCGGGGGCGACCTCATCACCGACGAGGCCGCCGAAATGGAGGAGAACTTCCGCATCATCGAACAGACGCGGCCCCGCCCCGTCGACTAGGGAGGCGGCAAAGTACACCTAGAGTCCCCAGGCCTCGGCGAGGATCTCCATGCCGCGGGTCGTCTCCGCCTCGGAGGTGCCCTGCAGCGAGATCATGAGCTCGTCGGCCTGCGCGGTCTCCCGGAAACCCTCCAGGTAGTCGCGGACCTGGTCACCGGTGCCGACGGCCGTGTAGCGGAGCATGTCGATGATCTGGCGGCCCTGGTGGGACTCGATGATCTGGTCGAGCTGGTCGTCGGTGAGCGGGCGGCCGCGGCCGGCCATCGACTTCACCCGCTGGCGGTAGACGCCCTCCAGCTGGCGGGCGGCGTCGGCCGCGGAATCGGAGGCGACGACGTTGACCGCCGCGATGACATAGGGCTCCGAGTACTTCTCCGAGGGCTGGAAGTTCTCCCGGTACGTCGACACCGCGTGCTCCAGGTGGGTGGGCGCGAAGTGGGACGCGAAGGAGTAGGGCAGACCCAGCTGCGCGGCGAGCGTTGCACCGTAGAGGGAGGACCCGAGGATGTAGAGCGGCACGTTGGTACCGGCGCCGGGGATGGCGTCCACCCCGGGAATCCGCGACCGGCCGGCGAGGTAGCCCTCCAGCTCCATGACGTCCTGGGGGAAGTGCTCGGCGGCGTTCGCGTTACGACGCAGCGCACGCCCCAGGGTGTTCATGTCCGTGCCCGGTGCGCGCCCCAGTCCGAGGTCGATGCGGTCGGGGTAGAGCTCAGCGAGGGTGCCGAACTGCTCCGCCACAATGTAGGGGGAGTGGTTGGGCAGCATGACGCCGCCGGAGCCGAGGCGGATGGACTCGGTGTGTGCACCGACATGGGCGATGACCACCGCGGGGGCCGACGACGCGATGTGCGGCATGTTGTGGTGCTCCGCGTACCAGATGCGGTGGTAGCCGAGCTCCTCCGCGCGTCGGGCCATCTCCACCGAACGTCGCATGGAGTGACGGGCGGTTTCACCGGGGTAGATATGGCAGAAATCAATGAGCGAAAGGGGAGTGGACATGTCACCAGACTACCGATCGGGGGGCCGACGGATCGGATGCAGCCATGAAGCGTCTCCTGCCGTTGCGGCAACCACCTCAACGGGGACGCCGAACACCTCGAACTGGGCGGCGGCCTTTTTCACCAGCGCGCGAGAACCACTGAGGCCCGGAGCTACGCCGGTTGCAGGGCTTTCTGCCGGGAGTCGATGAGCGCTCCAATGACCAGCGCGATGACGGTGGGCAGGACCCAGCCGAGACCGAGGTCGTGCAGCGGGGACCAGGCGACGAGCGGGTCGACGCCGAGGGTGACCAGTGCGGACCAGATGACGGCGGTCCAGATGGGGAGGCGGAAGATCCAGCGCATCGTGATGCGGTGGTGCAGCAGCGGCTGCAGGAGGGTCACCGCGATGAGGGCGATGGCCGGCGGGTAGATGAAGCCGATGACGGGGGCGGCGACGGACAGGACGGTGTCCAGGCCCATGGTCGCCAGGGCGAAGGAGAGCAGGGTGAAGCCGATCGCCCACGCGCGGTAGGAGATGCGCGGCACGAGGACGTGGAAGAACTCACTGGTCGCGGCGATGAGGCCCACCGCGGTGGTGAGGCAGGCCAGCAGGACGATGAGCCCGAAGATGACCTGGCCGGTGGAGCCCATGGCGAGGTTCGCGGCGTCGGACAGCAGGCCCGCACCGTTGTCGTAGAGGGACGGGTCGGGGATGATCTGGCCGATGACGCCCAGCGAGACGTAGATGACACCCAGCAGCAGGCCCGCGCCGAGACCGGCGAGGATCGTGCCGCGCACCAGCGGGGCACCGGTGGGGACGCCGGAGCTCTTCAGCGCGGAGATGACGATGATGCCGAACGCCAGGGATGCGATGGAGTCCATGGTGAGGTAGCCCTCGAGCAGGCCGGTGGCCAGGGGAGCGGTGGCGTACTTCTCCGCCGGGGCACCCGGTGAGCCGTCGAACGTGGTCACGGCGATGACGACGAGGACGGCCAGCAGGGCGAGCAGCGCCGGGGTGAGGAACTTGCCCAGGTTCTTCACGATGGACCCGGGGTTCCACGCCAGGAGCAGGCCCACGCCGAAGAACACCGCGTTGAACGCTGCGGACGCGAGGACCGAGTCCCAGCCCGTGATGGGCTGCAGGGCCGTCTCGTAGGCGACGGCACCGGTGCGCGGCAGGGCGTAGAAGGCACCGATGGCCAGGTAGGCGACCACCGGGAAGACGAGGCCGAAGATCCGGCCACCCCGGAACGCCAGGTCCCGGAGGTTGTCACCGGAGATGGCGATGGCGATGATGCCGAGCACCGGCAGCAGCACGCCGGTGCCGAGGAATCCGAGCATGGCCGGCGTGAAGTTGGTGCCGGCCTCGACGCCGAGCATCGGCGGGAAGATGAGGTTGCCCGCCCCGAAGAACATCGAGAAGAGCATGAAGGCGGTGACGAGCAGGGTCACGCCCAGACTGGTGCGGGATCGCATGGGCACATCCTGATGGGTATTGGTGATATCTCAACCCAACGTACTACCCCGACGTGCCCCCGCAGAAACTAGCCCAGGATCCGCCGCACCGCCGCCAGCGGGATGTCGACCCAGTCGGGCCGGTTGTCCGACTCGTAGACGACCTCGTAGAGGGCCTTGTCGAGGACGTAGGCGTCGAGAAGCGGGGAGCGCTCCACACCGTACCCCTCGAGGAAGGCGTCTCCGGCGGCCTCCGCCCACTTCGGCCCCGCGCCCGCGACGTGCGCCGCGTAGTCGAGGGATCGGAGAATGCCGGCCACATCACGCAGCGGGGAATCCGGGCGGCGCCGCTCGGTCAGCGGCCGGGCGGGCTCCCCCTCGAAGTCGATGAGGATGTAGGTGTCCGGGGTGCGCAGCACCTGGCCCAGGTGCAGGTCACCGTGGACGCGCTGCACGTCGACCTCGTCGCCGAGCCCCTCGTAGAAGGCCCGGGCACGGTCCGCGAACTCCTCCAGTACCGCGGCCCGGCCCACCAGCTCATCGAGGGAGCGCAGGAAGGACGGCTTATCGACGCCCACCGGGAACGCCCCCGCCAACGCCTCATGGACGCACCGGGTCGCCTCGCCGAGTAGCGAGGCCTCCGGGCCGAAGGGTGCGGCGTGGGAGGCGAAGCCCAGGGCGTAGCGCCAGCCGTCGTCGGCGTCGGGCACGAAGTCCTGCACCATCGCCAGGGTGTGCTCCTCACCGTCGATGGTTTCCGACACCCAGTCCCGCACCGGGGCGATGTTGGGGCAGTCGGCGATCTGCGACAGCAGCTCGACGTCCGGGTTGAGGCCCGGCTCGAGGTGGCGGAAGACCTTGACCATCCGGTCGTCGACGATGAGCGAGGTGTTCGACTGCTCACCGTCGATGGCCTTCGCCTCCCCCTGCGGCAGGTGACGCGCCGCGAGGTAGAGCTCCGGTGAATCGTGGAGGATGTCGTGGCCGTCGGCGTCGACGAGCACCTGGTAGAGGTGTCGACCGTTGACCCGCAGGATGAGCAGGCGGGCATCGCCCGCCGGGGTCTCGGAGACGATGTCGACCGCATCGACGGGCTCGGACTTGGCGCCGTAGAAGCGGGCGTCGGCAAGCATGCGTGCCAGATCCATGATCACTCCTTGGAGATGTCGAACCAGAAGTACGCGTGCGGCGCCAGGGTCACCACCCACGGGTAGTGCCTGATCGGCGGGAAGGACTCGCCACCGGAGAGCTCACGCGGGACGACGCCGGAGAACTCCGACAGATCCAGCGACACGGCCTGCGGGCGGTCGGAGAGGTTGTTGACGCACAGGATCGTCTCGTCCTTGTGCTCACGCAGGTAGGTGAGCACGGCCTCGTTCTCCGAGTCGACCTCCCGGTACGTGCCCAGACCGAACGCCTTGTACTGCTGGCGCACCTTGATCTGACTGCGCACCCAGTGCAGCAGGGAGTTGTCGCGCTTCATGGCGTTCTCGACGTTGACCGTCTGGTAGCCGTACTGGTCGTTCTGGATCGCCGGCAGGTAGAGACGCTCCGGGTCGGCCTTGGAGAAACCGCCGTTGCGGTCGTTCGACCACTGCATCGGGGTGCGCACGCCGTCGCGGTCGTAGAGCCAGATGTTGTCGC